>Ga0187779_10001299_pt1 | contig 15602 bp, 12 predicted proteins | sample 1015_Q2_SP10_10__FD_132435 | JGI IMG/M metagenome (GOLD analysis project Ga0187779, IMG submission 132435) | Tropical peat soil microbial communities from peatlands in Department of Meta, Colombia - 1015_Q2_SP10_10_MG | ecosystem: Environmental > Terrestrial > Soil > Wetlands > Peat | place... | reverse complement strand
GGCAGCTTCGGGCTGGCCCTGGTGCCGGTGCTCTTCGCCTACGGCGGCTGGCAGACCTCCGGCTTCGTCGCCGGCGAGCTCCGGCGTCCGGCCCGGGACATGCCGCGCGCGCTGCTCCTCGGCGTGGGCGGCGTGGTGCTGCTCTACCTGGCGGTGAGCCTGGTCTCCCTGCGCGCCCTCGGGGCGGACGGGCTGGCGGCGACGGGGACCCCTGCCTCCGAGGTGATGCGCCGGGCCCTGGGAGAGCGGGGCGCCCGGCTCATCGCCGCGGCCATCGCCGTGTCCACGCTCGGCTTCCTGAGCCAGGGGATGCTCACCGCGCCGCGCGTCTACTACGCGATGGCCCGGGACCGGATCTTCTTCCGCGCGGTGGGGCGGATCGACCCGCGCACGCACGCGCCGGTGGTGGCCATCGTGCTCCAGGGCGTGGCGGCGCTGCTCATCGCCCTCTCCGGGACGTACGAGCAGATCCTCGCCTACGTCGTCTCGGTGGACTTCATCGCCTACGGGTTGACGGGGACGGCGCTGTTCGTCTTCCGCGCCCGCGGCCAGGTGGGCGCCGTGCGGACGCCGGGCCATCCCTGGACCACCGGCTTCTTCGTGCTCGCCTCGTGGGCCGTGGTGGCCAACGTGGTCTGGCGCTCTCCCGGCAACACGCTCCTCGGTCTCGGGCTCTTGCTGCTCGGCCTTCCCGCCTGGACCTTCTGGACCCGGGCACGCCGTGCCCCCGGCGCGGGTTGAGACCTCGGGCGACCCTCGCCGTGTTCCGGCCTCACTGGAAGCGGGAGTGCATGCCGGGGCAAATGCGTTATGAAGCGCGCACGGAGAACCCCGACCATGCCCTTCGAGACCACCGATTTCTCTCGTTCCCCGGCCCAGCTCGCCGCCGACCAGGCAGCCAGCGGCTTCATGGCCGGCGTTTACCGCTGGATGACGCTGGGGCTCGGCGTCACCGGGGCGGTCGCCTGGTACATGGCGGCCAACCCCCAGCTGCTGGCGCAAGCCTGGGGCTTCAAGTGGGTGCTGATCATCGCCCAGCTCGGGCTGGTGGTCGTCCTCTCCGCGGCCGCGGCGCGCCTCTCCTTCGGCGTCGCCGCCAGCCTTTTCCTGGCCTACGCCGCGCTCACCGGCATCACCTTCGGGGTCATCTTCTACGCCTACACCACCGGCTCCATCGCCAGCGCGTTCATCGTCACCGCCGGGGCGTTCCTGGGCCTGAGCCTCTACGCCAGCGCCACCAAGCGCGACCTCTCCGCCTGGGGCACCTTCCTCTTCATGGGGCTCATCGGCGTGGTCATCGCCGGCGTGGTGCAGATCTTCTGGCCCAGCCCGATGCTCAACTTCGTCACCGGGTGCGCCGGGGTGGTGGTGTTCGCCGGGTTGACGGCCTACGACACCCAGAAGCTGCGCGCCTTCCGGATGCAGGCCGGCGCCCAGGGCGTCGCCGCCTTGAGCATCGTCGGGGCGCTCACCCTTTACCTCGATTTCATCAACCTCTTCCTCTCGCTGCTCCGCATCTTCGGCGGGCGGCGCCAGTAGGGTCTCAGGCCGGCTTCTTCGTCAGCCGCTCCACCACGTCGCGCAGGAGCTTCCGGGCCTCCGGGCCCTGGAAGGTGCCTACCCAGGCCACGGCATCGGCGGCCTCGGCGTCGCGGATGGTGGCCAGGACGGGCGCGCGCAGCGAGCGCTTCACCGCCGCGAAGGCCAGCGGTGGGATCTCGGCCAGCGCCGCGGCGCGCTGGTGCGCCCGGTCGACCAGGGTCTCCGGCGGGACCACCTCGTGGACCAGGCCCAGCCGATGCGCCTCCGCGGCCGGGAAGAGGCCTCCCTCGCCGGCGATGGGGAAGAGGGAGGTCGCCGGAACCTGACAGCGGAGCGTCTCCACCACCACCGTCGGAAGGCCGATGCCCAGCCGGACCTCGTTCAGGCCGATGACGCCGTCGCCGGCGGCCATCAGCCGCTGGTCCGCCTGGAGCGCGAGCACGCATCCGCCGGCCACGGCGTGGCCGTTGACCGCGGCCACCACCGGCCAGGGGAGCGCGAAGAGCCGGAGCATGAACTCGGTGAAGCGCCGGATGAAGGCCATCAGCTGGGCCGCTGGGAGATCGATGAGCGAGGGAAGGTCCAGGCCGGCAGAGAAGGCCCGCCCGTGGCCGGTGAGAACCATCGCGCGCGGACGGCTCTGCTCCAGCTCGTCGAGGAGCGTGTCCATCCGATCCAGGAAGGCGGCGCCGATGGCGTTCGCCTTCCCGGCGTTCATCCGTACGAGAGCCACCGCTCCTCGTCGCTCGATGTCCATCGGACCCTCCCCGCGCCAGTCAGGATGCCGTCCCGGAGGCCGGGGCCGGTGCGGTCCCCTTCATCCGCAGCCGCTCCACCGGGTGACCTCCGAGCAGGTGCGACTCGATGATCTCCACCACGTCCTCCACCTGGACGCCGCCGTACCAGACCGCTTCCGGGTAGACGACGACGCTCGTCCCCATCGCGCAGGTGTCGAGGCAGCCGGAGGCGTTGGCGCGCATCCGCCCTTTCATGCCGCGCCGGTGCAGCTCCTCCTTGAAGCGATCGAGGACCGCCTCGCTGCCCTTCAGCGCGCAACACCCCTTCGGGTTGTCCGGGTCGCGGCGGTTGGTGCACACGAACACGTGCCGCTCGTAGGGAGGCATCGGCCCCGTTCCCTAGCACCGCATCGCCCGCTTCGCCTCGGACGGGTGCGCCGGTTGGGCCCCTCGCATGTCAGACCCGCGGGGCATCGTCGAGGGCCCTGACGAGAGGTGGGCCCATGGGCATTCACTCCCGACTGCACGCGGGCGTGTCCATTAGTTGTACTGTAGCGCGTGAACGACCACCACATCTTGTGGGTCAAAGCTTGACAGGTCTGCGACCCTAGGGTTTCATCCCCAGCACGTCGACGCCCTCAGGTTCCCCAGCGGGCGCCGCCTCGAGCACGTGATCCGGGAGGGTGGTCCTCCTGGAAATCCCCAAGAAAATCCAGCCTTTCCACCGGTCACGGCGCCCGCGAGGGGCGGTGCCCCGCAGGACCGGTGCGTCCATCGTTCGATGCGTTAATCCCACCGGGAGGCATCATGGAGCGTGAGTTGAAGCCATCACCGTCGAGCAAGGAGCGCAGGGCGACCCGGAGGACACGCGGCACGGGCGGATTGTCGGTCCCCCGCTACTTCACCACGCCCGGAGTCGACCCCGCCGACGAGATGGCCTGGGAGTTCCGCACGGCGTCCATCAGCGGCGAGGACGGCAAGGCCGTCTTCGAGCAGAAGAACGTCGAGGTCCCCAAGACCTGGTCGATGCTGGCCACCAACGTCGTCGCCAGCAAGTACTTCCGCGGCACGCCGGGCACGCCGGAGCGCGAGTCCAGCGTGCGCCGGCTGGTGGCGCGGGTGGTGGACACCCTGACCCGCTGGGGCCAGGAGGGCGGCTACTTCGCCACCGAGCCGGATCGCGAGGCGTTCCATGCCGAGCTCACCCACCTCCTGCTTCGCCAGAAGGCGGCCTTCAACTCGCCGGTGTGGTTCAACGTCGGGGTGGAGTCCCATCCGCAGTGCTCGGCGTGCTTCATCAACTCCGTCGAGGACTCGATGGAGAGCATCCTCGGCCTGGCCAAGACGGAGGGGATGCTCTTCAAGTACGGCAGCGGGACGGGCAGCAACCTCTCGCCCCTGCGCTCCTCCAAGGAGCTCCTCGCCGGCGGGGGAACGGCCTCCGGTCCGGTCTCCTTCATGAAGGGTTTCGACGCCTTCGCCGGAGTCATCAAGAGCGGCGGCAAGACGCGCCGCGCGGCGAAGATGGTCATCCTCAACGCCGACCACCCGGACATCCTCGAGTTCATCCGCTGCAAGGCGAGCGAGGAGAAGAAGGCCTGGGCGCTCATCGACGCCGGCTACGACGGCTCGTTCAACGGGGAGGCCTACTCCTCGATCTTCTTCCAGAACTCGAACAACTCCGTCCGCGTCACCGACGAGTTCATGAAGGCGGTGGTCGAGGACCGGACCTGGACCACGCACGCCGTCCGCGACGGACACGCCATGGAGACCTACCCGGCGCGGGACCTGTTCCGGGAAATCGCCGAGGCGGCGCACCTGTGCGGCGACCCCGGGCTCCAGTTCGACACCACCGTCAACGACTGGCACACCTGCGCCGCCACGGCGCGGATCAACGCCTCCAATCCCTGCTCGGAGTACATGTTCCTCGACGACTCGGCCTGCAACCTGGCGTCGCTGAACCTGATGCACTTCCGGAGCCCGCTCGACGGGAGCTTCGAGATCGACTCGTTCCGGCACGCAGTGGACGTGGTGCTGCTGGCCATGGAGATCATCGTCGGCTTCAGCAAGTACCCCAGCGAGCGCATCACCCAGAACAGCCATGCCTTCCGCCCGCTCGGGCTGGGCTACGCCAACCTCGGCGCCCTGCTCATGGCCTCCGGCCTTCCCTACGACTCCGACGCTGGGCGCAACACCGCGGCGGCCATCACCTCGCTGATGTGCAGCGAGGCCTACCGGATGAGCGCGCGGATGGCGGAGCGGATGGGCCCCTTCAGCGGATACCCGAAGAACCGCCAGCCGATGCTCCGGGTGATCGGCAAGCACCGCAAGGCGGCCTACCAGATCCCGGTCGAGGGCGTGACGCCGGAGCTTCTCCAGGCCCAGCGCGAGTGCTGGGACGAGGCGCTGGCGCTGGGGGAGGAGGCCGGCTTCCGGAACAGCCAGGTCACCGTGCTCGCCCCCACCGGGACCATCGGCTTCATGATGGATTGCGACACCACCGGCATCGAGCCGGACATCGCCCTGATCAAGTACAAGAAGCTGGTCGGGGGCGGGATGCTGAAGATCGTCAACAACACCGTCCCGCTCGCCCTGGTCAAGCTCGGCTACTCGAGCACCGAGGTACAAGGGATCATCGCCTCCCTCGACACGCACGAGACCATCGAGGGGGCCACCGGGCTGAAGGCCGAGCACCTCCCGGTCTTCGACTGCGCCTTCAAGCCGGCCAAGGGGGAGCGGAGCATCCACTGGCTCGGGCACCTCAAGATGATGGGCGCCACCCAGCCCTTCCTCTCCGGGGCGATCTCCAAGACGGTCAACCTCCCCACCGCGGCGACGGTGGAGGACATCGAGGAGGCCTACCTCGCCTCCTGGAAGCTGGGGTTGAAGGCGGTGGCCGTCTACCGGGACGGGTGCAAGCGGAGCCAGCCGCTCAACACCTCGAAGACGGAGAAGGAGGAGGCGCTCACCGCGCTCCCAGTCGAGCCCCGCCCTCTGCGGCGCCGCCTGCCCGACGAGCGCCGGGCCCTGACGCACAAGTTCTCCATCGGCGGCCACGAGGGATACCTGACGGTGGGGATGTACGAGGACGGCTCGCCGGGCGAGCTGTTCGTGGTCATGGCCAAGGAGGGCTCGGTCGTCTCCGGGCTGATGGACAGCTTCGCCACCAGCGTCTCGCTGGCCCTGCAGTACGGAGTGCCGCTGCAAGTCCTGGTGGATAAGTTCAGCCACACCCGCTTCGAGCCCTCGGGCTTCACCGGCAACCCGGACATCCCCATCGCCAAGTCGATCACCGACTACATCTTCCGGTGGATGGCGCTGAAGTTCGGCTCGGCGCAGCCGGAGCCGTCGGAGGCGACGCCGGTGGATCCGCCGGGTGCCCCGGCGCGTTCGCTGCCCCAGCCGGCGGCCGACCCGCCCTCGGCCGGCCCGCGGCAGGCGTTCCTCAACCAGCAGGATGCCCCACCGTGCCACACGTGCGGGGCGATCATGTACCGGAGCGGCGCCTGCTATAAGTGCAACAACTGCGGCGCCACCAGCGGCTGCAGCTGAGCCGCCGTCACCGCGCGGGGTCGCTCTCTGCTCGGCCCGGGCGGCCCCCCTGTGGTCTCCGGGGGGCCGAGCACGGTCAACGGCGCCGGACCAGGCCGCACTGCTCCAGCAGCCGGACGAGCTGCGCTCGGGACTCGAGCGACCGGCCGCAGTACTCCACCACGCTGAAGCCCACCACCTCCGTGGCCTCCACCAGCTCCCGGATGCAGTCGGCGAGCGCTCCGAGCGACGGTCCGCCCGCGGTGGGCATGAGCATGTCCGGGAAGCTCCGGGGATCGAGAACGTCGACATCCAGGTGCAGGTAGGTGCGAGCGAAACCGGCTGCGCGAATCCGCTCGCCGAGGAGACGGCCGCTCCCGGCTCCGGTCACCTCGGCGACCTCGAGGCGGTGCTCCCGGATGTAGAGCGTCTCGGCCGGATCCAGCTGGCGGCATCCGGCCAGGAACACCTGCCGGGGGGTCAGCGGGCGGCCGAGGTGGCGCGTGTACTCTCCCGGGCCCTCGCCGAGCAGCGTGCGGAGCACCATGCCGTGAAAGCGGCCGCTCGGCGAGGTCGCCGGCGTGTTCAGATCCGCGTGGGCATCGAGCCAGACGACGGCCAGGTTCCCCTCCCAGCGTTCGTTCAGGTAGGCCACCGGCGCGGCCTCCGTCCCGCACGTCCCACCGATGAGAAAGAGCCGGCGCGGCCCCTGCTTCCGCAGCTCGAGGAGAGCGGCCCGGAAGCGCTCGGAGATCGACCCCAGCCCGAGGACGCCCCCTGGCCGGTGGAGATGCTCGCTGGAAGGCGCATCGACCCGGATCCGCGGGAGCGGGCCGGGGAAGGCATCGGCGAGCCACTCGGCTCCGGCCTGCACCTCCGGCCTGCCCGAGCCTTGCCACTCCGGGGACACCACGATCGTCGGTGTGCCGGCGGTGGTCTCGGACCCCGTCGGTGGCTTGGCTTCCCGGGGGTGGAGAGAACTCGTCATCGCTCCACCCCAACGCGCTAGGCGTCGCGCCCGAGGATCAGCTGCTCGAGCAGCGCCTTCTGGACGTGCATCCGGTTCTCCGCCTCGTCCCAGATGCGGGACCCGGGCCCGAGCATCACCGCCTCGGTGATCTCCTCGCCGCGGTGCGCGGGCAGACAGTGCAGGACGATGGCGCCCGGGAGCGCCGCCGCGAGCAGCGCCTCGTCCACCGTGTAACCGCGCAGCGCCGTGCGACGCGCCTCGGCCTCCGCCTCCTGCCCCATGCTGGTCCACACGTCGGTGCTCACCACCTCGGCGCCCCGCACCGCCTCGGCCGGATCGGAGACCACCGCCACCCGGCCCCCGGCGGCCTTCACCAGCTCGGGGGGCGGCCGGAAGGCCTCCGGCGCCCCGAGCCGGAGGGAAAAGCCGAAGATGGGGGCGGCCTCGAGGAAGGACCGGGCCATGTTGCCGGCGCAGTCGCCGATGAAGGCCACCGTCCGGCCGGCGACGGAGCCGAGCGCCTCCTCGACGGTGAAGAGGTCGGTGAGCACCTGCACCGGATGCCCTCCGTCGGAGAGGCCGTTGATGACCGGGATGCCCGACGCCGCCGTGTACTCCGCCAGCCGGGCGTCGGCGGAGGTGCGGAAGACGACCGCATCGGCGTAGCCGGAGACCACCCGGGCGGTGTCGCCGATGGGCTCCCCCCGCGCCAGCTGGCTGGTGGAGGCGGCCAGCTCCACCGCGTGGCCCCCGAGCTGGCCGATGGCCGCGGCGAAGGAGAGGCGGGTGCGGGTGCTCGCCTTCTCCATGAGCAGCACCAGGGTCCGCCCGACCAGCGTGGCGTCGCGCTGGCCCGCGCGGCGGCGGCGCTTGAGCTCGTGGGAACGCTCGAACAGCGCCCGGTACTCGGAAGCCGTCCGGTCGCGGAGGGAGAGGAAGTGCCGCAGCGCTACCATGTCACCTCCCGGAGCACGTCGAAGAGCTGCTCGAGGCGGGGGATGGACCCGGCCAGGGCCCGTCCCTCCACCGCCGCAGCGCGCAGCACGGCGACCTGATGTTCCACCGAGCGGGGCCCGGTGCCGCCGGCGCTCTCCTTGGAGCGGACGGACGCCTGGACGTCGCGCGCGAGCCGGAGCGCCGGCTCGAGGCGCGGATCGACGGCGCGGGCCACCTCCGGGGGGACGCGCCCCAGCGGCTGACCGAGCTCCTGGGCCCGACGGACGAGGGTCCCGACCAGCTGGTAGGCGGTGCGGAACGGCGTGCCCGCCCGCACCAGCGCCTCGGCCAGGTCGGTGGCCTGGGTATGGTCCTGCTCCAGCGCCCGCACCGTCGCCGCGGGGTCGAAGACGACGTGCGGCAGGGCGACGTCGAGCGCGCCCAGCACGCCGCGCAGGAGCGGTCCGGAGCCGAGCAGCGGACCGCGGTCCTCCTGGAGGTCGCGGTTGTAGCCGAGCGGCAGCCCCTTGAGGACGGTGAGCAGCGCGAGCAGGTTTCCCGCCGCCGGCCCGCTCTTGCCACGCACGAGCTCGAAGACATCCGGGTTCCGCTTCTGCGGCATGAGGCTCGAGCCGCAGGCGATGGCGTCGCCCAGATGCAGGAAGCCGAACTCGGACGAGGAGAAGTCCACCAGGTCGGTGGCCAGCCGACCGGCGTGGAGACAGGTCCGGGCCACGGCGTAGGTGAAGTCGAGCGCGAAGTCGCGGTCTCCCACCGTGTCCAGGCCGTTGAGGGTGAGCCGGGAGAACCCGAGCAGAGTGCGAGGAATCTCGCGGTCGGTGGCCAGCGACGTCCCGGCCAGGGCCCCGACGCCGAGCGGCGAGGCGTCCAGCTGCCGGTGCACGAAGCGGAAGGCGTCCAGGTCCCGGGAGAACATCGCGCCGGCTGCGCACCACCAGTAGCCGGCGGAGATGGGCTGGGCCCGCTGGCGGTGGGTGTAGCCGGGGAGGAGCACCTCGGCGTCGGCCTCGGCCCGAGCGGCGAGCGCCTCCACCAGCCGGGCCAGGGCGAGGAGCGCCTGCACGACCTGCTCCCGCACGTGGAGCCGGAGGTCGAGCGCCACTTGGTCGTTGCGGGACCGCGCGGTGTGCAGGTGGCCGGCGTCGGTCCCCAGCCGCCGCGTGAGCTCCGCCTCCACCGCCATGTGCACGTCCTCCTCCGCCTGGGGGCTCCAGCTCCCGGCGCGGGCGGCCTGCCACAGCCCCACCAGCTCCCGGTGGAGGGCGGCGGCGGCCTCGAGCGGGATGATGCGGCGCCGGCCGAGCATGGCCAGGTGCGCCAGGCTTCCGAGCAGGTCCTCGAAGAGAAGCGCCCGGTCCTGCTCCAGCGAGCTGGAGAAGGCGAGGACCTCCGGGAGGAGGGTCGGGCCGCCCCCGGCTGCCGTCTTGGCGATCACCGCGCCCGCTCCCCGTGCAGCCGCGCGTACTCTTGAAGCTGGAGCCCGACCAGCTGGATGAAGCCTTCCGCGGCGCGGTGGTCGAAGCGATCCTCCTTGCCGTAGGTGGAGAGCGCCTGGTTGTAGACGCCGTAGGGCGAGGTCCGCCCCACCACCCGGAGCGATCCCTGGTGAAGGCGCACGGTCACCTCGCCGGTGACCACCTGGTTGTGCGCGTCGTTGAACGCCTGGATGGCCTGGCGCAGCGGGGAGAACCAGAAGCCCTCGTAGACCATGGTGGCGAAGTGCTCGTCGAGCTCGCGCTTCACCCGGTGCGAGATGGCCAGGGTGGTGAATCGTTCCAGGTCCTGGTGCGCGGCGATGAGCGTCACCGCCGCCGGGGCCTCGTAGACCTCGCGGCTCTTGATGCCCACCATCCGGTTCTCCATCAGGTCGATGCGCCCCACCCCGTGGAGTCCGGCCAGCTCGCCCACCCGGGCGACGAGCGCCGCCGGCGAGAGCGCCTTGCCGTCGACGGTCACCGGGAGCCCGCGCTCGAAGCCGATGCGAAGGAGCAGCGGCTGGGCCGGCGCGGTGGCCGGACCGCGGGTCCAGGCGAAGGCCTCCTCGGGGGGCTCCACCGCCGGATCCTCCAGGACGCCGCCCTCGATGCTCCGCCCCCAGAGGTTCTCGTCGATGCTGAACGGAGACCGCTTGGTGGCCGGGACGGGGATGTGGTGCTGGGCGGCGTACTCCAGCGCCGCGTCGCGACTGATGTTGCGCTCGCGCTGCGGAGCGATGATGCGCAGGTCGGGGGCCAGCCCCTTGGTGCCGAGGTCGAAGCGGACCTGGTCGTTGCCCTTCCCGGTCGATCCGTGGGCCACCGCGTGAGCCCCGTGCGCGCGGGCCGCCGAGACGAGGTGCTTGGCGATGAGCGGCCGGCTGAGCGCCGAGTTGAGCGGGTAGACGCCCTGGTAGAGGGCGTTGGCCTGGAGCGCGGGGAAGCAGAAGTCCCGGGCGAACTCCTCCTTGGCGTCGATCATCTCCACCGCCACCGCCCCGGCGGCGCGCGCGCGGGAGAGGATCTCTTCCCGGTCGCGGGCCTCGCCGACGTCCACGTGGACGGCGATCACGTCGAAGCCGTAGTCGACGCCGAGGATGCGAACCAGCACCGACGTGTCCAGCCCGCCCGAATAGGCGAGCACCACCTTCTCCTTGGACTTGCTCATCGCCTCGCCTTCCTTCCGAAGAAATCCTCGAGCCGTGCGCGGAGCCGCACCGCCCCGATGCCCTGCGCCGGGGCGACGAAGACGGTGTCGTCGCCGGCCAGGGTGCCGAGCACCTCGCGCAGCCGGGCCTGATCGAGCGCCAGGGCCACCGCCGAGGCGGCTCCGGCGTCGGTGTTCACCACCACCAGCGAGCCGTTGTCCCGCACCCGGCGCACCAGCGGCCCCAGCGTCCGCAGCTCGGCGCCCGCCGGCGGCGGGCCCGACCCGGGCAGCTCGTAGGAGGTCCCGCCCCCGGCGATGCGCGCCCGGCGGGCACCCAGAGCCGCCAGGTCGCGGGAGAGCGTCCCTTGCGTCACCCGGTGCCCTTCCCGGGCGAGCAGCGTGCGCAGGGTGGCCTGGGTGGAGACGTGGCCCTCGGCCAGCAGGCGCCGGATGGCGGCGCGTCGCGCCTCGGTCCCGTGCCCCTCGTCCCGGACGATTCTCATTCCAGGGTCACCAGCGTTCCGACGCCGTGGTCGGTGAAGAGCTCGGCGATGGCCGAGTGCGGGACCCGGGCGTCGATGACGTGCACCCGCTCCACGCCGCCCCGCAGCGCCCGGAGGATGGCCTGCGCGGTGACCTTGAGCGGCCCGGAGAGGGCGCCGTCGGCGAGGAGGGCGTCGAGGTCCCGGGCTTGCAGCTCGCCCTGCGGCTCGCCCGCCACCGACAGGCCGGGCGCGTCGAGCAGGAGGATGAGCTTCTTGGCGCCCACCGCCAGCGCCACCTCGGCGGCCACGGCGTCGGCGAACATGTGAAAGCCGGTCCCCCCCTCCCCCAGCCCGACCGGGGCGATGACCGGCAGGTAGTCCCCGGTGAGCAGGTGCTCGAGGAAGTCGCGGTTCACCTCGGTGACCTCCCCCACCCGGCCGAGGTCGCCCCCGTCGTTGACCAGCTTGCGAGCCCGCAGGAGCGAGCCGTCCTTGCCCGAGACGCCCACCGCCCGCCCGCCGTCCTTGTTGAGCAGCGTCACCAGCTCCGAGTTCACCCGGCCGGTGAGGACCATCTCCACCACCTTGAGGTCGGTCTCGTCGGTGACGCGGACGCCGTCCACCTCGCCGGCCTCCCCTGCCCCGAGCTGCTTGAGCGTGGCGGTGATCTCCGGGCCGCCGCCGTGAACCACCAGCGGACGGAGCCCCACCGAGCGGAGGAGATTCACGTCCTCGCAGAAGCTCTGCTTGAGCGTCTCCTTCACCATCGCCCCGCCGCCCAGGGAGAGGACGCACCGGGTTCCGGAGAAGCGGGAGATGTACTTCAGGGCCTCGACGAGCAGCGTCCGCTTGAACCCGGGGCTGTACCGGGTGAGGCGATCGTCGCGGGAGACGGTGCCGTCCGTCCCGGGGACGATGAGCGAGGTGTAATCGGCGTTGATCTTCACGTAGTCGTAGCTCAGGTCACAACCCCAGGCGGTGGCCGCGGCACCGCCGGCGCCGAGGTTAACGTCCACCCGCACCCGGGGCTCCCGCATCCGGTCCCGCAGGAGCTCGGCGTCGTGGGCCACCGGGCCGTCCGGGCCGTGGACGCGGATGCCCTGGATGCGCACCTCGGCGCGCTCGGGCTCCACCGCCCATCCCCGGGCGCCGGCCCGGGCGCCCACCGTGGCCAGGATACGCCCCCAGTTCGGGTCGGCGCCGAAGATGGCCGCCTTCACCAGCGACGAGGCGGCGATGCTCTTGGCGGCATCGCGCGCCACCCCCTCGTCGGGGGCGCCGGCGACCTCGATGGTCACCAGCCGGGTGGCCCCTTCCCCGTCGCCGGCGATGGCCTGGGCCAGCTCGACGCACACCTCGGTCAGGGCCCCGGTGAAGGCCTCCGCCTCCGGGCCCTCGGCGGCGAGCGGAGCGTTGGCCGCCAGGCCGTTGGCCAGGGCGAAGACCACGTCGTTGGTGCTCATGTCCCCGTCGACCACCAGGCAGTGGAAGCTCCGGTCCACCGCCCGGCGCAGGGCGCGGGACAAGACGGGAGGCGGCACGGCGGCGTCGGTGCAGAGCACGGCGATCATCGTCGCCATCTGGGGGGCGATCATCCCCGAGCCCTTGGCCAAGCCGAGCAAGCGCACCTCCCGGCCGCCCAGCCTCAGCGTCCGGCCGGCGACCTTGGGGTGCGTGTCGGTGGTGAGGATGGCCTCGGCGGCGCCCTCCCAGCGGGGTCCGAGCGCCTCCACCAGCCGGGGGAGCGCTGCGGTGATGCGATCCACCGGCAGGCGCACACCGATGACCCCGGTGCTGGCGGTGAGGATGGCCTCGGGGGCGACGTGGAGGGCGGCTCCAAGCTCGGCCCGCACCCGGCGGACGTCCTCCTCCCCGGCGCCGCCGGTGAGGGCGTTGGCGTTGCCGCTGTTGATGAGCACCGCTCGCACCCCGGCCCCGGGGAGCCGGGATTCCACGTCCCGCACCGGGGCCGCCTTGGCCCGGTTGACGGTGAGGCAGCCGGCCGCCGAGGCGCCGACGTCGCTGGTCACCAGCGCCAGGTCCTTGCGGCCCGGCTTGATGCCCACGTGCATCCCGGCGAAGCGAAACCCGATGGGCGGGTTCACGGCGCCTCCCCGCCGCGCTCGAAGACGAGCCCCCGGGTCTCGCCCAGGCCGAGCATGGCGTTCAGGTTCTGGATCGCCTGGCTGGCCGCTCCCTTGAGGAGGTTGTCCAGGGCGGAGACGATGACCACCCGCCCGGGGTCGAAGCCGTCGGTGGCGCAGGCCAGGCCGATCCGCGCCCGCGGCGTGCCCACCACCGAGCGCAGCGAAACCTCCTCCGGGCTTCCCACCACCTCGACCAGCGGCTCGGTGCCATAGGCCGAATCCAGGGCCGCTCGCAGCTGCTCGGGCGACGCCCCGGCGGCGAGCCGCGCCGAGGCGGTGGAGAGGATGCCGCGGCGGACGGGAAGCAGGTGGGCGGTGAAGGTCACCGCCACGCGCCGGCCCCTGGCCCGGGCGAAGGACTGGGCGATCTCCGGGGTGTGCTGGTGCCTGAGCACGCGGTAGGCCCGTACGTCCTCGTCCACCTCGGCGAAGCTGAAGCTCTCCTGCGCCTGGCGGCCGGCCCCGGTGACCCCCGAGGCGGCGTCCACCACCACCGCCTCGTCGGCCAGCACCCCGGCGGCGAGGAGCGGCGCGACGGCCAGGGCGGCGGCGGTGGGGTAGCAGCCGGGGTTGGCCACCAGCCGGGCCCCGCCGAGGCCGCTCCGTCCCAGCTCCGGGAGCCCGTACACCGCCTCGGCGAGCAGCGCGGGATGGGGATGGGCGAAGCCGTAGGCCGCCGGGTAAGCCTCCGGCGAGCCGAGCCGGAATGCGCCGGAGAGGTCCACCACCCGAACCCCGGCCTCGAGCAGCCCGGGGGCGAGCCGGAGCGAGACATCGGCCGGCGTGGCCAGGAGGACGGCGGCCGCGCTCCGGGCCAGACCCACCGCCCGCTGCACCGCCACGTAGCGGAGCGCCCCCACCGCCCCGCCGATGCCGGTGCGCGCCCGCACCGTTTCGCCCTCCCACCGCTCCGAGGCCACGAAGCGGAGTGCCAGGTCCGGGTGCTGGGCGAGCAGGCGGCAGAGCTCGATCCCGGAGTACCCGGACGCGCCCACCACCCCCACTTCATAGTTATGCGACACAAGTGCATATCTATGCAAAGGCCGGAGCGCGGTCAAGTGACCATCGCCGAACGGCGCCGTCCTCAGTAGGCGTGGCGGGAGAGGAAGCCGCCCAGGGCGGTGCGGAGGAGGATCTTCACGTCCAGCCCGAGCGACCAGTTCTCGATGTAGTAGAGGTCGTACTCGATCCGCTTCTCGATCGACGTCTGGCCGCGCAGCCCGTGGATCTGTGCCCATCCGGTGATGCCCGCCTTCACCTTGTGCCGGAGGTGGTACTTGGGGATCCGGCGCTTGAACTCCTCGATGAACACCGGCCGCTCCGGGCGGGGGCCGACGAGGCTCATGTCCCCCCGGAGCACGTTGAACAGCTGCGGCAGCTCGTCCAGCGACGAGGCGCGGAGGAAGGCGCCGAGCGGCGTGCGGCGCACATCGCCGGCCCGGGCCATCACCGCTCCGCTCGCCTCCGCGTCGGTGCGCATGGTGCGGAACTTGAGGATGGGGAAGGTCCGGCCGTCCATCCCCATCCGCTCCTGGCGGAAGAGCACCGGCCCCCGGCTGGTGAGCTTGACGAGCAGGGCGAGGGCGACCAGGAGCGGCCAGACCAGGGCCAGGGCGAGGAGCGAGAGGAGCAGGTCGAAGGCGCGCTTGGCCACCAGGTTCCATCCCTCCAGCGGACCTCCCTGGAGCCCGATGAGAGGCAGTCCGCCGAACTCCTCCAGTCCTCCGTAGAGAGTGACGTACTGGAACAGGTCCGGGACCACCTTGACGTCCACCGTCTGCAGCGCCAGTCGCTCCATGAGCTGCTCGAGGAGCGGGGTCTCCACCGAGGGGAGGGCGAGGATCACCTGGTCCACCGGGCGCGCGGCGAGGACCCCTTCCAGGTCGGCGACGGTGCCGATCACCGGGACGCCGCACACGGTGCTGCCGGCGGGAAGCGGCTGCCGGGAGAGCGCCCCCACCACCCGGAACCCGAGCTCGGCGTGCGCCTCGATGGTCTCCACCACGCGCTCCCCGAGGCTGCCCGTCCCGATGAGCAGGATGGTCTTGAGGTTGCGGCCCCGGCGGCGGATGGAGGCGAGCACCGAGCGGAAGGCGAGCCGGGTGGCCGAGACGAGGATGACCGCGTAGGCCAGGAACAGCCCGAGGGTGGCGCGCGAGTACCGCTCCCGGAGGAAGTAGGTCAGCGCCACCAGGATCACCGTCGCCGTGACGCTGGCCTTGACCACCTCGGAGACCTCCTCGAGGTTGGTCCGGGCCCGGTTGGTGGCATAGAGGTGGGCCTGCCGGTAGGCGAGCGGGAAGAGCACGAGCCCGAGGCCGAGCGTGATGAGCGAGTCGCGCAGCGGCAGCACGGGCTCGGAGAAGGGACCGTAGAGCCGCGTCAGGTAGGCCAGCGCGAAGGCCACCACCAGGACGACCAGGTCGGTGGCCACCTTGATCGACGTGTAGAAGCGCTGGAGGCGGCCGAACACGAGGGGGGAACGCGCCCTCTACCACGGAACCGGAGAGGCGGCCCGGGGGCGAGCCAGCAGCGCCGCCACCGCGGCCCGGATGCCGGCGGCGAACCGCTCCGGGCCGAACTGCAGCGCCCGGGCGCGCGCCGCCTC
>Ga0187779_10001298_pt1 | contig 15603 bp, 15 predicted proteins | sample 1015_Q2_SP10_10__FD_132435 | JGI IMG/M metagenome (GOLD analysis project Ga0187779, IMG submission 132435) | Tropical peat soil microbial communities from peatlands in Department of Meta, Colombia - 1015_Q2_SP10_10_MG | ecosystem: Environmental > Terrestrial > Soil > Wetlands > Peat | place... | reverse complement strand
CCGCCACACCGGCGCGCCTGCGGTCTCGAGCGCAACGACGACACGCACCGCGACGACCGTCGTGGCGAAGGGCACCGCGCAGACGAAGCAGAAGGCGGCCAGCGTGACCGCGACTCCGATCTCTTCGAGCTCGACTCCGGTCGCGACGTCCGGAGGGTCGTAGCGATGGGGTACGCAACCGCCGTCTTCCGGGCGCTCGGCACGACGGCGCAGGTGACCGTCGCCGACGCCGAGGCGCTGCCCGCCGCAGTCGAGCTCGTCGAGGAGGAGCTGCGGGCGATCGACATCTGCTGCAGCCGGTTCCGGGCCGACTCGGAGCTCTCCGCCCTCAACCGCTCGGCGGGCCGCGAGATGGCGGCGAGCCCGCTCCTGCTCGAGGCGCTGACCGTCGCGGTGCGCGCGGCGGAAGCGACCGACGGCGATGTCGACCCCACCGTCGGTCGCGCGCTGAGCGGGCTCGGCTGGGATCTCGACTTCTCGATCGTCGTCTCGCGCGGCGAGCCCGGCTCGATCCGGATCGTGCCGGCGGGCGGCTGGCGCTCGATCAGGATCGACCGCGCCCGGTCGACCGTCCGCGTGCCGGCAGGCGTCGAGATCGATCTCGGCGCGACCGCGAAGGCTCTCGCCGCAGACCGCTCCGCCCGGGCTGCGACGAGCAGGACCGGCGCGGGCGTCCTCGTCAGCCTCGGCGGCGACATCGCGGTCGCCGGCGAGCCGCCCGCGGGCGGCTGGCCGATCCTCGTCGCCGACGATCACCGGAGCACGTCGGCGGCCGACGGCCAGACGATCGCGCTCGAGAGCGGCGGCCTCGCCACCTCGAGCACCACCGTGAGACGCTGGCATGCGGGCGGCTCGCCGCGCCACCACATCATCGATCCGCGCTCCGGCCTCTCCGCGGACGAGGTCTGGCGGACGGTGAGCGTCGCGGCGCCGACCTGCGTCGACGCCAACGTCGCCAGCACCGCCGCGATCGTGCGCGGCGAGTCGGCACCGTCATGGCTGGAGGAGCTCGGGCTTCCGGCTCGACTCGTCGCACGCGACGGCTCCGTCGCGACCGCAGCCGGCTGGCCGGAGCAGACACCGTGAGCGGCGTCCTCGGATCCTCGCCGGCCGTCTGGTACCTGATGCGCGCGAGCGGTGTCGTGACGCTGCTCCTGCTCTCGGGAGTGTTCGCGCTCGGCGTCGCGACGACGAACCGCCAGCAGCTCGGACGGCTTCCCCGCTTCGTCACCGCCGCGCTCCACCGGAACATCTCGCTGCTCGCAGTCGTGTTCCTCGGGATCCACGTGGCGACGGCTCTCGTCGACCCGTACGCTCAGGTCAGCGCGACCTCCGTCGTCGTCCCGTTCGTCGGCGCCGGCAAGCCGCTCTGGATCGGCCTCGGCGCCGTGTCGCTCGACCTCGTCGCCGCGTTGACGGTGACGAGCCTGCTGCGCCGCCACCTCGGCCAGCGCGCATGGAAGGGCATCCACTGGCTCGCGTATCTCTCCTGGCCGGTCGCTCTCGCCCACGGGCTCGGGGTCGGCAGCGACACGAACGCGTTGTGGCTGCGCGCGCTCACTGCGGGTTGCGTGGTGCTCGTGGGCTCGGCCGTCGTCTCGCGCCTGCGTTCCGTCGGCGGGCCGGCGAAGCAGCTCGAGCCGCGCGGCGACCCCGTCCTCGTGCATGCGCCAGGGGCAACCCGGCGGACCCGCCGGCTCGCAGGCGAGCGGGCGGCAGCGTGAGAGCCGCGGCCTTGGGCGAGCCGCGACGCGTGACGTCTCTCGTCGGCGGCCGGCTCCTGCCGACGGACGGGCGCGAGCCGACGTCGTGGAGCACCCACGTCGAGCGCTACGGGCCGTTGCCCTCGCTCCGCGGCCGAGAGCGATCCTTGCTCGCGGCGGTCGAGCAGAGCGGGCTGACCGGTCGGGGCGGCGCCGGCTTCCCGACCGCGATCAAGCTGGCGACGGTGGCCGGCGGCCGCTCGCCCGTCGTCGTCGCCAACGGCACCGAGGGTGAGCCTGCGAGCGCGAAGGACAAGGCGCTCATCCGCGCGAACCCGCACCTCGTGCTCGACGGCGTGCTCGCCGCGGCGGCGGTCGTCGGCGCGCGCGAGGCGGTCGTCGCGATCTCCCGCGGTAGCAAGTGCGGTGCGACGCTACAAGCCGCGCTCCGACAGCGGCCCCCGGGCCGCCCGAACATTCTCGTCGCGGCCGTCCCCGAGCGCTTCGTCGCAGGAGAGGAGAGTGCGCTCGTGCACTGGCTCAACGGCCGCGACGCGAAGCCGACCTTCACGCCGCCGCGACCCTTCGAGAAGGGAGTCGGCGGCCGCCGGACGCTCGTCCAGAACGTCGAGACCCTCGCGAACCTCGGGCTGATCGCCCGCTACGGAGCAGACTGGTTCCGTACGGCGGGGACGCCGGCCGAGCCGGGCACGGTTCTCGTCACGGCCCGCGGCGCCGTCGGACGGCAGCGTGTGGTCGAGATCGAGCTCGGGACGACGCTGAGCGAGGTCGCCGAGCTGTGCGGCGGGTTGGTCGAGCCGGTGCAGGCCGTGCTCGTCGGGGGCTACTTCGGCGGCTGGATCCGCCCCGACCTCGATCTCCCGCTCACGCAGGCAGCGTTGCGCCCGCTCGGTGCATCTCTCGGGGCGCGGACGATCGCGCTCCTCCCGGCGAGCGTGTGCGGGCTTGCCGAGACGGCGCGCGTCGCGCGGTACATGGCCGGCGAGAGCGCCGGGCAGTGCGGGCCGTGCCTGTTCGGTCTTCCCGCCGTCGCCGCCGCCCTCGAGACGATCGCGCTCGGCCTCCCCGGAGCGGCGGCCGCGCTGAACCGGCTGCCGCAGCTCTCGGCGCAGATCGCGCGCCGGGGCGCGTGCGCACACCCCGACGGCACGCTCCGATTCGTCGAGAGCGCGCTCGACGTGTTCGCGGACGAGGTCGACCTCCACGTCGTCGGACGCTGCTCGGCGACGCGCGGCGAGCCGGTTCTCCCCGTCCACTCGAGCGGCGAATGGAGGTGAGACGGTGAGCGATCACCTTCGCGTCAACCCGATCCTCTGCGACGCGTACGGACACTGCGCGGAGCTCCTGCCGGAGCTGATCCGGCTCGACGAGTGGGGCTACCCGATCGTCGACGCCGGCCCGATTCCGGACGAGCTCGCCAAGGACGCGAGGCGAGCCGTGGCGTCGTGCCCCCGGCTCGCCCTCCTGATCGAGCAGCGCCGCGGAACCGAAGCCGCCTGAGGGCTCCGCGAGCGGTTCCCCGGCTCTCAGGGGGCTCTCAGGTCGGTCTCAGCCGTGCCCAACCGCGCGCCCCGATGCTGGGCCCATGGACACGAACACCCTTGCGACGACACCACGCGAGGCGCCGCTGCCCGGCGCCCGCTCGCGGGCGAGCTCCTGGCTGCTCGGCGACGCCGAGGCCGCCTGGGCCCGCCCTGCCGTGCTCGGCCTGCTCGCCGCCACCGCCCTGCTCTACCTCTGGGGCCTCGGCCGGAGCGGCTTCGCCAACGACTTCTACGCGGCGGCCGTCCAGGCCGGCACGAGGAGCTGGAAGGCGTTCTTCTTCGGCTCGTTCGACGCGGCCGACTACATCACCGTGGACAAGCCTCCGGCGTCGCTCTGGGTGATGGAGCTCTCGGGCCGGATCTTCGGCTTCTCGAGCTGGAGCATGCTCGCGCCGCAGGCGCTCGAGGGCGCGGCGGCGGTCGCTCTCCTCTACGCGACGGTGCGCCGGTGGTTCTCGCCCGCGGCGGCGCTCCTCTCCGGCGCGGTGCTCGCGATCACCCCGGTCGCGGCCCTCATGTTCCGGTTCAACAACCCGGATGCGCTGCTCGTGCTGCTGATGGTCGCCGGCGCGTACGCGACGACCCGCGCGGTCGAACGCGCCAGCACGCGCTGGCTCGCGCTCGCCGGCGCCGTGACCGGACTCGGCTTCCTGACGAAGATGTTCCAGGCGTTCCTCGTCGTACCGGCGTTCGCGCTCGTCTACCTGATCGCAGCGCCGACGACCGTGCGGCGGAGGCTCGGGCAGCTCCTCGTCGCCGGTTTCGCGCTCGTCGTTGCGGGCGGCTGGTGGGTCGCGATCGTCGCGCTCACGCCGGCAGCCGATCGTCCCTACGTCGGCGGCTCCACGAACAACAGCATCCTCGACCTGATCTGGGGCTACAACGGGCTCGGCCGGATCGACGGCGGCAGCAGTGGCGGCCCGGGCGGTGGTGGCGGCGGCCCCCGCTTCAGCGGCGCCCCGGGCACGACGAGATTGTTCAACTCGCTGCTGGGCGGACAGATCAGCTGGCTGCTCCCCGCGTCGCTCGTCGCCCTCGCCGGCGGCCTGTGGCTGACACGACGGGCCCCCAGGACGGACCGTCGTCGCGCCACCCTGCTCCTCTGGGGCACCTGGCTGGCCGTCGGCGGCGCCGTGTACAGCTTCGCGAACGGGATCATCCACACCTACTACACGAACACCCTCGCACCCGCGATCGCAGCACTCGTGGGCATCGCCGCCGTCGCGCTCTGGAGCTCGCGGAGTCGGCTGCTCGAGCGGCTCCTGCTCGCGGCAATGCTCGCCTCGGCGGCGATCTGGTCGTACGTCCTGCTCGACCGCACCCCGGGCTGGCACCCGTGGCTCCGGTACGCGGTCGTCGCCGGCGGCGTCGGCGCCGCTCTCGCAGTCGCAGCGACCGGCGGACGGCTTCGGCCTCCCCGAGGGGCTCTCGCCTCGGTCGCCGTCACCGGTCTCCTCACCTCACTCGGCGGGCCGCTCGCGTACACGCTCAGCACCGTCGCGTCCGCGCAGCAGGGTGCGGTGGTCTCCGCTGGACCAGCCGCGGCAGACGGCCGGGGCGGCCTCGGCGGCGGCCCGTCCCTCGACGGCACGACCCCGTCCCGCTTCGGCAGCGGCGGAGCGCTGTCGGGGAGCGCTCCTCCCGGCGGCTTCTCCGGCGGTCGCACGTCGCAGGCGCCGCCCGTCTCGGGAGGATCGGGGTTCGGCGCCCGCACTGGAACCGTGCCCTCCGGCGCAGGCGGCGGCTTCGGCGGCAGGACGACGAGCAAGGCGCTCGCCGCGTATCTCTCGAAGGACTCTGGTCGCTACACGTGGATCGTCGCCACCGGCTCCTCGCAGAGCGCCGCGCCGATCGAGCTCGCGACGGGAGACCCCGTGATGGCGCTCGGCGGCTTCACGGGCTCCGACAACGCGATCACACTCCCACGCTTCGAGCGGCTCGTCGTCGCCGGCAAGATCCACTACTACATCGCCTCCGGCCAAGGGGGCGGCGGGGGCGCCGGAGGATCGGACGCGATCACCTCGTGGGTGACGGGCCGCTTCGGCTCGACGACGATCGGCGGGACGACGGTCTACGACCTGACGAGCCCGCGCTAGCTGATCGGGCCCTTGGGACCGGCCACGAACACGGAGAAGGACATGGTCCCCTTCTCGCACACGGGCGTCGGAGGCACGATCGGCACGACGAGGGTGCCGCCGCCGGGCGGCGGGACGACGCGAGCGCGGTACGCGGTCGCCTCGCAGGCGCCGGGGTGTTGCTCGCCGACGCCGGGCACGTCCGGAGAGAACCTCGCGGTGGCGGCCGTGTACCTCTTCGGCGCGACGACGACGCGGACCGCCGTCGTCGTTCCGGGATGGGACGGCCTGACGCGCGACGGCAGCAGCCGCCCGGTCTTCCCGACGAGCCTCACCTGCGGCAGGCCCGACACGAAGCACGTCGCCCGCGAGACGTTCCGCAGCCTGAGCACGTACGAGATGTTGCCCGCACCGGCGCTTCCCCGGACGGCGCTGAACGTGCCGGCGAGCTGGCGGGCGGTGCACGGCGCCGCGCTCTGCCGAGCGCCCGACGCGATGCCCGCGACCACGACTGCGCCCGTGAGCGCCGCAGAGAGGAGACCGGCGAGCCGCGGTTTCACCACGATGCACGGTATACGCCGCCGGCCCCGTGCTGCGTCGCGCGGCTCGTTCACGGAGACGGCGCGATCCGGCCCCGTGCGACGGGCCAGCGGTCGACGACGCGTCCCTCGGAGACGACGACGAACTCCTCGAAGAGGTTCGAGACGACGCAGGCGTGGTTCGGGACGACGCGTACCCGCGCCCCGAGCTCGAGCTCCTCACCTGCGGCGAGAGACACGTACGCGTGCTCCTCGTTCAGCTTCTCGAGGACTGCTCCCGGGGCTTCGAGCACCTGGCCGAATCCTTCGTCCGGGCCGGGATCCGAGCTGAGGGCCTTGCTGCCCGTGTCGAGGATCGCGCGATCGGCAGCCGGGCGGCTGACGACGGTCGCGAGCACGGTCAGAGCCACGTCCTCGATCCTCGCCGCGCCGGCAGCGACGGTGTTCCGGTCGTGGAAGGCATACGTGCCTGCCCGGTACTCGGTCACGACGGACGCGAGCCCGTCCGACTCCCACATCGCCGGCGTTCCACCGACCGAGACGGTCGCCGCCTCGAGGCCGGCACCGTCGGCCAGCTCTCGGGCTCGCGCGAGGAATGCGCGTGCATCCGGCGGCGCGGGATACGTGAGGAACCCGTCGAAGCGGAGCGAGGCGCGGCGTGCGACCGCTGCTCCCAGCTCGACCGCCGCCTCGGGGCTCTGGACGCCCGTGCGCCCGAGTCCTGTGTCGCAGTCGACGAGAACGCGGAGCTCCCGGCCCGCCGCGCGAGCCGCCTCGTCGAGGCCGGCGAGGAGCGCCTCGTCGTCGACGCTGACCGCGACCTCTGCGCGTGCGAGCAGTGCCGAGAGCCGTTCCAGCTTGCCGGCGCCGAGGATGTTGTAGGGGACGAGAACGTCTCGGAACCCCGCCGCCGCCATCGTCTCGGCCTCGTGCAACGTCTGGCACGTCAGCCCGGCCGCACCGAGCGCAGCCTGACGCCGCGCGATCTCGACGCACTTGTGCGTCTTGACGTGCGGTCGATTCGCGAGCCCGACGCGGCCGCAGTACTCCTGCCAGCGGGCGAGGTTGCGCTCGAGGCGGTCGAGGTCGACGAGCGCGGCCGGCGTCTCGATCGACTCGAGGCTCGCAACCTCGGTCACCTCACGACGTCAGTAGCTGCCATGGGCACAGACTCAAGTCTGTCCCGCCGGCGATTTCCGAATCCGTGCGACCGCCTCGATCTCGACGAGCACCCCGGCGGGCAGCCCGACCTGCACGGTGGTCCGTGCCGGATACGGCGCCTCGAAGTGCTCCCGGTACACCTCGTTGTACCCGGCGAACTCGCCGAGGTCGCCCAGGAACGCCGTCACCTTGACGACGTCCTCGAGGTCGCACCCCGCCGCCTGCAGGCAGGCGCGCACGTTTGCGAGCGTCTGCCGCGTCTGCTCGACGATCCCGCCGGGCACGAGGGCCCCTGTCGAGTCGTGTGCGACCTGGCCTGCGGTGAAGACGTGGTCGCCGCTCACGACGACCGGCGAGAACGGAAGCGCCGGCCGCGCAAGCCCTGCCGGTTGGAGAGCGTTCCTCGTCATCGTGCCAGCGTAACCTTGCTGAGACCGGACGGGCGGTCCGGATCGAGGCCCTTCGCGCGCGCGAGCGCCCCGGCGAAGAGCTGACCCGGGACGACCGAGAGCAGCGGGGTCAGGAGCGGTGCGGGCGCGTCGGGGACGGCGAGCGTGTACTCGGCCTCCAGCTCCGTCGCCGCGCTGCCGCACGAGATGACCGTCGCGCCGACGGCCTTCGCCCGCTGCACCGCCTCCGCGACGGCGGGCAGGCTCGCGTCGTGGCTCGCGATCGCCCAGACCGGGAAGAGCGAGTCGACTGCCGCGATCGGGCCGTGGGCGAGCGCCGTCGCGCTCAGCGGCTCCGCCGCGATCCGGCACGTCTCGGTCAGCTTCAGGGCGATCTCGCGGGCGGTCGCGAGCTCCGGGCCGCGGCCGACGACGAACATCCGGCCGACGTAGGCACAGGGCACGGCGATCCGAGCCGCGTCGCGCTCGAGCTCGGGCAGGGAGCTCCGCAGGAGAACTGCGACCTCGTGCAGGCCCGCGGCGGCCTCGTCCGCGCGCCCCGCGAGCCCGCCCGCGAGGAGCACGAGCGCGGCGAGCTCGTTCAGGTACGTCTTCGTCGCCGCGACCGCACGCTCCCGACCCGCCTGGAGGCCGACCGCGAGCTCCGCCGCCTCGCCGAGCGCCGAGTCGGTGTCGTTGGTGAGCGCCACCGTGAGCGCGCCGCGCGCGCGGGCGCGCTCGACGTACTCGACGACGTCGGGGGTGCGACCCGACTGCGACAGCGCGATCACGACCGAGCGCGAGACGTCGAGCGCCGCGCCGTAGTAGACGGAGAGCGAGATCGAGTCGCGGAACGCGGTCAGACCCGAGAGCAGGCCGAACGCGTAGACGCCGTAGGCGGCCGCGTTGTCGGACGTCCCGTGACCGACGAGGCGCACCATCAGCGGCGCCCGCTCCGCGACCGCCTCGCCCACCGCCGCGATCGCGACTCGGTCGGCGAGCAGGCGCTCCAGCGCGTCCGGCTGCTCGAAGATCTCCGAGCGGAAGAGCGCGCCGGGCCCGGGCTCCACGCGCACCGGCTCGGCCTCCATCAGGCCGCTTCCAGGCGCTCGCCCGTCGCGCAGTCGAACACGTGCGCTTCGCCGTGCCGGGGGCTGAGCGACACGCGCTCGCCGCGATTCGGTCTGCGACGCGCCTCCACGCGGGCCACGAGCTTCTGCTCCTCCCCGTCGAGCTCCGCGACGCAGAAGACGTAGGCGTCGGCTCCGAGCTCCTCGACGACCTCGACGCGCGCCCCGATCCCCTCGGACGCGAGGTCGAGCGCCTCGGGCCGGAAGCCGAGGACGACGCGCTCCCGTCCGTCGAGGTGGATCCCCTCGGGCAGTGGGACGACGGCCTCGCCGAGGCGGACGCTTCCGTTCGGTCCGCACCTCACCGTGCAGAGGTTCATCGACGGGGAGCCGATGAAGCCGGCGACGAAGGCGTTCGCCGGGCGCTCGTACAGCGTGCGCGGCACGTCGCACTGCTGCAGGTGCCCCTCCTTGAGGACGGCGACGCGGTGTCCGAGCGTCATCGCCTCCGACTGGTCGTGCGTCACGTAGACCGTCGTCGTGCCGAGCCGCGACTGGAGCGCGGCGATGTCGGCCCTCATCTGGACGCGCAGCTTGGCGTCGAGGTTCGAGAGCGGCTCGTCCATCAGGTAGACGCTCGGCTCGCGAACGATCGCACGGCCCATCGCGACCCGCTGCCGCTGCCCGCCGGACAGCTGCCCCGGCTTCCGCTCGAGGTAGGTCTCGAGCCCGAGCAGCGTCGCCACGTCCCGCACTCGCTGCGCGCGCTCCGACTTCTTCACCTTGGCGAGCTTGAGCGGAAACCCGATGTTCGCCTCGACCGTGAGGTACGGATAGAGGGCGTAGTTCTGGAAGACCATCGCGACGTCGCGGTCCTTGGGCGCGACGTCGGTCACGTCGCGGCCGCCGATCAGAATAGCGCCGGCGTCGACCTCCTCGAGCCCGGCGAGCATGCGGAGCGCGGTCGTCTTCCCCGAGCCGGACGGCCCGACGAGCACCATGAACTCGCCGTCGGCGATCTCGAGGTCGAGGGCGTTCACGGCAGGGGCCTCGGTCCCCGCATAGATCCTCGTCGCCTGGACGAAGCGAACGTCGGCCATCACTCCACCTCCAGGTAGCTCGCAGCGTAGTCCTCCGCCGGCTCCGCGTCGATCGCCGTGCCGAGCTCACGCCGGATCCGCTCCTGCGCCTCGGCTCCGGCACCCAACTCGTCGAGCCCGAGCAGCGCGGCGCCGACGATCGGCGGCGCATCGGCCGCGCGGACGACGATCTCCGGGCCGACGGCCCGAAGCCCTCGCTCGATCGCGCCGAGCAGCCGGCCGTCCCCGGCCCGGAGGAGTCCGCCGCCGAGGATCACCTCGGCCGGGGACGCCTCGAGCTCGAGCTTTGCGAGAGCGGCACGCGCGAGGGCCACGACCTCCGCCGCGAGCCTCTCGACGATCTCTGCCGCCACACGGTCCGTTTCGGCCTCGGCGAGCACGAGCGGAGCGAGCTCGACGACCCGGCGCTGGACGAGTCGGCGCTGGTGGATCGCCTCGGCGACCTGGACCGGCGTCTCGAGCCCGAAGTGGGCCGGGACCGAGCGCTCGAGGCTCGAGCGAGGGCCGCGGCCGTCCTCGCTCCGCGCCGCCGCCGAGAGCGCCGCAAGGCCGACGTCGTACCCGCCGCCCCAGTCCCCGCTGATCGCTCCGAGCGCCGGGAAGCGGGCGTGCCGCCCGTCCGGCGCGACGCCGACGCAGTTGATCCCGGCGCCGCACACGACCGCGACCCCCCAGCCGCGCTCCGTTCCGGCACGCAGGATCGCGAACGTGTCGTTGGCAACCGAGATGCGCGAAGCCCAGCCGCGAGCGCGGGCGCGCTCGCCGACCTCGATCTCCTCGGCGGGGAAGTCGACCCCGGCGAGCAGGAGCGCGCCGATCTCCGCCACCTTGCCGTTCGCCCGCGCAAGGCCGGCGCCTCGCACCGCCGCGTCGAGCAGCTCTTCGAGCACGTCGAGCGAGCCCTCGACGCCGAGGTGGTGGGGAGAGCTCTGCGGCCCACGCTCGACTGCGAGCAGCTCGCCGTCGTCCCGCAGGAGCGCGAGATCGGTCTTCGAGTTGCCGCCGTCGACGGCGAGCACGACCTGCGAGCTCACCGCACGCCTTCCTCGGCCGCGAACTGCGGCAGGTGCTCCGCGTCGGCGTCGACGAGCCGGTCGACGAGGTCCTCCACGATCCCCCACTGCCCGACGAGCGGGTGCGCGAGCAGCGCCCTGCGGGCGTCCTCGCGATCGCCGCCGAGAGCGGCCCGCACCGCGAGTCGTTCGTACGCCGCGACGTGCTGGACGAGGCCGAGCAGCTCGGGCGCGAGCGGGGGCTGCGGCAGAGGGACGGGCCCGGTGGTCTCGATCCTGGCGGGAAGCTCGACGACGTCGTCGTCCGCGAGCCCCGGCACGGCGCCGTTGTTCCGGATGTCGACGACCTGCGCGTCGCCGCGACCATCCGCGAGCGACGCGACGAGCGCGGTGGCCGCCTCGCTGTAGAATGCCCCGCCGCGCTGCTCGAGCAGTGCCGGCTTCTCGGTGAGCGCCGGGTCGCGATACAGCTCGAGCAGCTCGCGCTCGATCTCCGCAACCGTCGCCGCGCGCGGCACGCCCGCCTGCTGCTCGGCGAGCACCTCGTCGTGCGCGTAGAAGTAGCGCAGGTAGTAGGACGGAATCGCACCGAGCTCGTCGAGCAGCCGCCGCGGCAGCCCGACCTGCTCCGCGAGCTCGTCGCCGTGCTCGGCCATCAGGTCGGGCAGGACGTCCTCGCCGCCGAGCAGGAGGCGGCGGACCCACGTCAGGTGGTTGAGGCCGACCTGGTCGACGAGCACGCGCTCCGGCTCGACGGCGAGGAACCGCGCAGCGGTGCGCTGGAGCCCGATCGCGACGTTGCAGAGCCCGACCGCCCTGTGCCCGGCGTCCAGCAGCGCGCGCGTCACGATCCCGACCGGGTTCGTGAAGTCGACGATCCAGGCGTCCGGTCGGGCCAGCTCGCGCACGCGCTCGGCGATCTCGAGCACGACCGGGACGGTTCGAAGCGCCTTGGCGAACCCGCCGGCTCCGGTCGTCTCCTGGCCGATGCACCCGCACGCGAGCGGGATCGTCTCGTCGGAGAGCCGTGCCTGCTGCCCACCCACGCGGATCTGGACGAGCACGAAGTCCGCCCCGTCGAGCGCGCGGTCGAGCTCGCCGGTGACGACAAGCTGGCCGGCGAAGCCCTGCCGGTCGAGCATGCGGGCGGCGAGCCCGCCCACGACCTCGCGCCGCTCCGCGGCGATGTCCTGCAACGCGAGCTGACGGACGTCGAGCCGGTCGCGCTCCCGCGAGAGACCCGAGACGAGCTCGGGCGTGTAGGTGGATCCGGCGCCGACGACGGCGATTTTCATCTCGTCGCCGTGCCGCAGTAGGCGCCTGTCCGCGCAGCGGACCAGTGAAGGGGGTTTGGGGGAACCGGGAGGTTCCCCCAACTGTGGACGCAATGCGCCTTCATCCCTTGACTCCCGTCAGCGTCACGCCCTCGACGAAGGCCTTCTGGGCGAGGAAGAAGAGGATGATCACCGGCGCCATCACGAGCAGCGTGGCGGCCATCGTCAGGTTCCACTGCACCTGGTGGAGCGAGCGGAACTCGGACAGGCCGATCGAGAGCACCCAGTTGTGGGAGTTCTCGCCGACGTAGAGGAGCGGGAGGAAGAAGTCGTTGAACGTGTAGAGGAACGAGAAGAGCGCGACCGCCGCGATCGCCGGCTTGGCGAGCCGCACGACGACCGTGAACAGCACGCGCAGCTCTCCGCAGCCGTCGACCCGGGCCGCGTCGAGGTATTCCTCGGGGATCGTGAGGAAGAACTGGCGCAGTAGGAAGATCGAGAACGCGTCCCCGAGCCAGTTCGGCAGGATCACCGGCCAGAGCGTCCCGACGAGGTGGAGCTTCGCCCACATCACGTAGAGCGGCACGACCGTCACCTGCGGCGGCAGCATCAGCGCGATCAGCACGATCATGAAGGCGACTTGGCTCCCGCGCCAGCGCAGGCGGGCCAGCGCGTAGGCGACGGGGACGCTCGAGACGAGGACGCCGAGCGTCGCGAGCGTCGAGTACACGAGCGTGTTGAGCGTCCAGCGCCAGAGCGGCGCCTTCGTGAAGACGTCGACGTAGTTGTGCCAGGCGAACGGGTGCGGCCAGATGCGCGGCGAGAGCGCCTGGTCGTTCGTCATCAGCGAGGTCATCACGATGAACAGGAACGGCAGGAGGAACGCGATCGCCGCGGCGATCAGCACGCTGTGGTTCGCGACCGCGACGAGGAAGCGGCGCCGGCGGACGTGCGCGGGCGGCCGTCTGCGGACGAACGTCGCGGGAGCGGCGGCCTCGATCGTCGTCATCAGCGCGCCATCCCGCCGTAGTGCACCCACCGTCGCGAGTTGACGACGATCACGAGCGTGACCGAGAACGAGACGACGAGCAGCAGCACCGACATCGCCGACGCGTAGCCCATCTGGAAGTCGGTGAAGCCGTGCTGGTAGAGGAGGACGGGGTAGAAGAGGGTCGAGTCGAGCGGGTAGCCGAGGTTCCCGGCGGTGACGTCGGCGGCCTGCGAGGCCTGCCCGGAGGCGACGCCCGCCGCCACGTAGGCCTGCGTGAAGTACTGGAGGCCCTGGATCACGCCGAGGATGACGGCGAACAGGATCACCGGGCTGATCGTCGGGAGCGTCACCCAGCGGAGACGCCGCAGCGGCCCGGCCCCGTCGAGCTCGGCCGACTCGTAGAGCTGGCGCGGCGCGTCGAGGATCGCGGCGAGGAAGATGATCATCGTGTTCCCCACGCCCCAGATCGAGAGCAGGACGAGCGACGGCTTCGACCACGAGGGATCCTGGAACCAGAGCGGCCCCTGGATCCCGAGGTGGCCGAGGATCGTGTTCACCGGGCCGGTCGCCGGGTTGAGGATGTAGACGAAGCCGAGCGTCGCGGCGACGGGCGGTGCGAGCGCAGGGAGATAGAAGATCGTGCGGAAGATGCCGATGCCCGTGTGCGCGCGTGCCAGCATCAGCGCGATCCCGAAGGCGAACAGCACCTGGAGCGGCACCGCGACAGCGATGAACCAGAGCGTGTTCTTGACCGAGGTCCAGATCTGCGGGTCGACGTCGATCAGGTAGCGGTAGTTCGCGAGCCCGATCCAGCGTGGCGGCGAGAGCAGGTCGTAGTGCGTGAACGAGAGGTACACGCTCATCACGAGCGGGTAGCCGAAGAAGACCGAGAAGCCCAGGATCCACGGGCTCATCAGGAGCAGCACGAGCCGGCGGCGGCGCCAGGCCGCACGGCGCCTCGTGCGGCTGCGATCGAGAGCGACGGATGCCGGGGCGACGAGCGCCCCGGCATCACTCACGGGCGTCAGGCTCAAGGCACCCCGCCGCCGCCCTTGGCCTGCGCGACCTGGGCGTCGAGCTGCTTGTCGAGGTCCTTGAGGCCCGAGGCGAGGTCCTTCACCTGGCCTGCCTGCCACTTCGTGAAGAAGTTCTGCACGAGGTTCGTGTAGGCGACGCCGGACGCCGTGATCGGCGACGTCCACGACTTCGGGTTCGCGAAGATCTTGAGGAACGTCTGGAAGTGGACGTCGGGCTTCAGCTCCGGCGAGCGCAGCGAGGCCGTCGTCGTCGGCACGTTCCGGATCCCGTTCGAGAACTGCGCCAGGAAGTGCGAGTTGGTCGTCAGGTACTTCACGACCTGCCACGCCTGATCCTGGTGCTTGCCGCCCTTGGGGATGCCGATGATCGTCCCGTTGATGTAGCCCGAGCCGTAGAGACCGGGCTGGGCGTCGTCGACCGCCATGGGTGCGGTGCCGTACTTGAGCTCGGGGTGCTCGTCGGCGATGAACGCGACGCGCCACTCGCCGTCGAGGTTCATCGCCACCTTGCCGACCTCGAACGCGTTCGACGCCGAGAACTCGTCACCGAGCCCTGCCTGGAACTTGACGAGGTTCTTGTAGCCGTACCAGTCGATCAGGCTCTTCTGCCACTTGAAGAGCTTCGTCCAGTTGGGGTCCTTCGAGATGATCGAGTGCCCGCTCTTGTCGAGCCACTTGACGCCGAAGGACTGACCCCACCGCTCCGGCACGTTCTCGTAGAAGCCGATGAAGGGGTCGAGGCCCGCGACCTTGATCGAGCCGTCCGGGTTGCGCACCGTCAGCTTCTTCGCATCCGCGGTCAACTCCGAGATCGTGCGCGGCGGGTGCGTGATCCCGGCCTTCTTGAACATGCCCGAGTTGTAGTAGAGGCCGTAGTCGTCGGCCAGCAGCGGCAGCGCGCACTGCTTGCCGCCGTAGGCGGTGTAGTAGCGGGTCGCGGCGGGGAACAGGCTCGGACTGATCCCGTCCTTCTTCAGGTACGGGGCCAGGTCGATCCAGCCGCCGGTACCGCAGTAGTTGCCGACGTTGTACGAGTTGAACGAGCTGACGATGTCAGGCGCCGTGCCCGACCGGATCGCGGCGACGATCTTCGTGTCGTTGATGTCGCCGACGACGTTGACCTGGATCGCCCTCTGGCTCGCGTCGTACTCGTTCACGAGCGACTTGAAGACCTTCAGCTCGTGCGTTCCGGCGCTCCAGCCGACCCAGATCGTCAGCTTGGTCGGCGCCGTGCTGCTCGCGCCTGCTCCCGCGGCGCCGTACGCGCCGACCACCACCGTCGCGAGCAGGGCGAGAGCCACCACCATGCGTCTCATGGAACCCTCCTGATGGACACGGCCATTCTTGTTAGGAACCTTTCCGAGTAGGCACTCTAGGAGCTCGGATGATCTGAGTCAAGCTCCAATCCTTCGTCCAGATTGGTTAGGATCCCTCACCAAGCATGGCCCAGACGACGCGATCCAGCTCTGCGATCCCCCCGCTTTTGAAGTCGCTCAACGAACGGACCGTGCTCGAGACGATCCGCGCCGGTGCGCCGATCTCTCGCGCCGAGATCTCCCGCCGCGCGGGGATCTCGAAGCCGACGGTCTCGCTCGCGCTCCAGTCGCTCGTCGAGGCCGGGCTCGTCCGTGAGGCCGACCACGACCCCGACGGCCCGAGCTACGGGGCCGTCTTCTTCGAACCCGT
>Ga0187779_10001296_pt1 | contig 15633 bp, 14 predicted proteins | sample 1015_Q2_SP10_10__FD_132435 | JGI IMG/M metagenome (GOLD analysis project Ga0187779, IMG submission 132435) | Tropical peat soil microbial communities from peatlands in Department of Meta, Colombia - 1015_Q2_SP10_10_MG | ecosystem: Environmental > Terrestrial > Soil > Wetlands > Peat | place... | reverse complement strand
TGTCCCCTGTTGAGGTGACACGGGTCGTGGATGGTTACGCTTCCTGCATACGGCGCAAAACTCATCTCCCCCAATCTCATTGACAGAAATTCATGGATATCTAAAATATTGAGGGGCTTACCGTCCGATCGCAGCAGTGTGGGATAATCCCTTTTAAACGTCAAGCCGCAGGAAGCGCAAGCTGTTACGATTGCATCAGCCTTGATGGCCGATAAGATGGCGATATTATGTGCCGCGTGCTCCTCTGCAGCGGTTCGAAGCCCGAGGGAGAGGAGCGGCCTGCCGCAGCATTTCAAACCCTTCGGGTGGATGACCTCATAGCCCAGGGAATTCAACACGTTCTTCGTCGCTCTTTTTATCTCAGGCTGAAAATTATCGATGGCGCAGCCCGAAAAGAACGCTACCCTCCCTCTTTGCCCCGGTTCGAGGCTCCTGGTTGCAGCTTCCAAGGTGCTCTGTGCTCTGTACTCTGTATCTCCATCCAGCCCCTTCCCCCCTGCAGGATAGCCTGTCTTTGAGTAATGCAGTACGAGCGGGGCAAGCCAGGCAGTCGCCCTTAGTGAGGCAGGGTGTTTCAATACCTCTGAAACAATCCTATCGATAATACCGGTCCCCAATTCTTGAACTGCCTGTTCTTTCGCTGCCTGGATAATTTCAGCAACAGGCACACCGCTCGGGCAGGAAGCTTCACAGGCGAGACATCCGGTACAGGTCGCAAGGCGGTCTTTGTAGATGTCGGAAGCGGGAAGCTTCTTCTCCAGGACTGCTTTGACTAAAGCCATCCTACCGCGCGCTGAATATGATTCCCCCTGTCTATGCAGAAAGGGAGGGCACACAGCACGGCATGATCCGCACTTTACACAACGTTCGATCTCCCGGCGGAATCGTTCCAGGGGCATCGAGGTTGTCTGATTGGCTAAGGTTCGCTTCATCTTAGAGAATGTCCTAGCAGGAGCATGCAACAAAAGATTAGCACTGTTTACAAGGAGAAGGCTGAGGAATACAGGCTAAAAAAACGGGGCATTTGTCTTCTCTGCTGGTTTATATCGTTGGCGTTTTTAACTTTAGCTCATGATGCCATGTGGACTCAAAAAATGAACAGGATCCTCGCTTATCACGGAGTTCACGTCCGCCGTACCGCATCATCTGTTCTTTTAAGCTGGAACGGGTCTTGTCTTCACGGCAGGATTGTCACCGGCGTTCCTATGGAGACCACGCGGAAAAGTTCGTCAACATCAGCATTTGCCAATGCAATGCAGCCATCGGTCCAATTCGTGCCGCCAAGGGTCCGACTTACGGCACCGCTTTCTAGAACACGCCCATGAATGCCCACGGCACCGCCAAGGCGCGTGTCCCAGGGTGGGGGTTGCCGTTCTTCGATGGCCTTTTTAATCGAGACGTATTCAGACGGGGAAATCATCCCTGACTTGAGGCCATGTTCTGCGTGTTTCAGATCAGGGTAGCTGAGGCCCATGAATTTATAGAAGCGTTTACTACGGTTCATGGTGCAAATGTAGAAATCCCCTTCTGGGGTACGTTTGTCGCCCTGCATCCGTTTGTCACCGTCCTGAAAGCCTCTGCCGAACTGGGCCCGATAGGACTTGACTGGATCGTCCCCCTTGTATAGGGTCACCGTGTACTGCGACTTCCAGATGATAAGCCGGACTTGTCCGGTAAGGGACGAGAGCCGGTCGGCAAGAACATTCGCAGTCGGCGCCTTCACCTCGGGCGATGGAGATATGCAGCAAAGAAGCAGGATCGCCGTGAGGAGCCTGACCAGGAAACGAATATTTTCCCAAATCCTCGTCATTTTTCCCGACCAAGGTTACGAGCGGTTCTTGTCATCATATTGCTTGGCACAGGTCTCGCTGCAAAATAGGCAGAGTTTTCCGTTAATGCGCCGGGTCACTGCACGACTCTTAAGCACGTAGGTGTGGCACTCGGGGTCTTGCACCATCTCTTCTCCGGGAAGGGCCGTGCTGCTGCGCCGCTCATCTGCGTAATATCCCCGGATGGCAGAACGGAAAACGGCTTTCAGGGCATAGTAGATTATGAAAAGAGCAAAAAAAATCAGCAAGCTGCGAATCATCTGGTTCCCTTCTGGATCCCCTTGTGCATGGTCGCTATGCTGGTTCTGATGGCATCAGCGTAAGGAAAGTTCGGCTTCTTTTTAAGCAGCTCTACCCAGATATGGATAGTGGCTGGATAATTTTTCTTGTCTTTGGCCAGGACGATCCCTATGTTGTATCGGGCATCCGGGTGATCCAGATCATGCGCGAGTGCAATGCGGTATTCGGCCAGCGCCCGGTCCGGCATGTTTATATTCAGTATGCCGTTCCCATGTCGGTGCGCACGTCGGCATTACCAGGATCCGTGCGCAGTGCATATTCGTACATCGTAATCGCGTCATTTCGCCTTCCACTGTCATGGTATGCGTTCCCCAAAGCAACCAGGGCAGCGAAATTATTCGGATCCTCAGACAGGATCGCGCGATACTCCTCGATCAATCCGCTGTAGTCGGGACTTTGTGCGTAAGCAGGCTTTTTCGAGTTATCTGTCTCGTCAGGAGCATCATGCGGTTTCTTCTCCTCTATCCGCTGGCACGAGGTCAGAACCGGCAGGAAGAGGACCGCAAAGATAAAAACTTTTTTACATCACTAGACCTTTGGAGCTATTTGCCATACGACGGCACCCTCGTCCGCGTTGCAGGGAGGTCCAGAACCAAAGGTGTACAGATCGGGCTAATGCCGGAAGTGTCTTACGCCGGTCATGATCATGGCGATTCCATGCGCCTCGGCTGCTTCGATCACTTCTTCATCCTTAACAGATCCGCCCGGCTGGATCACGGCTGTCACTCCCGCCGCGGCCGCTTCGTCCAGGCCATCGCGGAATGGGAAAAAAGCATCAGAAGCGAGCACCGTTCCCCTCAGCGGGAATTGCGCTTTACTCTTTGCAATCCGCACGGAATCGAGACGGCTCATCTGGCCTGCCCCGATACCGATTGTCCTGTCTTTAGTTGTGAAGACAACGGCATTGGATTTTACGTGCTTACACACTTTCCATGCAAAGTCAAGCGCGTCATATTCGTCGTCCGTGGGTTTCCGCTTCGTCGCCACGCGGAGAGCTTTCACGTCAGCGATCCTTCCCATGTCGCGGTCCTGGTAAATGAGACCTCCCACAATCTTTTTGAGGTCCATGCCCTCGGGCGTGCCCGTGATCGATGGGCCGATATCCAGGATCCGAACATCTTTTTTCCTTCGAAGTTCATCGAGTGCGTCGGGCGCGAACTCCGGCGCCGCCACAACCTCGACAAAAGTCGCCGTCAATTCTTTCGCCGTCTCATAATCAACCATGCGGTTGAAGGCGATGACGCCGCCGAAGGCGGAGACGGGATCGCAGTCACGAGCCTTTCGGTAAGCCTCAACGGGGGTTGGTGCCGTCGCAACGCCGCATGGATTATTGTGTTTCACGATCACCGCGGCGGTTTGTTCGTATTCTTTGACAAGTTCGAGAGCGCTATTTGCATCGAGGAAATTATTGAATGACATTTCCTTGCCTTGAAGTTGCCTAGCGCTGGACACCGATGGTTCCTTGCGGCCAAACTCGCGGTAAAACGCTCCCTGCTGGTGCGGATTCTCACCATACCGCAGGTTTTGCACCTTTTCAAATTGAAGCGTCAGGATGTTCGGGAAGCGCGTCTTTTCCTCCGCGGGGACCTGGCTGTCTAGCCACGCCGAGATGGCACTGTCATAACGCGCTGTGTGGAGGAACACAGTTCTGCAGAGCTCAAATCGCGTCTTGAGGGAAACCTCGCCGTCCTTCCGGATCTCTTCGAGTACTCGAGCGTAATCGCGGGGAGAAACTACCACTGCAACATCGGTGTAATTTTTTGCTGCCGCACGCAGCATCGTTGGCCCGCCGATGTCGATATTCTCGATTGCGTCTTCGAGCGTACAGCCAGGCTTTGCAACGGTCTGCTCAAAGGGATAGAGGTTCACGACCACGAGGTCTATGGGCTCGATGCCGTTCTCTTTCATCTGCTTCACGTGCTCGGCATTGTTTCGCCTTCCGAGCAGTCCGCCGTGGATCTTCGGGTGAAGCGTCTTGACCCTCCCGTCGAGCATTTCGGGAAAGCCCGTAAACTCGGAAACATCCTTCACCTGCACGCCAGCGTCTCGAAGCATCTTCGCTGTGCCGCCGGTCGAAAGGATTTCTATCCCGAGCTCTGCAATTCCCCGGGCAAAATCCAATATCCCGTTCTTGTTGGAAACACTAATGAGCGCGCGAGTTATTTTGCCCACGTAAGGAACCTCCGATGCACCTCATGGAAATTGCGGCTGAACGTGAAAATTTTAACCTAATGGAGAGGGAAAGTCAATTTGAATAGGGAGCTAGTTTTTTTATCTTCCGGCTGCGGCAGAAGACCGTACCGATGTTATTCCGCAGTGAGCCGAACAAGGTCGTAGTAAGTTAATACATCCCGGATGAAAGGCGTTGCGATCACGCCTCCGGAACAAATTCGTCTATGCCCGTTCATGGCCATCATATCAGGCGGAGGGAGCAGAATGCCGATGCTTACGAAGCAGGCGACAAGCCGGGTTGAAGGGGTTCTCGAGCCAGACATTTGACACAGGGAGCGGAGATGCAGACACCCAGCGATGCCGAGGAAAGAGTGATTATTTTTATGGCAGCGTTCTAACCTGTTCCATGACGCACCCCAGACCGCCGCGCTACATCGGGTTCGAGAATGCCCTCGACATCCGGCCTACGCAAAAGAAGGACTTTGAGCACCTCGATGTCCCGCAGTCCTGCACAAGCGGTCAGTGCTCCTTGAGGCCTTATCGCATCTCGGCTTCGCGGCGCATGCGATCGAACTGCATGAGCTCAACAAGCAGTTCGCGCAAGTCATGTAGGCAGTCGAACTAAGGCTGCAGATGTCCAGCGCGTCAGAAATATTCTTAGTTGCCAAAACGGCAAAGCGACCTCAACACCAGGTGATGTTACCGGACTTGAACGCATTCTCGATCGATACAGAGCAAAGGTTATTGATCTCGGCAATGCTCTCTCAAAATCCGTCCCCCGGCCGTTGACTGCCTGTTGCGAGTGGCACTGACTTCATCAGGGATACGAGCAGCGCGATCGCTCAAGCCAGCCACCGCCTGACATGAGGTCTATTCTGAGAACCGCTTCTGGCCAGCAGACATTCTGCGGGCGAAGCATGGTCCTGGTACCTCGCCTTCTGCTTGCGCCGGCGATCGCCACTGCTTCCCTGAGCACCTGTCGACGCCCGCTGCAACTTCCAGATTGCCGCGCTCGCGAGAAATCTGAGCAACGTGGAGCGGCCGCTTGCCGATAGCATCGGAAGGGACCAGGCAATAGCTCTTCCATATGCTCAACCTCTGCTGAACATGCCCCATTCCAGATCAACACATTAGTTCAAGTTTACGTTGTCTCCAACGCTGATACCCGAACCCGCAGTTGTCTCAACCACCCATTGAACCGGTGCGAAAGAAGGATAATACTTCAAACTGCCCGGCTTGCATTCGGGATACACCCGCAGCACTTTTTTATTTGGCCCGATAAAAACTATATCGATGGGATACAGAACGCTGCCCATCCAGAATGTAACTGCCTCTGGTTTCGGATACGCGAAAAGTGCGGCCTCGTCGGGTTTCAACCTGCGGAACCCCTGCAGTCCCCTCTCCCGGGTATCGTTCGTATTACAGAAGAGCACGATGTGATACGTCCGAAAGGAAGCGTGAATGCCGCGACCGATTGCAACTATTGTTGGGGAAGCATCCTTGCCGGCAGTGAACGACTCTCCGCCGTGCGCATACTTCACCTCAACGGCGAGCGTAAGAACCCCGATCGCGATGGTGATCGCCGTTATCAGCGCGCCTACTCGGAAGTATTCCATGAACCTGATATCGACGGTCCGCTTGGCCTGCTGGACCACGATAAGATTAGCGACTGAACCGATGAGCGTGAGATTCCCGGCCAGTGTGCTGCTCATGGCGAGAGTAAGCCAGGCCGTCCTGCTGTCAGCGAGCGATTGAGTGAGTGGCTTAAGCAGCATCACTGCAGGGACGTTGCTCACCATGTTTGACAGGACGGCAGAAACAGCCGACAGCCCGGCAATGCTGCCAATGGTTGAAAGATTCGTTAGATCACCAACGCTCTTGATCACAACGGCGGCAATTCCTGAGTTCTCAACGCCGCGCATCACGACAAACAGGCCGGAGAAAAAAAGAAGCAGGGTCCAGTCCACTCCTTCAAGGATCGACTCTGTCCGCACCCCTCCAATCAGCATGAGGGCTACTGCGCCCGTTGCTGCGACGAGTGAATAGGGATGTCCCGTTGCGAAGCCGACGAGCACGCCAGCGCATACGATGAGCGTCTTCATGAGAAGCGGCTTCCGCACCTCATAGGCAGGCATGGATGGCCTTGAAGAAAACGCAGAGGTTTGCATTTCCTTTCTGTAGACATACAGGATCACCAAAACAGATACGACAAAGCCGAGCGTCGCGACCGGAGCGAGAGCTCCGAGGAACGAAAGGTAAGAGACCTTGGAATAGATGCCGATAAGCATGTTCTGCGGATTGCCGGTTACGGTCATAACGCTCCCGATGTTGGAGGACGTCGCAAGCGCCAGCAGATAAGGCATCGGGTTTATCTTGAGCTGCCCGGTCATCGCGAGGATAATGGGGGTATAGAGCAAGCAGATCGTATCATTCACAAACAGGGCCGAGAGCAGGCCCGACGACAGCGTGACAAAAATGAGGAGTTGGAGTGGCGTCTTCGAGAGCGAGAGGATTTTATCGGCCATAAGCTCGAAAAATCCCGCAATGCGGAGATAAACGGTGATGATCATCATTCCGAGCAAGAGCAAAAGCGTATGCATATCGATGGCGGAAAATGCCTGGCCAAGGCTGAGCACGCCGAGGGCAACCATCAGAACGGCCCCCACAAGTGCGCCAGCGGGACGGTCGATGTGCAAATGCGGGATCTGTCTGAGGCCGATTAAGATATAGGTGATAATAAAGATGATGAGCGCGGTGATCACGGCAACTACTTTAGCATGGAGGAGAGGGGAAATTCAAGTATCTGAACATACCGGCATCCCCCTGCGGCCCTTTTCCCAGGGCAAGGTGGTCTTCGTGCCTTACCCGAGGCTTGTTTCATCAATGCTCGAGTGTCCCGAGTGAACTGTCGGGTTTCCATTCTGCTTACCGCCTCTGTCACTTCTTCCCCTGCTGTTCCATCTTCGCCTTCAAGATGTCGCCGATAGAACCCATGTTCATCGGCGCCGCCTTTGCCTGATCCTGATAATCCTTCAACGAGGCCGCCGCCTCTTCTTCCGCACGGCTGATCTCTGCCACGGAGAGTGAAATTTTTCTCTGAGCCGCGTCAACAGCCTCCACCCTTACTTCAAGAATCTGTCCTTCTTTAACCACTTCCTTCGGATGGTTGATCCTTTTACCGGCCCCTAATTTCGAAATATGTATAAGCCCGTCCACGCCCTCTTTCAGCGTAACAAATGCCCCGAATGCGGCGAGTCGCGATACGGTGCCCGCATGATACGATCCGATCGGGAACGTGTCCTCGGCCCGTTCCCAGGGGTCGGGCATGGCATCTTTAAGGCTAAAGGAGAACCTGTTCTGTTGCCAGTCGAGTTTCTTAATAATCACTTCGACGGTTTGGCCTAGGGTAAGAATATCGCCCACCTTCTCGGTCCTCGACCAGGCGATCTCGGAGACCGGCAACAGGCCTTCAACGCCGCCGATATTTACGAAGGCCCCGAATTTCTGGATCGATGTTACGGTCCCCTTCACCTTCATTCCCTCTTTCAGGGTCTCCTTCAATTCATCTACCTTGCCCTGACGTTCTTTTTCTAAAATCGGTTTCCGGGACACGACGATGTTCCTACCGTTTTCCGCATATTCAATGATTGTGAACGGAAGCGAGCGGCCGATGTACTCCAACAGCTGTTCCTCCCGGCGTAAACCCATCTGGGAGTGGGGGCAAAACGCGCGAACGCTGCCCGCTATCTTGATCTCAACCCCCCCCTTCATTTCTTTTACCACCGTACCGTCTACAGGAATCCCGCTTCTCCATGCGTCTTCAAGCTGAGTTTGTTTGCCCGGACCTGATCCTACCTTGGTCGTAAAATGCATTTCATTATTTTCCGCAGACACGAAGTAGGCGCGGAGCGTTTCGCCTTCCTTGACCGCGAGCTCCCCCGTGTCATTCATCATTTCTTTCTTATCCAGGTAGCCCTCACCCTTGCCGCCGAGATCGAGAAAGATCCAGTCGCTCGATATCTTGACGATCTGTGCTTCGACCACTTGGCCAGGTTCAAGCTTTCCTTGTTTTTTAAAGCTCTTCTCAAATAGCTCAGCAAAACTCTCTTCCCTGTTTACCTCTTGTGCCGGTTGGTTATCAGTATTCATAACGTCCCTTTCGAAATTCTCATTATATTTTTTCAGCTACTTCACTGCAGTGCGGAATAGGTCTAATAAGTCAACAGGCCGCGGATAACCGCGAATTCACGTGCTGAAGGATAATAGAGGCTTAAAAAGGACACAGGTGAGGGTGGTTCTATGCGCGTGCATCTCTGGTAGCAATCCTTTTCGTCTTTACCTCATGTCCTCCGCGGTGAAGATGCGGTGCCGTTCCCATTAGATCATATTCCGTTGCATCAGTTATCCTGACATCGACGAACTCACCGGGCTCTGCTTCGATTTCGGACAAGTATACCAATCCGTCAATTTCCGGCGCCTGCGTCTGCAGCCTGCCGATGAGCACCATGTCTTCCATACCATCAATAAGGATACGCTGAGTCGAATCGATGAGTGTGCGGTTTTTCTTGAGCGAAATCTTTGCCTGTGCTTTCATAATCCTGGAGTACCGGTGCATCGCTGTCTCGTGAGGCACCGTCGCTGTCAGATCGCAAGCAGCAGTTCCCTCTTCCGGGGAAAAGGTGAAGACGCCCAGATGGTCGAACTCCACGTCTTTCACGAACGCGAGAAGCCGCTTGAATGCCGCTTCGGTCTCGCCTGGGAATCCAACAATGAGCGATGTGCGGAGCGCGATGCCGGGTATCTGCTCCCTCAGCTCCGCAATGGTCTTCCTGATGTCCTCTGACGTCCCGCGGCGGTTCATGGCCGTGAGTACTTTGTCGTCAAAATGCTGGATTGGTATATCGAGGTACTTGCAGACGTTCTCCTCACCGGCCATTACCATCATGAGATTCTTACTGATCTTGCGTGGATAGGCATACATGAGCCGCACCCAGCCGATGCCCTGAATACGAGCCAGCGCTGTGAGGAGCTTGGCGAGATCCGTTTCATGATCGTGATACGCCGTCGAATCCTGGGCCAGGAGGATCAGCTCCTTCGCCCCTTCCTCGACGAGCCGGCGCGCCTCTTCGAGGATAGAGGCAGCGGGCCTGCTGATGAAATCCCCTCGGATGACCGGGATGGCGCAATACGAGCAGCGGTTGCTGCATCCCTCGGCAATTTTGAGGTACCGGTAATGCATGGGCGTTGTGCTTAGTCGGGGCAGGCCGTAGACCATCCTGGGCGCAGACACTTCGATGAAGTGTTCTTTACCTCCAAGCGCCTGCTTGCAGATCTCACTGATGCGGCCAATCTCACCCGTCCCGACAATGGCATCGGCCTCGGGAAGCTCCCTCATAAGGTCTTCCTTGTATCGTTGAGCGAGGCATCCGGCAATGATGACTCTGGAGCAGCGGCCCTGCTTCTTCATTTTTCCCGCGTCGAGGATCGCTTCAATGGATTCTTCCTTGGCCGATTCGATGAATCCGCAGGTGTTTACAACGATGACGTCTGCTTCGCGCTGGTCCGAGGTGATTTCAAAACCCGAGCCTGCGAGCACGCCGAGCATCTGCTCGGCATCCACCTGGTTCTTGGGACAGCCCAAGCTGATCATTCCTATTTTGTATCGCGTTTGAGACACTGTTTTTATCTTATGGAATATACGTCCGCGCAGGGAGCGACGCAAATGGCAGGCACATGCAGCGGCAAGAATACTATACCACGCGGATTAGCGAGAGACAACGAAAAACAGCTAAAATCCGCCGGACATGGCAAGAAAACTCGCCATCTTCTCATTCGTCTCACGCAGGCGCCTTGACAGCGTCTTCGTGAATGCCCAGAGAAGCTTGTAGCCTAGTTCGCGGTCCATGCTCAGTATCTTATCCAGATCGCTTTTGCTGATTGCAAGCAGGGCAAGATCAGTATTGGCAATGGCGTGCGCCGAACGCGGAAAGTTATCGATCAATGCCATCTCGCCGAAGTAGTCACCGGGTTTCAAAATAGCGAGGGCCTCTTCTCCGATATTCGGTATGAACTTGCTGATCCTCACATCGCCGTTCGTGATAACATAACAGCAGTCTCCCGGGTCACCTTCCTTGAATATCACGGTATCTTTGGCGAAGGCCTCGATGCGGGAGATTTTTTCAATCTTTTCCAGCTCCTTGACCGTGAGCATCTCAAACAAGTTAACCTTCTTCAGAATTTCAAGCATGCTGGCACCTCTCACGCGTCCACGGCCCATCTCGAGGCATTCTGGATGGGTTCAATTATTTTTTCAGCAGCAATGTTCGCCATAACAGTAAAACAGAGGGAGGCTTGGCGGAGCTTTTTGCTCCATCCAGCCAAAAATCTCTTATTCCTTCTCTACCGCTTCTGCGGCGTGATGGCCAATTTTAGAGCCGCCGGCATTACGTGTGCTGATCTTGACCTAGAAGAATAAGATCTCACCCCGGTGCAGGATCAGGAAATCCGTCTCGCCACTGCCTGTGACCGTTCCTCGCGGGGATCTTGTAACCCTGCTTGGGGAGAACTTGCATGGCCTTGTCTGGCCTTGTCTGGCCTTGTCTGGCCTTGTCTGGCCTTGTCTGGCCTTGTCTGGCCTTGTCTGGCCTTCTCTGCCGACGCGTTTTGGCAGAAGGGGCTCATCGTCGACCTCTCGCGAGCATCCCCGCCACAGGATTGAACGTCTTCCGGTGCGCGTCGCAGGGCCCGTGCATGCGGAGTGCTTCGAGATGTTCCCGCGTCCCATAACCTTTATGCTTCCTGAAATTATACTGAGGATACTGGTCGTGCAACTCAAGCATCATTCGATCCCGTGTAACCTTGGCTAGAATCGATGCCGCGGCGATGCTATGACTGCGGCAATCTCCTCGAATCAGGGATTTCTGGGGAATCGGGACACGGGGAAGAGTTATCGCGTCGAGGAGAAGGTAGTCCGGCTCTGGATGGAGCGCTTCGAGTGATCGCTCCATTGCGATGATCGTGGCTTGGTAGATATTAACATCGTCGATAGTCCGTTCGTCAGCAATGCCGATGCCATAGCATATTGCCTGCTCACGAATGATGTCAAAAAGTTTGTCCCTTTTCTTTTCGGATACCTGCTTCGAGTCTGTGAGCCCCGGTATCAGCAGCCCATCGGGAAGCACCACTGCAGCAGCAACGACAGGCCCGGCCAGCGGCCCCCTTCCGGCCTCGTCGAGTCCCGCGATGCAGGTGTATCCTGCCTCGCGTGCGCTCCGCTCGAAGAACCAGGGGTCAGACGCAATCTCGCCGCTGAAAAGATCATCGTTCCGGTCGGGATGGACGTCCCGGGTGCGGGGCCCGCCATGAGGCATAAGACCTCTTTCTCAGGGATAGTCGAATGTACCAAATACGAAATCCTAAACAGCGACGGTTCCGACCGCACACATGTTTAGGATCTCGAAATTCGTGCATCGCGCTGGAACGATTACTTCTGCTCTGTTACATCGGGTTCTGATGCTCCCGCCATCGACGCAAAAACGCGCTCTTTTTCCTTGATCCTCGCAGCCTTACCACGCAACTCGCGGAGGAAGTAAAGCTTGGCCCTTCGGACCTTGCCTTCCTTGGCGAGTTCAATCTTGTCGATCATGGGGGAGTGGACCGGGAAGAGCCGCTCAACCCCTACGCCGTAGGACAGTTTCCGAACCCGGATAATCTCGCGCGCACCTGAACCCTGCCGACCGATGACTAACCCCTCAAATACCTGGATCCTTTCCTTGTCGCCTTCCACAACCTTCGCATGAACGCGGATGGTGTCACCCACGCGGAAGTTCGGTATCCCTTCTTTTAATTGAGCCTTTTCCAATGACTGAACGATATTCATTTCAAACCTCCCTTAAACTATCATTGCGGAATGCACGTCCCGAATTTCTTTGTAGGCCGCGCTCTCCTGTAATATTATATGTCCGATTCTCCTTGCAGTTCTGCTACTATTTTTTGATCTTCCGCCGTCAAATCTGCACATTCCAGAAGATCAGGTCTTTTCCTGAGCGTGGCCCTCAGCGCTTCGCGCCGCCGCCATTTATCGATTTCAGCATGATTGCCAGAGAGCAACACCTCAGGGACATTCATCCCGCGAAATTCGGCAGGCCTTGTATAGTGCGGATGATCGAGGAGACCATCACCAAAGGAATCACGATATGCCGATTCTTCATCGCCGAGCACTCCCGGCAAGAGCCTTGCCACCGCATCAATCACCACGAGTGCCGCCAACTCTCCGCCCGTCAGCACATAATCGCCGATCGACAATTCTTCATCGACCAGTGCATCGATGACTCGCTCATCGACCGCCTCGTAGTGGCCACAAAGCAAAACGATCCTTCGTTTTTCTTCTGATAACCGCTCTACCCGTTGCTGGTTCAGGACTCTTCCTTGAGGCGAAAGCAGCACCGTCAGAAAATGTTCTCCGGGATAGTCGGCCTTCATCGCCTCGAACGCCTTGAAGATCGGCTCCGGTTTAAGTACCATTCCGGCGCCGCCCCCATAGGGACTGTCGTCGGTGGTTTTATGCCTGTCTTCTGCAAAGCCCCGAATATCCCTGATTGATACGTTCAAGAGCCCTTTTTCCCGGCCCCGCTTGAGGATACTCTCGTTCAGCGGTCCCTCAAGCATTCCCGGAAACAGCGTGAGCACCTCAAAGTTCAAGCTGCGCATGGCCGGAACCGGTTCTCGCTTCATTCTACCAAGCCATCCATGACGTGAATGACCATCCGCTTTGCTTTCCGGTCGACCGCCCTGACCACTTCACGCGTTGCAGGAACGTAAATCTCTTTCCTACCGTGCTTTACAACGTAGACGTCGTTACTGCCGGTTTCAAAGATGTCCACAATAGATCCGAATCTCTCACCGCTTTCAGACACGACTTCCATGCCTATGAGCTCGAACCAGTAGTACGTGCCTTCAGGAAGAGCAACGGTCTCTTCTGCAGGTACCTTCATGAACCATCCATTGAGCGCTTTGGCCTTTTCCGGGGTATCGAAACCGCTGAACCGAATGTAGGGAGTACCGCCTACGTAGCGAACCTCTTGTATCTCGCACATGATTTCCTTTCCCGTCGGAGAAACAAGATAAACGCTCCGGAGCCCCTTAAAGCGCTCAGGAAAATCGGTCATGGGTTCGATTTTCGTCTCACCGGTAACCCCGTAAGGCTTCACTATCCTGCCAACGATGATGAGCATCAGAGGTCCACTCTTTGCATCAGCAGGCCGAAGAGATACGGCTTTGCGTATCTGCATTCCGCAGTCCGCATTCAGCAATTCCCATGCGAAATTACTTCGTTTCGGCGTACTGCTTCATGACGCCCACTTTGGAAAGTAGGGTCTTCACCGTATCGGAGGGGACTGCGCCTTTCTTGAGCCAGCCGAGGGCCTTGTCCTGGTCTACTTTAATCTCCGCGGGTTTCTTGAGCGGGTCGTAGGTCCCAACCATTTCAATGAACCGGCCGTCCCGCGGCGAGCGAGAATCTGCAACCACGAGCCGATAGTACGGCTTCTTGTGGGTCCCCATCCTCTTGAGTCTAATTCTGACTGCCATGTCTTCACCTCTTTCTTAAGAAAGTATAAATATCGACTCTCGCAAGGCAAAATTCATTACATCTTTTCTCCTCATCCTTTGCCTACGTGTGAGAGGATGCTTTAAATTAAAACGGCAACCTGCCGCCGAACATTTTCCCCATTTTGCCCATCTTGCCGCTCGTCATGGACTTCATCATTTTCCGCATCTCGGCAAACTGCTTGAGCAGCCGGTTCACATCCTGCACCTGTGTACCGCTCCCTTTGGCGATGCGGGCTCTGCGGCTTCCGTTGATAAGCGTGTAGTCGGCACGCTCCTTCGGAGTCATGGAGCTGATGATTGCGTCCACTTTTGTCAACTCCTTCTCATTCACCTGCGCATCGGGGACCTTCATTCTGCCCATTCCGGGGATCATTCCCATGATCTGTTCTATCCCCCCGAGTTTCTTCACCTGCTTCAGCTGGTTCCGGAAATCGTCCAGGTCGAAGGAGTTCTTCTTGAGCTTTTTCGCAAGCTTGACTGCTTCTTCGTGGTCAACGGCTTCCTGTGCCTTCTCGATGAGCGAGAGGACATCGCCCATGCCGAGGATGCGCGAAGCCATGCGGTCCGGATGAAACGGTTCAAGGGCATCGAGCTTTTCGCCCATGCCTACGAACTTGAGCGGCTTGCCGGTCACGGCTCTGATTGAGAGCGCCGCGCCGCCTCGTGCATCGCCGTCAAGCTTGGTCAACACCACCCCGTCAACACCCAGGTCGGCATTGAACTTCGACGCGATGTTTACAGCTTCCTGGCCGGTCATCGCGTCTGCTACGAAGAGCACTTCATGGGGCTTCACGCCGGATTTAATCTTCCGGAGCTCTTCCATGAGCGGTTCATCGATTTGGAGCCTGCCTGCTGTGTCGAGGACTACGACTTCAAACAACGAAGAGGCTGCCTGTTTTACGGCCTCGCGGCAAATGGAGAGGGGGTCCTGTTCGTTAGTTGTGTACGCATCAACCCCTACCTGTTTGGCAAGCGTGATAAGTTGCTGGACTGCCGCCGGCCTGCGCGTATCTGCCGGAACGAGAAGCACCCGCCGTCCGTCTTTCTTAAAGTTCTTTGCAAGCTTGCCCGCCGTAGTCGTCTTCCCTGACCCCTGCAGTCCGACGAGCATGATGATTGTCGGGGGGTTTGGCGAGAGATGAAGCTTGGCCTGGGTGCCTCCCAAGAGAGTCACCAGTTCATCGTGGACAATCTTGATGACCTGCTGACCCGGCGTAAGGCTGGAAAGGATTTCCTGCCCTGTTGCCCGTTCCCCGACTCGGTTGATGAAGTCCTTTACAACTTTAAAGTTGACATCCGCCTCGAGGAGCGCAAGGCGTACCTCGCGGAGGGCGTCTTTAACGTCTTCTTCCTTCAGGACCCCCCTGCCACGAAGCTTCTTGAAAACAGACTCTAATTTGCCACTTAATGAATCAAACATGAAAAGCACCTGCCAGGCAAAGAATATAGAATATATAAGATAAGTCCATTATTGTCAAGGATTTTCTCTCTCCCTGACAATGCCCGTGTATAATTTTTGACTACGCCGGAAACCAAACTGCCTTATATTGTTTCCAATTTCGATCTTTCTTGACCGGAGAGGAGGCGTATTCCCTATTTCTGCGGCGGTGAGCCTCCCCTTTTGGCCGAAGGGTTCGTCATTCCAAGTCGAAACAGTTATTTCATCGCTCCATCCACATTAAAAAAGCCTGCCCCAGCGCTGCGACTTTTACCAACGCCCTCC
>Ga0187779_10001294_pt1 | contig 15648 bp, 18 predicted proteins | sample 1015_Q2_SP10_10__FD_132435 | JGI IMG/M metagenome (GOLD analysis project Ga0187779, IMG submission 132435) | Tropical peat soil microbial communities from peatlands in Department of Meta, Colombia - 1015_Q2_SP10_10_MG | ecosystem: Environmental > Terrestrial > Soil > Wetlands > Peat | place... | reverse complement strand
TTCAACGCCTTCGCCGCCGCGGCCATCACCTGCATCAAGACCCTCGTCTCGCCGGACCGGGTCGGGGAGATCCTCTACTGGCTCGCCGGAAGCCTGGGCTACGAGCCCCCCGCCACCCTGGCCGGGGCCGCGCTGCTCCAGTGCGCCTGCCTGGGCGTCCTCTGGCACCAGTCCGGGCGCCTCAACCTCCTCTCGCTCGGCGATGACGAGGCCGCCTCGCTGGGCGTGCCGGTGAATCGGGCGCGCTCCACCATCCTCCTCGCCGCCTCGCTCGGCGTCGCCGGCGCGGTGGCCCTCTCCGGCCTGGTCGGCTTCGTCGGCCTCATCGTTCCGCACGTGCTCCGTCTCTGGCTCGGCCCCGACCAGAGGCTGCTCGTGCCGGCGAGCGCGCTCGGGGGCGGCGCCTTCCTGGTGCTCTCCGACCTGCTCACCCGGCTGCTCTTCCCGCTCTTTCACGCCGAGCTGCCGGTGGGGGTGGTGACCGCCGTCCTGGGCGGGCCCCTCTTCCTCTGGCTCCTCCGGCGCGAGGGGGTGCGCGGGTGACGCCCCTGCTCGCCACCCGCGGTCTCGCCGTGGGCCACGGCGGGCTGGCCGTGCTCGCCGGGGTGGGCCTCGACGTCCGCCCGGGGACGCTGTGGGCGGTGCTCGGGCCCAACGGGGTGGGGAAGAGCACGCTGCTGCGCACCGTGCTCGGGCTCTTGTCCCCGGTGGCGGGCGAGGTCCTCCTCTTCGACCGGCCCGTCCAGAGCTGGGAACGGCGGCTCCTCGCCCGCCGGCTGGCCTGGGTCCCCCAGAGCTTCGACGGCGAGGAGGGGTTCACCGGTCTGGAGCTCGTGCTCATGGGCCGCTCCCCCCACCTCGGTGCCTGGGCGGTTCCATCGCAGCGGGACGTGCAGGTGGCACGGGGCGCGCTCGACGAGCTGGACATCGCCCACCTCGCCGACCGGCGGACACGCGAGCTGTCCGGCGGGGAGGGGCGGCTCCTGCTCTTGGCCCGGGCCCTGGCCCAGGGACCGGAGCTCCTCCTCCTCGACGAGCCCACGGCCTTTCTCGACCTGCGCCACCAGGTCCAGGTCCTCGAGCGGGTGCGGGCCCGCGTCGATTCCGGCCTGGCCTGCGTCGCGGTGCTCCACGATGCCAACCTGGTGGCCAGCGTCGCCGACCACGTCCTCCTCCTCCGGGACGGGCGGGTGCTCGGTCAGGGGCCCGTTCAGCAGTGGCTCTCGGCGGACCGGCTGGCGGAGCTCTACGGCGTTCCGATGGTGGAGGCCCACTCGCCGGGGGGGGCGCGGGCCTTCGTCCCGCGCTGGGCGCGATGAGCGCGCGCGGCCGCCTCATCGGCGCGCTGCTGGTGTCGGCCGCGGCCCACGCGTGCCTGCTCGGCGCCCTGCTCGGAACACGGCCGGCTCCTCTCCAGAACGGGGTGACCTCGGTTCGGCTGGTCGAGCTGAGCGTCGAGAGGCGGGCGGCCCCGAACGTGCCGGGGGGTGGTGCGGTGAGCCGGCCGCTCCGGCGCGAGGTTCCGGTGCGTGCGCTCGACCGGCTCCTGCACACGGGGGAGCGTCCCGCGCCGCTCGTGGACGCCGACCGGACAGCGCCGGCGCCGGGTCCGGGCAGTTCCCCGGCCGAGGGCCAGCCGGAAGTGGCCGGCCGTCCAGGCGCCGGGACCGTGCCCGGCGGCGAGGCGGCTCGGGGGGGCACCGCCGGCCCGTCCGACTGGCTCGTCGGGGAGCTCCACCGTCGCCTGGCCGAGGCCGCGGCGCGCTGCTACCCGGCGGCCGCGCGACGGCTCCGGCTCCACGGCGAGGTTCCGGTGCGCTTCTGCCTCGACGCCCGCGGCGGCGCCAGCGGCCTGAGCCTGGTCGGCAGCACGGGCTCGGCCGTCCTCGACCGCTCGGCGCTGGAGTGCGTCGTTCCCGGAGCGGAGCCGCTCCCGGCGGTGGCCGGCTGCTTTCAGGTGGCGGTGCGCTTCGGGGGCTAGCGGCGCCGGACGAGAGCTACTTCTTGGGACGGGCCTTGGCCGGCGCTCCGCCGGCGGGGGCCATCAGCTCGGCCGCCCTGAGCTCGCGCGCCTCGCTGCGCTTCATCGCCCGGAGCTTCGCCGGCCCGCCGGTCCCGGGCATGGCGTCCACGCTCGGGCCCGTGTCCACGCCGTTGACGAAGTAGTGGTCGGACGGCCGGAAGACGATTCCCCGCGCCTGGGCGTTGCGCGTCTCGTCCGGTGCATCCAGGTCGGCCTGGGGCCGGGTGTTGCCGTAGCCCGGGCCGCCGAGACCCTCCGCGTAGGCCAGCTCGGGCATGCCCAGCTGGAGCTGCTTCGCCTCGTCATCGTCCACGTCGGAGGTGGTGCCGGTCATGCCGCTGCGCTGCTCCCGCCCCGGTCCGGCGTTCGCCATGTCGATGCCCGAGGCCGCCATGTCGCGAGCCCGGTCGCCGACGGGTTGCACGTTCCTCGGCGGTGCAGGCTCGGAGTAACTGTAGCAACCCGCGAGCAGGGCAAGGCCGGCGAGGAGTCCCCAGGGGCGCAGGGCGGGAGTCATGGGGCCTTGCTTAGTCGAGCCCGAGGGCCGCCGGCCAGTGCTTCCGCTCGGCCGAGCTCCGGCGGGGGGCCTCGGCCCGGAGCTCGTCGCCGGAGGTCGTGGAGCGGCGCTCGCCCGGGCGGCTCAGGACGCGTGCTTCGTCGCGGCGGCCAGGGCGCGCTCGACGGGCCCGGTCGAAGGGCGCTCGAAGGGAATCATGTTTCGGAAGACGGCGATGGACCACGACCCGCCCTCGCGGACGGCGACCAGGCCGGCCAGGCTCCACGGAACCCCGCCCCACGGCGTCCCGTCCCTCTGCCGGAGGGTGAAGACGACGTCGGCCACCGCGACGTCGGGGCGGAGGAAGCGCACCTGGTCGACGGTCGCCGCCAGGGTCGTGCCCCTGAACACCGTGGCCAGGATCTCGTCGTGACCGCGGGCGATGGCCTCCCGGCCGCGGGCGCGCAGCCCGAGGATGTTGGTGAAGTCGGCGTCGGCGGCAAACGGGCGCGCGTAGGCCGTGCCGTCCTGAGCGTTCCAGCCGGCGACCAGGCCGTCGATCAGGTCGCGGATGCCCGCCTCGTCCTGGGTGGGGTTCATGGCGTCTCTCTCCTCCGGCCGGTGGGCCCGTGGCCTTGACACTGTGTCAAGCAGCGGCCTACGTTGAGCGAGCAGTTGACACGATGTCAAGTGGGGCGTCCGTGACCGAAGCCTCGAGCCGCAGGCGCATCCTCGATGCCGCCCTCTCCCTCGTCGAGCGGAGGGGAGGCGCCGACGTGACCATGGCCGACATCGCCGGGGCCGCCGGCCTCTCGCGCCAGGCCGTCTACCTCCACTTCGCCGACCGGGCGGCTCTGCTCCTCGCCCTGGTCCGCCACGTCGACGAGAAGCGGGGTCTGGAGCGCGAGGTGCGGAAGATCGCCCAGGCGCCGGACGGAGCGGCCGCCGTCGCGGCGATGATTTCCCTCCAGGCGCGCCTCAATCCGGGCGTCTGGGCCGTGGCCCGGGCGCTGGACGCCGTGCGCCGGCGAGATCCGGCCGTGGAGCGCTCCTGGCAGGACAGGCTGGCCAACCGCCTCCGGGGCTGCCGGGAGATCGTCGCCCGGCTCGCCCGGGAGGGGAGCCTCCGGCCGGGGCTCGGCCGGAAGGAGGCCGCCGACCTGCTCTGGAGCTGGACGTCGCTCCGGGCCTGGGAGGACCTGGTGCTCGAGCGCCGGTGGACGGCGGAGCGATACCGGAGCCGCCTCACCGAAGTGCTCCTCGGCGCGCTGGCCGGCGCCGGACCGAGGCGACCCGTCAGTCCCCGCGCCCGGAGGCCGCCGATCCGCGGAGCGGCTTCCCGCCGATGAGATGGACGTGGAGGTGGAAGATGGTCTGCCCGGCGTCGGGACCGACGTTGGCCACCACCCGGTAGCCGGATGCCTCGATGCCGCGCTCGCGGGCGTAGTTCGCCGCGGAGAGGATGACGTGGCCCACCGCCTCCCGGTCGGCCTCGGTCATGGCACTCACCCCGTCGATGTGCCGGAGGGGCACGAAGAGCACGTGCACCGGCGCCACCGGGTGGATGTCCTCGAAGCCGACGCAGCGGTCGTCCCGGTAGACGACCTTGGCCGGAATCTTTCCCTCGATGATCTTGCAGAAGAGACAATCCGCCATCGCCGGTCCTCCCTGCCCGGGCAATGTAGCGGGGCTCAGGGCAGCCGCCACGAGAAAGCGGGGTCCTCGGCGCACGGCCCGTCGAAGAGCTGGGCGACGACGAACGGACCGGCCTGGGCCCGCACCGCCCCCCGCGGAACCGCCCCCCGGACGGTGAGCACGTGGCTGTACTTCCGCTCACCCCGGGGCGGACCCAGGTGCGAGTAGAGCCGGGCCGCCCGGTGGAAGTAGGTGTAGCCCCCGGTCCAGGCGAGGTGCACCGCTTCCACCTTGAGCCCGCACAGCTCCGGGAGCCGGCCGGCCTGGACGAGCAGGCGGTTCACGTCCCCGAAGTCGTCGTAGGCGCTGGCCTGCGGCTTGAGGCCCTCGTACGCGCCGAGGTCGCCGAAGGTCAGGGCGTGGAAGCGGACCGCCGAGACGACGGCGGCGGCGAGGGCGGGAGCGACAACCCACGGGGCGAGGGCCGGGCGGCGCCGGACCACCCATTCCGAGGCCACCTCCATCCCGAGGCCCGCCAGCGCGGCCCAGGCCGGCAGCACCGGAAGGATGAAGCGCAGCTCCTTGTGGGGAACGAGCGAGTGGAGGACGAGGAAGGCGGCGACGAGCCCGAGCATGCCCGGGGCGCGCTTCGAGGCGAGGGCGGCGCCGGCCACGAGCGTCAGGGTCACCGCCGGCATCGAGCGGAACAGGACGCGGGCATAGTAGAGCCCGTCCGACGTCCCCCACAGGCTTCCCCCGCCCTGGACCACGTTGAAGTGGAGGTTGACCAGGGCGGACTGGAAGGGGTGCCCCCAGGTGGCCCAGTCGAGCGTCCCCAGCGCCGCTGCGCCGAGCGCGAACACGCCCAGCGCCTCCGCCGCCGCCCTTCGCTCCCGCCGGGCGAGGAGGGCGACCAAAAGGCCCAGACAGACCACGGCATCCTGGAGCCGGAGGAGGACGGCGACGCAGAGGAGCGCCGCGCCCCACAGCCGTCGCCGGCGCGGCGCCCCGGAGGGCCAGGCGAGGGCGAGGCCGGCGGTGAGCGGAAGGGCGGAGAGCGGCTCGGACAGTCCGCGCGGGGCGAAGTAGATGGCCGGCGCGGCCAGTGCCCAGAGCGCGCCGGCAGTCGCCGCCGGAAGCGGCCCGGCCCCGAGCGCACGTGCCAGCCGCGCCGTGGCCCAGGCGGTGGCCACGCCCGCCGCGGCGAAGACGAGCTTCACCCCGGGGACGTAGGCCGAAGGATCGGAGAGCCCGAGCGCGCGGAAGACGGTGAACATGCCGGCCACGGCCGCGGGCAGCGTCCAGGGTCGCGCCCCGGCGATGAATTCCCAGGCCACCAGCCCCCGGCCCCACACCAGCCGGTGGGCGGGCTCGAGCGACTGGTAGATCTCGTCCGGCCAGTAGATGCCGGCGTCGGTGAAGGCGAGCCAGGCGCGCAGCGCCGCCCCCGCGACCAGAGACGCGCCGAGGACCAGGGCGGCGGTCGGCGCGGAATTCCACGGGGTGGCGGCGGGAGCAGGCACGGGAGCCGGGGTCGTGATTAACTCACACCCTCAGGCGCGCATGGGCTCGATCAAGATCTCCCGGCTGCTGGAGGACAGGGACTTCGGGCTGCAGCTGACGCTGGTCGCCGGCGGCGAGGGTCTGGACCGGATCATCTCCAGCCCGCGGATCCAGAAGCCGGGCCTGGCCCTGGCCGGGTTCACCGAGCACCTTCACCGGGAACGCGTCCAGGTCTTCGGGAACACAGAGGTCAGCTACCTGGAGACGCTCCCCCTCGACCACCAGCGGGCGGCGCTGGAGAAGCTCCTCGGGGACACGGAGATCTCCTGCGTGGTGGTGACCAAGGACCTGCCCGTGCCTCCCCCGCTGGTCGAGGCCTGCCAGAGGGCCGGGCTGCCCCTGATGAAGACCCCGCTCCAGTCATCGACCTTCATCGAGAAGGTGACCGCCTTCCTGGAGGAGGCGCTCACCGACGCCACCAGCCTCCACGGCGTCCTGATGGACGTGTTCGGCGTGGGCATCCTCCTCCTCGGCAAGAGCGGCATCGGCAAGAGCGAGATCGCCCTCGACCTGATCATGCGCGGGCACCGGCTGGTGGCCGACGACATCGTCGAGCTCACCACCCGTCGGGTGGGGACGGTCCACGGCAGCGGGAATCCGATCATCAAGCACCACATGGAGATCCGCGGCCTGGGGATCATCAACATCAAGGACCTCTTCGGGGTAGCCGCCGTCCGCGACCGGAAGAAGGTGGAGCTGGTCATCGAGCTGGTGGAGTGGGACCCGGAGCAGGAGTACGACCGGCTCGGGCTCAAGGACCGCTTCTTCAACATCCTCGGGGTGGACCTCCCCCTCTCCACGCTTCCCGTCCGTCCCGGGCGAAACCTCACCACCCTCATCGAGGTGGCCTCCAGAAACCACCTGCTCAAGCTGCAGGGCCACCACTCGGCCCGGGATTTCGCGGAGCGGCTCAACCGGGCCATCGCCGCCGGGGCGATGCGCCGGCCGCTCGGCGAAGAGGTCGAGTGAAGGGCGGCCCCCGCCGCATCGTCGTCCTCACCGGCATGTCCGGGTCCGGCAAGAGCACCGCCATCCGGGCGCTCGAGGACGCCGGGTACTTCTGCATCGACAACCTGCCCGTCCTGCTCGTTCCCCGGCTGACCGAGCTGGCGGAGCTGGGTGGAACGGCCCCCCGGGTGGCGCTGGTCATCGACGCCCGCGAGGGGACGATGCTCGCCGAGGCCCCCCGGGTGCTGGCCGACCTGCGGCGCGACGGCCACGAGGTGGCGGTGCTCTTCCTCGACGCCTCGGACGAGAGCCTCCACCGCCGGTTCTCGGAGACCCGGCGCCGCCACCCGCTCGCCCCGGAGGGTTCGGTGGGCGAGGGGGTCCGCCGCGAGCGGGAGGTGCTGCGCGAGCTGCGGCTGATGGCCGACGAGGTGATCGACACCTCGGGGCTGACCGTCCACGACCTCAAGCGCGAGGTCCAGGCCCGGTTCGGCGAGGAGGGACAGGGAGAGCCGAGCCTGACGCTCCTCTCCTTCGGCTACCGGTACGGGGTCCCGCCCCAGGCCGACCTCATGTTCGACCTGCGCTTCCTGCCCAACCCCTTCTTCGTGCCCGAGCTCAAGCCGCTCACCGGCCTCGAGCCCCGGGTGGCGGACTACGTGCTGCAGGCGGCCGGGGCGGGCGAGTTCCTGGATCGGGTCCAGTCCCTCTGCGAATTCCTCTTCCCGCGGTACACCCGGGAGGGAAAGGCCTACCTCACCGTGGCGCTGGGCTGCACCGGCGGGAAGCACCGCTCGGTGGCGATGGCCGAGGAGCTCGTCCGCCGGCTCGCTCCCGCCTTTCCGCGCATCCGCGCCCAGCACCGGGACATCGACAAGGAATGACGGGTCGCGCTCGCTCCGGGGGTCCAAGCTGAGCCATCTGGCGAAGCCCGAAGGAATGCTTACATGGTTGTCGCATCCTCCGAATGGCGGGCTTGCGGCGAGGATGTGACGGGAGTATGGGCCCGCGCGGGGTGGGACGAGGTGAAGCATGGTTGGGCTCGTGGTAGCAGCCCATGGACGTCTGGCTGAGGAGCTGGTGGCCACCGCCGAGCAGATCGTCGGTCCGATCAGCGACGTGAAGACCGTCGGCATCGAGCCGGGGAGCACGCCCGAGGTCATTCGCCAGAAGATGCGGGACGCAGTGCACGACCTGGACGCCGGGGACGGCGTGCTCGTGCTCGCCGACCTGTTCGGCGGCACGCCCTGCAAGGAGTCGCTGATGCTGGTCAACCGGGAGCACCTGGAGGTGCTGGCCGGGGTGAACCTCCCCATGCTCCTCAAGGCGGCATCGCTGCGGAAGGAGCACATCCCGCTCCCCGAGCTGGCCCGCACCCTGGCGGCCTACACCCAGAAGAACATCACCTGCGCGTCCGAGCTCCTGCGTCTGGCCTCGGCGCGGAGCGCCTCGGGGAGCGCCCCCGGGCAGTCCTGAGGGCAGGGGGCCCGAACCGCACGTTCCATCGGGGGGTGAATGGCCCGGACCGGAATCGCGTCCCAGCGGCCGTGCACGGCCTCCCGCCAGACGACGAGATGATCTCCTTCATCCGCATCGACAACCGCCTCATCCATGGCCAGGTGGTCGAGGCCTGGCTCCCGGTCCTCAAGGTGGGCCGGGTGGTGGTGGCCGACGACGAGGCGTCGGACAGCCCCCTGATGCGGGCGGCGATGGGGCTGGCGGTGCCGCCCGGCATCGAGGTGGACATCGCCCGGCTGGATGACGTGCCCTTCGCCCGGCTGGCCCAGGACGCGGTCCGGACGCTGGTGCTCCTGCGCGATCTCCCGGCGCTGCTCCGCGCCAAGGGACGCGGCCTCCCGGTCCGGCAGCTGAACCTGGGCAACATCCACCACGGCCCCGGACGCCGGCAGGTGACCGCCTCCGTCTACCTGACCGCCGACGAGCTGGAGCAGCTCCGGCAGCTGGAGGCGGTTGGGGTGGAGCTCGAGGGCCGCGGCGTTCCCACCGAGCGACCCATCCCGCTCGCGGAGATGGCCGAGCGCTTCCAGAAGGGTTAAGCCGCCGCTCCACCATGGTGGTGGACTGGCTGGATGTCGCCAAGGCGGGTGCGTGGGGCGGCCTGCTCGCGCTCGAGCGCCGCGCCTTCCTCCAGGCGATGCTCAGCCGACCGCTGGTGGCCGCCACCGGGATGGGCCTGCTGCTCGGCGAGCCGGAGACCGGCCTCTACATCGGCATGCTGCTCGAGCTCTTCCACCTCGGCTCGGCAGCGCTCGGCGCCGCCCTTCCCGAGAACGAGACGCTGGCCGCCACCGGGACCACCGCCGCCGCCGCCTGCATGGCCACCGGCGAGGGGGGCGGGGGAACGGCCGCGCTGTGGGCGGTGGCGCTGCTGCTCTTCGCCGCCCTGGGCGTGGTCGGCCGCCGGGTCGACCGGCGCCTGGAGGGCGTCTCGGCCCGGCTCGCCGACCGGGCGCTCGAGCTGACCGATGCCGGGGAGCTGGAGCGGGCGGTGCGCCTCCACGGCTACGGCCCGTGGCCCTACGTGCTCGCCTTCGGGCTGCTCACCGCGGCCTGCGCGCTGGCCGGGTTCCTGCTCAGCCCGGTGGTGTACGCCCTCCCGCTGGCGGCGCTGCGCGGCCTGGCCTGGGCCTTCCCGGCCATGGCCTGCGTGGCGGCGGCGCTGGCCGCCCGGTCGAGCCATGCCCAGCGCGGAGGTCTGTGGGCCACGCTCGCCGGGTCGGCGGTGGTCCTGTGCATGCTGGCCTATGCCTGGGTGCAGAGGTGATCGTCTCCACCTCCACCATCCCGCGCAGCATCCGGTGGCGGGTCTTCCGCCGGTCGCTCTTCCTGCAGGCGAGCTGGAATCCGAAGGGGATGCAGAACCTCGGACTGGCCTGGGCGCTCTACCCGGGCCTGCTCTGGCTCTACCCGGACCCCGGCCAGCGGCGAGCCGCCGTGCAGCGCCACCTCCTGCCCTTCAACACCCACCCCTACGTGGCCGCGGCCATCGTCGGCGGCGTCCTCTACCACGAGGAGCGCATCGCCCGGGGCGAGGAGGGACCGGAGCGGGTGCAGGCCTTCAAGCGGGCCCTGATGGGACCGCTGGCCGCACTCGGGGACGGGTTCTTCTGGCTCTCGCTCAAGCCCGCCGCCGGGGCGCTCTGCTGTGCTCTCGTCCCGCTGATCCACGAGTGGGCGGCGCTGCTCTTCGTGGTGCTCTACAACTCGGTGCACTTCGCGCTGCGCATCAAGCTCTTCCGGCTCGGGGTGCATCTCGGGGACCGGCTGGTGGAGGGAATCGCCGAGGAGCGACTCCCCACCTGGGGAGCGCGGCTGCGAGCGGTGGCGGCGGCCTGCGCCGGCGGGATTGCCGCCTGGCTGGCGATGCGCTTCGGGACCCAGCAGGGAGGCTGGGAGGGCCTGCTGCTCGCCGCCGGGTGCCTTTCCCTGGGCGGGCTGTCCTACGGACTGGTCGCCCGGGGGGTGCCGACCTACGTGCTCCTGGTGGTGGCCGGGTTCCTGGCGGGTGCGGCCGGTGCGTTCCTGTAAGCTCGAGCGGCTCCCCGGGGCCCGGAGGGCGGATGGCTGAGCAGGCCGAGGGCGAATTCGAGATCATCAACGAGCTGGGCCTTCACGCCCGGGCCGCCGCCCAGCTCGTCCAGGCGGCCAACCGGTATCCGTGCGAGGTGCAGGTGGAGTGCGAGGGACAGACGGTCAACGGCAAGTCGATCATGGGCGTGCTCATGCTGGCCGCGGCACAGGGGATGCGCATCCGGGTCACCTGCACCGGTGAAGGGGCCGCGGCCTGCCTGGCCGAGGTGGCCAAGCTCGTCGCCGAGCGGTTCGGAGAAGGGCGATGAGCGAGCAGGCCACCCCGAGCTGCACCATCGAGGGCATCGGGGCCAGCCCCGGGCTGAGCATGGGGCGCGCCTTCGTGCTCGACCGGCGCCGCCTGCGCACTCCCAAGCTTCGCATCTCCGACGCCGAGGTGGAGCAGGAGCTGATGCGGATGAAGACCGCCATCGACCTCTCCGACCATCAGCTCTCCGAGCTCAAGGAGCGGCTGGAGCGGAGCGATGGCAAGGACCACGCGCTGATCCTCGAGGCCCACCGGCTCATGCTGCGCGACCCGCTGCTCCTCGACGAGGTCAACCGGCTCATCGCCGGCGACCGGATCAACGCCGAGTGGGCGGTGCGCCGGGTGACCCGGAAGCTCAAGCACGCCTTCGACAACATCCCCGACGAGTATTTCCGCGAGCGCCGCGCCGACGTGGACTTCGTGGCCGACCGGGTGGTGCGGAATCTGATGGGTCAGGTGGTGGACGTGGAGGTGGAGGTGCCCGAGGGCTCGGTGGTGGTGGCCCACGACCTCCCGCCGGCCGATGCCGCCATGCTCGCCCGCACGGGACGCGTCCTCGGCTTCGTCACCGACGTCGGGAGCCAGACCAGCCACACCGCGATCGTCGCCCGGGCCCGGGCGACCCCGGCCGTGGTCGGTGCGGCGCGGGCGAGCGAGACCATCTCGCCGGGGGACCTGGTGGCGGTGGACGGCACCCGGGGCCTGGTGCTGGTCAACCCCCGGGCCCACGAGCTGCAAGGCTTCGAGGTGGCGCGGGCACGCTGGGCCCAGCTGGAGCGCGAGGCGCTGGCCCTGCGCGAGCTCCCGGCGGTGAGCACCGACGGCTACCGCGTCCAGCTCCACGGCAACATCGAGTTCCTCGAAGAGCTGCCGGCGCTGCTGGACCACGGGGCGGAGGGCATCGGCCTCTACCGCACCGAGTTCCTCTTCCTCGACCGGACCGAGCCGCCGAGCGAGGACGAGCACTACGTCTGCTACCGGACCGTGCTCGAGGCGATGGGGGAGCGGCCGGTCACCATCCGCACGCTGGACCTGGGCGGCGACAAGGTCCCGGGCAACCGGCGATGGGAGCGGGAGCCCAACCCGGCCATGGGTCTCCGCGCCATCCGCTACTGCCTCTCGCGGCGCGACCTGTTCCGCACCCAGCTCCGCGCCCTGCTCCGGGCGAGCATCCACGGCAACCTCCGCGTCATGTTCCCGCTCATCTCCGGGCTGGGGGAGCTGCGGGAGGCCCGGAGCGAGCTGGAGTACTGCCGGAGCGAGCTCGGCCGGGAGGGCGTCCGGGTGGGGGGCCGCTTTCCGGTGGGAATCATGGTCGAGACGCCGAGCGCAGCGTGGCTGGCGGACCGGCTGGCCACCGAGGCCGACTTCTTCAGCATCGGCACCAACGACCTCATCCAGTACACGCTGGCCATCGACCGGCAGAACCGGGAGGTGGCCTACCTCTACAAGCCCCTCCACCTCTCCGTGCTGCGCGCTCTGGAGCACGTGGTGCAGGCGGGGCGGACGGCCGGGATCCCGGTGTCGATGTGCGGAGAGATGGCCGGCGATCCGCGCTACGCCCTGGTGCTGCTCGCCCTCGGGCTGAACGAGCTCTCCATGACCGCCGGTCAGATCCCCGCGCTCAAGCAGCGCATCCGGAAGCTGAGCCGGGCGGCGGCGCGGTCTGCCCTCGACGAGGCGATGCGGCTCACCACCGCCGAGGAGATCGAGCGCTTCCTGGAGGAGACCGCCCGGCGCCTGGTGCCGTCCGCGACCCCGGCCTGAGACCGGATGCTTTCCCATCCCTCCTCCCACCCGGAATCCCCGTCCCGGACCCCGCTGCGAGCCGTGTCCCAGGGCGGCTGGGTGCGGGCCGTGCGCCGGGCCGCTCCGCTGGCGGTGGTGGCCTCGGTGCTCCTCGCCGGGCTCGATTCGCCCTCCGGCGGAACGCACCCCGACGAGCGCCTCTACCTTTCCCTGACGCACGAGATGGAAGTGCAGGGGACGTGGATGACGCCCACGCTCGAGGGACTCCCTGACTTCACCAAGCCGCCGCTGCTCTACTGGGCGGCCCGCGCCTGCAGCGCCGTGTTCGGTCCTCGGCTCTGGGCGGCGCGGCTCCCGGTGGCCGTCTGCGCTCTGCTGCTCGCGCTCGTCGCCGGCCGCCTGGCGCGCCGGTTCGGGGGCGAGGCGGCGTTCGCCCGGGGGGTGCTTCTGGTCGGCACCTGTCTGGGCGTCCTCCGCTACGGCCGACTGACGATGATGGACGTGCCGCTGGCCCTGGCGCTGGCGGTGGCGGTCGACCTCGGATGGACGGCGGTGGAGACGCGGCGCCCGGAGTACCTGCTCGGCGTCGGCGCGGCGGCCGGGCTCTCGGCGCTGCTCAAGGGTCCGGTGGGTCCGCTCCTGGTGCTGGGCATCGTGGCCGGCATCCTTGCCGTGCGCGCCCCCTCCCTGTTGCGCACGCGCTGGGGTGCGGCCGGGGCGGGTCTGTCCCTGGTCGTGGGTGGTCCCTGGTTCGTGGCCATGGCCATCCGGCACGGCCGGGGCTTCGTCGATCGCTTCTTCCTGGTGGAGAACGTGGGCAAGTTCACCGGGTGGCCGTGGACGCTGGGGGGTGAGGCCTGGCTCCTCCTCTCCCTCCCCCTGCTCTCGCTCCCCTGGGTGGCCCTGGTGCGCTGGCGCCCCATCGGACCGGAGCTCCGGCTGGTGGCCGGAGTGTGGGTCGGCGTCACCCTGCTCATCTTCTCCCTGCCCGGGCTGAAGCAAATGCATTACGTGGTCCCCTGCCTGGTCCCGCTCCTGCTCCTGGCGGCGGTCCCCCCTGCTCCCCATCCGGTCGGCTCGCGCGCCACCGCCGCCCTCTTCGCCGGGCTGACGGCGGCGGCGCTCATCGGGCTTCGCATCCCGTTCCCGATGGCGATGCGCCTCGGGCTGCTCGGTGCGGCCGTCCTGCTCGCGCTGGGCGCCGGGGCGCTGTGGCAGCTGCGCCCGGAGGCGGCGGCCGTCGGCTTTGGCGGAGCGGCGGTGCTCACCCTGGTCCTCGTCCTGCCCGGGCTCAATCCACTTCCCGTCCCGGACGAGGCTTGGAGGGATGCCGGCGGGCGGACGGTGGCGGTGTGGCGGCAGGAGCCCGGTCTGTTCGAGCTGCTCGCCCATCGCCCGGTGCACCGGGTGAACACCGCGGCCGAGACGGCGGCAGCGGCGGCGCGTGGAGCGGCGGTGGTGATCCCGGTGCCCGACTACGAATCCCTGCCGGCGCCCATCCGGGGCGGGCTGAGGCCCCTGCTCCGCTGGACCCGCCTGCGCTCGCGCATCGGGCTCGCCGAGGTGGTGGACGTGCTTCGCCATGCGGACCTGGCTCGCGTTCAGGAATCCATGCTCCTGGTGGTGGCCATTCCCCCGGCCGGCGGCCCCTGAGGTCGGGGGGACTCGTTTGACGGGCCCGGCGGTGCCTGCATAGTGTCCGCCGCCTCTCTCGAGGAGCAGCCATGCCGAAGGACTTCCTCTTCACCTCCGAATCGGTGACCGAGGGCCACCCGGACAAGGTGGCCGATCAGATCAGCGATGGCGTGCTCGATGCGATCATCGCCAAGGACGTGCGCGGGCGAGTGGCGGTGGAGACGCTGGTGAAGACCGGCCTCTGTGTGGTCGCCGGTGAGGTCACGACCTCGACCTATGTCGACATCCCGAAGATCGTCCGCGGCACCATCGTCCGCATCGGCTACACCCACAGCGACATGGGGTTCGACGGCCACACCTGCGGCGTGCTGGTGGCCATCGAGGGGCAGAGCCAGGACATCGCCCGGGGTGTGGACAACGACCGGGAACAGGGCGCCGGCGACCAAGGGATGATGTTCGGCTATGCCTGCAACGAGACCGCAGATCTCATGCCGGCACCGATCCATTTCGCCCACGCCCTCACCCGGCGGCTGGCCGAGGTTCGCCGCAAGCTCCACCCCTGGCTGCGGCCGGACGGCAAGAGCCAGGTGACGGTGCAGTACGTGGGAGGCCGCCCGGTGCGCATCGATACCGTGGTCGTCTCCGCCCAGCATGCCGAGGAGGCATCGAACAAGAAGATCCACGCCGCGGTGATGGAGGACGTCATCGCCAAGGCGCTTCCCCGCCGCCTGCTGGATCGGAAGACGCGCTACCACATCAATCCCACCGGGCGGTTCGTCATCGGCGGGCCGATGGGCGACTCCGGGGTGACCGGCCGGAAGATCATCGTCGACACCTATGGCGGGATGGGACGGCACGGAGGCGGGGCCTTCAGCGGAAAGGATCCCTCCAAGGTGGATCGGAGCGCGGCCTACATGGGTCGGTACATCGCCAAGAACGTGGTCGCCGCCGGGCTGGCCGACCGCTGCGAGGTCCAGGTGTCCTACGCCATCGGCGTGGCGGATCCGGTGTCGGTGATGGTGGATTGCTTCGGAACGGCCAAGGTGGACGAGGTGCGCATCGCCCAGGCGGTGCGGCGGACCTTCGGGCTCAAGCCGCGTGAGATCATCGAGCACCTCGACCTGCTCCGGCCCATCTACCAGCGCACCGCGGCCTACGGGCACTTCGGACGCGCGGAGAAGGACTTCACCTGGGAGCGCACCGACCGCAAGGAGGCGCTCCGGGACGCGGTGGGCCAGCGCCGCTTGCGCGCGGTGGGCGCCTGAGGTCTCGGCCGGCCGGCTTGCTCGGAGGGTCGGGCCGCGCTCCGCTCCGAGCGGCGTTCGTGCTCGGAGCCGCCGCGGCCGCAGTTTCGCTCGCCGCTGCCTGCACGGCCGGTCCGCCCGTGCTCTGCGCCACCAACCTCGCCGACGGCGGCTGCAGCTACCACGTCGAGGTGCACTGCGGCGACGAGCCGCTCTGCCGCACCGGGAGCTACCAGGTGCTCGACGCGGGGACGTGCGTGCGGGACAACGGGCAGGACGTCATCGGTTGCTTGTAGCCGCCCGGGGTTAGGCCCCTCGGGGGGCAAATCCTTTGGCACCTCCGGGGGAGGTACCTCCGGGACCTCCGGGGGCAAGTCCCGGGGGCAAGTCCTTTGGCACCTCCGGGGGGCACCTCCGGGGGGACCTCGGGGGCAAGTCCTTTGGCACCTCCGGGGGGGCACCTCCGGGGGCTCCGGGGGGGGCACCTCCGGAGGCA
>Ga0187779_10001291_pt1 | contig 15659 bp, 11 predicted proteins | sample 1015_Q2_SP10_10__FD_132435 | JGI IMG/M metagenome (GOLD analysis project Ga0187779, IMG submission 132435) | Tropical peat soil microbial communities from peatlands in Department of Meta, Colombia - 1015_Q2_SP10_10_MG | ecosystem: Environmental > Terrestrial > Soil > Wetlands > Peat | place... | reverse complement strand
CTCAGGAGAGCGCGAAGGTGACCGTCACGGTCGCGTCCGTCTCCTGCGGGCCGGGCACGACCGGAGTGGGCACCTCGGCGGTCCCGGCCGCCTTCGCCGCGCCGAACGTCACCGGCACGGGAGCCGAGCTTCCCTCGACCACCGTGACGACCTCGCCGAGCGTCGCCCCGGCCGCCTTCGCGAGCACCTCGCCGCGTGCGCGGGCGTTCGCGACCGCGTCCGCGAGCGCCTGCTGGTACTGGGCCTCGACGTCCGAGAGCAGCGGCGTCGGCCCGTACACCTGGTTCGCCCCGGCGGCGACGGCCGCGTCGATCGTCGTGCCGGCCGCCGCGTAGGTGACCGTCGCGGTGACGGTGTTGGACGCGGCATAGCCGGTCAGCTGCGAGTTGTCGCCGTACGTCTGATTCAGCGAGACGGACTGCGTCTGGACGTCCTGGGCGCCGGCCTTCTTCAGCGCGTCGATCACCTGCTGCATCGCGTCGGCGTTCTCTGCCAGCGCCTCCTTCGCGCTCAGCGCCTGCGTCTGCACGCCGAACGAGATGCTCGCGCGCGTCGGTACCGAGGTGGCAGAGCCGTCGCCGGACACGGTGATCGTCCGCTGCGTTTGGGTAGTCGTCGGGGTGCCCGCTGCGTGGGAGCCGTCCGGCCGCGCGACACCCGCGACGGCAGCGGCGCCGAGGAGGAGCAGCGCGACGAGTGCGAGACGTTTCATCATCGACCTCCGGAGTCGTGTCGTCCGGAGTACGTCGCCGCGGCCGCCCGGCGTCACATCGACCGCGCGCGACTACAGGTTGTCGCCGAAGCGCTCGCGCGCCTCGGCGAGCGCCGCCCTCACGCCTCCCGGGCCGGGAGCCGGCCTCGGCGCCGGATCGGCCGGCGGCACGAACGTCCCGTCACGGACCTGCTCGGCAACCTGCTCGTGCGCGTCGCGGAAGGGCACACCGTCGACGACGAGCGCCTCCGCCGCGTCCGTCGCGAGGAGGAGGGGATCGGAAGCCGCCTCCGCGAGGCGCTCGCGCCGAACCTCGAGACCGCTCACGAGCACGGTCAGCGCCTGGAGGGCATTCCGAACGTCGCGCCGGCAGGCGAACACCGGCGCCTTGTCCTCCTGGAGATCGCGGTCGTAGGCGAGCGGGAGCCCCTTCACGGTCGCGAGCAAGCCCGTCAGCCGGCCGATCGCCGTTCCCGCCTTCCCGCGCACCAGCTCGGCCACGTCGGGATTGAGCTTCTGCGGCATCATCGACGATCCCGTCGCAGCAGCCTCCGGGAGCTTCAGGAACCCGAACTCGGCGCTCGCCCAGATCACGATCTCCTCGCCGATCCTCGAGAGGTGGGCGAACAGGACCGCCGTCGCGTAGAGATAGTCGAGCGCGAAGTCCCGATCGGCCACGGCGTCGATCGAGTTGCGCATCTGACCCGAGGGCGGCGGCAGCGGCAGCGTCGACCCGGCGAGCGCGCCTGCCCCGAGCGGGCTCTCGGCTGCCGCCTCGGCCGCTGCCGCGAACCGCGAACGGTCGCGGTCGAGCATCTCGACCCAGGCGAGCAGGTGGTGGCCGAGCGTCACCGGCTGCCCGCGCTGCAGATGCGTGTAGCCGGGCATCACGGTCTCCGCTTCCGCTTCGGCGAACGAAAGCACGACGAGGGCGAGCGCGTCGATCTCCTCCCGGGCCTCCGCGCAGGCGTCGAGCGCGTAGAGCCGGAACGCGGCCGCAACCTGGTCGTTCCGCGACCGGCCCGCGTGGATCTTCCGCCCCACGTCGCCGAGCAGGCGCTCGATGGCCGAGTGGACGTCCTCGTCCGAGTCGAGGTACGAGGCCGGGTCGTGCGCGATCTCGGCGAGCCTGCTCTCGACCTCGGCGAGCTCGTCGTCGGAGAGCAGCCCGCCGGCGTGGAGACGCCCGGCGTGCTCCGCGGTCGCCTCGCAGTCGTACGCGAGCAGCTCCGCGTCGTCGACGCGAAGGAACTCCCACACCGCCGGGTCGAGGGAGCCCTCGACCCGTCCGGCCCAGAGGCTCATACGCGGGATTGTGCCCGAGCGCGTGCGGCCGCGAGCTCCGTCTCCAGCGACGAGATGCGGATGAAGCCCTCGGCCGCGCCATGCGGGAACGTCTCGCCGGTCGCGTACGACGCGAGCGTCTCCGCGTAGAGCATGTGCTCCGAGCGTCGCCCCGTGACGATCGCCGCGTTCGGCTGGAGCGAGAGTCGCACCTCGCCGGTGACGAGCTCCTGCGTCTTGTCGACGAACGCGTCGATCGCCTCCCGCGCCGGGCTGAACCACAGTCCCTCGTAGATCAACTCCGTCCAGCGCTGCGAGAGCCAGCGCTTGATGCGCGCCTCGTCCTTCGTCAGGACGACATCCTCGAGCGCCGAATGGGCGGTGATCAGCGCGATCCCGGCCGGCGACTCGTACACCTCGCGGCTCTTGATGCCGACGGCCCGGTTCTCGATCATGTCGATCCGCCCGATCCCGTACGCGCCGGCGAGGCGGTTCAGCTTCGTGATCAAGGCGGCGAGCGCGAGCTCCTCGCCGTCGAGCGAGACCGGCACCCCCTGCTCGAAGCCCACGACGACGTCGATGGGCTCCGGCGCCGTCAGCGGGTCGGACGTCAGCGCGTACGGCTCGTCGGGCGGAGCGTTCCAGGGATCCTCGAGCGCCCCGGCCTCGATCGCCCGGCCGAAGAGGTTCTCGTCGAACGAGAACGGCGAGGCCTGCGTCTGGACGACGGGGATGCCCTTGGCGAGCGCGTACTCGATCTCCTCGTCGCGCGTCCAGGTCCGGTCGCGGAGCGGTGCGATCACCTTCACGCCGGGGTACAGGGCCTTGAAGGCGAGCTCGAAGCGGAGCTGGTCGTTGCCCTTCCCGGTGCAGCCGTGCACGGTCGCCTCGGCGCCGAGCTCGAGCGCGATCTCGGCCACCGCCTGCGCGATCACCGGCCGCGAGAGCGCCGAGACGAGCGGGTACTTGCCCTCGTAGAGCGCGTTCGTCTTGATCGCGCGGGCGCACTGGTCGTCGGCGAAGGCGTCCTTGCGGTCGACGAGCACGACGTCGTCTGCGCCCGCCGCCTTGCCGCGCGCGAGCGACTCCTCGAGGTCGAACTCCTGGCCGACGTCGACGATGACGGCCACCACCTCGTCGTAGCCGTACCAGTCCTCCTTCAGCCAGGCCACGATGCAGCTCGTGTCGAGGCCGCCGGAGTAGGCGACCACAGCGGTCTTCGACACAGGGGTGTTCGACATTCTCAGGCAGCTCCTTCCTGGAGGTGTCCGGTGAGCTCGTCGCGCAGGGCGGCGGCCGAGATGCCGTCCCGCGCGGCGATGAAGATGGTGTTGTCGCCGGCGATCGTGCCGGCGATGCGCGGGTGCCCGCCCTCGTCGATCGCCTGGGCGAGGGCGTTCGCATATCCCGACGGCGTCGTGACGACGACGAGGTTGCCCGCGACCTCGGTGCCCGTCGCATACCGCCTCATCGCCGCCTCGATCGCACGACGGCGGTCGAGGTCGCCGGCTCCGGGCGGGGCATAGATCAGCCGCCCGCTCGGGGCGCGCACCTTGACGAGACCGAGCTCGGCCACGTCACGCGACACGGTGGTCTGGACGACGTCGTGACCGGCCGCGTGCAGCGCGTCGGCGAGCTCGCTCTGGGTCGAGATCGCCTGCTCCTGCACGAGCCTGAGGATCGCCGCCTGTCGCTCGCGTCGATTCATACTATGCAGAACTGTAGCAGAATATGCAGTCAGCCGGTTGCGAGCACGGCGCCGAGGACGCCCAGGGCTTCCTCGACCTCCGCGGGCCCGACGACGAGCGGAGGGGTCAGCCGCAACACGTCCGGGCCCGCGGAGAGGACGAGCAGCCCGCGTTCCCGGCAGGAGTCCACCACCGGAGCAACGGGCCGGTCGAGCGTCGCACCGAGGAGCAGGCCACGGCCTCGCACCCCGGTCACGCCCGGCAGGGAGGCGAGCCCCGAGGCGAGCTCCTCACCCCGGGTCCGCACATTGGCAAGCAAAGCCTCGTCGACCGTCTCGACCACGGCGCACGCGGCCGCACAGGCGACGGGGTTGCCACCGAAGGTCGAGCCGTGGTCGCCCGCGACGAAGCCGCCGACTACTCGGTCTGCGACCAGCAGCGCCCCGATGGGCAGTCCGTTCCCGAGCCCCTTCGCAAGGGTCACGAGATCCGGCTCGAGGGCGAGCTGCTCGCTCGCGAGGAACGTGCCCGTGCGGCCGACGCCGGCCTGTACCTCGTCGATGCAGAGCAGCGCGCCGACCTCGGCGGCGATCTCGGCAGCCGCCGCGGCGAACTCCGGCTCCAGCGGCACGACGCCGCCCTCGCCGAGGATCGGCTCGAGCAGGAGCAGCGCGACGTCCCCGGACGGCATGACCGCTGCCTCGAGTGCCTCGACGTCGTTCGGCGGGGCGAACGAGACGCCCGGGACGAGTGGTCCGAAGCCCTCCCACTTCGAGGGCTGGCCCGTCACCGAGAGCGAGCCGAGCGTGCGCCCGTGGAAGCCGCCGTCGAGCGCGACGACGCGGGACTTACCCGTCGACTTCCGCGCATACTTGATCGCCGCCTCGTTCGCTTCGGCGCCCGAGTTGCAGAAGAACGCCTGCGCGCCGCCCACGCGTTCGGAGAGCAAGGCCGCGAGCCGCGCCATGGGCTCCGTGTAGTAGAGGTTCGATGCGTGCCAGAGCCGGTCGAGCTGGGCGTGGGCCGCCTCGAGCGGAGCCGGGTGCAGATGGCCCAGCCCGACGACGGCGATGCCCGCCACGAAGTCGAGGTACGACCGACCTGCGTCGTCCCAGAGCCTGCAGCCCTCGCCGCGGACGAACGTCACGTCGGCGCGCGCGTACGTCGGCAGCAGCGGCGCGTCCCGGCTGTGACCTTGTAACAGACTGTTACTTGGCATCGGAGCACTCACGCGAGAACCTCGGTGACGCCGATGGTCGCATGCACGCCGTGGCGGGCCGCGCGCACGGCTGCGACGAGCTTCGGAACGATGCCGCCCTCGAACGCGCCCCGGTCGAGCATGCGATCGGCGTCGTCCACGGGGAGCGTCGAGAGGACGCCGCCGTCGACGAGCACGCCGGGGACGTCGGTCACGAAGGCGATCCGGTCCGCGGCGAGACCGACGGCGAGCGAGGCCGCGGCTTCGTCCGCGTTGACGTTCAGCGGTCCGGCGGCCAACGGCGCGACGACGGGGATCCTGCCGTCTTCGAGCGCCGCGAGGATCGGCAGCGGCGCCGATGGGATCGGGTCGCCGACGAGGCCGAGCCGCGCGACACGCCGCGCGCGCAGGCCGATCTCGTCGCCGACGAGGCCGAGGGCGGCCGGCCCGATCGCGGCGCAGATCTCCGCGTTCAGCTCGAGCAGCGACTCACGGACGACCTCCAGCCCCGCCTTCGTCGTCACCCGCCGGCCCCCGACGAACTCGACGGGAAGGCCCCGCCGCTCCATCTCGGCCGAGATCTGAGGCCCCGCGCCGTGGACGACGACGACCTCGCTGCCCCCGGCGGCGAGCCGGAGCGCATCCACGGCGGCCTCGGCGGCCACCCGGCCGCCGATCTTGAGGACGACGCGGTCGCTCACGTCGTGTACTCCGCGTTGATCCGCACGTAGTCGTAGGAGAGGTCGCTCGTCAGGTAGCTCGCGCTGCCGGTGCCGAGGCCGAGGTCGAGCTCGATCGTGCAGCTCGGCCCCGAGACGTCCGGCGTGACCGGTTGGGGAGACCCGTCTCGCAGCACCACCGCACCGTTGTAGGAAAGGGTCACGCGGGAGGCGTCGACGTCTGCGTAGCCGCCGTTCCAGGGCGCCGAGCCCGCAGCCATCAGCACCCGGCCCCAGTTCGCGTCGTGCCCGAAGAGCGCGGTCTTGACGAGCGGCGAGGTCGCGATGCGGCGGGCGATCGCGCGGGCCTGGGCGTCGTCGGCGGCGCCGGAGACGTCGATCTGGGCGAGAACGGTCACGCCCTCGCCGTCGGCGACGACCCGGCGGGAGAGGTCTCGACAGACCTCGAGCAGTGCCGCGGCGAACAGCTCGTCGCTCGCGGCGGTGCGCTCGACGCGGCTCGCGCCGTTCGCGAGCAGGACGGCGGCGTCGTTCGTCGAGCAGTCGCCGTCGATCGAGATCGCGTTGAACGTCTGCTCGATCACGGGCCGGAGGAACGCGATCGGCTCGCCCGATCCGAGCGGATAGTCCGTCGTGACGACGACGAGCAGAGTCGCGAGATCCGGGTGGATCATCCCGGCGCCCTTGGCCATCCCGCCGACGGTGAAGCCACCGCCATCGACCCGACTCGTCTTCGCGACGGTGTCGGTGGTCATGATCGCGTTGGCGGCGTCCACACCGCCGTCGGCGGACAACGCCGGAACCGCGGCCGCGAGACCGGAACGGAGCTTCTCCATCGGCAGCCGCACGCCGATCACGCCCGTCGAGAGGACGAGCACCTGCTTCTCCTCGAGGCCGAGGAGGTCGGCGGCCGCGGCGGCCGTGGCCCGCGCGTCGGCGAGGCCGCCCTCGCCGGTCGCCGAGTTGGCGACGCCCGAGTTGATCACCACCGCCTGCGGCTCGGCGCTCTCCAGGTGGTCGCGGTTCACGAGCAGGCAGGCGGCCTGCACGCGGTTGCGGCTGAACATCGCGCCGCCGACCGCGGGCTCCGTCGAGCGGACGACTGCGACGTCGGACTTGCCGGACGGCCGGATGCCTGCGGCGACTCCGCTCGCGACGAACCCCCTGGCCGCGGTGACGCTCACACGAGCACTCCGGGGAGCCTGAGACCTTCGGTCTCGGGGAAGCCGAAGAGGAGATTGGCGTTCTGCACGGCCTGACCGGCAGCGCCCTTGCCGAGGTTGTCGAGCGCGCAGACGACGATCGTGCGATCCGTGAAGGCGTCGGCGAAGACGCCGATCTCGGCCGTGTCGGTGTGCTGCACACGGGCGAGATCCGGGGCCAGGCCCTCCGGCAGCACGGTCACGAGATGGCTGTCGGCGTAGTGGCCGGCGAGCAGCGCGCGTACGTCCGGTCCGGTCGAGCGGACGTAGCAGGTCGCGATCAAGCCGCGGCGCACGGGCAGCAGATGCGGCGTGAAGGAGATCGGGAAGCCCAGCGCCTGCGCGATCTCGGGCACGTGCCGGTGCGAGCCGACCTCGTAGGGCGAGACGTTCTCGAGCACGGCACCCGCGTGCGTGTCCGCCCTGAGGCTGCGGCCCGCGCCCGTCATCCCCGACTTCGCGTCGACGACGACGTTCTCCGGGTCGACCGCCTCCTTCAGCGGAGCGAGCGCGAGCAGCGTCGCGGTCGCGTAGCAGCCAGGGTTGGCCACGAGCCGGCCCGAGGGCGCCTCGAGCTCGGGCAGACCATAGCTCCAGTCTCCGAGCTCCTCGGGCCGCGGGTGCACGAAGCCGTACCACCGCTCGTAGAGCGCCGCGTCCAGTAAGCGATGTGCGCCGGAGAGGTCGACCACGACGCCCTTCGCGGGCGGCTCGAGCCCGGCCGCCGCCTCGTGCGGCAGGCAGACGAAGGTCACGTCGGCGCCGCAGGCGAGCGCGGCCTCGTTGGTGATGAAGTGCGGCACACGCCGTCCGCCGTTGCGGTTCAGCCGGGGATCGAGCGCAAACGCCTCCCGTCCGGCCAGCGAGTCCGAGCCGAGCGCGTACAGCTCGAGCTCGGGATGCGCGAGCACGCGGTCCAGCGTCTCCTGTCCGGTGTAGCCGGACGCGCCGACGATCGAGACGTACGCCATCTTGCGCATATTATGCAGATTCCTCGCGGCTTATGCGCCGAGCCTCGATCTCCGCCCGCGGCAGGACGAGCCGGAACCGACGCGCGACCGATGTCGGATCGGCCAGGAGCCCCGCCGCAGCGCTGGATCCCGTCACGCGGTGATGCCGCTCGAGCAGCCGCAGCAGCCGCTCCTCGTCGTCGGTCTCGAGCTCGACGAGCGCGACGAGCTCGGGGTTCAGCAGCCGCTCGTCGGCGTCGAGCAGGAAGCACTCGCCGCCGGTCATCCCGGCCCCGAGGTTCCTGCCGTGGGCGCCGAGCACGACGACGGTGCCGCGCGTCATGTACTCGCACGCGTGGTCGCCCACGCCTTCCACGACGGCAACCGCACCCGAGTTGCGCACGGCGAAGCGCTCGCCGGCGGAGCCGGCGCAGTAGAGCTCGCCGCCGGTCGCGCCGTAGAGCACCGTGTTGCCCGCGAGGCAGGGGCCTCCGGCATCGTCGGCGGGAGGCGCGATCACGACCCGGCCGCCGCTCATCGACTTTCCGACGTAGTCGTTCGCCTCGCCGACGAGGTCGAGCTCGACGCCGGCCGTGAGGAACGCGCCGAAGCTCTGACCCGCGGAGCCCTCGAACCGCGCGCGGACGCGCCCGGCAGGCGCCTGCGACCCCTGTGCCTTGGCGATGAGGCCGCCGAGTCGGGCGCCGACGGCGCGGTCGGCGTTCGTGATCGCGTACCCCGGCTCGACGAGACGTGTCTCGTCGATGACGACGCGACCGGTTGCCGCCAGCAGGCCGCCCAGGCGGTCTCCGGGCCGGTCGAGGTGCTCGCCCACGTAGCGGTGCGCGCCGTTGGCGGCGCGGTGGAGCAGCGGTCGGAGGTCGAGCGAGTCCGCAGAAGCGGCGCCCGTCCGCCGCTGGCGGAGGCATTCGACGTGGCCCACGGCGTCGTCGAGCGTCCGCAGGCCGAGCGACGCGAGCAAGCCCCGCACCTCCTCCGCGACGAAGCGGAGATACGCCTCGACCATCTCCGGCGTCCCCGCGTACTTCGCCCGCAGCTCGGGCTTCTGCGTCGCGATCCCGACGGGACAGGTGTCGAGATGGCACGAGCGCACCATCAGGCAGCCCTCGGCGAGGAGGAGCGCGGTGCCGAACGAGAACTCGTCCGCACCCAGCAGCGCGGCGACGAGCACGTCGCGGCCGGTCTTGAAGCCGCCGTCTACGCGCAACCGCACCCGGCCGCGCAGGCCGGACGAGACGAGCGCCTGCTGCGTCTCGGCGACGCCGAGCTCCCACGGCGCGCCCGCGTGCTTGATCGACGGCAGCGGGCTCGCGCCGGTGCCGCCGTCGGCTCCGGCGACGTGGATCACGTCGGCGTGGGCCTTCGCGACGCCGACTGCGACCAGCCCCACGCCGTGCTCCGAGACGAGCTTGACCGAGATGTCCGCGTCGGGGTTCACCTCGTGGAGGTCGAAGATCAGCTGCGCGAGGTCCTCGATCGAGTAGATGTCGTGGTGCGGCGGCGGCGAGATCAGCGAGACGCCCGGCTGCGTGTTGCGCAGACGCGCGATCTCGTCGCTCACCTTGTGCGCCGGGATCTGACCGCCCTCGCCCGGCTTCGAGCCCTGCGCGACCTTGATCTGCAGCTCCTCTGCGAACGCGGCGTACTCGGCTGTCACGCCGAAGCGCGCCGAGGCGATCTGCTTGATCTTCGAGTTGCGCTCCGTGCGGTATCGCTCGGGATCCTCGCCGCCCTCGCCGCAGTTCGACTTGCCGCCGAGCCGGTTGAGCGCGACCGCGAGCGTCTCGTGTGCCTCCCGCGACAGCGAGCCATGCGACATCGCCCCGCCCGAGAAGCGGTGCAGGATCGACTCGGCGGGCTCGACCTCGTCCAGCGGGACAGGCGGGCCGGCGGGGACGAGCTCGAGCAGGTCGCGGAGCTCGATTGGCTCGCGCTCGTTGACGAGCGCGGCGAAGCGGTCGTAGAGATCGGAGCGCCCGGTGCGAGACGAGGCGCGAAGGTCGTGCGCAGCGGTCACGCTCTCCTGGAGCGCGGCGACGACGGCCGGGTCGGTGGCGTGCGGCTCACCGCCCTTGCGGAACTTGTAGAAGCCCGGGTTCTCGAGCTCCACCTTCTCGGCCTGGGCAGCCTCCAGCCGGTCGAGCGCCTGCCGCTCGAGCTGCTCGAGACCCACGCCGCCGACCGCGGAGGCCGTGCCGCCGAAGAACCGGTCGCAGACGACTCGGTCGAGGCCGACCGCGTCGAAGAGCCGCGCGCCCCGGTAGCTCGCGACGTCCGAGATGCCCATCTTGGACATGACCTTGAGGACGCCCTCCTCGAGGGCGGCGAAGAGACGCCGCTGCGCCTCGTCTGGGCTCGGCCGGTCGCCCCCGATCTTGTCTGCCGCCGCCTGCTCAGCCACCGTCTCGAGCGCGAGCCGCGGGCAGATCGCATCCGCGCCGTAGCCCAGGAGCGTCGCGACCATGTGCGTGTCGCGAGGCTCGTCGCTCTCGACGACGAGCGAGCAGCGCAACCGCAGGCCGCGCTCGACGAGATGCGCGTGCACGGCTGCGAGCGCGAGCAGTGACGGGATCGCGGCGCGGCCGTGGCCGGCCGACACGTCGGAGACCGCGACGATCTCGGCCCCGTCGACGACACGTGCCTCGGCTTCCCGGGCGATCCGCTCGAGCGCGGCGCCGAGCCCCTCGGCTCCGTCGATGGTCGCGTCCACCCGCGCCGGCGCCAGGGCCTCGAGCCCGCTCGGGTAGAGGAGGAAGCTCGGGAGCACGGAGAGCGTCGGGACGGGGCCCTCCGCATCGAGCTCTGCACGCGGCCCGAGCATCGTCGCGACGGACATGACCGTCCGCTCGCGCAGGTGGTCGATCGCGGGATTCGTGACCTGCGCGAAGCGCTGCCGGAAATAGGAGGCGAGCGGCCGGGCGCGGCCGGCGAGCGGCGCCAGCGGCGCGTCGTCGCCCATCGAGTACACGGGGTCGTGGCCCGTCTGCGCGATCGGCCGGAGCATGAGGCTGAGCTCCTCCCTCGTGTATCCGTGGAGGACGTGGCGCCGGCCGAGATCGGAGCCGTCCGGCTCGCCAGGCGTACCTGCGTCGCGTCGCTCGACGCTCGCCGCCACCCATTCCGCGTACGGCCTGCGCCTGGCGAGGTCGCGCTTCAGCGCTTCGTCGAGCCGGAGCCCGCGCTCGGGATCGACGGAGAGCACCTGGCCCGGCCCGAGCCGTGCGCGTCGGACTCCGACGCCTTCCGGCAGCGGGATCGCGCCCGCCTCGGACGACACGGCGAGCAGGCCGTCGTCGGTCACGGCGACCCGAAGCGGCCTCAGGCCGTTCCGGTCGAGCGTCGCGCCGCACGTGTGCCCGTCCGTGTAGACGAGCGCGGCCGGCCCGTCCCACGGCTCGACGAGCAGCGCGTGGTAGCGGTGCATCGCGCGCTCCGCATCCTCGATGCGCGGGTCGTTCTGCCACGCCGGCGGCACGAGCATCGCCACTGCCTGGTTGACGTCGCGGCCCTGCCGGACGAGCAGCTCGAGCGCGTTGTCGAGGATCGCCGAGTCGGAGCCCGAGAGGTCGAGGGCGGACCCGACCTCGTCCCGCTCGCCACGCGCCCGCTCGCGCGCCTCCATCCAGGCGATGTTGCCCTCGATCGTGTTGATCTCGCCGTTGTGACAGAGAAGCCTGAACGGCTGCGCGCGCTCCCAGCTCGGCTCGGTGTTCGTCGAGAACCGCTGGTGGAAGATCGCGAACGGGACGGCGAGCTCGGCGTTGCGCAGGTCGGGGTAGAACGCCCCGAGCTGCGTCGCGGCGCAGAGCGCCTTGTAGGTGACCGTGCGGAACGAGAGCGAGGCGACGTACAGGACGTCGCGGAACCGCTCGAGCCGGCGGCGCGCGCGATGTGCGCGGAGCTCGGCATCGGGGTGCGGCGAGGGGGCCAGCCGCAACTGCCCGATGCGTGGCATGCTCGCGACGGCGGAGGAGCCGAGCGCGGCGCTGACGACCGGCACGTCCCGCCAGCCCGCAGGCTCGAGTCCCTCCGCGCGGCACGCGTCCTCGACGACGATCCGCGCGCCCGGCTCGCGGGCGAAGACCATCGCGAGCCCGGCGCCCGGCTCGCCGGTCAGCGTGGCTGTGAGCGGGAGGAGGATCCCCGCGCCGTCGCCCGTGACGCCGTCTGCAGCCCAGGCGCCGCGATGCCCGACGGCCGCGAGCCCGGCGAGCGCGCGGTCGAGCAGCTCACGCGACGCGCGGCCGTGGACGTCGGCGACGAGCCCGATCCCGCACGCGTCGCGCTCGCGTGCCGGATCGTGCAGCCCGCTCTGCCCACGATCGTGGATCGCGATCGACGACACGTGTTGTCGGGTCGTGCTCACTACGCCGGCCACCTCGGGTCAGAAGAGACGAGGAACGGAAAGGGGTGAAGCGCCTCCCGCCTGTGATGTGAGCTAGTCCGGCGGGGCGGGAGAGCGAAGCCGGCTAGCGCGCTGACGGCGCAGCGAACGGGGCGAAGATCGCCGCGATGACGTTCCCGTTCGTGGCCGCGGGGCGCATGTGGCTTCAGAGAGTAAAGCATCGGCTCACCCCTCGCAAGGCGCGGTGCCGTCGTCTCCACGCCGCAACCGGACGATCACCCGTTCTGCCGCTTGACACCGTGCGTCCAAGGTCGGCACACTTCGGCTCCGATGCTCTGCCGGACCGTAGCCGTAGCCGTGACCGCCGATGCGGTACCGACGGCCTGCGGTCTCGGCATCGAGCTGATCACGATTCTCCCCCTCTAGGGGGAGACGTCGCTCACGCGCCGCAGGGGCGCACACGCCGACCGAGACAGCGCCACAGGTGCGTCTCGTCCCACCCGCAGGCGAACGAGCGACCAGAGAGGGCTTCGACCATGACGACGACTTCGACAGCAGGCCAGCGATTCAGTCCGGAGGTGCACCGCATTGCCGGAACAGCCCGCCGGTACGTGATCACGTGTCTGACAGGCGAGGGAATCGGGCCCGAGGTGATGGCGCAGGCGAGCCGCGCGCTCGCAGCGGTGTCGTCGCTGCACGGGTTCGCCGTCGAGGAGGTGCACCCGCCGTTCGGCGCCGAAGCGGTGATCCGGTCGGGTCAGGCGCTCCCGCCCGGAACGCAGCGCGCGATCGCCGGAGCGGACGCCGTGCTGCTCGCCGGCTCCAGCCAGCCCGGCCTCGACAGCGTCCAAGCGGAGCTGGCTCCGGCTGCCGCGGTGGTGACGACCCAGCACGGGACAGGCAGCGGGCTGACGCTGTTCGCGGCGCTGACGCCGGACGCCGACGACTGGGCGATCGCCCGCGCCTTCTCCACTGCGAGGGCGCGAAACGGCCGAATTGCGGCGGTCGGCGTCGACGGGCCGTGGCTCGCCCGAGTCGCGCGCCACGCAGCCGAGCACGACGGGGTCGCCGTGGCCTGGCCGAGCCTCGCCGAGGCGATGCACCTCCTCCGCGCGGCGCCCGGGTCGCTCGACGTGGTCGTTACGCAAACGGTGCTGCTCGAAGCGCTCGTCGAGGTCGCAGACCTCGGGAGCGGTCGGCAGCCGGCAGCGACGGGTCTGCTCTCGCCCACCGCGCCCGACCTCTTCTTCCCGACGCACGGCTCGGCGCGCGACATCGCGGGGCACGGCGTTGCGAACCCCACCGGGATGCTGCTCGCAGCAGCGCTCCTCCTGGCGGAAGGGCTGGAGCGCCGGGCGGCCGCCCAAACGCTCGCGGGCAGCGTCGGCGCGGCCCTCCAGCAGCCGCTTGGCACACCGGACCGCGCTGCGAGCGGTAGCCTCGCTTCAGGCACGCGAGAGTTCGTCGACGTCGTGCTCGGGCTCCTGCCGGGAGCCCGTCGCGACACGGAGTTCGCACTCGGAGGATCTGGATGAGCCGAACCAACCGCATGACCGGAGCCGACGCCGTTCTCCGCTCGCTCGAGGCCGAGGGCGTCGAGGTGATGTTCGGCATCCCGGGCGGCGCGATCCTCCCGACCTACGACGCGATCGCCAAGGGGACGACCGTCCGCCACGTCCTCGCACGCCACGAGCAGGGCGCGGGGCACATGGCCGAGGGCTACGCGCGAGCCTCCGGACGGGTCGGCGTCGCGCTCGCGACGTCGGGCCCCGGCGCGACGAACCTCGTGACTCCGATCGCCGATGCGTGGATGGACTCGACGCCGCTCGTCTGCGTCACCGGCCAGGTGCGCTCGACCCTGATCGGCACGGACGCCTTCCAGGAGTGCGACATCACCGGGATCACGATGCCGATCGTCAAGCACTCCTGGCTCGTGCAGGACGTGAAGGAGATCCCGGCGGTGCTGAAGGCGGCGTTCCACGTCGCACGCACCGGCCGCTGCGGTCCCGTGCTCGTCGACGTGCCGCGCGACGTCCAGGAGACCGAGCTCGAGTTCTCGTACCCGGACGAGGTCGACCTGCCGGGATGGCGGCCTCCGTCACGCGTGCATCCGCTTCAGCTCCGCGAGGCGGCGCGCGTGATCGCTCTCGCCGAGAAGCCGGTGCTCTACGTCGGCGGCGGCACCCTCAACGGCGATGCCTGCGACGAGCTGCGCGAGCTGGCGGAGGCGGGACGGCTGCCCGTGATCACGACGCTGATGGGGAAGGGGGCATTCCCGGAGAGCCACGAGCTGCACTTCGGCTGGCCCGGGATGCACGGGCCGAAGTGGTCGAACCTCGCGATGAACACGTGCGACGTGCTCGTCGCGATCGGCTCGCGCTTCGACGACCGGGTGACCGGCAAGCTCTCGGCGTTCGCGCCCGGCGCGACCGTCGTGCACCTCGACATCGACCCGGCCGAGATCGGGAAGCTGCGCGAGGCCGACGTCCCGGTCGTCGGGCCGCTGAAGACCGCGCTCGCCGAGCTCGCGAAGGAGGTCGCGAAGCACCGGGCCGACGGGATCCCGGCGCCGGAGGCGTGGCTCCACCGCATCGCCGAGTGGCGCCAGGAGTTCCCGCTCCGCTACGCGCGCGGCGACATGCTGAAGCCGCAGACGGTGATCGAGCGACTGCAGGCGCTGATGGCCGGCGAGGACGTCGTCGTCACGACGGGCGTCGGCCAGCACCAGATGTGGGCGATGCAGTACGTCGTCAGCGAGCGGCCGCGCACGTTCATCACCTCGGGCGGCCTCGGCACGATGGGCTACGGCATCCCCGCCGCGATCGGCGCGAAGGCGGCACGGCCCGAGGCGACGGTCGTCTGCGTAGACGGCGACGGCTGCTTCCAGATGACCCAGCAGGAGCTCGCGACGGCCGTCCTCGAGGACCTGCCGATCGTCGTCGTCCTGATCAACAACGGCTACCTCGGGATGGTCCAGCAGTGGCAGGACATGTTCTTCGACGAGCGCCGCTCGCACGTCCACCTCACCCATCAGGTGCCCGACTACGCGCAGCTCGCGCAGGCCTACGGAGCGGTCGGACTCACCGTCGAGTCCGAGACCGAGCTCGACGGCGCCCTCGAGGAGGCGCTCGCGAGCGGGCGCACGACCGTCGTCGACTGCCGAGTGGATCAGTCGGAGCAGTGCTTCCCGATGATCCCGGCCGGGGCCGCCGCTCTCGACATGGTCGAGTTCGGCGACTCCGTCGAGGCGATGTGAGGGGATGAGACGGTGAAGCACACGATCTCCGTCCAGGTCGAGGACAAGCCCGGGGCGCTCGCGCGCATCTCGACGATGTTCGCCCGGCGCGGCTTCAACATCGACTCGCTCGCGGTCGGCCCGACCGAGCGGCACGACGTTTCGCGCGTGACGATCCGCGTCGACTGCGAACAGCACCTGCTGGAACAGATCGAGAAGCAGATGCACAAGCTCGTCAACGTCCTGCGGGTCGCCGAGCTCGTTCCCGGCGAGTCGATCGAGCGCGAGCTGGCGCTGATCAAGGTGACCGCGCCGCCCGAGCGGCGTGCCGAGCTGCTCGCGCT
>Ga0187779_10001290_pt1 | contig 15669 bp, 10 predicted proteins | sample 1015_Q2_SP10_10__FD_132435 | JGI IMG/M metagenome (GOLD analysis project Ga0187779, IMG submission 132435) | Tropical peat soil microbial communities from peatlands in Department of Meta, Colombia - 1015_Q2_SP10_10_MG | ecosystem: Environmental > Terrestrial > Soil > Wetlands > Peat | place... | reverse complement strand
TCACCGCGTGGGCCGTTCTCGAACACGTCCACGATCCCATGGCGTATTTCCGCAAAGCTTCCCGAGTGCTCAAAAAGGACGGCCAGTTCATTTTCCTGGTCACCAACTTTCACAGCATGGCCTCTCGCTATCTCTTCGTGGAGGATGTTCCCCGGCATTTGTATTTCTTCACCCGGGAAACGGTCCGGCAATATCTGGAGAAAAACGGGCTGACCCTGGAATTCGAAGACAATGGCCGTGACATTTATAAGTTGGCGCCTGCGCACTGGCTGACATATCTCGTTCGAACGCATCTGGAGGGAAAACCGTTCACCTACCGGGACGCTCCACTCTCCAGCCGCGAATTTCGCCGGGTCCATGGGTTGTCGAAGGGTGTCGGCGCCAGCCTGAAATATCTGGCGTATTCTCCGGCGTCGGTCGTGGAGCGCATCTTCTTTCCCGTTGTGGAGACGGTGCAGATTCTTCGCAAAACGTATGGCATCAGTACCTACATCGCGCGCAAAATGTGACGAAAAGCGTGACGGCGTGCACGTCTCTTTGTGATGCGTGTCACAATTTCGCCCCGAATAGTGGTTTCGTAGTATTGTCGCAAATTCCCACCTGAGGCTAAGTGGTTGTTATAGACGCTCGCTTATCCCACAACGCTGAGTCAGGCGAGAGAATCAGGTCCTCCCCCGTACCCGCGAAGTGTGATCGTCTGGTTGCTATCGAACTCAACATTTTGCATGGGGTGAGTTGGCGGTGGGCCAGGGTCTGTGTCAATCGCGAAGAGTCGCCTGGGTTTGGGTCAGCCTGGCTTTCTTCATTGGTCTCTTCCTGTTAGGGGAATTTCCGGCATCGTCGCAGACCGCCCCCGCAAGACACCGAGTTTCCCCCGTGGTGAACCTGCCCGACATCGTCTTCGTTCTAACGCCTAAGCTCGTTTCCGGCACGTTGGCACAGCGCTTCCCGCAAGGAAGCACGATCGTCCGTCTTCATCCCGCGGCAAAAGAACACGGTGTGATTCGCCTGACGGATGATTTCTTTGCCGCCGCAGACCCACAAATGAGTTTTGACGGCGTCAGGATACTTTTTTCCGGACAAAAGGCACAAAGTGACCACTGGCAAATCTGGGAGATGGATCTGGATGGCGGGCATAAGCGTCAAATCACGAAGTGTTCGGAAGATTGTCTACGCGCCGCCTATCTGCCCGCGGACGAAATTGCTCTTACGGTAGAAGAAGGTAAAGAAAAGCAGCTTCGGTCGTATCTAGCCGTGCAGAAAACGGATGGTTCGAACTTCCATCCCATCACTTTCGGCAGCGCGCCCTTTCGGCTCGAAACCGTTCTCGCAGATGGACGCATCGTTGCGTCTGCGCCGTGGCCATTGGTCGGTGGAGATACCTCCAACAGTTCCCGAATGCTCTACACGTTACGGCCAGACGGAACAGCGCTGGAATCGTTCCGCTGCGAGCATCGCGAAAAAGGCATTCAACTGGACGCGGAAGAATTGTCGGACGGCTCGCTGGTCTTTGTGCGGAAGCCACTCGACGGTACTTCTGCAGGTGGAGAGTTGATGCAGATTCGGCAGGGATCGCTCAGCAGCACGCTTGTAGCGGCGCACCAATCGGGATTCCAATCACTTCGCCAAATATCCGAAGAAGAATCGATCGTCGCGAAGCAAACCGTGAGTGTGGCTAATTCTTCTGGACGGTTTGATCTTTACCTTTTCAATCTGAAAACCGGGTTAAGTGAACGCCTTTATGCCGACGCGCAACTTTCCAGCATCCAGCCCGTGCCAGTACTGCCGAGCGCGGTTGCAAAACATTATTGGAACACGCTGAATCCGGAATCGAAGACCGGCAACTTCATTTCACTTAACGCTTACCTTTCCGCCGACGATCCACACGGGCGCATCGCAACGCCCATTTCCCGCGTTCGCGTATTTGCCCTCGACACAACGGACGGCCGGGAACGCAATCTGGGCGAAGCTCCTGTGGAATCTGATGGCTCGTTTTTCGTGCAGGTTCCCGCCAACTGGCCAATTCGCTTCGCTCTTCTGGATGCAAAGGGCGGCGTGATCCGCGAGGAACACAGCTGGGTCTGGACGCGTCCGGGGGAAGAGCGCGGTTGCACAGGCTGTCACGGGGACAAGGCCGTTGCTCCGGAAAATCGTTGGCCGCTAACGCTACGGCGATTCGACACACCCACGCCGCTGGGAGAAAAAGATCATGGGTCAGCAACCTCTCAGGCGAAATAGCACGCGCCGCTTTGCACGCCTGGCGCTAGTTTCCGTGGCACTGGTGCCTCTGCTGTATGGCGGGCTAACTCATTCCTCCAAAGCACAATCCGCAGGCAAATGGCCAGCCTACGAAGACGCCACAGAAAAGGCCAGCATCCATTTTCGCCACTCGTTTGGCGAACAGAAGCTCAGTTCTATCCTGGAAGCTACCGGTTCAGGCTGCGTGTGGTTCGACTATAACAACGATGGTCTGCTCGACCTCTACGTTCTGAGCGGCCGCCACATCGATGGCGTGACAAATCACTCCAAAGCCGACGGCCTGGACGCGACAAACCATCTTTATCGCAACAATGGGGATGGGACGTTCAGCGATGTGACCGCGCAGGCCGGTGTCGCAGGCAAAGGCTTTGCCATGGGCGTGACCGTCGGCGACTACGACAATGATGGATACGAAGACATTTACGTCACAAACTGGAACTCCGCGATTCTCTACCACAACAACGGCGACGGCACATTCACCGATGTCACCGAGGCCGCAGGCGTACAAAACGATCATTTCGGCGTCGGCGCCGCCTTTGTGGACTACGACCGCGACGGCCGCCTGGACCTGTTTGTTGGCAACTATCTGAAGTTCGACCCCAACTCCAAGAAGCTTTATTACACCGCGGATGCGTTTGCTGGCCCGCTGGATTATGAGGGCGACGCCAACCGGCTATTCCACAACAACGGTGATGGCACATTCACCGACGTTTCGGAAAAGGCGGGCATTGCCAATCCCGCCGGACGCGCGATGGGCGTAACCGTCGGAGACTACGATAACGACGGCTGGCCGGACATCTACGTCGCGAACGACGCGATGGAGAGCTATCTCTACCACAACAATCATGACGGGACCTTCACTAATGTCGCTGTCGAGCAGGGAGTGGCTTACGGGACGAATGGTGACACCCCTTCGGCCATGGGCCCCGTCTTTGTGGATTACAACAATGATGGCGCGCTCGATCTCTTTGTTTCTGACATGCGCTATCACCGGCTGTTTCGCAACTCTCCAAAAGAAGGCTTCTTCGTCGACACCACAATGGAATCCGGCGTCGCGCAGATGAGCGGCCAATACGTGGGCTGGGGAGATGCTTTTGTGGATTTCGACAACGATGGCTGGAAAGACGCGTTCATCGTCAATGGCGGCTTGCACTGGCTGGTGCCGATGGAGCCGCTGCTGCTCCGAAACAATGGCAACGGCACATTCACGGACGTTTCCGGCGATCTAGGCGCCGCTTTCAAGACAAAGAGTGTTGGCCGCGGCGCGTGTTTTGCCGATTATGACAACGATGGCTACATCGATGCGTTCATCGTGGTTCTTGGCGGAAACGGAATTCTGCTGCACGCCAAGCCTCCCGCTGGCCCGCGAAATCACTGGCTGACCCTGAAGCTGATCGGCACCGTCAGCAATCGTGATGGCTTCGGAGCACGCATCGAAGTGGAGGCCGGCGACCTTCATCAAGTGGTCGAAAACGTGCCGCAGTCCGGCTACCTCTCACAGAATGACCCTCGTCCACACTTTGGATTGGGTTCGCACTCAGAGGTGGATACGCTCACCATTCGCTGGCCGAGCGGCACAGTGCAAAAGCTGGAGCACGTCAAAGGGGATCAAATCCTCACGGTTACCGAACCCGGCCGGCGCCAGCCAGCGAGCATTGGAGGCAAGGCACGATGAAAACAACCTCCAAGCCCTTGGCCCAAACACGCCACCATCACTCCGGGCGGAGTCTGCGAATCACGGAATCTCTTTTTGTGCCGGTTGTTCTCCTGGTTGTCATCCTTATTCTTTTGGCGGGTGCCGGAAATGCCCAGACCAGTTCCCTGCAGCCTGCCGGGCAACCTAATTACCTGACGCCCATCGCCGAAAAATTCTCGCCGGATGGCACTTGGCTTTATGTCGTTTGCGAGGACGATGATTCCGTTCTCGCCGTCAATGTGCGAACAGAACGCGTTGTAAAAAGGGCCAAGGTCGGACCGAAGCCGAAAGACCTGGCGGTTTCGCCGGACGGCAAAACTCTCTATGTTTCAAACGAGTGGAGCGACACGGTCAGCATATTAGATTCGGCCACGTTCCAGGTGCAAAAGACTCTGCCCACAGGCTGGGGTCCAAGAGGGCTAACGACAGACCGGACCGGCAAGATTTTGTATGTTGCCAACAGCATCGGCAACGACGTATCCGTGCTCGATCTCTCCACCGGCACGGAACTCAAACGGCTTACGGCCCTTCGCTCACCTCACTACGTTCAGCTTTCCCGCGATGGCCGCCGCGTTTATGTCTCCAACATCCTCGCGCACCTTGAGTCTGCCGACGTCTCACCTGTCTCCGAATTAATGGTCATCGACACGCAAACGCAAGCAGTGGCGGAACGCATTTTGATTCCCGGCGTGCTTGAACTCCGCCACATCGCCGAGGCGCCTGGACCTCAAGGCGGCTACTTGCTGGTCCCCTTCCTGCGGCCAAAGAATCTAAATCCACTGATTCAGGTGGACAACGGCTGGATTCTGACGCACGGCGTGGCCATCGTCCGCCCAGCCAAATCAAGCGCTGCAACGGCATTACACTGGGAAGTTACCGAAATTCTGCTGGACGACATTGATCGCTATTACGCCGGGGCCGACGGCGCTGCGTTCACTCCGGACGGGCGCTATGCCTTGATCACGCACGCCGAAACAGCAACGGTCTCCGTCATCGACACAAAACTGCTGCAACAGCGTCTCCATAGCGTCCCCGTAGCCGACTTGCCGAATCGGTTGGACACTGCGCAGAAGATCGTCATCCGCCACCTGCAAACGCAATCCAATCCAACCGATATTGCCGTCGCTCCAAATGGAAATTTGGCTTATGCCGTCAATCGCTTGGACGACAGCCTCACCGTGGTGGACATACCGCGCCTTCAGATCCGCGGCCGAATCGACCTCGGCGGCCCAAAGGAAATCTCCTCACTGCGCGAAGGCGAGCGGCTCTTCCACGACGCGAAATTCTGCTTTCAAGGCCAATTCGCTTGTTCCACCTGTCATCCGGACAATCACATCGACGGCATAGCCTGGAACCTGGAAACACCACAACTAGGCCGCGACCGCGTAGCAAATCGCACCCTGCGGGGCATCGCGGAAACCGCACCGTTCAAGTGGAACGGCCACAATCCGGACCTGGAAACCCAATGCGGTCCGCGCATTGCAAAATTCCTGTTTCATTCCGAAGGATTCAACCAGACGCAACTGGCCAATCTCGTCGCTTTCATCAAATCCATCCCGCTCTCCCCGAATCGGCACCTGGCCTCAGATGGTCAACTAACAGCGGCACAGGAGCGTGGCCGGGACATTTTCTTCAAAAAAGCCTGCGATAACTGCCATCCACCCGCGACCCACTACACCGCCAAAACCAGCTTTGACGTCGGCACGGCCGCAAAGTACGACACTTCCGGCCTCTTCGATGTTCCCCAACTGGATCGCATTTACGAAAAGCCGCCGTACCTGCACAACGGCGAGGCACGTTCCCTAGAAGAGATCTGGACTCTCTACAACCCAACGGATAAGCACGGTGTCACGTCGGACATGACGAAAGAGCAGTTAAACGATCTCGTGGAGTTTCTAAAAACGCTATAGCTGGAGTGGAAATGATGAGAAGGGCCAAAGGAAATCAATGGTTGCTCTGCATGGCCGGATTCTTGCTTTTGCTGCCGGTCGCATCCGCGCAAACGCCTGATCTGTACACGAAATGGGAAAACTTCACGGCCGCCAACGGGATGCCTGACGCCAAAGTCTTCTGTGTAGCCGTTGACGGCGATCGCGTGTGGGCTGGCACGGAAAATGGGCTGGTGTTAATCGAGCATTCGAAAGTCTCCAAAGTCTACACGACTGCCGATGGCTTGCCGAACCGCGTCGTTACGGGCGTCGCGATCGACAAGAAAACCGGAGACCTTTGGCTCTCGACCTTCGGCGGCCTAAGCCAACTCTCCGGCGGAAAATTTCAAAACTATAGCAGTATGACCACGGGGCTCGCGAACGACATCGTCTACGCGGTGGCGATTCAAGATGAATTTATCTGGGCCGCCACCACCGCTGGCGTCAGCCGCCTGAATACCCGCACCGGCGAGTGGTCGATTTTCAGTGAGAAGAATTCCCCAATGCACGAACCCTGGTCCTATGGCATCGCGGTGACTGACCAGAAGGTCTACGTGGCGGTTTGGGGTGGCGGCGTAATGGAATACGACATCGCTGGAGGCTACTGGAAACCTTACACAGATCCCGACGGAGAAATGGAGATCGTTCTCTTCAAGAATCAGGGACTGATTCACGTCATCGTTAGCAACATCTCCTATAACAGCGACACGAAGATGTTCTGGGCGTCCACCTACTTCGGTATGAGTGGCTATGACGGCCACAACTGGTACAACTACCTTTCCACCGACAGCGGCCTGGCGTCGGATTTCATTAACGCCACGCAGACTCGCGGCGACGACGTGTGGGCCTGTACGGACAAGGGGCTGAGCTATCTGAACTTCAAGACAAATACCTGGGTCACGTATCGCCCCAACAAACAAAACGGGAAAGGCGAAATTGTAATTACAGCCCCGGACAAAAAGGTGAACACGCTCGAGACGTCCACTTCCCTCGCCCACAACTACATTCTGAATCTTGCATTTCAAGGCGACGACATTTGGGTGGCCACGGCCGCGGGGCTGAGCCACGGCATCCATGAATCCCACAAGGAAGGTAAAAGCAATGAGCAAGCAAGAGCTAGTCGTTGAAAACGTGGTCCCGGCCGAAAACGCCGGAATATCCATCAGTAAAAAGGCAATGGAAGCGCCGTCGGTCCTGAATGAGGCCTATAAATATCCGAAGCCGTCTTCGTTCTCGCGCGGGATGCGCCTGGATATCAACGGCATGGCCATTCTCCTCATTTCCGGCACCGCCAGCATCAATGAGAATGGGGAATCGGTTCACATCGGTGATTTTCGCGCGCAGACTCTGCGTACGTACCACAACATCACGGGTTTGCTGGCTGCGGAAGGCGCCACCTGGAAGGACGTGGTCCGGACCACGTGCTACCTGCGTGACATTGAGCGCGATTACGCGGAATTCAACCAAATTCGCACGCAATTCTTCAAGGAACAGGATCTGAATCCGTTGCCGGCTTCCACGGGCATTCAGGCAATCCTTTGTCGCCCGGAATTGCTGATCGAAATGGAAGCGATGGCTATTTTCCCCACGGACCGCAGGTAGAGAGCCTGGAGGGATTTTGGGGCTGTGTTGCTGTCAATCCTGATTTTTCCCTTCCCCGAGGAATCAGGAAAAAGGAAGGATTCCATGAGCATTGCCGGAATTGTTGGTTTGTCCGATCTGCCGCGAATCTGTCCGCTGATCAGTCGCAGAGTGCAAACCTCCTTTGAATCGGACGAAACCCGAGTCGTCGCCGTTGGAAAGGTGAAATTCGGCGCTGAACGCCCAGTCGTCATCGCCGGCCCCTGCGCCGTCGAGAGTGAGGAGCAAACCCTGCAGGTGGCTCGGGCCGTCAAGGCCGCGGGAGCTGAAATGCTGCGTGGCGGCGCTTTCAAGCCGCGCACTTCACCACACGATTTTCAGGGTCTCGGCGTGGAAGGTCTTCGGATCCTATGCGAGGCGCGTCGCGAAACAGGCCTGCCGGTCGTCACGGAAGTCATGGACCCGAGGCTCGTGGAGACAGTGGCTGAATATGCGGACATGCTGCAGATCGGCTCGCGCAATATGCAGAACTATCCTCTGCTTATCGAAGCGGGAAAATCGGGCAAGCCTGTCCTGTTGAAGCGCGGCATGGCAGCCAGTGTGTGCGAGTGGCTTGGCGCTGCGGAATACATCGCCAAGGAAGGCAACCTGAATATCGTGCTCTGCGAGCGCGGGATCAAGGCTTATCCCTCCGGGGAATACTCGCGCAACGTGCTGGACCTGGGCGTTATCCCGGTTGTAAAAGCGGAGACATTCCTTCCCGTCATCGTCGACCCCAGCCATGCCACGGGCGTTTCGAGCATGGTGGAGTCCGCCAGTTGCGCATCCATCGCCGCGGGCAGCCATGGACTCATTATCGAAGTGGCTTGCGACCATCCGGGCGCGGCCAAACCCAGATGCGATGCAGCGCAAGCCATCAATCCCGAAACACTTCGGACAATCGTCCAGTTCATTGATTCCCGCGCAGACATGGGAACGTTGAGGAGAGCCTATGCCGTCTGACACGAAATCTCCCCGTATGCTTCTGCGGATTGCTCTTCTGTTTTTAATTCCCTCTCTCCTATGCTCACCGCTGCGGTCGCAAACCCCCGAGCCTTCCAAAACAGAAGCGCAAGCCACGAAGCCTGCGCCTCGTTATGCAAATATGCCGGAGGAAGCTGTCCCTTACGCGAAATTCGCCAAGCCGTACAAGGAGTGGTACGTCACGGACGACACTTTGGATTACAACGGCGCCGCGCGTGCCAGGGACTACAGCGAACTGGAAAAAGAGAGCTCCGTGAACATCGGATTCCTGGGGCCGCTGGAAAACAACCCGGAATCGCCCTACGGTCTTGCGATGCTTCATGGCGCGCAACTCGCCATAGAACAGGCCAACGCCCGAGGGGGATATCGTCCCGCGGGAGCGGCTCAGTCCAAGCCCTATGAACTCAGAATCCATAATGACTCCGCGCAGTGGGGCGCCTCCTCTACGGAAGCGGTAAAAATGGTTTTCGACGAGCAGGTCGTGGGCGTTCTTGGGGCTGTCGACGGGGCCTCCACGCACATCATGCTGCGCGTCGCCCTGAAGCTAGAATTCCCAATAGTCGATACGGCTACCACCGATCCCACAGTGACGGAAACTCGCATCCCGTGGCTGATTCACAATTTTCCCGATGACCGCCAACAAAGCTACGCCGTCGCCAATGCTGTCTTTAAAGAACGGAAGCTCAAACGCATCGGCATCATCCGAACTCAGGCTCGCTATGCACGAGTTGGCGTGGAAAAGTTCTCGGACGAAGCGAAGCGCATGGGGCATGTCCCGGCGCTCGAGGTAAAATTCGACCGCGGTGACCAGGATTTCTCCACACAATTGCGGACGCTGCAAAATGCGCATGTCGATGGCGTGGTTATGTGGGCCGAGGCTCCGGATGCTGCAAAAATCCTGAAGCAGATGCGTGCCATGGGCATGAAGCAGCCTGTCTTTGGTCCCAGCCGGCTCTGCTATGCCCAGCTCATCGAAGCCGCCGGTCCCGCGGCCGAGGGTTTGGTGACCACAACGGCGATGGATCCCACGCGGGGCGACCCACGCTGGCTGCAATTTGAAAAGGACTATCAGGCCAGGTTCCACGAGATGCCAGATCCCTATGCGGCGCGTGCCTTTGACGGAATGAACCTTTTCATCGCGGCGATCGAGAAAGCCGGACTGAATCGCGGAAAAGTCATGGATGCGCTGCGGGATCATCAGGGGAAGGAGTACGATGGCGTCGCTGGCCGCTCTGAGTTCGATCACACGCTCAATAACATCGCACCCATAACGATGACCCATGTGGAAGGCGGAAAGTTCGTCTATTCGCCTCCCAAGGCTGAGGTGTCCGCAACAGCGGCCGGAGTACTGGGAGCGCAGTAATGCGCATGCAGATTTCAGTCCGGCGTTGCCTAGTAAGGGGGCGGATTTGCGCCTCACAGATTCCTCGATGGAAAGTACTCTTCCATTTCCTTTTGCTGTGCATCTTCGCTGTCGCACCTTCGTGCGCACAATCGCAGTCTGATTCAGCAGCGGCAAAGCCCTACGCGACCCTTGATCGCCAGAGTGTCGCGTACCGTGGCCCAATCCGTAGTGCGGAGAGTGATTTGCCCGCGGGCCCTGCGGTGGTTGGGATGATTCTTCCATTGAAGGGATCACAGCAACCGGAAGGGAAAGCGTTGCTGGCTGCGGCGCAACTGGCGATCGAAGAAGAGCGCGCCGTGGGCCCGCTTCCCGACGGCCGCGAGCTGCAGCTTGCCATACGCGATGAATCTGGCCCGTGGGGCCAGGCCAGCGCCGAGATTCTGAGACTCTTCGAAGATGATCATGCGCTTGCTGTCATCACATCCGCCAACGGGACTTCCGCGCATCTTGCGGAACAAATCGCAAATAAAATCAGTATCCCTATCCTCACGCTCGCAAGCGACCCCACGACAACGCAAGCCAACGTTCCCTGGCTGTTTCGCCTTGGCCCAAGTGATGCCGACCAGGCGCGCGCCTTCTGTCGCCGCATCTATGCCGATCTAGGGCTCAAGAACGTGCTCCTTGTTGCAGAGGCGGATCATGACGGCAGGATAGGCGGTGAAGAGTTCGAAAAGGCAACGAAGGAGTTCCGCGTCCAACCGCCACTTCGTTTCGAATGGACAGACTCGACTGCCAGTTTGGAGTCTTTCCGGGAAACATTGCAGACAAAGAAGCGCGACGCCATCGTCGTTTGGGCAGATGCCCCTGCTGCTGACAAACTTCTCGAAATTGTCCGTGCTACACAGCCAGCGGCGTTGATATTTCTCTGCAGTAAAGCGGCGCAGTTGGAGAACGAAGGCGGTGTCAGCCTTCCAGCTAATCAGGCTGAGTCATTCGAGAGGCCCTTCGCGGTGAATTCCTCGGGTAGCAAGCAAATCAAGGAACGCGAGAAGTTCGAGCAAGTCTTCCTCGCCAAAACAGGCATGAATCCGGGACTAGCCGCGTTCGAAACCTATGAAGCTGTGCGCCTGCTTTCCGCCGCCATTCGTCATACCGGGGCCAACCGGGTTCTGCTGCGCGATTACCTCGCAAACGAAGGAAAACCGGCCGGCGTAGGGGACAACACTCCCTTCGACCCGGCAGGCAACAGCCTCCGGACTTTTGCTCTCATCCGGCTGCAATCGGAAAATCTTGCTAAGCCTTAAGCTGCCGGTAGCGGCGGATGACCGCGTTCGTTGCACTGTCGTGCTTCAGTGCCGGTTCCGTCGCGCTTTCCAGTTCCGGAATAATCCGCTGCGCCAGCACCTTGCCCAATTCGACGCCCCACTGGTCGAACGAATCGATATGCCAGATTGCGCCTTGCGTGAACACCGCGTGCTCATAGAGCGCAACCAACTTGCCGAGAGCTTCCGGTGTCAGGCGTTCCAACAGAAGCGTATTTGACGGGCGATTCCCTTCGAACACCCGATGCGGCACAAGCCAGTCGGGCGTGCCTTCCGCTTTCACCTGCGCCGGGGTCTTCCCGAACGCCAACGCTTCGCTTTGCGCGCAGACGTTTGCCACCAGAATGTCGTGATGCCGGCCGAGGGGGTTCAGCGTTTTCCCGAACGCGATAAAGTCGCACGGAATCAGCCGCGTGCCCTGATGGATCAATTGATAAAACGAATGCTGGCCGTTCGTGCCCGGCTCGCCCCAGAAGATCTGTCCCGTATCATAATTGACCCGCGTCCCATCCAGCGTGACATGCTTCCCGTTGCTCTCCATGGTTAATTGCTGAAGATAAGCGGGGAAACGTTTTAGGTATTGCTCATACGGCAAAACCGCGATGGTCTGCGCGCCAAAAAAGTCCGTATACCACAGCGCGAGCAGTCCCATCAGGACGGGAAGATTGCTCTCCAACGGAGCCGTGCGGAAGTGCTCGTCCATCTCATGAAAGCCTTCCAGCATGGCGCGGAAATTATCCGGCCCAACCGCAAGCATGGTGGAAAGGCCGATCGCCGAATCCATGGAGTAGCGCCCTCCCACCCAGTCCCAGAATCCGAACATATTGGCGGTATCAATGCCGAACTTGGCGACTTCGGTGGCGTTGGTCGAGACGGCAACGAAGTGCTTGGCTACCGCCTTTTCGTCTCCACCCAAGCCTTTGAGCGCCCAGTCGCGCGCCGTGTGCGCATTGGTCATGGTCTCGAGCGTGGTGAACGTCTTCGAAGAAATAATGAAGAGCGTCTCCGCGGGATCCAGGTCCACCACCGCTTCGGCAAAATCCGTTCCGTCCACATTCGAAACAAAACGGAACGTCATGCTTCGTTCGCTATAGAACTTCAACGCTTCATACGCCATCACCGGGCCAAGGTCCGATCCCCCGATACCCACGTTGATCACATTGCGAATGCGTTTTCCCGTATGACCCTTCCATGTCCCGCTGCGAACCCGCTTGGAGAAGTCAGCCATCTTGTTCAGCACGGCGTGAACTTCCGGCACCACATTCTTTCCATCCACGACGATGGAGGCGTCTTTCGGGGCTCGAAGCGCAATATGCAGTACGGCACGATTCTCTGTGATGTTGATCTTCTCTCCGCGAAACATCGCATCCCGGCGTTCTTCCACACCCGATTCCCGCGCCAGATCCAAAAGGAGCTTCACCGTCTTTTCCGTGATCAGATTCTTCGAATAGTTCAGGTAAATACCCGCCGCGTCGACCGTGAACCGTTCCCCGCGCTTGGCGTCTTCGGCAAAGAGCTTTTTCAGGTTTATGGCCTGAATTTTCTTGTGGTGCGCCTTCAGCGCCGCCCAGGCCTTGCGTTTGGTCAAAGGCTTGATCACTGCCGCTTTTGTCTTACTCTTGCTGCGTGAGACCATGGTCAGGCTCCTTTTTGGATTCCGGATTTTCGTGGGATGGGTTTCTTTGCCGGCAGATGGTTTTGTCCCGCCTCGATGTTCCATAACCGGAACCCACCGAGAAACGCGTTGAAGTTGTCTCCCGCGCGGCAATGTGGAGGCAGCACTTTCAGCTTCTTTACGTTGCCGCCGCCAAGAACAATCTCATCCGGCTCCAACGCCAGGGACAGCTTCTCGACTACATCGGCAACCAGCTTGCGCCATTTCTTTTTTCCATATTTCTTGAGTCCCCGCAGACCTACGTAGTCCTCGTAGGTCCCTTTCTTGTAAGCAAGATGCCCAAGCTCCATGGGCTCAACGATGCCGTCCGCAACAAATGCCGTCCCCAATCCGGTTCCAAGGCCAAGAAAGAGCATCCGGCCCTTCTTGTAACTGCCGAGGGCCTGCATCGCTGCATCGTTCACTACTTTTGTCGGGCATCCGAAAGCGCGTTCGAAGGGAAATCCAACCCATCCCTTGCCCAGATTGTGCGGCTCCAGAACCGGTCGATTGCGCACAACCGGCCCGGGATAGCCCATCGACACGGCCTCGTACTTCCAGTCCTTCGCGATTTGTTTCACACCCTTGATCATCTCGCTCGCGGTGAGCTTCGGACCCGACTCAAATTTGCGCGGAGTTTCTTCACTGCTTAAAAGCACCTTGACGTGCGTACCTCCAACATCAATCGCCAGTACTTTCATCAGCTTGCCTCTCTTTGGGAAGCTAATCTGCCTTCGATGGGCCGGAATGGCCCCCAAGAGTGTACCGAAATTTGATGCGTTTCCGCTGCCGGAAGCCATGAAAAGAAGATGGAAGAATTCTTGGCCCCGAGTGGAGCCGCTAGCGAACGTAACCATCGTATTTCACAAAGCAAAGAACTGGCTCCGAATCCGAGGGGCAATCAGAAACCAAATCATTGCCATTCAAAGTCTTGCACAAGGTTTCCTCAACATCCGCTTGACAGGGCGTGGAAGGAGAAGTAATTTTCCACAATGTTTTTTTTATGGGGTCAGATCCTGATTCCATCTACTGGGGTGTTTGCGGGGACGGAAAATCAAAGGAACCAAGAGCTGGCGCGCTTCTTCAAATTCCGGTAGCTGGTCTTGCCGGGAAGAGGAGCACAGTTTCATTTTTCTTTGCTACTGAGTTCAGAAATCATCTGTTTGTCGGGGGACGCCGAGAGGGGTGAGGAGAATGACTAAGAGAATCCTGCTTTCAGTTGTGGGCTGCCTTGCAATTCTTTGCTGGGGGCAACAGACATGCGGCCAGGCAATAGGCAGTTTCCTGGGAACAGTAACGGACAAGTCAGGCTCCGCAATTGCCGGGGCGAAAGTAACGGTCACCTCTCAAACCACAGGAGCCGTTCGCGAGGCGGACACCAACGATACGGGCCACTATGCCATCAACTTGCTGCCCCCGTCTGTCTACAGCATTCGCGTGGAATACAAAGGCTTCCAGCCCGCGGAGAGTAAGGATGTGAAACTGCAAGTCGCTGAACAGAGGGAATTGAACTTTAGCCTGTCCCCCGCGACGGTCAGCTCTTCGGTGGAAGTGGTCGCCAATGAAGTGGCTGTTGAAACCGCCAATCCCACCCTCGGTCAGGTCATTACCACACAGGAGGTTTCTCAGCTTCCCTTGAACGGACGTGATTTCGTTCAGCTAGCCACCCTCACTCCGGGAACGATTCAGGAAACAAACCCGAATAGTTTCTTCACCAGCGGCGCGGATAGCGAAGTGGCCGCCCGTGGTCCATTCTCACTTTCGGTCGGCGGCTCGCGCCCCAACAGCACGGATTGGATCATCGATGGCGTAGACAACAACGAATTGACTGCCGGCGGCATCTCCATCCTTTCGTCCATCGACTCTATTCAGGAATTTAAGGTTCTCACCTACAACTACTCCGCGGAGTATGGCACGCGTGCGGGACCGACGGTGCTCCTCACCACGAAATCCGGGACAAATAGTTTTCATGGCAGTCTTTATGAATTCTTTCGCAACACTGACCTCAATGCTCGCAACTTCTTCTCGACCACTACTCCCAAGTTCAACCTGAACCAATTTGGTGGGTCTCTTGGAGGGCCAATCCGCAAGGGCAAAACATTTTTCTTTCTGGACGGCGAACAAAAGTTCCAACGGGAAGGCATCACTTACACGGGATTGGTACCTACCGATGCGATGCGAAACGGTGATTTCACCTCCGATAACTTTGGCAATCCGGTTCCAAACATTTCGGGAACCAACCAGCAACAAATTGTGATCGTGAATCCCAATATGCTCGGCACCTCGACGGCCCTGAATGTGCCGAACAGCAACCCCAATGTGCCGAACAACAATATCTACTTCCAGTGCGTTCCAGGCACGCACACGCCCATGCCCCTCGTAAGTGCAGCTTCGGGGCAACAATACCAAGGCCAGCCATGCAACGTGATTCCACAGGGTCTGATCAACTCGATCGGTCAATCCATGATCAACCTGTACCCACAGCCTAATGTGAGCGGCAACTCTAGCTATAACTTTGCGGACGTCCCCGTTCGTAAATTGGATGAAACAAAGTTCGACATTCGCGTGGACCAAAACTTCTCCAGTGCGGACAGCCTGTTCGCCCGCTTCAGTTACGACCAGGCGGTTTCTTACGTACCTGGGGGTGCCCCAGGCTTTGCTGAAGCCGGTGCCTTTGGCAGCAACCAGGGCATCCAAAACCACGCCCGCAACGTAGCCATTGGAGAAACTCACGTCTTCTCGCCGACGACTGTGAACCAATTTTATTTTGGTTATAACCGGATCTTTGACTACATCACTTCGCAAGGCACGGGTTCTTGCGAATCCGCAAAGATCGGTATCCCCGGCGCCAACCTGGGTTG
>Ga0187779_10001289_pt1 | contig 15688 bp, 16 predicted proteins | sample 1015_Q2_SP10_10__FD_132435 | JGI IMG/M metagenome (GOLD analysis project Ga0187779, IMG submission 132435) | Tropical peat soil microbial communities from peatlands in Department of Meta, Colombia - 1015_Q2_SP10_10_MG | ecosystem: Environmental > Terrestrial > Soil > Wetlands > Peat | place... | reverse complement strand
TCGCATGCCCGTCGATCTGAACGCCGAGGAAGAGGACCTCAAGGAGGAGCAGACGCGCAGCCGGGCCACCGACTTCGACTGTCCCTCGTGCAACGCCAACAATCCGCTCGACGCGGCGCTGCGGGACCGGGACGAGATCTTCTGCAACTACTGCGGCACGGAGTACCAGGTCCGCATCAACGACGAGGGGAGGCTGAAGCTCAAGGAGCTCTAGGTTCGCCGGCCGGTCGCGGGCCGAAGAGCGCCGTCCCCACCCGCACCACCGTCGCTCCCTCCTCCACCGCCACGGCGAAGTCGTGGGTGGTCCCCATCGACAGCCCGGACAGCCCGTGCGCGCTGGCCAGCTGGCGCAGCTCCCGGAAGTAGGGGCGCGACGCCTCGGCGTCGGGACCGAGCGGCGGAAGGCACATCAGGCCGACGGGGGCGAGCCCGGGGAGCGCGCGCACCCGTTCCAGGAGCGCTCCCACCGCATCGGGGAGAAGCCCGCTCTTGGTCTCCTCGCCCCCGAGGTTGACCTCGAGGTAGACGCGGAGCGGCTCTCCCGTCCGGCGGCGGGAGAGCTCCTCGGCCACCTCCGCCCGGTCGAGCGCGTGAAAGGCATGGGCCAGCTTGGCCACGTAGCGCGCCTTGTTGGTCTGCAGAGGTCCGATGGCGTGCCAGCGGATGTCCGGGCACTCCGCGGCCAGCGCCGCCGCCTTGTCCCGGAGCTCCTGGGCGTAGTTCTCCCCGAAGTCGCGCAGTCCGGCGGCGTAGGCCTCGCGCACCGCCGCCACCGGCTGGAGCTTGGAGACGGCCAGGAAGTCCACCTCCCCGGGCGCCCGTCCGGCCCGGTGGCAGGCCCCGGCCACCCGCGACCGGACCTCCGCCCAGCGCGCGGCCACGCCGCTCATGGCGCCTCCCAGGGGAGCCGCACGCCGCCTGCCCCGATCAGCGCCAGCGTCTCGACGAGCGGGAGCCCGACCACCGCCGAGTGGCTCCCCCGGATGCGCTCGACCAGGAATCCCCCCTTCCCCTGCAGCGCGTACCCCCCGGCCTTGTCCAGGGGCTCCCCCGTGGCCGCGTACCAGGCGAGCGCCTCGCGCCGGCAGGGCGCGAAGGTGACCTCGGTCTCCACCGTCTCCTCGGCCCGCCGCCGCCCCGCGGTGGCCACGGCGGTGACGACCCGGTGCGTCCGCCCGGCGAGGGAGGCGAGCATCGCCTCGGCCTCCCGGGCGTCGGCCGGCTTTCCGAGGATGCGCCCCTCGAGCACGACGGTGGTGTCCGCCGCCAGGACCAGCCCCTCCGCATGCCGTCCAGCGACCAGGTCGGCCTTGTCGCGGGCCAGCCGCCGCACGTAGGTCAAAGCTGACTCACCGGGCCGGATGGACTCGTCGAGCTCGGCCGGGTCGATGACGAAGGCCAGGCCGAGCTCGGCGAGGAGGGCCTGCCGGCGCGGGGAGGCGGAGGCGAGGATCAGGACGGGCCTTTGGGGAGGCATGGGCGAGCATGTTTGACCGCCCCCCGGGGCCCCGTGCAAGAAGGGTCCAGGGAGCGTCCCTCCCACACCGGGGAAGGCGAGGACCTCGATGAAGCCGGCGGATCTGCTCTCAGCGCTCAAGCGGACGGTGGAGCAGCTCGCGGCGTTCAACGAGATCGCCAAGGTCCTCACCTCGACGCTGGAGACCCGCGAGGTCCTCTCGCTGGTGATGCAGAAGGTGTCGGCGGTGCTCAAGCCGGCCAACTGGTCGCTGCTCCTCCTGGACGAGGCCAGCGGGACCCTCTACTTCGAGATCGCCGTGGGCAACGGCGCAGAGCGCTTGCGCGACCTCCGCGTCCGGCCGGGCGAGGGCATCGCCGGACAGGTCTTCCTCAGCGGGCAGCCGCGGCGCGTGGACGACGTGCGCACGACGCCCGATTTCTCCCCCCGCTTCGACGCCGCCTCCTCCTTCCGAACCCGCTCGGTGCTGGCTGCTCCGCTCGTCTTCCGGGGCCGGGTGCTCGGGGTCATCGAGCTGGTCAACGGGGAAGGAGACCCGGCCTTCACCGACGAGGACCTGCAGGCGGTGACCGCGGTGGCGGACTTTGCCGCCATCGCCATCGAGAACGCGCGCAACTTCCAGCGCGCCCAGGAGCTCACCCTGACCGACGAGCACACCGGCCTGGGCAACGTCCGCCAGCTCCGGGCGCTGCTCGAGCGCGAGGTGACGCGTGCCCGCGGCTTCGGGCACCCGCTGGCCCTCCTCTTCCTCGACCTGGACCATTTCAAGGCCGTGAACGATGCCCACGGGCACCTGGTGGGGAGCGCGGTGCTCCGGGAGGTGGGCGTGTTGCTCCGGGAGCATGCCCGGCCGGTGGACTCCGCCTTCCGCTACGGCGGGGACGAGTTCGCCGTGCTCCTGCCCGAGACCGGCCCCCAGCGGGCCCTGGAATCGGCCGACCGGCTGGCGCACGCCTTCCGCGCCCGCCGCTTCACCGGGGAGCAGGGGCTCCAGCTCCGGGTGACCGCCTCCATCGGCGTGGCCTGCTTCCCGGACCATGCCCGGGACGGCATCGGCCTCATCGCCGCCTCGGACAGAGCCATGTACTCGGTCAAAGCCCAGGGCCGCGACGGCACGGCCCCCGCCGCGCCGGCCGCGCCCCGGCTCCGCCCGGCGGCGGGAGGCGAGGCAGTCCCGTCGGGCCTCTAGGCCCCGCCTCGCGGAGCCTCAGCCGGAGCCGGGGAGCTCCCCGGCGAGCTGCCGGTTGGTGGCGATCTGCGCCGTCTTCTTCAGGGCTTCCAGGTACGAGGTGCGCACCTCGCTCTGCCGGGCGCGCAAGGCCTGCGCCCGGATCTCCTCCCGCTTCGCCTGGTAGGAGGCCGGGGTGGCGTGCTCCCGCGCCGTGACCTGGGCGACGACGAAGCCCTCGCCGGACTCGAAGACCCGGCCGAGCGGTCCCGGCCCTCCGGCGGCCGCCGCGGCGGCGAGGAGCTCGGGCGAGGGCCCGAGCTGCGGGACGTACTGCCGCGAGACGCTGAAGCTCCCGGTGTCGACGGCCTGCGGCTTCTTGGCCTGCTCGAAGCTCCCCTCGCCCTCCTTGCGCGGAGGATAGAGGTCCTTGAGACCCTTGCCGCCGAGGAGCGCGGCCAGCGCTTTCTTCGCCTCGGCGCCGGCCAGGGCCCGGGAGCGCTCGCGCCTGAGGAGCAGGGCGGCGATCTCCCCCGAGACGTCGGCCAGCGGCTTCTCCACCGCCGGCCGCTTCTCCTCCACCAGGATGAGGTGCCAGCCGAAGGGGGTGCGCACCGGCTCGGAGAGCTCCCCCACCTTGAGGTTGAAGGCCGCCTGGGTGAACTCGGGGACGAAGGCGCTGCGCTCCGCCCAGCCCAGGTCCCCGCCGTGGCTCTTGGTCCCCGGGTCGTCCGAGGAGGCTCCGGCCACCTCGGCGAACGAGCGCCCGCCGAGGATGTCCTTGCGCAGGGCGGCGGCACGCTCCCGCCCTGCCTGGACCTGCGCCGGCGGGGCGTCCTTCGGAACCTCGACCAGGAGGTGCCGGGCGTGCACCTGTTCCCCGGTGCGGTACGAGGCCGGGTTTTCCCGGTAGTAGGCCTCCACCTGGGCGGCATGCGTGCGCCGGTAGGCGTCGATCTCGGCCGGCGAGGGTGCGCCGATGGCGTCGGCGTACTGGCTGGGCAGAAAGCGAACGGCGACCAGCGTCACCGTGTCGCCGTCTTTGAGAAAGCGGGCATGGACCTCGTCCTCGGAGACCACCGCCGTGGCGTCGACCGTCTCGAGCAGGCGGGCGGCCGCGATGCGGCGGCGAAGATCGGCCTCGTAGTCGGGCGCGCTCTTGCCGTAGTAGTCATGCAGCACCTGCTCGTAGCGCTGCAGGTCGAAGGCGCCGTCGCGCTGGAACTCCTGATTCTTATGGAGGATTTCCAGGAGCTCCTCGTCCGAGGTGCCGATCCCCGCGGCCTCGGCGGCCTGGGCCAGGAGCTCGAAGAGGACCAGCTCGTCCAGGGTGGCGGCGGCCAGCCTCTGGGTGAAGGCCTCGGGCAGCTCTCCCTGCGAGCGGTAGGTCTGGAGCCGCGCGGCGTAGGCGCGCTGGAACTCCCGGAGCGGAATCTCGCGGCCGTTGACCACCGCGGCGGCGGTGCTCACCGAGCGCGTCAGCGGAGCGTCACATCCACGGCTCCCGGGGCCGAACTGGAGGACGAAGACCACGGCGATGGCGAGGATGAAGAGGAAGCTGAACAGCCGGCGGGGCTCGAGGGCGCTCATGGACGAAGGGGTTTGACCGCATAGGCAACCCCCCGGGAAAGTGCAACACTCCCGCGACGTGCTGGCCCTGCTCAAGCGCCACCGCGAGCCGCTCCTCGTCCTCTTGCTCCTCGCCTACCCCCTGGTGCAGCTCCTCGGCGCCGGCGCGCGGGCGCGCGCGCCGAACCTCGTCGACCGCATCCTGCTCGCGGCCACCGCTCCGCTCCAGCGTGGGCTGGTGACGGTCATCGATGCCGCCGCCGGGGCCTGGGAGCGCTACGTGGCGCTCCGGCGCGTGGAGCGGGAGAACCGCACGCTCCGCGCCGAGGTGCAGTCGCTGCGGACCGAGGTGGGCGGGATGCAGGAGGCGCGCCTGGAGAACGAGCGGCTGCGCCGGCTCCTCAACTACCCGGAGGTGGAGAGCGGTCAGCGCGTGGTGGCCCGGGTGGTGGGGATCAGCCCCGACGCCAACCGCCTCACCGTGCGCATCGACCGGGGGGAGGCGGACGGAGTCCGCCGGAACATGCCGGTGGTGACGCCGGACGGGGTGGTCGGTCAGGTCCTCCGCGCCACCGGCAGCGCCGCGGACGTGCTCCTCCTGGTCGATCCCAACTCCCGCCTCGGCGTCCGTGTGCAGCGCACCCGTGCCCGCGCCGGGGCGGCCGGCACCGGGGACGATCGCCTGCTGCGGCTCGACTACCTGCTTCGCGCCGAGGACCTGGAGGAGGGCGACGCGGTGGTCACCTCGGGAACCGACGGCGTCTATCCGCCCGGGCTGATGGTGGGGCGTGCCACCCGGGTCCAGCGCCAGGGCTCGGGGATGTTCCTCGGAGCGATGCTCCTGCCGGCGGTGGATTTCTCCCGTCTGGAGGAGGTCCTGGTGCTGTCTCCACCGGGGACCTCGCCCGGGCTCCTGCCGCGCGCCGCACCGGTGCCCGCCCGGGTGGAGGGTCCGCGCTGATGCGCGTCCTCTTCGCCGTGGGGCTGGCGCTCCTGCTGCTCTCCGTGGAGTCGGTGGTGGTGAAGTACCTCGGCCTCACCCTGGCGCGCATCGACGTCACCGTGGCCATCGTCGCCTTCCTCTCGCTCCGCTCCGGGCTGCTGGAGGGGGCCGCCGGGGCGTTCGCCGTGGGCTACCTCCTGGATCTGATGTCCGGGCGACCCACCGGCCTGTACACCTTCCTGGCCGTCCTCACCTTCCTGCTCGGGCGCATCGCCCGGTCCCTGGTCGAGGTCCGCGGCGCCCTCGGATTCGCCGTCTTCGCCCTGGCCGCCGACGCGGTCCACGGCCTGCTCGCCCTGGCCGTGACCTGGCTCACCAGCAAGACCTGGGGGATGGGAGCCCTCTCCCCGGCGGGCCTGCCGCTCGAGGTCCTGCTCACCGGCGCCGCGGCGCTCTGCCTCTACCCTGTCCTGCAGCGCTTCGGGCCGGTCGCCGAGCGCGCCGAGCCGGGGCTCATCGAGCTGCACCGATGACGCTCGGAACGGCGGGGACGGGGAGGGACCTGAAGCAGCGGACGCTCGCCCTCGCCCTGCTCATGACCGCCGGGCTGCTCCTCCTGGCGGTGCGCCTCTACCGGCTGCAGGTCATCCAGGGCGACGACTACTCGGCCAAGTCGGTGGCCAACTTCGTCAAGGAGGTGCGCATCCGGGCGGACCGCGGGACGATCCGCGACCGCCGCGGCGAGGTACTGGTCGACAACCGTCCCTCCTTCGACGTCTTCGTCACCCCGGCCTTCTGCGAGCGCTGCGCGGACGAGGTCCTCCCGCGTCTGGCCGGCTGGCTGGGATGGGACGAGGCCCAGCGCGCCCACGTGGACGGTCTGCTCCGCACGGGGCGCAGGAACGCACCCTTCCAGCCCGTCCCGGTCGAGCTCGACCTCACCCGGGACGAGCTGGACACGCTGGCCGCCCACAAGACCGAGCTTCCCGGCGTCGACTGGCCGGCCGTCCCGCACCGCCACTACCGGGCCGGACCGGTGCTCTCCCACGTCGTGGGTTACATGAACGAGATCACCCAGGAGGAGCTCGACCGGCCGGCCACCGGGACGCCCTACGCTCTGGGGGACTTCGTCGGCCGGCGGGGCGTGGAGCGATACTTCGAGCAGGAGCTCCGCGGCGCGGATGGATCCCGCCAGGAGGTGGTCAACGCCCGCGGCGAGACCCTGCGGGAGCTGAGCGACCTGCTCGTCGGGCGCGCGCCCGTCGCGCCGCGTCCCGGGGACTCGGTGGTCCTCTCGGTGGACCTGCGGCTCCAGGCCGAGGCGGAGCGCGCCTTCCCCGGCGTGGCCGGCGCGGTGGTGGTGATGGACGTCCGCACGGGCTTCCTCCTGGCGGTGGTCTCCCGGCCCGGGTACGAGCCGAATCTGCTCACCGGTCGGGTCACCGCGGCCCAGATGGCGGAGATGGCGCGGGACCCGCTCCAGCCGATGATCTTCCGCCCCACCCAGCAGCACTACAGCCCGGGCTCCACCTTCAAGGTCGTCACCGCGCTCGCCGCCCTTCACTCCCAGGTGCTCTCCCCCTCGGCGGTGGTCTCCTGTTCCGGCGGGTATTCGCTCGGCGCCCGGCGCTGGCGGTGCTGGAACGAGGCCGGCCACGGGCCGATGAACGCCCGCGACGCGCTCCAGCACTCCTGCGACACCTACTACTACCGGGTGGCGGACCTGCTCGGGCTCGACCCCATCGCCGACATGGGGCGCGCGCTGGGCCTGGGCGCGCCCACCGGCCTGGGGGTGGTGGCCGAGGTGCCGGGCATCATGCCGGACAGCGCCTACCATGATCGCCTCACGCCGGGCGGGTACACCAAGGGCCTGGCGCTGAACAGCGCCATCGGGCAGGGGGACGTCAACGTCACTCCCCTGCAGCTGGCGGTGGTCTACGCCGCGGTGGCCAACGGCGGCCAGGTCTTCCGGCCACAGCTGGTCCGGCGCATCGAGAGCCCGGACGGCAAGACGCTCCAGGAATTCCAGCCCGAGCTGGTGCGACAGGTGGAAATGGATCCCGAGCACCACCGCCTGGTCGTCGAGGCGCTGGCGGCGGTGGTCAACGAGCCGGGGGGCACGGCCTACCGCTCGCGCCTCCCGGACCTGCGCTTCGCCGGCAAGACGGGTACGGCCCAGGTGACGGCGCTGGGCAAGGTGCGAGTGAAGAAGGAGGCGATGGGCTACTGGCTCCGCGACCACGCCTGGTTCGCGGCCTTCGCGCCGGCGGAGGAGCCGGAGATCGCCGTGGTGGTGCTCAACGAGCACGGGGGGCACGGGGCCTCCGAGGCAGCTCCCACCGCCGCGGCCATCATCCGGAAGTACTTCCAGCTCAAGGGGAGCGACGCCAGCGCCAGCATCGCCGCCACCGCTTCGCTCCCCCGGGGGCCGCTTCCCCCGCCGCCGCCAGGCCCTGTCCCGGCGGCCGCCGGCGCTGCGACGCCGCCCCCGGCCCATTCCCCCGAGCCCGACCAGACCGGAGCGGCCCAGAAGGCCCCGCCCCTGGCGCGGGCGCCGGCTCCGGCGCTCGCCCCGGCCCCGGCGGGAGGAGGGCCGTAGAATGCTCGTCCGCGTCGAGCGGCGGATGGTGCCGCACGTTCCCTGGGCGCTGGTGGCCGTCACCGTCGCCCTGGCCCTGCTCGGGATCTGGAACCTGGCCTCGGCCTCGAGGCCGCCGCACACGCCGCTCTGGACGCGGCAGACGGTGCACCTGGCGGTGGGCTTCCTGGCCGCCCTCGGGGTGTGCCTGGTCGATACGCGCTTCATCCAGAGGATGGCCTGGCCCCTCTACGGCACCTGCGCCAGCCTGCTCCTCCTCCTCCGGATCATCGGCCACCGGGCCAAGGGCGAGGCCAGCTGGCTGGCCCTCGGCCCCGTCCGGATGGAGCCGGCGGAGTTCATGAAGGTGGCGCTGGTGGTGGCGCTGGCCCGCTACTTCCACGACCATGCCAAGAGGCCGGACGAGTCCTACGGGTTGACCGACGTCTGGCGGCCGGTGCTGATCGCCGTCGGCGCCGCCGCCCTGGTGCTGCCCGACCTGGGCAACACGATGATGATCCTCCTCACCGCGGCCACCGTCCTTCTCTTCGCCCGCCTCCGGCGAGCCCTGCTCGTGGCCGGGGCGCTGGCGGTGGTGCTTCTCTCGGCCCTGGTGTGGAACGACTTCGTCCGGGACCCCTCCGACGGACACCGCACGGTCATCAAGAGCATCCTCAAGCGCCACCAGAGCGCCCGCATCGCCGGCTGGCTGTACCCGGACGCCGACCTGCGCGGCAGCGGCTACCACGCCGCCCAGTCGAGGATCGCGGTGGGCTCGGGCGGCTTCCTGGGCAAGGGCTGGGGGCAGGGGACGCAGACCGGTCTCTTCTTCCTCCCCGAGCAGCACACCGATTTCATCTTCTCGGTGTGGGCCGAGGAGCACGGCTTCCTCGCCTGCCTGCTCCTGCTCGCGCTCTACGGGCTGATCTTCACCACCGCGCTGGGGGTGTCCTTCCAGGCCCGGGACCGGTTCGGGGCGTTCGTCTGCGTGGGGGTGGCGGCAATGCTCTTCTGGCAGGTGTTCGAGAACATCGGGATGGTGGTGGGGGTGCTCCCGGTCACCGGCATCACCCTGCCGCTCCTCTCCTACGGCGGCTCGTCGATGGTCAGCGTCCTGCTCTCGCTCGGCCTGGTGGCCAACGTCGCCATGCGCCGCCACCTGTTCTAGCTAGAGCAGCGTCCCGCGCAGCACCAGGGTGGCCACGTTGAAGTAGATGATCAGCCCGCTCACGTCGACCAGGGTGGCGACGAACGGGGCGGAGGCCTTGGCCGGGTCGAAGCCCAGCCGCCGGAGCAGGAAGGGGAGCATCGACCCGACCAGGTTTCCGTAGAGCACCACCCCGACCAGGGCCAGGGCCACCACCGTGGCCACCAGCAGGAAGTGCTCGCCGTACTGGTGGAAGGCGCGCGCCCAGATGAGGATGCGCAGGAAGCCGATCGACCCGAGCAGCGCTCCCAGGGTGAGCCCGGAGGCCAGCTCCCGGCTGGCCACCTTCCACCACTCGCCCAGCCGCACATCGCGCAGGGCCAGGGACCGGATGATGATCGACGTGGCCTGCGAGCCGGAGTTGCCGCCGCTGGAGATGATCAGCGGGAGGAAGAGGGAGAGGACGGTGGCCTTGGCGATCTCGTCCTCGTAGGCGGTCATCGCCGTGGCGGTGAGCATCTCGCCGAGGAAGAGCGCCGACAGCCAGCCCCCGCGCTTGCGGACCATGGAGGCGAAGCCGACGTCGAAGTAGGGCGCGTCGAGGGCCTCCACGCCGCCCAGTCCCTGGATGTCCTGGGTGGCCTTCTCCTCGGCGACGTCGAGGACGTCGTCGACGGTGATCACCCCGAGGAGCACACCCTGGCTGTCGGTCACCGGCACCGCCACCCGGTCGTACTTCTCGAACAGGGCCACCACCTCGCTCCGGTCGGCGGTGGCCTGGATGCTCACCAGCTGCCGGTCGTTCAGCTCCGAGACCAGGGTGTTGGGGTCGGCCATCACCAGGGTGGGGAGCCGGATGTCGTCGAGGAGCACTCCTTTCTCGTCGGTGACGTAGATCACGTTCAGCGACTGGGACTCGATGCCCTGCCCGTGCTCGCGGATGTAACGCAGCGCCTCGCCGGCGGTGGCGGTAGGGCGCACGGCCAGGTACCGGGGGGTCATCACCCGCCCGGCGGTTCCCTCCGGGTAGCCGAGGAGCTGACGGGCCTGGAGGAGCTGGTCCGGCTTGAGCGTGGCCAGGGCGCGCTTGGTGACCTCGGCGGGGAGCTCCTCGAAGAGGCGCGTCCGGTCGTCGGGGGCCATCTCGTTGAGCAGCCCGACCAGCTGCTCGGTGCCCAGCGTCTCCACCACCTCGGTCTGCTGGTCCACGGGAAGGTACTCGAAGACGGTGGTGGCCAGGTTGCGGGGGAGGATGCGGAAGATGATGCCGCTCTCCTGGGCCGGGAGATCCTCGATCACCTCGGCGATGTCGGGAGGGTCCATCTCCGAGAAGGCCTCCCGGAGGGCGGCGTAGTCCTTGGCCTGGAGCAGCTCGTCGAATTCCGGCTTGAGCAGGGTGCCGAGCATGGTCGGTCTCCGTTGGCCCGACATGGTGTATGAAGTCCGGGCCGAGCGCCTACGTCATTTTGGCGAAGTCTCCGGGAGGGGGCATGGCGAAGACGACGATCTCCACGCGTTCCGGTTCCACCCCCGCCGGCGGCCCGGCCGCCGGCCGGTCGCTCCGCGCCGACGCTCCGCCGGCCAGCCTCCCCGGAGGCATCCAGCTGGACACCTCGGCTCCCGGGCCCGAGCACCGCTCCTTCCCCCGGGCGCGCCTGCGGGTTCCCTTCCGCATCTGGATCGGGGAGGGGTCTGACCGGCGCTTCAGCGCCACGCTCGGCTCGGAGAACCTGAGCGTGAGCGGGGCCTTCCTCGAATCCACCTTCTACCTGCCGGTGGGCACCGAGATCATGGTCCGCTTCGAGCTCGAGCCCAAGGGCTCGCCGGTGGAGGCCCGGGCCGAGGTGCTCCGCCAGGAGCGCGCCGAGGACCGCACCGGCCGCTCGGGGATGGGCCTGCGCTTCCTGGAGTTCTTCAAGCAGACCGAGGTCACCCTGGCCCGCCTCTTCCTGGGCGAGCAGCTGCGCCGCTTCGCCGAGGGCTATCTCCAGACGGCGCGCACCCGCGCCATCGAGTCCGAGCTGGATCGGGTGGTGGACGCGCTGGCCGCCTGGGAGCTGCTCAAGGTGACCGCCCCGGCCGACCCCTGGCGGATCGGCGAGTCGCTGCCCGCGCCGAGCGGCCGGGGGCGCTAGGAGGAGAGGGCCTTCTTCAAGGTCGCCTCGAGCTTCGCCTTCGGCACCGCGCCGACGACCTGTTCCACCACCTTCCCGCCCTTGAAGAGCAGGAGGGTGGGAATGCTCCGGATGCCGTAGTCCTGGGGCGTCTGGGTGTGCTCGTCGATGTTCAGCTTGGCCACCTTGACCTTGCCGCGGTACTCGGCGGCCAGGGCGTCCAGGGCCGGGGCGATGGCCTTGCACGGCGCGCACCAGGTGGCCCAGAAGTCGACCAGCACCGGCTCGGTCGACTCGAGCACCTGCGCCTTGAAGCTCCCGTCGGAAACGTGGATCACATCCTGTTCAGCCATGGGTCCGAGACTCCTCCGCGGCGCCGAGTATAACCACCCCGGGCGGCGCTGCATGGCAGTCCGCTCTGACACCGAGCTCCACGGAGCAGGGAGTTGCGCGGCTCCGATGCTAAGGTTCCCCGGCGCATGAGGCTGTTCCTCTCCCAGGCCACCCTGGAGGAATGGGCGCTGGCCGACAGGGCCGACGTGCGCGACCAGAGCCTGGTCCTGCACGGCGAGCCGGTGAAGCTCCCGGTGGAGGACGCGGCCCATGTCGCCCGGCTGGTGAGCGGCCCGGACGAGCAGAAGCTCCTCCACAAGGTGAAGACGCCGGCCCAGCTGGAGAAGCTCGGTGCCGAGCAGCTGGCCGACTCGATCATCGTCGGGGAGAGCGCCTACGACGTGGTGCGCGGATACCTGGTCCAGCTCCCGGACGCGGATTTCGCCGCCGCCCTCCGCCCGGACGAGGACACCGACCTGCTGGCGAAGCTGCTGCTCGACAAGCTCTAGCGTCGAACGATCATGTCCCGAATCGCCTTCGTCCTCGCCTTCCACGCCTACGCCCTGGGAGCCATCGCCTACCTGGCGCTTCTCTCCAGCGGTCGCGAGGGGCTGGTGTGGACGGCGCGCGTGCTCACCGGCGCCGGATGGGTGCTCCACGGGCTGGGGCTGGCGGTGCTCCTCTCCCCGCAGGGGTTTCGGCCGCACGGCGTGGCCCAGTCGCTGAGCGTGATCGCCTTTCTCCTCGTCGGCCTCCTCCTGGCCGTCGAGCTTCGTACCCACGCGCCGGTGCTGGGCGCGTTCGTCGCTCCGGCGGCAGTGGCGGTGTGGCTCCCGGCGCTGTGGGCGGGGCCGGCCGACCAGGCGCTGGCCGGTCCGGCCCGGGCGCCGATCCTCGTCTTCCACATCGCGGTGGCGCTGGCCGGACTGGCGGTGTTCGCCGTGGCCACCGGGGTGGCGGTGGCCTTCCTCTTGCTCGAGCGGCAGGTGAAGGGCAAGCGCTTCGGCGTGCTCTTCGAGCGCCTCCCCTCGCTCGAGCTGCTCGATGGCCTCAACCAGCGCCTGGTCATCGGAGGGTTCGTCGCCCTGACGCTCACCCTGGTCACCGGGCTGTGGATCGCCGCCCGGTCGGACACCGCCCGCAGCCTCCAGGCGGTGGAGATCACCACCGCCGTCGCCTGGCTGGTGTTCGCCGCGCTGCTCCAGGCCCGTCTCCTGGCCGGTTGGCGGGGGCGGCGGGTGGCCTGGCTGACGATGGCCGGGTTCGGGCTCCTGGTGCTCTCCTTCGTCGGCACCTACGGGCCGGGGGGCGTCCGGTGAGCGTGGCGCTCGTCTGCCTCGGCATCTCGCACAAGACGGCGCCGCTCCCGGTGCGGGAGCGGCTGGCCCTCTCCGAGGAGCGCCAGACGGCGCTCCTCCAGCGCGTCGGCGCCGGGCGCGCAGAGGCGCTGCTCGTCTCGACCTGCAACCGGGTGGAGCTCTACCGCACCGGCGCGGCGGGGGATCTGGAATCCGAGCTGCGCACCGAGGTGCTGGCCCTGGGCGGCGAGGAGGCCCTGGCTCACGCCTACCTCCACCGCGGCGAGGCCGCGCTCCACCACCTGTTCCGCGTCGCCGCCAGCCTCGACTCGATGGTGGTGGGCGAGCCGCAGATTCTCGGCCAGCTCAAGGATGCCTTCCAGCTCGCCCAGCGGGTGGGGGCGGCGCGGGGCGAGCTGGCGCGGGTGTGCGGGGCGGCCTTCGCCGCCGCGAAGCGGGTGCGCACCGAGACCGAGGTGGGGCGCGCGGCGACGTCCATGGCCTCGGCCGCGGTGCAGCTGGCGAGCAAGATCTTCGGGGGCCTGGGCGGAAAGACGGTGCTCCTCGTCGGCGCCGGAGAGATGTCCGAGCTGGCCGGCCGCCACCTGCTCTCCGCCGGGGCGGGGCGCCTCCTGGTCACCAACCGCACCGAGGAGCGTGCCGTGGAGCTGGCCCGCGCGCTGGGGGGCGAGGCGGTCCCCTTCCCGTCGCTGGAGCGGGCGCTCCAACCGGCGGACGTGGTGGTGTGCACCACCGCCTCTCCCACGCCGATCCTCACCCGCGAGCTGGTGGCCGGGACGCTGCGCGCCCGGCGGCACCGTCCGCTCTTCCTGGTCGACCTGGCGGTGCCCCGCGACGTCGAGCCCGAGGTCAACACGCTCGACAACGTCTACGCCTACGACATCGACGACATCCAGAAGGTGGTGGCGGAGAACGCCGCCCTGCGGGCGGACGCGGCGGCGCGCGCCGAGGCGCTCGTCGCCGAGGACGTGGCCCGCTTCCTCCGCGAGCGGGCGGTGCGCGAGGGCGTCCCGGTGCTCGCCCAGCTCCGCGCCCGCGCCGAGGCCATCCGCAAGGCGGAGCTGGAGCGGGCCCTGGCCAACCTGCCCACGCCGCTCACCGAGGGCCAGGCGCAGGTGGTGGCGGCCATGACCTCGGCCATCGTGAACAAGGTCCTCCACCAGCCCACGGTCAAGCTGCGAACGGTGGCTCCGGGCGCCGAGGCGCACCCGCTCGCCGACGCGGTGGCCGAGCTCTTCGGGCTCGACCCATCGGCCCGCCCCACCGGCAGCGGCGAGTCGTGAGCGAGCTGCGCATCGCCACCCGCCGGAGCCCGCTCGCCCGGTGGCAGGCGGACCACGTCGCCTCGCTGTGGGGCGCTGCCTTTCCCGGGACGCGGGTCTCCCTGGTGGAGATGACCACCGCCGGCGACCGCTTTCTCGAGGCGCCGCTGCAGGCGGTGGGAGGCAAGGGGCTGTTCATCAAGGAGCTCGAGCAGGCGCTGCTCGAGGCCCGCGCCGACCTCGCCGTCCACAGCCTCAAGGACCTGACCTCCGCCTTCCCGCCCGGCCTGTGCCTGGCCGCGGTTCCCGCCCGCGAGGATGCCCGCGATGCCTGGGTCTCCTCGCGGGGCGTTCGCCTCGAGGCTGTCCCGCGGGGCGCGCGGGTGGGCACGTCGTCGCTCCGGCGGGGCTGCCTCTTGCGCGCCGCCCGGCCGGACCTGGAGGTGGTCCCGCTCCGCGGCAACGTCCAGACCCGCCTGCGCAAGGCGGACGAGCTCGGGCTGGCCGGCACCGTGCTGGCCGTGGCCGGGCTCCGGCGGCTGGGCCTGGAGGGGCGCATCACCGAGGTGCTCCCCCCCGAGGTCAGCCTCCCGGCGGTGGGGCAGGGGGCCCTGGCGCTCGAGGCACGGGTGGCCGACGCCGAGACCTGCACGCGCGCCGGCGCGCTGGAGGACCCCCCGACGCGCATCGCCGTCGACGCGGAGCGGGCCTTCCTCGCCCGGCTCGAGGGGGGATGCACCGTGCCGCTCGGCGGCCACGCCGTGGTGGAAGGGGACGAGGTGTGGCTGCGCGGCTTCGTCGGAGCGCCCGACGGGTCGGAGCTCGTCCGGGGGGAGCGGCGCGGCCCGACCACCGAGGCACCCGAGCTCGGGAGGGCGCTGGCCGAGGACCTCCTCGGGCGCGGCGCGGACCGTCTTTTGGCCGCGCTCGCCACGGACCGCCGGGCGTGAGCGAGCGCCGCCTGACCGGGATCCGGGTCCTGGTCACCCGGCCGCGCGCGCGGGCCGAGGAGCTGTGCTTCCTGCTCGAGGAGGAGGGGGCGGAGGTCCTCGCCGTGCCGCTGCTCGAGGTCGTACCCCCCTCGGACGACCGGGGGCTCCGCGCCGCGGCGGAACGCCTCGGCCGCTTCGCCTGGGTCGCCTTCGCCTCCGCGCCGGCGGTGGAGGCGCTGGTGGAAGCGGCGCGCACCTCCGGCACCCTCGGCGCCCTGCGCCGCCTCCGGGTGGCGGTGGTCGGCCCGGGCACGGCGCGGGCGGCGCGGGCCGCCGGGCTGGAGGTGACCCTGGAGGGAGCCGGCGGGACGGGAGCCGCCCTGGGCGAGGAGCTCCTCGGGCGGCTCGCCCCGGGCGAGGAGGTTCTGCTCCCCGCCGCCGAGGAGGGCCGCCCCGAGCTGGAGATGGCCCTGGCCGGGACGGCGCCGGTGACGCGGGTGGCTGCCTACCGGACGGAGCGCCAGGCGGTCGGGGACGGCGTGTGGTCAGACGTGCTCCAGCGCCCACCGGGCGTGGTGCTCTTCGCTTCCCCGCGCACCGCGGAGGCCTTCGTCGAGGGCGGGGGCCGGCCGGTGCTCGGGTCGGCCCGGGTGGTGGCCATCGGGCCGACGACGGCCGCGGCGCTCGGCGCGCTCGGCGTCCCGGTGGCCGGGGTGGCGGACCGCCCCACGTCCGCCGACCTCGTGGAAGCGGCGGTGCGCGCGGTTCGCGGGTAGACTGGCCGTCCCCGTGTCACAGCCCGCGCTCCAGCTCCAGCGCTCCGCCTCGGATTTCAACCTCGCCCTC
>Ga0187779_10001287_pt1 | contig 15713 bp, 16 predicted proteins | sample 1015_Q2_SP10_10__FD_132435 | JGI IMG/M metagenome (GOLD analysis project Ga0187779, IMG submission 132435) | Tropical peat soil microbial communities from peatlands in Department of Meta, Colombia - 1015_Q2_SP10_10_MG | ecosystem: Environmental > Terrestrial > Soil > Wetlands > Peat | place... | reverse complement strand
TGGAAATTGTTGTTGAAGAGAGCAAATTTGCGAACCGGGTCGTAGAGCTTAAAAACCGCGACGATAAAAGCGAAGAATACTCCGGCCGTCATACGCTGATGTGCGATCTGTTCCCGCCCCAGCAGCAGCAACAGGGCAATCGCAATCGCGCCAAAAATATCCATGAGCGGAGAACTGATGGCCGCTGCAGCCACCGATCGCAGATTCGCCCAGAACAACCGGCGTGCCGCTTTGTGAAAGCGGGCGATCTCCCACGATTCCATGTTGAACGCCTTGACAATGCGATTGCCGGTGATCGTCTCGTGGAGAATGTTTTGAATCTCAGCTAGTTTGTCCTGGCCCCGGCGGGTTGTATGCCGCACTCTTCGGCCAATCTTTCCTGCCGAATAAACGATGAAAGGCACAAACAATAGCAGCACCCAGGCGAGTTTCCCACCCAAAAGCACAACTACAATCGCAGTAAAAATGAGCGTGAACAGTTGTTGCAGAAATTCGGCCATCACCGTCGACATTGCATATTGCACCCGCTCAATGTCGTTCACGATCGTGGAAATCAACGTACCCGTCGTGTGCTTCTGGAAGAATGCCGCAGAGCGGCGAAGAACGGAATCGTACAGATTGTTTCGCAAGTCGGTAATCATGCCGAATCCGGCATAATTCACCAGATAGGTTCCGGCGTAGTCGAAAATTCCCTTCAAAACCGTAGATGCGACCAGTGCGAACGCGACGACCGTCCACGCATTATGCAAATGCGAGGGTACGAACTGCTGCAAGTAAATGTTGTGATCAGTTTTCGGAATCGTGAATAGCCGAATGTTGTTAGAGCCGCTTGAGGGATTCAGAACGCGATCCAGAACTGGTCCGACGAGCAGGACGCGGAACGCATCCAGCAGGCCTACCAACGCCATGAGAAGCACCGATGACAGCAACTGCCACCAATAAGGTGCGACGTAACGAACAAGGCGAGTCAGTTGCCGCATTGGCTCTCGCGCCACGGCCAGAGATGGCCGCACCATGGAATCGGCACAGGTTGCAAGCTCTTATTCTACTTGAGTAATTGCCCGTGAAGCTATGAGCAGCGCGGTACGCGCACCATACCTGCTTCCCATCACCCAACATTGCCCTCGCTCGAGTCTTCCTGGCTTTCGCAAAGATTCGCGATTAAAGGGAACTTTCGCCGACGATAAATCACTGCGATGGACACGAAGATCAGCGCTTCTGAAAGCACGGCCAGCAGGCTGGCTTCCGGACCGTCGGTTCCTCCCGACCATAGGGTCGGGCCGTGAAAAGATGGTGCCATAAGCGCATGTTGGCCACGAAAGCCGCTGTCAGGTGTGCCGAATAAAAAGGTCTCCCCCCAATCCCAGGCGGCGTGATTGCCAATTGCGAACCAGAGGTCTCCGGTCCGCCACAAACTAAAACACATCGTCAGGCCGTCGACGAAAACCATGATGATGCCGAACTTGTTTTCGCCAGGATTCGAAATGTGCCCGGCACCGAAAATCAACGAATACAACAACGCGGACATCCAGAAGCTCCAACCACCCGGCAACGCACTTAAGCCGTCTGTCGTGACGCGCTGCACGTAACCGCGCAGAACGCCTTCTTCCGTGACGCCAACGCACAAGAACGTCAAAGCCCAGATCAGACCATATTCGACGATCTCTAGCCCACGGAGCTGCTGCGTCCCGTAATCAAACCAGCCGCATACGTGCATAATTTCCAGTTGCAGAGCGAGAACGCCCACCCCAACGACTCCGCCCACCCAAAAGGTCGAACGAAACGCATTGCGGAGAGGCATTCCGAAATAGCCCAAGGGTTTTCGATCGATCCACTTCGCCATAATGCCGGTCGCCATCAGTACGCCCGCCATGGCTACAAACTCGTGCATAAACGCCATGCTTGATACTGACGATTTAGGATTTCGTTTGCCGGCGAACCGCAACAGCCAGCCCAGAAAAACAGTAAGTGCAAAAACGAATGCGAAAAATAACAAAACTTTCCAGCCGGCTCGCAGACCATCTGCGCCGGTGAAGATTTTTCTTACAAGCGATTCAGAGCGATGCGGAGGCAACACAACGCTACTGCTCTCACTTGGTTCCGTACTTTGACTATCGGAATTCACAAACTTATTCTCCAATGATGATGAGGAATATTACGCACTTAGATGAGCAAAAGTTCAGGCACGCTAAGGAAACCAACAGAGAAGTCAATCTATTTCGATCTTCTTTGCCGTCGTGCACTTCGCTTTAAAGTCGGAGTAAGAGGTCCACTTCAGGGTCACTGATGCATTCTCGATTTTGAGACCCGACCGGAAGGGACTGCTAGGGTGACCGCGATCATTCATCACAAGTTGTGGACCTTGCCAGTGGCCATATAGGTCAACGTATCCTCGGCTTTGGCCGGTGCTGAAAGTCTGGTGCTCGAGTATGCGAACGCCCATCAGACTGCTTTCGGTGCTTTGCCAGCCGCCGTAAATCGTGCCGGTAAGATCAAGATATTGTGTAACCCCGGGCGATGTGCATAGCCAGCCTGTGCCTTTTACCCCGCCAGTGGGGCGTAGCCCGTCCAGATGCAATCGGGAAAAATGTGACGACGGATAGATAGAAACGTAGAGGGGATACGTTCCATGCTTTGTAACCAGATTGCCAGACCCTGTCCAGTACAACAGCGGTGTCCAGCGTCCTCCGATATGAAAAGCCCACGGGGCCGTAATAGCCATTACTCCGTAGAGCACAGCCCCACACAGTACCAGCACGCCCAAGAATCTCGCCATAACCTGCCTCAGCCGTCTTTGATCCAAGCTTCACGCCGGATCAAGTAGACTGAACCTTCACCTGCATATTCGCCCGATCCTCGTCCAGCGCCGTAAACATCACTGCCTGAGAAAAACCCATTAGTCCGGCGAACAAATTGCGAGGGAATGTGGATTGCCTGGTGTTGTACTTCATCACTTCATCGTTATAGAACTGACGCGCGAAGGCAATGCGGTTCTCTGTGGAAGTAAGTTGTTCCTGCAAGAGTTGCACGTTCTCGACTGCCCGCAGCTGCGGATAGTTCTCCACAGTTGCGAAGAGTCTGCCTAGAGCTGCCGTCAGCATCGACTCGGCGGCCGACCGCTGGAGAACGTCGCCGCCCGCCGCAACCGCTTGTGCGCGCGCCTGCGCCACACTTTCAAATACCGACCGCTCGTGCTGCATATAAGCACGTACGCTTTCCACCAGATTCGGAATCAGGTCGTGCCGTCGCTTCAGCTGGACGTCGATCTCCGCCCACGCGTTACGTACGCGATTGCGCAACGCAACCAGCCCATTAAATGAAGCTACGATCCACACGAGCAAAGCCACTGCAATGACGATAACAATCAGCCCAGGCGAAATTTGCATAGCCCCTCGGTTGACCCTGAGTTCTAGTGATGCCCCACTAAGAGAAACACGTTGTGAATCACGGCGAGCCAGATTACAAGAAACACCAAGCTTGCCATCGTCATCATCGAGATGAGCAGCAAAAACAACGCGATCAAGAGCAGCACTAACGGTGCGAATATGATCGACACCACTAGCACGACGATCCAGGCCTTGGATTTTTGCACAGTCAGATCGACGTGCGCACCCATGCGTGCCAATCGTTTCAATCGGCGTTTCACCGAAGGATGAAATCCCAGCATGCTGACAGATGAAATACTCGATTCAGCATCTTTTTTCTGCCCTGACGTTGTGTCCCGCGCCAGTCGACGAACGTTCCGCAGACGCCCGATAGCCGCGGGGTCACCCTGCCGAGCCCCAAAGAAGTCATCTGGATTCGGTATTTGCGCAGCCAATGCAGGATCAGACGCCGATACCGCCTGATAAGCCGCGCGCAAACGTGCTATCGCTTGCGCATCTCCGGCTAACGCTGCACGAAACGTGCTTGCCAATTGCATCTGCACAGTACGGAAGTCCATATTGTCGGCTTGCGTGGAAGCTTGTCCCGAAGCGACCGCCCATGCTTGCGCGAGCGCGTGTTGGTGTCCCTTATCCGGAACAGCCGACACCTGGTGGTCACTGCGTTTCGGGCTCACAACAAAAAGGTGCGAGGCCCAGTCCCCGCCCGGAATTTCACCCGGCTCCTCATTCAATTTCTGCAGACCATTGGCCAACCCATCCGGATTGCGCGTCAACTGCACGGCTGACGCGTCTGCCAGGTATTGGCGTGTACGCCACAGCAGAGCTACCGATGGCCCGAGCACCGCAGTGGAGAAGAACCACAGGCACAGCTTCATCGCCACGTTCGTGAAGAAAATCGGGAAGAAAATGAAATTTCGGATCGAGCGGATGCGTGAGCGTTTTCCGGAGTCGAAAAATTGGTCGATGTCGTCGGTCTCCACGCCAACGTTGCGCGCCAGCAGGTCCGCAACCGCTGCTGCTTCCTTTGCTCCCCCGCCAACAAGCCCGTAGCGAATGATGCGCCAGAGCACACTCCGCGATCGTGGCCCGAACGGCGAATTCACCATGGCCACCAGCAAGCCGCACGTCTCAAACACTGCCGTGATGCGGAATGCGATCCGCAGGTCGCCATTTCCAATTGAAGCGATCAGATGAGCAAGTACGCCTTCGAGTTCATCACGCCTGAGATCATCGAGGAGCCGCCGGGAGACGACAACCCGCGCATCTGATGCCGAACTGCCGATGGCAGCCGCGTTTGCCCCTGGCGAGTCAATCAGCATTACCGCCGGTGGCCTCACACCCGCGGCAATGGCCATCTCCTGAACCACATCGACCAGTTGCAGTTCTTTCAGCTGATTTTGATTCGGTTCGCGTGCATTCAGGGCCAGAAGCGCGCCTCCGACTCCGCTGCGCTTGAATAGCAGGTCCACACCCAGCCATAGCACCACAGCAAGCAAGATTCCCGGCAGGAGCATCACTGCGAGGCCAAGCGTCAGGGTTAGCGGATCGGCAGGTTGGTGCTGCGTGATCGCATCCAACGCCACCTTCCCGAGCCGTGCAAACTCGCTCGCTAGTTGCCAGAAATCCTGCGGCAGGGGTGAGAAATAGTTAATGACATCCGCACCGATCAGAACTACGCCATAAAGCAAAGGCGTGATGATCAACGCCAGCGGTACTCCCATGGTCACAGCAGCAATGACGCATAGAACCGAAATACGCCAGGTCGCGCGCCGATTGCGCTGTTGCGCATCGAGGAAACTCTCTCGGTCTCGGGGCAAATACCGCTGACCCGCAACCGAGACTCTGGCTGATTCGCTCACGGTGAGAACGCTAAATCAACTCCCCAGGGCTGGGTGAGGCATAGAAGCTTAGCACAGCACCAATGCTTCGCTTGTGCCGTGCAGCGCGACAAGTGGCTTTTATACGGCATCAAGCCCCACCCATTACTATGCAAAACATTGCACAGCATTGCACTTGGTGCGGCGAAAAGCTTTAACCTTACGTCTGTTTAATTTGGTATGAGATTTGCACCTACACGGAACAGGAGCGGCGAAAGCCCTACCGTTCCTGGAACAAGGATGGACGTCATGAAAACTGCAATCTTAGTCGCCAGCCTGCTTTTGGCTACAGCCGCCCTGGGGCAATCCATTGGCGGAGCGCTAAGCTCGCCTTACATGAGCTCGCCATATTCAATAAGTACTCATGAACAACACGCTTCTTTCGCGCCCATGGCGCAGGAGCATAGGCTTACCGATGGTGGTAGTGGTGTGTATGTGGCCTCAGGCGAAATTCCGCTCGCCGAAGTGCCACTTCCGCCGCGGCAGGAACTGCCGCTGGGCGACGTAGCCCGGCTCCTCCGCAAGCAGCACGAAACCGCGAAGAAAGCGGCATTTGTTTTCGAGCAACAGGGAAAGTAATCAGCTATTCGCTGGTCATGATGAACAGCGGCTTCATCTCAAAGCTGCTGTAATGAGGCCGGAGACGGTCTGTGTTGTAGTGCTCCTTTACATTGACAACCTTCTTCGAGGCAATCACCACGTCAATCGGCATGTTGTCATAGCGTCCGTTCTTCAACACCACCAACCTGCCGTGAACTTTGCTGAGAATTAAGTCCAGCGCCAGATTCCCATAGGCCATCGGCACAATCGAATCAATCGCGTCTGGATCACCACACCGCACCAGGTATCCCAGCTTTTGATTGATCACCTCAATCGCTTTGCCGTTAGTGTATTTGGGCGACAACTCTGTCAGTTTTTCACCGACTAGGTCGCCGATCCCTCCCAGCTTCTTGTGGCCAAACGCATCGGTTCTTTCTTTTTCAAAAACCATTTCTCCGCTCTCAAACATTGCTCCTTCGGAAATCAGCACCACCGAATAGCGACTTGGATTATGCCGGCGATCCGCCACCAATAACTCCGTCAGGCGCTCAATATCAAACTTGTGCTCCGGAATCACACAGCGATTCGCCGCCCCTGCCATGGTCGGCAACATCGCTGTAAATCCCGCATAACGCCCGAACACCTCCAGCACCAGAAAGCGTTCGTGCGATCCGGCGGATGTCCGAAGATCATTTGTCATCTGAATCGTGCGAGTCACCGCAGTGCTAAAGCCGATGCAATAGTCCGTACCCGGCACATCGTTGTCCATGGTTTTCGGAATGGCGACCACCTTCACTCCCTCTTGATAAAGGCGCACGCCATAGCTAAGCGTGTCATCTCCACCGATCGGAATGAGATATTCCATTCCCAGCCATTCGAGGTTCTTCAGCACCTCTGGCGTGAGATCATTTTTTTCATCTTTGAACGTCGGCTGAAGATGAGGAGGGACAGCAGATTTTTTTACCTTGGCGGGATTCGTCCGGGAACTATGAAGGAATGTTCCGCCCGTCCGTCCGGCCCGGTTCACCACCTCCTCGGTCAACAGTTGAAAATTGTCGCTGTTATCGAAATCATGCTCGCGAACGATATCGACCAATCCTCCCCATCCGCGGCGAATCCCGACTACCTGATACCCCTCTCGCAACGCCCGAATGGTGACTGCACGGATTGCTGGATTCAGCCCGGGCACGTCTCCACCGCCGGTAAGAATTCCAATTACCCCTTTTTTACTGGCAAAATGCGCCATTCAGACCTTCCTGAAATATCACTCCGGTTGTCAGCCCAGAATGAGACCGCAAGCCGCATCTCCTGATAACGACATGCATCTTCATTCGTGAGAGAAGTACCATTTTATAAGATAGTGCCGACCCATTACACCGATATCACAGTCAGCGTTTGTGACTCTGTGTCAGAATGGGTGGGTGAACTGATCGTACGTTCGCAATGCCTCAATCAGCCACCAAAACCGTGCTGATCGTAGATGACAGCAAGTTCTTCCGAACTGCTACCGAAAGAACTCTCACTAAAGCGGGTTATACCGTGATCACCGCCGCCGACGGCGAGCAGGGCCTGCGCGTCGCCTGTGAAAAAACTCCGAATCTGATCCTGCTTGACATGCTGCTTCCGAAACTCGATGGCCCATCCGTTTTGCATCAGCTCAAGGCCGACTCCAAAACCAGGAAAATTCCCGTATTGGTTCTTACGAGCCTTTCCCAACGAAACGAAGAGAAGCTTGTCGCTGCTGGCGCAGCCGCCTTTCTGGAAAAGGAACGCCTCGCCAAAGATTTTCAGCCCCTGCTCCAAGCCATCGCCCACCTGCTGCCGTGACCTTCCAGCTTCTCTCGCAACTCACACATTCTAAGATTCTTACAGAGTTACCAATGGGCCACTTCAATGGCCTACGGGAGCCATTCCATACAGCTCACCAAGCAAATACGATACGAATCGGATAAGGAGAAGTTATGTATCAGGAAATGGTCCAAAACGAACTCCTTAATACCCTCGCGCATTGTTACGAGGAAGATCCGCAACAGTTCGTTACGCTGCCCAAACCCATTCTGGACGATTCCTTCGCGCGTTTAGCCATGGCGGAGCTCAGGAATGACGGCTATCTCGAGGAACAGATCCGCGGCGTCGTCCGCCTCACCGCACTCGGCTATGAAAGGTTTCGCAAAAATTAATTGCTGTTGACCAAGCAGCTTGTCACTCCGATATCTCCGATTTCCATTCAAATCAAAAAGAATTGCCGACCCGGATCTAACTGCCCGTAGCTGAGTTCTTCAGCACGAGCACCACAATACGGCCGTCAGAATGAAACTCGCCACCGGTTGCAGTCTTTGCGGTCGTCAGCGGATTGGGCGGCGTGACATGGTCCCGCTGAATGACGAGTCCAGTCGAGGACAGCGTGCCATCCACATATTCCCGCTCGCCATCAATTGCAGGATCAATCTTGTGGGTAATACCATTGTTGCGCTGGTCGCGCTCAAAACCAATATCGTGAGTAGCGGCCACACACCATAAGGGACGTCCATCGACTTCGTAAGGCGATTTCCAGACACGCAAATGATTGCGCGACATCGCCACTTTGACCGGCTCGGCATGGGCAAAGCCGTAATCCTGCGCCCGGTCAAAGAGATAAAGAATACTCATCGGCATCGTCAGGTAATCTTTTTTCTCAAAGGATTCTAGCGCGGCATTCAGTGCAGTACTGCCCACCGTCTTATCTACCTGCACCCACCCGGCACTGGTGAAGGTCTTTACTACCTGGTCCTGCGTACCGACGATCAGAACATTCACCATATCGCCCGGGTGTCCATTTGGGTCACTCACCCGGCGTGGGATCTTATTCAACAGATCCGTCGTGATACCGGGGACTTTGCTATCTGGCGGGCCGCCGACATTGGCAGCTTCACCCGAACCCTCAGCCAGAATATCGACTGTGACATGAAAACTGCCCTGAGCGGTAGAAGCGTCGCTCTGGCTTTCGTTCAGGCCGATAAACAGTCGGCCCGCCACGGGCACGTCGTATTCTTTGCTCTCGCCAATGAGAAACGCCTGTGCATAATCCGCAGAACCGATGCGGCCGATCAGCGCACCGTGACCAGCATCGGTGACCGCATATTGATGAATCAGGTCCGCAAAATTTCGCGGAATACCGCTGGGCCCGAATGTTCCTGACGTTCTTGTCTTCCCTGCAAATGACGAAGTGTCCGTGGGAATCGTGATCTGGCCTGTCGCGGTAAAGCGTATCTTTGCGCCACCACGCAGATCAACATTGGTGTCCACCCATTCCTTGGTACCGGGTACGTCGAATTGATAGGTATGCTTGGCCGCTGACGCGGTCGGTGCGGTTTGTCCCGGCGCGTAGGCTACAGCGCAGAGCATCATGATGATCGAGAACAGGGCAAGATCGAGCGAACCTACTTTCTTGGCGAATGTCATAGGTTTCCCCCAGTTCAAGTTTAACTGAGGTCACACGAAGCGAACAAAGGGGTCCCGCGCCAGCCAAGCATTGCTGCGGAACCCCAGCGGAGAAGCTCTACGACTCCCTCTACCTTCCGACGATGTCACCTTTCAGTCCACTGATGGCCGACATAACCTCGTTCTGTTCTTTTTGAGGCACGTTGAACTTATTCAGCGTTTCCGTGAGATGAGCCGCCGAAGCACTCCAATCAGCTTCGGTGATGTGCAGGCCAGTATGTGCAGTCTTCATATCTTGCCCAGTGTAGATGCACGGCCCGCCAGTGGCCACGCACAGGAAATCAATTACATGCGCCTCGACGCGCGCTTTGGATGCGTCATTCAGCCCAACGAAGAATCGGGAAAGTTGGGGATCTGTCGCCAGACGCCCAATAAAATCCTTGCTGACCGCGACTAGCGCATCATATCCGCCGAGCCGTGCATAAAGCGATTTCCCCTGAGCCGCTGTAGCGCTTTGCCCGGTGGCTTGCGCTGCGACGTAAGGGGGAAAGCCGCCGAGTATTGCGAAACCCATCAACATTTCTGCCAAGAGTTGCTTTTTCATCTTTGTCCTCATCTTTTAGTCGGTTTGGCAAGGCTAGGCCGAGAATCCTCCCAGCAAAAATCTGGTAGCACGCCCTGGCACTTGCTATCTCACTTACCGCTCACAACCGACACTGGATTTTCCAGAAAAGACAATTCCTGGCAGCCGGAAATCTGTAAAATGCCGAAACGGCAATCTGATCCGCAACCCAGGGACGTATTAAGTATGCAGCCGACCGAAATCGGTCTGACCAAGGTGAACGACATGCACTTGGTTGCACGCATCCGCGCCGGCGATCAGCCTGCGATGTCGGAGCTCTACGACCGGTACGCCAAGGTCGTATATGCGGTTGCATTGCGGATTCTTCAAAATGCTCAAGCTGCTGAGGACCTGTTACAGGATGTCTTTTTACAACTATGGCGCAATCCCGACGCCTTCGACGCCAGTCGCGGCAGCATGGCAGCGTGGCTGGCCGTTATCTCGCGAAATCGGGCAATTGACCGCTTGCGGCAAAGGCGCCCGGAAACCGATATTGAGGACTGCGTCATCGCATGTGCACATGACTTGGCGGAAGAGACCGAGCACAATCTGGTCGTTGAGAAAGTTCGACAGGTGCTCGCAGAGATGAATCCTGATTATCGCAATGTTCTGGAACTCGCTTTCTTTCAAGGATTGACCCACAATGATATTGCCAAGAAAACCGGTCAACCTCTGGGCACCGTCAAAACCAGGATTCGGGCCGGATTGCAGCAACTTCGTACGAGATTTGCAGGATGAAGACGCACGAACAATTCGCGGATGATCTCGCGCTTTACGCACTTGGGGAGTTGACGGGTGCGACGCAAGATGATCTCGAGCAACATATCGCAGGATGCGCTGCGTGCCGGCGAGAACTGCAGATGCTGCGCGGTGATCTTGGGCTGCTGGCTCTTTCTAGCAGCGGGCCACAACCTCCCGCTCGCAATAAAGAGCGGCTGATGCGCTCAATCGCGGCTGAGCCCCGGACCGGGTTACATGCTGCGCGGACTCTCCAGCGCAGCCTATGGGCTACCTTGATTCCAGCCTTCGCGGCGCTTGCTCTTCTCGTTTTGGCGGCTGCCCTGTTGCTTAACCGATCTGATTTGCAAAATCAGGTTGCGACCTTTCGCACTCACAATCGTGATTTGACGGCTGAACTGGATCGGCTCAATGAGGAAGTCCGGCTATTGTCCGCCCCCGATGCTGTCCACGTTTCTCTCGATCCGCAGAATGCCCCCCGGCATCCGACTGGCACGGCAATTTTCAGTCCTTCAGAAAAGCGATTGATGTTCATGGCCACCAATTTCCTCCCCGTACCAGCGGGGAAAGCTTATGAACTGTGGATTATCCCCAGCGCCGGGCCCCCGATGCCTGCTGGCATGTTCAAGCCAGACGAGCACGGAAATGGAATGATTATGGGTGAGAAACTGCCGGAGGGCGTAGTCGCGAAAGCATTTGCCATCACAATGGAGAATGAGTCGGGTTCTGACAAACCAACCTCGCCCATCTTGTTGGTGGGAACCGTCGGCTAAACCATCGTAACGCTGCACCTTCACATGCTCCTTGTGTGCAACGCTGCAACCCCTGAAAATTGGAGAACCTTGCCAGACGGCGGGGCATCTCATTGTTTGTAGGCTCATGAAGATCAAGACGTTTATCGTTGGCTGCGCATTAGCCTTGGCGCTGTTGCTGTTTGCGCAGCGGCATCAGGACACTGCGCATGCATTGAGCTTCCATTCCGTCGTCGATTTGACGCATTCGCTCGATGCTCAAACTCCGACCTACGAACTTTCAGGCAAGCCCGTATATCAGGCAAAAACAGTCGCCACGATCGATAAGGACGGATACCTCGCGCGCGAGATCTCCCTCCCGGAGCACTTTGGCACTCACCTCGATGCGCCGGCTCACTTTGCGCCCGGTTTGTGGACCGTCGACCAGATCCCGGTTGAACGCTTTATCGCGCCCTTGGTTGTTGTTGACGTCACTTCAGGCGCAAAAGCAAATCCTGATTATCAGGTTGCCGTAGCAGACGTTGCCAAGTACGAGGAAGCTCATGGCCAGATTCCACCAAACGCGGTCCTCATCGCCTATACGGGATGGGATTACCGCTGGAACTCAGCCAAAGATTATCGCAATCCGGATGCAAACGGAGTGATGCACTTCCCTGGATATTCTCTCGATGCGGTGAAATTCCTGGTTGAAGGCCGAAATGTATTAGGCCTGGGTATTGACACCCTCAGTATTGATTACGGCCCTTCAAAGGATTTCCCGGTTCATCACTACGCTCTGTCGCACAGCCTCTATCACTTGGAAAACGTTGCCGGTCTCGAACAGGTTCCCGCGAGCGGCGCAACCGTGCTCGTCGCTCCGATGAAACTGGCGCACGGATCGGGATCGCCAGTGCGCATATTTGCCCTGGTACCCTGACGCTGTTTCGTTTCAATTTCCTGGGGTTGCCGAACGAGCCTGACCTTCCGTCCTGCCTTGCCACTCCGCAACGCTGAGTTCCTGCTCAAGAGAAGAGAACCGCCGCAGAATTTCATGGATTCGCAGGGCCATATTGCGGATGGTTTCGATCTGCGACCGCGCCTCGGCCGACAGCGATCCCGGCTCCAGCAACAGCAGTTCAGAATTGCCTAATGTCGCGGTAAGCATGTTGTTGAGGGAGTGCCGCATCTCCAGCATATAACGACCGAGCGTGGCTTCATGCATCAACAGCGCGTTTGCCTTCTCGGCGCGAACGGCACGAGCTTCCGCCTCGGCATGGCAGAGGGCCTCGGAGGCAAGCAGGATCAGGGTATCCAGCCAGTTGTCCTTCTGCCGAAAGGCAATCACTCCGGGCCAACGGTCATGGACAGTTTGCAGCGTGCTGGCCTCGTCAGAAACGAAGATCACTCGTTTACCGATCGCACTGAGCACCTCCAGAACCGACGATAACGCCTGTGGCTGAATCCGGCTTACGATCGACAGGAGAAGACTCTCCGGAGCCAGTCCCATTTGAATATCGCTGCTCATCAGCGTGAAAGTAGGAACGCATCGTTCCGACTGCCATCGCCCAGTTATCGAACGCGAGAATTCCGGATCGTCAGAAACAATCAATACCGTTGGTTGATGCATGTGGTTAAGCAGTTAGGACTCGTCCCGCATGGCGGGATCGACCGCGCCTTCGCTAAAGCCCGAAGAATCTTGCCCGCTCGTACTCGCCGCAGCTCCGCGGGCAGCGCGTGCCTGCCCTTTCGCGCTACGAGCCAACGCAGCGTCAACTGCAGCACGAAGGTCCGCCAGCATCCGGAGCGGCTGCCCGGAAGAATACTCCGCATGAAACATCACCTTCCATGATTGGCAAATCATGCGCAGACGGCTAATCGGTTCCTCGGCAGAAAACTGCGCGCGCCGGCAGTCCAGGCTGGTAACACCGCGCGATTCCAGTTCGCGAAGCCCATCCAAAATTCCGTTCAGATCCTGGTGCATCAATCGGAAGAAAATGCGGCGCAACAAAAAACTGAATCGGGCAAAGGCAACCATCGCGGCAGGAGCAAAATAATTGTCCCCTATCGAAGCCTTGAGCTTTCGCCCCTTCTCCATAATCTGGCTGGTGAATAATTCGTTCAGATCCTTACACGCATTTGCTTCCTCGATAAGCTGATCAGCCAGCGAAATGCTCTCCGGCACCGGCAAATCTACAGGCCCGAGGACGGGCTCAAGAACTTGGGCAACATATTGGAAATCTATATCGTCGTCCTGCAAGCCCGACGTGGCACAATTCGAAAAATACTGCACCAGCAGAAAATCCACTTTGTCACGGTCCGCGTCACTGTGTTTTTGCTTCTCCAAATGATGCTTCAGCAGGTTGTGTAGCGCTTCTTCGCTATTTAGGGACGTGGTCTGCAGGAATTGCCGAAGCTGGTGCACCTGAATCCGCTCGTCAACATCGAGAAACCATTGCCGTGCCTGAGCTATTGACTCCTGCGGCGGAGCCTCGACCCCGGACTCCAGATCATGGCACGGCGGCAACTCGATCACGAATTCCCGGGCTAAGGCCACGTACAGCGGGTAAAGGGATCGGGCTTGACGCCACTGCGAGGCAAGTTCAGATAACGCTTCTGAAGAGTTCATGCTTTTACGATCCAGTTGGAGACTTCCCTTGCAAACCGCGCGGCCACCGCAGTTTGAGCTCCATCGTACTGCAGCGCCACTACCGATGCTTCCGCGTCCAGAGAGCCATCAGAATTCCGTATTCTCACCCGATCGGCAAATTCCAGAGGCAATGTCGAAGTAAACAGCACCTCTCGCGGCGTACCAAACTCTATCATCGTACTCTCACTGAATGTATTGCTGGCAGTGCCGAGCCGGGTAAGGCGGACAGGAATCCGGACCGGCGTCGCCTCAGGAAAAAACTTGGCGAGCTTGCTGGTCGAGCTTGCGCGATAGGAGGAGGCAGTCGCGGCGCCAGTTTTCGACACGGTAGCCTCGAAGTGCGGACCAATGCGGTCGAGGTCCCTCAGTCTGCCGGTTAGCATGGCTTAAGCACCCCGACCGCATCGCGCCTATTCAAGTGCACGATCGCAGCCAAAGTTCATGGAAAGATTACCCGCGGTAAACCGTTTGTTTTCAGCTGTGGCATTGCGCCCCCTCACACCGCGAGCCCTGAAATCGAACTTCGTGTTTCAGAGTGACACAGCGTCTCAAGCTAAGAATAAGCACGCCTCATCGGGCTAGTGCGGGAGACTCACACGATGCACAAGATCCTGAAAGCGGGGGTCGGAATGCAGACTGTCGAAGACTGGCTCCACAGCCAGAAAAATCATCGAAGGATAGCGCTCCTGAAAAGCTTTCTCAAGGTTATCGAGAGCTCTGTCCACCTGACCGAGTCGTGCGTATGAAACCCCAAATGTGAAGGGAGAAACATAGTGCGCTCTCGATTGGCGCTCCAGCATAAACAGGCGGTGCTGCCAGTATCCCTTGATACCCGCAGCGCCATACGCGGCGCGAAACGCCTTCTCATCCGTGGGATCTAAAGGCTCGGGAGCTGATTTCAAGAACGCGTCGAAGGCCTCTGTCCATAGTCCCTCCTGCTCATAAAGCAAACCCAGGTACCAGTAGACCTGCGGAAAACCCGGGTTGAGTCTTATTGTTTTTTGGCACTGTGTGATAGCGGCGTTCGGGCGCCGCACAAGAAGCAGAATTTGCGCCAGATCTGTATTGATGATGGGTGAGATAGGATCCAGTTCGAGGGCCCGTTTCAGTTCGGCCACAGCCTCATCTGAACGGTTTAGCACCGCCAGATCATACGCGTACCAATGATGGGCTGTAGGATAATTCGGGTTCAATTCGATGGCCCGCTTGAATTCGCGCTCCGCTTGAGTGGGATTCCAATCGTAGAGTAACTGCACAAAACCCAACGAGGCGTGTGCCTCAGCTAGGCCTTCATCCAGTTGCAGCGCCTTCCGCGCAGCCGTTTTTGCCATGGGATAAACCTCCGTGGCCGGCATGACATCGTTCGGGCCTAGGAGAATGTAGCAGTCGGCGAGGCCCGCATAAGCAGGTGCATAGGTCGGGTCTTTTTCAGTGGCTTGCCGAAACGATTCGATTGCCCGCCAGAAACCGGCCTGTGTGCGCTGGTTCCAGTAATAACGTCCTTTCAAATACAATTCGTATGATTCCTGGTTGGCGGGAGTGGTCTTGCTGTGGTGGTCCGGCGGCTGCGTGAGAAGAAGTGTCAACTCGATCTGGCGGGCGATATCTGCCGCCACGCTTTGCAAGGTGAGCGCACTCGGTGGATTGCGTACGTAAGCTTGTGCCCAGACGCTCTTGTCGTCAGGAGCATAAATCAGTCGGGCAGTAATGCGCACCTGCTTATCTGTCGTTTGGATCGAACCTGTCACGATA
>Ga0187779_10001286_pt1 | contig 15714 bp, 14 predicted proteins | sample 1015_Q2_SP10_10__FD_132435 | JGI IMG/M metagenome (GOLD analysis project Ga0187779, IMG submission 132435) | Tropical peat soil microbial communities from peatlands in Department of Meta, Colombia - 1015_Q2_SP10_10_MG | ecosystem: Environmental > Terrestrial > Soil > Wetlands > Peat | place... | reverse complement strand
TGCTGGTGCACCTTCTGGATGAAGTGACGGAGCATCTGCTCGGTCACGTCGAAGTCGGCGATGACCCCGTCCTTCAGCGGCCTGATCGCCGAGATCGTCCCGGGCGTGCGCCCGAGCATCCGCTTCGCCTCGACGCCGACGGCGTGCACCTCGCCCGAGCGCTGGTCGATGGCCACCACCGACGGCTCGGAGAGGACGATGCCGCGACCGCGGACGTAGACGAGCGTGTTCGCCGTCCCGAGGTCCACGGCCATATCGCGGCCGCCGAAGCCGCCGAGGTTGTCGAGAAAGCCCATCGCCCGCGCGAGTCTAGCTATCCGAAGCCGTAAAGACCTGCAAACCGCTCGGACAGGACGCGGACGAGCAGCGCCACGGGGAGGCCGACGACGTTCCCGTAGTCTCCCTCGATGGCGCGGACGAGCGCCGCGCCGCGACCCTGGATCGCATAGCCGCCGGCTCGTCCCGCCCACTCGCCGGTGGCGACATATGCGGCCACGTCGCGCGCGGTCAACGGACGGAACTCGACGCGCGTCGACTCGTGCCCGACCGCCTCGTCGCCGCCGACGATCAGGCAGAGCCCCGAGACGACCACGTGCGTCTCGCCGCCGAACCGCTCGAGCATCCGGGCTGCCGCCCCGGCGTCCGCCGGCTTCCCGTAGATCGTCCCGTCGAGCGCGACGACGGTGTCGACGCCGAGCACGGGCCGACCAGCTGCGTCGTCGGCGACCGACCGCGCCTTCGCCCGCGCCTGCTCGCGCGCGAGTTCGAACGGGTCGCCGTGCACGAGCGTCTCCTCGTCGTGGTCCGGCGCGACGGCGTCGAACGGAATCCCGAGCTGCTCGAGGATCGCGCGGCGCTGCGGCGACGTCGACGCGAGCAGCAGTCGCGGCGTCAGGGGAGCGGCGTCAGCCACCGCGCTTTCGCGCGAGCCAGAGCTCTTCGTGCGGCCACTGCTTCGCCCACTCCGCGGTGACGTACTTGTAGTACGAGTGTGTCACCGCACCACGTGGAGCGAACAGCTCGACGAGACGCTCGAGCTCGAAGCCGTTGGCACGCAGGACGTCGATCCACTCGCCGTGGCCGAGGTGGAACTCCACCTCACCCGTGTCCGGCCACTCGAGCTTGCCCAGGCCGAGCTGCGGTCGGACGAGCTGCTCGCCGATCTCGTTCATCGTCATGCAGAGAATCGACAGGACCGAATTGGTGAGGAAGACGAGTCGCCCATCGGGTCGAAGCAGACGCGCGGCCTCGGGGATCCACCGGTACGGATCGGCCCACAGCGAGGCGCCGTACTCGGAGACGGCGAGATCGAACGACGCGTCGGGCAGAGGCACGTCCTCGCCGACTCCCTCGACCAGCTCGAACGCGATCCCGGTCTCCCGCTGGAGCCTGCGAGCGGTGGCGAGCTGGGCGGGCGTGGGGTCGACGCCGACGACGCGAGCGCCGCGCCGCGCCAGCCACGCGGAGAAGTACGCGGTCCCGCACCCGAGCTCGACGACGTCGAGCCCCTCGACGTCGCCGACGACGTTCAGCTCCGACTCGGGGACGTGGAACACGCCCCAGGTGATCTCATCCTCGGTCCACGCTCGGTCCGCGGAGTCGTCCGTGTACTCGGCGTTCGCCTTCGTCCAGTTCGCGACGTTCTGCCGGACGTAGTCCGGCTGCTCGGAGCTCATCGGTTGCCCGCGAGTCGCGCTCGCCAGATCTCGGCCGCCGGCCATTGCCGAGCCCACTCTGCGGTGACGTAGTCGTAGTGCGGGTGGTCCTGCGCATCGGCCGGGGCCTGCAGCTCGACCAGGTCGATCACCTCGAAGCCGCTCGCGCGCAGCAAGCGAATCCAGTCACCGTGGGCGAGGTGGAACTCGATCCCTCCCGCTCCGTCCTCGTCGGGCCAATCGAATCTGTGCATGCCGAACTGCGGACGCACGAGCCGCTCGCCCACCTTGCCGACGTCCGGACTGCAGAGGATGCAGAGGGTGCTGTTGCGGAGGAACACGAGCTCTCCGCCCGGCCGGAGAAGCCGCGCCGTCTCCGGGATCCAACGGTACGGGTCGGCCCAGATCGACGCGCCGTACTCGGAGACGGCGAGGTCGAAGGACGCGTCGGGCAGCGGCACGTCCTCGGCCGCCGCCTCGACCAGCGGGAACTCGAGGCCGAACTCCTGCTGGCAGCGGCGCGCCGTCGCGAGCTGCGCAGGTGTCGGATCGACGCCGACGACGCGCGCGCCGAGTCCGGCGAGCCACGCGGAGAAGTAGGCGGTGCCGCAGCCGAGCTCGATCACGTCCTTCCCGGCGACGTCGCCGAGGACGTTCAGCTCGGACTCGGGGACACGGAAGTCGCCCCACGTGATCTCGGCCTGTGCCCAGGCGTCATGCGCGCTCCGATCGGTGTACTCCGCGTTCGCCCTCGTCCAGCTCGCGACGTTCCGCTCGACGTCGACGGGGTCAGACGAGCTCATCGGCGGCGAACCACAGCGCGATCTCGCGCGCCGCGGACTCGTGCGAGTCGGAGCCGTGCACGAGGTTGTCCGGCATCGCGAGCGCGAGGTCGCCGCGGATCGAGCCGGGCGCAGCCTGCGCGGGGTTCGTCGCGCCGATGGTCGTGCGCAGCGTGGCGATCGCGTCCTCCCCCTCGACGACCAGCGCGAGCGTCGGGCCGGAGGAGATGAACTCCACGAGCTCGCCGAAGAACGGCTTCTCGCGGTGCTCGGCGTAATGCTGCTCGCCGAGCTCGCGCGAAACGAGGATCAGCTTGCCCGCACGCAGCGTGCAGCCTCGCCGTTCGATGCGGCCGACGATCTCGCCGACGAGCCGGCGCTCGACGCCGTCCGGCTTCACGAGGATCAGGGTGCGCTCGATCGCCACGAGCGCCCGAGTCTACTCAGATCGCCGTCGACGTCTCGGCGGGCGGATCTCGACGGAAGGCAGCTCGCCGAGCGTCGCGGTCTGCAGCGGTGTCTCGCAGTAGGGACAGATCTGCCAGAGGGCCTCGAGCGGTGCCTTGCAGTTCGAGCAGGCCTGCTTGAGCTTCGTCGTGCACACGGGACAGACGAGGAAGTCGGGGCCGACCTCTGCGCGGCACACCGGACAGTGGAGGTCGCGCCGCAGGAGCCTTTCCTCCATCGCCCGCATCTCGAGGTCACGCTCGCGAACGTCCTCGAGGTACTCGGGAGGACGGAAGAGCATGTAGACGAGCGGACCGACGAACGGGACGAGCCCGAGCACGACGGCCATCCACACCAGCCACGGATCGTCGATCCGGCGGCGCGCGTCCTTGTAGACCCAGTAGGCGAGGCTCAGCCAGAAGATGGCGAGGAAGAACAGCACGAGGCGCCAGGCGACGCCCCACGTCCCGGAGCTGAAGAAACCGTGTACACCGCTGAACGTGCTCGCGATGGTCACAGGAACACCCTTCCGACCACATACCCGACGGCGAACGCCACCCCGACGACCGCCAAGACGACGAACGCCGCCAACGCGAACATCGTGACCTTGTCACCGGCTGTCGCCATCGTAGGCGTTCTAGCCCCCTTGCGAAAGATCGGCAAGAAGATAGAGGCTGCCCGTGACGAGGACCGTCCCGAGGGCTCGGGCCCGACGGAGAGCGGACTGCGGATCGCGGTGGGACTCGACACGCTCGAAGTACGGTTCGGCGCGGAACGCGAGTTCCTTCTCGTCGAGTGCCCGAGCGTTGGAGGAACGGGTAGCGATCAGCGTATCGCCGGCCCGCGCCATGCGCTCGAGCATGGCGTCGACGTCCTTGTCGTGGAGGATCGACGAGACCACGACCCAATCACGTTCCGGCAGGCGCTCGAGGAGCCAGTCGAGGCCCGCAGGGTTGTGCGCGCCGTCCCAGAGCTCGTCTGGCCCTCGCCACTCGAACCTCCCTGGAACGACGGCGCTCGCTTCTCCGGTGATGGGCCTTCCGAGGAACGCCTCGGCAGCCTCTCGCGCGCCGCCGAACCGCACGTCGTTGTCGGCGACGACACTCTCCCACTCGGGCTCGCCGAGCACGACGATCGCGTGCGGCTTCGCAACGGCGAGCTTCTCCGCCGCGATCGCCTCGCGCGTGTCGCCGAGGACCTCCGTGTGCTCGAGCGATACGTTCGTCAGCAGCACGACGCTGGCGTCGATGACATTCGTCGCGTCGAGCCGTCCGCCCAGGCCCGCCTCGACGACCGCGACGTCGATGGGCCGCTCACGGAACTCGGCGAGCGCGGCGGCGGTCAGCACCTCGAACTGCGTCGCGCCGGCTGCGTACGGGCGGACGCGCTCGACAGCCGCGTCGAAGTCGGCGTCGGCTCCGTCGACCTGGATGCGCTCACCCCACCCACTCACGTGCGGTGACGTGTACGCGCCCGTTCGCAGTCCTTCCGATCCGAGCAGGGCAGCGATCGTACGCACGGCGGTCGACTTGCCGTTCGAGCCGACGACGTGGATCGACCGGAAAGCGCACTGCGGGTCGCCGAGGTCGCGAAGGAGCGTGCGCATGCGCTCGAGCCCGAACTCCTCGGGCCACGGACTGAGCTGCTCGATCCAGCTAGCCGGTGAGAGCGTCGAGCTCACGGCGATACCGCTCCAGCTTCACGCGCTCCGCCTCGACCACGTGCTCCGGCGCCTTCTCGACGAAGCGCTCGTCGGCGAGCTTCCCGGCCGCACGCGCGATCTCCTTCTCCAGGCGCTCGATCTCGGCCGCAGCGTTGCCGTTCGCCTTCTGCCGCTCGGGCTTCACGACGACGTCGAAGATCCGCTTCTCGTCGCCTTCGAGCGGGACGAGCACGCCGCTGCGCCGGAAGATCTCCGCCGCGTCCTGCACGCGCTCGAGCGCGTCGGTCGCCTCCGGAGGCGCCGACTCGGCCCCCGGCCACGCCGCGACGATCAGCCGTCCCTCGCGCGCAGGCAGGTGCGACCAGATCTCCTCGGTGACGTGCGGCATGACCGGATGCAGGAGCTTGAGGAGGCGTTCGAGTGCGACAAGCGCGGTCGCGCGCGCGTCCGCGTCGCCGTCGTAGAGCCGCGGCTTGACCGCCTCCGCGTACCAGTCGCAGAAATCATCGAACGTGAGGTGGTACAGCGTGTTGACCGTGGCCGCGAAGTCGAAGCCGGCCAGGGACTCCTCGACCTGTGCCCGTGCCTCCTCGAGGCGCGCGAGGATCCACGTCTCCTCGATCGCGCGCGGCCGCGCGTCCGGAAGCGCCGCCTCCGACTGCGACAGGATGAGACGCGAGACGTTCCAGAGCTTGTTGGCGAGCTTGCGCCCTTCCTCGATCGCGCCCTCGGAGAAACGCGTGTCCTGCGTCGAGGAGATCTTCATCAGCCCGTAGCGCGTCGCGTCCGCGCCGTGCTTCTGGATCATCTCGTCGGGCGCGACTCCGTTGCCGAGGCTCTTCGACATCCGCCGTCCGTCGGGCGCGAGCACCATTGCGTGGATGACGACGTCCTTGAACGGGATGTCGCCCATCAGCTCGAGCCCGGAGAAGATCATCCGGTTCTCCCAGAGCCGGATGATCTCGCGCGCCGTCGTGTTCAGGTCGCCCGGGTAGAACGTCCGCAGGTCCGGCGTGTCGTCGGGCCAGCCGAGGGTCGCGAACGGCCAGAGCGCGGAGGAGAACCATGTGTCGAGCACCTCGTCGCTCCGCGTGAGACTCGCCGATCCGCACTCGGCGCATCCGCCCGGCTCCTCCTCGGCGACGGTCACGTGGCCGTCCGGGCAGTACCAGACGGGCAGCCGGTGTCCCCACCAGATCTGACGCGAGATGTTCCAGTCCGGTGCCGTCTCGAGCGACGCGATCGCGAAGCGGTGTTGCGACTCCGGGTGGTAGCGGACGCGCTGCTCGCGCAACGCGTCGATCGCGGCGCGCCCGAGCTCTTCCATCCGGCACCACCACTGCAGCGAGATCAGCGGCTCGATCCTGCTCTCGCAGCGCTCGCAGATCGCGATCGAGTGCCGGTAGCTCTCGCGGCGCTCGAGCTGCCCGTGCTCGCGCGCCCACGCGAGCACGCGCTCGCCCGCCTCCTCCTGGGTGAGACCGGCGAGGTCGCCCGCGCTTTCGTTCATGCGTCCGTCGGAACCGATCACCATCGGCTCCGGGAGTCCGTGCTCGCGACCGATCTCGAAGTCGACCGGGTCGTGACCGGGCGTCACCTTCAGCGCACCTGCCCCGAAGTCACGCTCGACCAGCGCGTCGGCGATCACCGGCACCCGCCGCTCGACGTACGGGACGACGACCTCCCTGCCGACGAAGCCACGATAGCGGTCGTCGTCCGGATGAACTGCCACGGCGACGTCGGCGAGGATCGTCGCCGGCCGCACCGTCGCGATCGTGATCCCACCGTCACCGTCGGCGAACGGGTACGTGATGTACGAGAGCGCATCGTCGACGTCGACGTGGTCGAGCTCGAGATCGGAGAGCGAGCTCCGGTGGAACGGGCACCAGTTGATGATGCGGTTGTCGCGGTAGATCCAGCCGCACTCCCAGAGGTGGACGAAGAAGCGCATCACCGCGCGCGTGTACGCGTCGTCGAGCGTGAACCGCTCGCGCCGGTAGTCGAGTGACGCGCCGATCGAGCGGAACTGGCCCATGATCGTCCGCCCGTAGCGGCGCAACCAAGCCCACACGTACTCCTCGAACCCCTCGCGGCCGAGGTCTTCGCGCGTCCTGCCCTCGTCCTTGAGCACCTTCTCGACCGCCGCCTGCGTGGAGATGCCCGCGTGGTCGTACCCCGGCTGGAACAGCGTGTTGTAGCCCTGCATCCGCTTCATCCGGACCATTGCGTCGGCCAGCGACAACTGGAGCGCATGGCCCATGTGCAGCTCGCCGGTCACGTTCGGCGGCGGGTGCGCGATCACGAACGGCTCGCCCGGCGCGTCCGCCTCGGCGTTGTAGAGGCCCTCCTCCTCCCAGGTGCGCTGCCAGCGCTCCTCGACTCCCTGCGGCGTGTACAGCGAATCCACCGCGCGATCGTAGCCTCCGCGTCGATGGCGGCCGGACGCTCACGTCATCGCCGCAGCGAGCCTGGACGCATTCAGGTGTGCGATCGCCTCGATCGTGATCATCGGGTTGACGCCGCTCGCGCTCGGAAACGACGAGCCGTCCATCACGTAGAGGCCGCGCACGTCCCAAGTCTCTCCGTCCCAGCTGCATGCGGACTCGCGCGGTGAGGCGCCCAGTCGCGCCGAGCCGAGGTGGTGAAACGAGAAGAAGCCGCACCGCCCGGGCTCGAATCCCTCACGGTCGACCTCGGCGAGAAAGCGGTCGCGCCTGCCCGGACCGGGCTCGTAGGAGAGCGTGCGGGCGTGCGCCGAGTAGACGCGTTTCGCGCCTGCGGCTTCGAGGATCCGCGCCGCGCCCTCGACGCCGACGCGGACGCGCCGCACATCGTCCTCGGCCAGGCGATACCGGACGGTCAGGCGGCCCCGCCGCGACACCCGCACCTCGCCGGAGCCGCGGTCGCGTACGAGGATGCCGACGCCGCTCAGCCGCGGGAGCTCGGCGATCAGCGAATCGCTCGCCGCTGCGCCGCGCCACGGCGAGAACACGATCAGGACTCCCGGGTGAATCGGCCCGGTCTCGTACTTCAACCCGTACCCGCCCTCGAGATCGGCGTGCTCGTCGGAGTAGAGCGCCTGCGTCGTCCCGGCCCACGGACGCACCTCCTCGTCGAAGAGCGCGGAGACGCCCGTGACGGGGTGGAGGTGCAGGTGCCGGCCGACGTTGGCGTTGCGAAGACCCGAGCGCAGCAGCAGCTCCGGCGTTCGCAGCGCGCCGCAGGCGACGACGATCGCGCGGGCACGGACCGAGACGGGCTCGCCACGCCGGGTCCGTGCGTCGACGCCGGTTGCGCGTCCGTGTTCGACGCGGACGCGCTCAGCTCTCACCTCGACCACGATCCGCGCGCCGGCGGCGTGCGCGTCCTCGAGCCACGTGACGAGCGTCGACTGCTTCGCGCCGAGCTGGCACCCGAACCCGCAGTACCCGCAGACCGTGCCCTGGTCGCAGGCTCGGACGTTGCGCGGCATCGGCGCGACGTGCCACCCGAGCGACTCGAGGCCGCGGCGCATGATCGCGTCGCGCGTCGACGGGGTGTTGTAGTCCGTGCTCACCCCCGATCGTTCGCAGACCGCGTCCAGGCTGCGGGTGAACCCCTCGTCGAGGAACGGACCGCCCCACTCACGACGGAGCGCATCGGGCGTTCGGAAGGCGGTCGTCCAGTTGACCGTGGTCGTGCCGCCGAGACACTCGCCGGTGAGCAGGCCGATTCCGCCGTCCGCGGTCGTCGCCGCGGCGGCTCCCCAGTAGAAGCGCCGATAGGCGTCGAGCTCGTCGCCGACGAAGTCGGCCTCGCTCACCGCGGGGCCGGCCTCGAGGACGACGACGTCGAGCCCGGCCTGCGCGAGCACCGCGGCCGCGACGCCGCCGCCCGCACCCGACCCGACGACGCAGACGTCGCAGTCGAGGTCGCGGGCTTGCGTGATCGTGATCCGCGGCTCGCGTGGAGTCGGCGGCGGCCCGAGCTTCCCCGGATAGCCGATGCGCTGCTGCTGATGCTCGTGCGAGTAGAACGACAGGAGCACGCCCTTGCGCAACGCCTGGAACGCTGCGCGACGTGCGGCCAGGCGGCTGTCGCACCACGCGACGAGGACCCGTTCCCGCCTGGCCCGCGGCCGCCGCGCGAACGAGCGCAACGTGAAGAACGCGAGCAGCGCGCGGAGCTCCCCGTCCGAGACCGATGGGTTCAGCCGCGCGAGCTCGACCACCTGGTCGGGAACGCCGAGCTCGACCGAGCCGGGCGCGAACGTGTCGCAGATCGCGTCGAGCGTGCGGCGTTGCGAACGCGAGAGGTGCGACCCAGAGCCTCGCGCCATCAGCGGCCGGCCGCGTAGCCGACCATGCCGCGCGGATTCGCGGCAGCCTTGAGCACTCCGTCCTCGCGCGCTGCCGCGCTCACACGTCCGAGCGACCAGTTTTCGAGCACGTGCACATCGTGGCCGCGCTCGCGCAGCTCGTCCACGACGGACGGCGCGAACCGACCTTCGACCTCGACCTTTCGCCGTTCGGTCTCGCGCGGATAGAAAGAGCTCGGGAAGTGGTCCGTGTGGAAGCTGGGCGCGTCGATCGCAGCCTGGAGATCGAGGCCGAGGTCGACGTGATGGAGGAAGAACAGGAGCGACCACTGGTCCTGCTGGTCGCCGCCGGGGGTCCCGAACGCCATGTACGGATCGCCGCCGCGGAACGCGAGCGACGGCGACAGCGTCGTGCGCGGGCGCTTGCGCGGCTCGAGCGAGTTCGGCAGACCCTCCTCGAGCCAGAACATCTGCGCACGCGTCCCGAGCGGGAAGCCGAGCTCCGGCACGACGGGCGAACTCCACAGCCAGCCGCCGCTCGGGGTCGCCGACACGATGTTGCCGTACCGGTCGACGACGTCGAGATGACACGTATCGCCGGTGGCGCGGGTCGGCTCGCCCACACCCGCGGCCGTCGTCACCTCGACGGGCCGCGGCAGCCGCGGATCGTCGCCCCCGGGACGCAGCTCGCCGGACGCGCCATCGCCGACGAGCGCACGCCGCTCGTCCGCGTAGTCCTTGCCGAGCAGCAGGTCGAGCGGGACGTCGACGAACTCCGGATCGCCGTACCAGGCCTCGCGGTCCGCGAACGCGAGCTTCGCGCACTCGACGACCGTGTGCACGAGCTCCGTGCTCGCGATCCCCATCGCAGGGAGGTCGAAGCCCGAGAGGAGCGCGAGTTGCTGGAGGAAGACGGGGCCCTGGCCCCACGGCCCGGTCTTGAACACCGTGTGTCCGTGGTAGTCGCTCGAGACCGGCCGCTCGAGCGTCGCGTGCCAGGAGGCGAGGTCGTCACCGGTGAGCAGACCCGAGTGGCGTCGGCCCGATGCGTCCATCACCTCCTTCCGGGCGAACTCGTCGATCGCCTCCGCGACGAAGCCCTCGTACCAGAGCGACCGAGCGCGATCGAGCTCCTCCTCGCGCGAGCCGCCGCGAGACTCGTGGACGATGCGGCGGTACGTCTGCGCGAGCGTGCGATTGCGGAAGATCGCGCCGGCGCGCGGGACGCCGCCGGCGAGGTACACGGCCGCCGAGGTCGGCCACTCGGCGCGGAAGACCTGCTCGACCTCGAGGATGAGATCCGGGACCCGCGGCGCAAGCGGGTGACCGTCCTCGGCGAAGCCGATCGCGAACTCGAGCACGTCGGCGAGCCGCCACGTGCCGAACTCGCGCAGCATCAGGAGCCAGCCGTCGAACGCGCCGGGGACGACCGCCGGCAGCAGGCCGGTGCCCGGGATCAGCTCGAGGCCGAGCCCGCGGAAGTGGTCGATCGTCGCCGCAGCGGGCGCCGTGCCCTGCGCGCAGATCACGTGGACGTCGCCCGCATCCGCGAAGTAGAGGATCGCGGGGAGGTCGCCGCCCGGACCGTTGAGATGCGGCTCGACGACCTGGAGCGCGAAGCCGGTCGCGACCGCCGCGTCGAAAGCGTTGCCGCCCCGCTCGAGCACGGCCATTCCCGCAGCGGTGCCGAGCCAGTGGGTCGACGCGACCATCCCGAAGGTGCCGCGGAGCTCAGGCCGCGTCGTGAAGCCCATCCCTGCGAATCCTAGGGGGAGGCCCGCCGAAGCGGGCCTCCCCGTCTCTCTCAGCTCGCCGGCTTGATGTTCTGATTGACGTGGAAGAGGTTGTCCGGGTCGTACGACGCCTTGACCTTCGCCAGGCGTTCGTAGTTCGGCCCGTACGTGGCCCTGATCCGGTCGTCGCCCTCCTCCATCATCATGTTCACGTAGCTGCCACCGGTGGAGTACGGATGCAGCGCCTCCCAATACGAGACGGTCCACTCGCGCAGCTCGTCCTTCAGCGCCGGATCGGGATCGACGCCGACCATCACCTGCGTCCAGTTGGCCGAGCGGTTCGACCATGCCGTGTCCGAGCTGCCGACACGCGCAGCCGCACCGTCCATCGGATAGAGGTGCATGGTCGACTTCCACGTCGGCAGTCGCCGCGCAAAGTCCTCGTGCGCGGCGATCGCCTCGTCCGGGATCTCCGCGACGAGGTCGGCGCGCCAGTACCACTGGTCTCCCGGTCCGTAGAGCGCGTCGAACGCCGAGTTCAGGATCGGGAGCGGCATCGGCTGGACGCCGTCGAGCGCTGGGCTCAATGCACGCGCGGGCGCGAACTGCTCGTCCGCATCCTCGGGTCGACCTGAGTAGCACCAGACGATGCCGCACATCTTCTGCAGCTGCAGCTCCTCCGGGAACGGCGGTGCGGGAGGCACCGTCAGGAACGCGAAGAAGCCGTTCAGCTCCTCGGGCGCGTTCAAGATGAACTCGCGGTACCACGACAGGATCTCGGCAGTCCGGTCGAGCGGCCAGAGCATGGGTCCCGCGACGACCGTCGAGACCGGGCTGAGCCGGAAGGCGAAACGCGTGACGACGCCGAAGTTCCCGCCCCCGCCGCGCAGCGCCCAGAAAAGGTCCTCGTTCTCGTTCTCGTTCGCCTTGACGAGACTGCCGTCGGCCAGGACGACGTCCGCCTCGATCAGGTTGTCGATCGAGAGACCGAGCCGGCGGCTGAGGTGTCCGACACCGCCACCGAGCGTCAGTCCACCGACGCCCGTCGTCGAGATGATCCCGAACGGAGCCGCGAGGCCGAACGCGTGCGTCGCGTGGTCGACGTCGCCGAGCTGCGAGCCGCCGAGCACGTGCGCGACTCGAGCCTCCGGATCGACGATCGTGCCGCGCAGCTGCGTGAGGTCGATGACGAGCCCGTCGTCGACGCTGCTGAGTCCGGGGCCGTTGTGTCCGCCACAGCGGACGGCGATGTCGAGCCCCTCCTCGCGTCCGAAGTTGACCGCGGCGATGACGTCCGCCGCGTCGGTGCAGCGCGCGATCAAGCTGGGCCGCTTGTCGATCATCGCGTTGAAGAGTTGACGCGCCGATTCGTAGTCGGGATGGTCGCGGCCGATCACGGGGCCGCGCACGCTCGCCGACAGCGCCTCGACGCGCTCGGGGATAAGTACGCCGCTCATGGAACCTCCCTACGTGAGTCGAGAGCTCGAGCCTACAACGGGCTCGCCCTCGTGTGCATGCGATTCGTCCGTCTCTGGACGCGCACGTGCAGCGTCGTCTTCCGCCCCCGCTCTAGGCTGAGCAACCGTGCAGTTCGCCGTCGGCCTCGCGAACACCGGATCGTACTCCGATCCGCTCACTGCGATTCGCGTCGCCGCCGCGGCGGAAAAGGCCGGCTGGGACGGCTTCTTCGTCTGGGACCACCTCGCGTTCGTCTGGGGGCCGCCGGCGGCCGATCCGTGGATCGTGCTCGCAGCGATCGCCGCGACCGTACCCCGTTTGCGCATCGGCACCGCTGTGACGCCTGTCGCGCGCCGCCGTCCACATGTCCTGGCGCAAACGGTTGCGACGTTGGACGTGCTGAGCGGCGGCCGCGTCGTCTTCGGGGCGGGCCTCGGCGGCTCGGCGACGGAGTTCGCGAGGTTCGGCGAACCGGCGGATCCATCCGTGCGCGCAGAGATGCTGGACGAAGGCCTGACCGTCCTGCGCGCGCTGTGGTCGGGAGACGAGGTGCGCCACGCCGGCTCGCACTACACGGTCGACGGCGTGCGGCTCGCACCCGTGCCGCTGCAGCCACGACTTCCGATCTGGATCGGCGGCAACCGTCCCGCGTCGCTTCGCCGCGCGGCCCGCTGGGACGGGTGGATCGCCGACAGCGCCGACCCGACGGGGCTGACGTCGTCGCCGGACGACGTCGCACGGAACATCCAGACGATCGGCCGCGGCGACGACTTCGACGTCGCCGTGCTCGGCCGGAGCGACGACATCGATCCGTCCGCGTATCGAAACGTCGGCGCGTCGTGGTGGCTCGAGAGCATCGACGACAGGCGCGGCGACGCGGAGCGCATGCTCGCGCTCGTCCGCGCCGGCCCGCCGCGCTGAGTACCTAGGCGGACTCTTCGGCGAGCGTTTCGGGCTCGTCCGCGGCGACGCCCTCGGCGCTCGTGACGAGCGTGGGCTTCAGGTCCTTCTCGATCGTCTCCTTCGTGATCACGCACTTGGAGACGTCGCGGCGCGACGGAAGCTCGAACATGACGTCGAGCAACGCGTTCTCGATGATCGAGCGGAGCCCCCGTGCGCCGGTCTCGCGCTCAAGCGCCTTGTCCGAGATCTCCCAGAGCGCGTCCTCGGTGAAGACGAGCTCGATGTTGTCGTAGCCGAAGAAGCGCTGGTACTGCTTCACGAGCGCGTTCTTCGGCTCGGTGAGGATCTGGACGAGGTCCTCGCGCTGCAGCTGATGCACCGCCGAGATGACGGGCAGCCGGCCGATGAACTCGGGGATGAGGCCGAAGTTGAGCAGGTCCTCGGGCATCACCTCGGCGAGTAGCTCTGACGCCTCGACCGAGTGCTTCGACCGGACTTCCGCGCCGAAGCCGACGGCGTTCCTGCCGATCCGCTTGGCGATGATCCGATCGAGCCCGGCGAACGCGCCGCCGCAGATGAAGAGGACGTTCGTCGTGTCGATCGACAGGAACTCCTGGTGCGGGTGCTTGCGACCGCCCTGTGGCGGCACCGACGCAACGGTGCCCTCGAGGATCTTCAGCAGCGCCTGCTGCACGCCCTCGCCCGAGACGTCGCGCGTGATCGACGGGTTGTCCGCCTTGCGCGCGATCTTGTCGACCTCGTCGATGTAGATGATCCCGGTCTCGGCCTTCTTGATGTCGAAGTCGGCCGCCTGGATCAGCTTCAGGAGGATGTTCTCGACGTCCTCGCCGACGTAACCCGCCTCGGTCAACGCAGTCGCATCGGCGATCGCGAACGGGACGTTGAGAATGCGGGCGAGCGTCTGTGCGAGCAGCGTCTTGCCGCAGCCGGTCGGGCCGAGCAGGAGGATGTTCGACTTCTGGAGCTCCACCTCCGACTCGTCCTGCCCCATCTGGACGCGCTTGTAGTGGTTGTAGACGGCGACGGCGAGCGTGCGCTTCGCCTCTTCCTGCGAGACCACGTAGTCGTTGAGGACCGAGTAGATGTCCTTCGGCCGCGGGAGGTTGTCGAGGTCGAGCTGGGCCGGAGCCGTGAGCTCTTCGTCGATGATCTCGTTGCAGAGATCGATGCACTCGTCACAGATGTAGACGCCGGGGCCGGCGATCAGCTTCTTGACCTGCCGCTGGCTCTTCCCGCAGAAGCTGCAGAGAAGCTGCTCGTTGCCGTCGGATGCTCTGGCCACGTGTCTCCTTTTAGTCCCTCGCGCCGCGCTCGTCTACCGATGCGCGATCACACTGTCGATGATGCCGTACTCCTGGGCTTCTTGCGACGTGAGGAAGTAGTCCCGCTCCATGTCCTTGGACACCTGGTCGACCGGCTTGCCGGTGTGGAGGGCGAGGATCTCCTCGAGCCGGCGCTTGAGCGCGATCGTCTCGCGCGCTTGGATCTCGATGTCCGTCGCCTGCCCCTGGAAACCGCCGGAGACCTGGTGGATGAGGATCTTCGAGTTCGGCAGGGCCAGTCGCTTCCCTTCCGCGCCGCCGGCGAGGATGACGGCGCCCATCGACATCGCGATCCCGACGCAGATCGTCTGCACGTCGGGCTTGATGAACTGCATCGTGTCGTAGATGGCGAGGCCTGAGTAGACCTGGCCGCCGGGCGAGTTGATGTAGATCGAGATGTCCTTGTCAGGGTCCTCTGACTCGAGGTGGATCAGCTGCGCCATCGTGAGATTCGCAACCTGGTCGTCGATCGCCGTTCCGAGGAAGATGATCCGCTCGTTGAGCAGGCGCGAATAGATGTCGAAGAACCGCTCGCCACGCGAGGTCTGCTCGATGACGGACGGGATCACGAGGTTCTCAGGGGTCATGCAGGCTCCTTGCTGCCGGGGGTCCACAGTTTCGTCTCGGTCTTGGGCTTTTCCTTGTCTGGCGTCCAGATCGCCTCGCGGGCCTCTGCCTGCTCCAGCGGGATGGGCTTCACCTCCGCGACGATCCGGTCGAGCGCCCGCGCCATGCGCATGCTCTCCCGCTCGCGTTCGTAGGCCCCGCCCTCGCGCAACTGCTCCAGCACGAGCTCGGGCTCCTCGAAGCGCTCGCGGATCGACGCGTCCACGTCCTCGTCGGAGACGTCGATCGCGAGCTTGTCGGCCGCGGCCTCGAGCACGAGCTCACCCGCGACCGAGTGCTTCGCGTCCTGGTAGAGGCGGCCGACGAGCTCCTCCGCGGAGCCGCCGGTAACCTCGATGTAGGTGTCGAGGCTTGCGCCGCGCCGGCGCATCACCTCGTCGAGCTCGCGCAGCAGCGTGCGCGTGCGCGCGTCGACGATCGGCCCGGAGGGATCGATGTCCGTCGCGTCGACGACGGCGTCGAGCGCCGCCCGCCGGAAGGCTTCGTCCACCTCCGCCTCGATCTGCTCGCGAAGCCTGCCCTCGACGTCTGCACGCAGCTCGTCGATCGTGTCGAACTCGGATGCGGTCCGCGCGAGCTCGTCGTCGACCGGCGGCAGCACCTTCTCCTTGATCTCCTTCACCGTCGCATCGACGACCGCGAGCTGCTCGTCGGCGAGCTCGAAGCGGACCTCGCGCGACTCGCCGGCGGACATGCCGACGAGTTGCTGCTCAAGCTCGGGAACGAGCCGCCCCGAGCCGAGCTCGACCACGTAGTCGCGCTGCGCGTCGCCGCCATCGCGGACGAGGTCGACTTCGTCTTCTGCG
>Ga0187779_10001285_pt1 | contig 15718 bp, 14 predicted proteins | sample 1015_Q2_SP10_10__FD_132435 | JGI IMG/M metagenome (GOLD analysis project Ga0187779, IMG submission 132435) | Tropical peat soil microbial communities from peatlands in Department of Meta, Colombia - 1015_Q2_SP10_10_MG | ecosystem: Environmental > Terrestrial > Soil > Wetlands > Peat | place... | reverse complement strand
TATCATCGAGCGGGCCGTCGTTCTAGCAAAGAGGGGACTCGTCACGGTTAAAGATCTCCCAATCCACGTCCAAGCCGACAGGGAAGAAGGAAAAACTCAACCCGCACACCTGAAGGGCTCGCTGCACGAGACGCTTAAAACGATGGAACGAGGCCTCATAGTTGACGCCTTGAAAGAAACGGGAGGTGTTCAGACGCAGGCTGCGGAGCGGCTCGGCATTAGCGAGCGTGTATTAAGATATAAATTAAAGAAGTACCGTATCAGGGATGATGGTGTGAATGCCGGTAATAAAATCTGAGGACGTCTGCATCATCATACAATCCCGGCGATGTCTTCCCAAGTTATTGGCAATATTACGCTCGACAGTTCACGGTTTGTCTATGACATGCTGTTCACGTTCTGCGCAGTCTTCGTGCGGCCTTTCGGCATAACCCGAGCTGGTGTAAAAAGGCATCATGGCTATAGGGTGCCAATATCATGCGCTGAGGCTAATGTGGAGAGCGCTCCGGATAGAAGAAAATGCGCTTCTAAACGATCCAATCCGTATTTTACTTTTTATGGCAACGAGTGCAGTTTTTTTGGTCCTTGACGTCGAAGGCCTTGTTGCCGTCGTGACACTTGCCGCAGAAAGCCCCCTTCGTGATTTTGCTCATGTCCATTTTATACGATCCTTGGGACATCTGGAATATCTGGTAGTGACATCCGGTGCATTTCAGGCCATGTCCGTTTACATGCTTGTCATGGCTGAATACGACTGGTGAGGCATTTTGGGGCTTGAAGATGAAATCTCCTCCGCCGATCTCTTGCCCGTAAGTACTGTAAGGGATTGTCAGGCAGGTAGCCACTATTAATGCAATTTCTAACATTCTATTTTTTGTCATATATCCTCCTCCCCTTGAGTTGACCCCTCGAATAGCAGATTCAATGACAATGCATTGTAGCAAGAGACTGCGCATTTTTCAAGTACTTTTGCACAAACACACATTTGCAGGACCTATTTCTAGGACCGAATAAAGAAAATCTGTTATAATAAGTGCATACGTCAAGGCGATCTCACTGTTCAAGAAGGGGGAACCATGCTATCCGAACTCTCATTAGCATCGATACGAAAAATGACTCCAGAGCTCAAAAAACCGGTGAGATTAATCGTATTCACGACGGACATTGCATGCGAGTCATGCCCTGACATGCTGAAACTCGGAACGGCGATCAAGAAGCACTTCGATAAAATAGCCCTGGAAACGTACGATCTGGTCATGGACAGGGACAAAGTGCAGCAATACGGCGTAAAGCTGGCCCCGACAATAATTGTCCAGGGCGGGGAAGGTCAGTGGGCAGCGTTTGCCGGGTACCTTGAGGACATTATGCTGGAAGTGCTGTTATCAGCCATAAAGGTACTCTCAGAGGGGAACGCCTGGTACCCGGAAAATATCATGCGCGCTCTCAAACATCTTTCTAACGACGTGAAGGTACGCGTGTTCGTAGAAAGTGATTGTGCTCAATGCCGACCAGTCGCTGTAACGGCCATATGGCTTGCTCTCACAAGCAGCTTTATCTCTACAGAGGTCGTTATTGCAAGCGACTATCCGGACCTGGTAAAAAAGTTTGGCATAAAGACCTTACCGACGACGATATTCGGTGAGAACATCCAAATGACTGGTCATGTTACGGAGGGACAATTTCTTGAGACGTTATTCCAGGCACAGGGAATCAAGGCTGGCGCTGATAAGCGGTGCCTTGTTTGTGGCAATCTGTCTCCCGATGTAATCTGCACATCCTGCAAAACCAGGATCGAGGCTGAGGCAAAGGACCATAAGCTGAAGAGTGAAAAAATGAACCGCTAGGAATCCCCTAGATGTCCAGAGGGTCAACGTCGTTTTTTTCGTGAGCGATTCTTACACTATGGTTTGCTGGCCATGCGGCGATCGTGATTGTCATTCGGTGATTGACGGGGAGTGCACGGCATGAAGCGAGCATTGTTGCAGGATCCGCGTGAAAACAACCAGGTGCAGTGTAGCCTCTGCAGCCATCGCTGCATCATCGCTCCTGGTAAACGCGGTATTTGCAGTGTCAGAGAGAACCGTGACGGCATCCTGTACAGCCTCGTTTACGATAAGGTCATCGCGCGCAATATAGATCCCATCGAGAAAAAGCCTCTTTTCCACTTTTTGCCGGGCAGCCGTTCATATTCCATTGCTACGCCTGGATGTAATTTCCGTTGCAAGCACTGCCAGAACTCCGATATTTCCCAGCTTCCTCATGACCGGGGAGGCATAATCGTGGGAGAGAATATCCCGCCCACCTCGATCGTCGAGACAGCCCGGGCACAACATTGCGAAAGCATTTCCTATACATATACCGAGCCAACGATCTACTTTGAACTTGCCTACGACACGGCGCGGCTTGCTGTTGAGGCAGGCCTAAAGAACGTGTTCGTGACGAACGGCTATAGTACCGCCGAGGCACTCAAGATCATTCGGCCCTATCTCCATGCCGCAAACATCGACCTCAAAGGATTCAGTGAAGAATTTTACAGGCGTATCTGCGGCGCACGGCTCCAACCGGTCTTGGACGCCATTAAACTCTACAAAGATTTCGGCATCTGGATTGAAATCACAACATTGGTTATTCCTGGCAACAATGATTCGGATGAACAACTGACCTCGATTGCACAGTTCATAAAATCGGTAGACGAATCGATCCCGTGGCATGTGTCCAGGTTCCATCCAGCATATAAACTCGTTGACCAGCCTGTCACGCCACTGTCTACACTCGAACGTGCCCGAAGAATCGGTATGGATGCGGGTCTCCTGCATGTTTATGAAGGTAACGTTCCTGGACAAGGGGAAAACACTATCTGCCCCAATTGTAAACAACCGATTATTAGACGGGTCGGTTTCACCGTGCAGGAAAACAACGTTATCGACGGAATGTGCGGATACTGCAGGACGCGAATCGCCGGAGTTTGGCAGTGAGCTGATCTCTGGTCGTGGGGAGTTGCGATGGGGGAAGGGCTGCATGACAGAACGTTACGAAACGTTCGCACATGAATCCGATATCGGCATCCGAGGGTTTGGCAACACTCTTGAAGAAGCTTTTGAAGCTGCAGCCATGGCGATGTATTCCGTCATCGCGAAGATCGAGTTGATTAAACCCTCGCAGCGAAACGAGGTGACTGCTTCGGCGCCTGACAGCGAAATGCTTTTGGTAGAATGGTTGAATGCACTGCTATCCCTCTCTGACGTTGAGCGCATGGTTTACTCAAAGTTTATCGTGAAGATAGAGGGAACAGCGCTTACAGGCTCGGCATGGGGTGAAAAGCTTGATCGGACTCGTCATGAACCGAAAGTGGAAGTGAAAGGGGCCACCTACCATATGTTGAAGGTGTATAAGAACGGCGCTTTGTATATAGCGCAGTGCGTCGTTGATGTTTAAGAAATATAAGGTAGCAATGGGGAGAAATCCTTAGTAAATTTATTCACCACGTTCTGAGGACTGGGTTTGGATCCTAAATCCTTCCATAGAATTAACGATTTTCTCTGGGAAATACCGCAACAGGGGGATATGAGAGTTCCCGGAAGGATATTTGCCAGCGAGAAGCTCATCGAGGAGATGGACGAGAAAGTTAGGGAGCAGGTGACGAACGTTGCCACGCTGCCAGGCATTCAGGTCGCCTCCCTCGCAATGCCTGATGCACACTGGGGCTATGGTTTTCCTATCGGAGGCGTAGCTGCGTTTGACGCTGCAGAAGGGGGAATCATATCCATGGGAGGGGTGGGCTTCGATATCTCCTGCGGCGTACGCACCATGAAGACGGGTATGACCTACGAGGAAGTCAAGCCGCGCCTCAAAACGCTGGTTGACCAATTTTTTAACCGTGTGCCTGCCGGTGTTGGATCAGAAGGGCTTATCAAGCTCTCCCCAGGCCAGATCGATGAAATGCTTAGAGACGGTGCCGTCTGGGCAATCAGAAAGGGCTACGGCATCAACGAAGACCTCGTCTACATAGAAGAAGGCGGTCGCGTGAACGGTGCGGAGCCGGAACATGTCTCCGACACTGCCAAGAAACGGCAGTACCGCGAGATGGGTACGCTTGGCTCGGGGAACCATTATCTCGAAGTTCAGGTGGTTTCCGAGGTGTATGATACAGAGGCTGCACTGGCCATGAGCTTAAGGAAGGATGACGTCGTCATCACAGTCCACTGCGGATCGCGCGGACTCGGTCACCAAATCGGCACGGACTATTTAAAAAGTCTTGCCAACGCAGCGCAGCGATTCAGGCTGCCCATCAGGGACCGCGAACTCGCTTCGGCGCCCATCGATTCACCGGAGGGCAAAGAGTATTTCGGCGCCATGAGCGCAGGTATCAACTGTGCCCTTGCAAACCGCCAGATCATCACTCATCTTGTAAGGGAGATATTTACCGACGTTTTCCCCGAAGGACATATCGCTATGCTCTATGACATCAGCCACAACACCTGCAAGGTGGAGACGCATACGGTCGACGGCAAGAAAAAAAGACTTTATGTTCATCGCAAAGGTGCCACGAGGGCCTTTGGTCCTGGCCAGATAGATCTTCCACTGGAATACCGTCATATTGGCCAGCCCGTACTCATTGGCGGGACTATGGGCACTTCATCCTATATCCTCGCAGGGACGGAAGCCGGTATGAAAACAGCTTTCGGGTCTGCCTGCCATGGTGCGGGAAGAGCTATGTCACGGACTCAGGCGAAAAAAAGATGGCATGGCAGGGACGTCATACGATCCCTCGAAGAACAGGGTGTCTTGATACGCGGCCATTCCTACTCCGGTATTGCAGAGGAAGCACCAGACTCTTATAAGGATGTGTCAGAGGTCGTGGAGGCAACACACCAGGCAGGCCTCGCACGCAAGGTTGTACGGGTTAAGCCGGTTGCTTGTGTCAAGGGGTAGGATTCATGATAATCGATATCCAGCCTGATAATGCCATCATCAACGTCCCTCATTTATTCTAGTCATAACGTAAACAATCTTTCTTCCCTCGACAAATCCTTCAAAATACTCTAATATTATTCGTGCAACGTTTATGGACGACCTCAAGACCATATTGGACCGGATCCGGAAGCCACTTGTTTTTGCCAGCAAGGACAACTTTGCGCATCTGCATAGTCTAACTGCTCTGGAGCCATTCATGCGGCCACAGGTTGAAGAATTGAAGCGGCTTTTGAACGAACGAAACGAGATAGCGGAAATCGAAAGTCTGTTTATTGATTTTGACATTATGCTTCCCGAAGTCAAAAAAGAACGCATTATCAGCGCATGCGCGGTAATAGATTCACTCGAGTTCAATAAACAAGAAACGGTGCCCAAAAGCGATAGCCATTCCCCCAAACCTGTTATTTCCGCAAGAATATCGGAACCATCCGCGTCGCTCAGGCTCGATACCCCCATTCAATATTGCAAAGGCATTGGTCCGAAAAGAGCTGAAATGCTTCAGAAACTCGGCATGTTAACGGTTGAAGATGCCCTGGAATACCTGCCTTGGCGGTACGAGGACCGGGGCAATCTCAAGAAGATCGCCAGGCTCTCGTACGGATCATACGAGACCGTCTCGGGGGAAGTTGTTTCTTCAGAAGTCGTCTCGACCAAACGACAGAAATTGAAAATATTTGAGCTCCTGATTACCGACAAGAGTGGCATGCTCCTCGGCTCCTGGTTCAATCAGCCCTTCATGCAGAAAGTATTTAAAAAAGGTCAGAGAGTCATCCTCTCCGGCGTTATCAAGTCTAACCCGTACAAAGGCGGCATAGCACAGATCGATAACCCTGATTATGAAATCATGGACGATGAAGAGGCAGATAATTTGATTCACACCGGCAGGACTGTTCCCATCTATAGGACCACTGCCGGCTTATCCGTTCGTTATCTTCGCAGCATGATGAAGACCATTCTGGATACCTGCGGTGGTACTATGGTGGAGATGCTGCCTCAGGAAATCATAAACAGGTATGCGCTGATGGCCGTTCCGGACGCTTACTACGAAGTCCATTTTCCCACCTCCGAAAAAGATATTTCTGTTCTCAACCGCGGTATGAGCCCGGCCCACCGCAGGTTGAGCTTTGAAGAACTGTTTATCCTTGAGCTGGGGCTTGCGCTCAGAAAACAGGGCGTTATCAAGGGGAAAAAGGGGATCTCGTTCAAGCCTTTCGATGGGCTGGAAATCGAGTTGAGGAAAACGTTGCCCTTTGCGCTGACGGGCGCCCAGGAGAGGGTGATTGCCGAAATCAAGCGAGACATGACTGCCGCGCGACCCATGAACCGGCTGGTGCAGGGCGACGTGGGATCCGGAAAAACTGTCGTCGCCATGATTGCTTCGCTCCTCGCTGTCGAGAACGGGTATCAGGCCTGCATCATGGCACCAACCGAAATCCTCGCAGAGCAACATCACAAGAACATTGGTGCCATGGCTCAGCCTCTCGGTGTTGCGGTCAGGTATCTCACTGGTAGCAGTAGTAAAAAAGAAAAAGAAACTGCTCTTGCCGATATCGAGTCCGGTACAGCGCAGATCGTCATCGGCACACATGCGCTCATTGAAACTCAGGTGCAATTTAAACGGCTCGGTCTTGCTATCATAGACGAACAGCACCGGTTCGGTGTTATGCAGCGATCGACGCTCACATCCAAGGGGTATGAGCCGGATGTACTAGTCATGACGGCCACGCCGATACCGCGCACGCTCGCTATCACGGTCTATGGCGACCTAGACGTGTCCGTGATCGATGAAATGCCTGCGGGCAGGAGCCCGGTTATTACCCGGCTTTATTTTGAGAGCAGGCGGAACGAGGCGTATAACTTTCTTGAAACTGAGCTCAGAAAAGGACGTCAGGTCTATGTGGTGTATCCGCTTGTAGAAGAGAGCGAAAAGAGCGATCTCAAGGCCGCCACCGAGATGGCAGCCCACATGCAAAAAGACATCTTCCCTCACTGGAAGATCGGGTTGTTGCACGGGAGGATGAAGGGAAATGAAAAAGAGTCGGTCATGGCATCTTTTAAGGCTGGTGAAATTAACATCCTCGTTTCGACCACGGTGATCGAAGTCGGCGTGGATGTACCAAATGCAGCAGTCATGGTGATTGAGCACCCTGAGCGTTTTGGCCTTGCACAGCTCCACCAGTTGCGAGGGCGAGTTGGGCGGGGTGGCTACCAGTCATACTGTATCCTCATGGGCCCGCGAATGTTCGCTGCGGATGCACGGGAGCGTCTCACAGTCTTTAGCCGGACGAACGATGGCTTTAAAATCGCCGAAGAGGACCTTCGTTTGCGGGGCCCTGGTGAGTTTTTCGGAACGCGTCAATCAGGTATTCCGGACCTGCGTGCGGCAAACCTCATTCGTGACGCTGATTTGCTCGAAAAAGCGAGAACAGAAGCGTTCAACCTCCTTCTCCGTGATGCGCAGCTTGCGCAGTATCCCAAGTTGCGGGAACTGCTTGCAAGGAAGTGGCGGGGAAAACTCGGTCTCATCAACGTTGGTTGATATTTCTTTGCTATTCTGTTACAGTAACTGGGGGCTCGAGAAAGTCGGGGAAAGGTCAGGGAACTAAGGTGACATTATTTGCTGTGGCCAGATACGCTATCGATCTCAAGGAGCTATCATGAACATCTGGGAAAAAGTTGCCCTGAACATGCAGAAAGGTTCAAAACAGGTCGCTACGGCTGCGGCAACCTTTGCTGAACGGGTAAGAGCTGAAGTCGCAATCGTGCGGCTTCGATTGCGCATGGATGAGGTCTCGTCCCGTATCGCAGAGTTGCATCGGACGATCGGCTGGAAGCTTGTCGATCTGCAAAAGAAAAACACCCTCCCCAAAACAACTGATCAACTGCTCAAGGATGAAGATATTGTCGCAGCAGTTGTAGAACTCGCTGACCGAGAACAGGAGATCGGGGAATTGCAAGAGGAGATCAAAAATATCCAGGCCGACATTAAAACGACCTTCCGGTACACGGAGGACAGGATCTTATGATCTCGATTGTTATATTGTTGTTCGGTCTTGTCATCGGCAGCTTCCTGAACGTTTGCATCGTGCGTTTGCCTCGTGGACGGTCAATAGCAAATCCTGCTTCGCACTGTCCCCGGTGTCGGACTCCAATCAGATTTTACGATAATATTCCGATTATCAGTTTCCTTCTGTTGAGGGGGAAATGCAGGAGCTGCGGAGAACCGATTTCTTGGCGCTATCCGATTGTCGAATTGCTGAACGGGATACTCTACCTCTGGATCGTGAATGAATTTGGACTGAGCGGGGAAGCAGTTCTCCTAATGGCTTTCTGTTCGTCGCTCATTGTCATAACTTTTATCGATTTCGACCATCAAATTATCCCTGACGTGATCACGATGCCGGGGATGCTGATCGGGCTTCTGCTAGCCCCTTTTTTCATGTATCCTCTCACAGACCAGTTGCCATTCCATATCGACAGGCTGCTGCCTCATGCCGGACCTTATCTGGTGGCATTCATGAATTCGCTGATCGGTCTTGTTCTTGGCGGCGGGCCGCTGCTTGCAATCGGCTGGATTTGGGAGAAACTCCGGCACATCGAGGCAATGGGTGGCGGTGATGTGAAACTCATGGGTATGGTCGGAAGCTTTCTCGGCTGGAAATGTGCACTGCTCACGATCATGCTTGGCGCAGTGGTAGGTTCGGTCGTCGGTATTCTGTTGATTCTCTTGAAACAGCACAAAATGGAGAAAGTTATACCGTTCGGTCCGTTTCTGGCACTCGGTGCGGTGATAGCTGCTTTCTACGGTTTCGATATCATATCGTGGTACCTCGGTCTCATCCGTATATGACCAGCTTAACTTTACTACTATTGTTACCTGCAACGCTGATCCTCATATTCGCGACCTATGTACTTTGGAGCGCAACGCGACGTTTTCGGATTGCATTCGGCAAGAAGTCCGTTGATCACCAAAAGAATACCGACACGACATTCATCATCAATGCCTTTCAGGAGGTCACAAGACAACTCAAGGAAAACGAAAAGGAGCTTCAGCGGCTCAAGGTGGTAGCTGAACAGCGAGCCGAGAATATCGAAAGTTACAATGAAAACATTCTCCAATGCGTTACAAGCGGCGTAATGACTTTTGATGTTCAATGCAGGCTGATAACGATCAATCGCGCGGCCGAGGAAACGCTCTCTCTCGACCGAGATCAGGTAATGGGCAAAACCTCTCGGGACCTTTTTGGCGATGGCGACATAACCGAAGCGGTCCAATCCACGCTTGAACGAAAAATACCGTCGGCCCGCATGGAGGCAATGCTCGACCGTACAGGCAGCCAGCTCTGGCTCGGCTACAATACGGCAGTGCTCACGGACAGGCATAAGTCGGCGATTGGTGTGATCCTTTCCTTTACGGATCTGACGGAAGTTAAGCGGCTTCAGGAACAGATGGAATTAAGAGAGAGACTGATGGCGCTGGGCGAGATGTCCGCCGGGATTGCCCATGAATTGAGGAACCCTATGGCGGTCATATCAGGCTATCTTAACCTTCTCTCCAAGAGAACCGACCCCATCGGACAGGACGTAATACGAAAAACAACGGATGAAATCAACGGCATGAACCGGATCATCGGTGATCTGTTGACGTTTGCTCGGCCGGCATCTTTGAACCGTGTGAGTGTCAATAGCAAGGAATTGATCGAGAGTTGTCTCTCAGCTGTGATAAAGGCCAAGGATATCGGACCCCATATTATAACTGCAGTAAAACTCGACGACGTCCGGATATCGTGCGATGAAGTACTTATGCGCCAGGCATTCACCAACATGATTCAGAATGCAATCGAGTCTATGACGGACGGCGGCAACCTTACGATCGAAAGCAAGAGCGGAAAGGACTTGAAAGTTGTCATTCGCGATACGGGAATTGGTATCGACTCGGATGAACTGAAGAAAATATTCCTCCCTTTTTATACAACCAAGGATTCGGGTGTGGGCCTGGGGCTCGCTCTTGTGCACAAGATTATAACCTCTCATGGGGGGAGGATCGAAGTAGAAAGCAAAAAAGGAAGAGGCACGACATTCACGGTGCTAATCCCAGTGAGGTAGCGCTACTATGGCTGATACAATACTTGTTGTCGAAGACAAGGAAAGCATGCTCGACATGCTTAAGCAAACACTCGAGTCAGAAGGCTATCTGGTAATCGCTGCCAGGGACGGCAGTGAGGGTATTCGGAAGCTGGCCGATGAACGGATCGGGCTTGTGGTCACAGATCTTAAGCTGCCAAAAAAGAACGGGTTCGATGTTCTGAAAGCTGTGAAACAGGAAAACCCTCTTCTTCCGGTCATCGTCATGACAGCTTTCGGCACGATCGAAACGGCGGTGCGAGCCGTCAAGGATGGCGCTTATGATTTCTTGACCAAACCCTTTGATACCGACCATATGCTTGTTCTCATCAGACGCGCACTCGACGCAACTCGACTTGCGACCGAGAACATCCTGTTAAAAGAAGAATTTTCTGATAAACTGGGCATGCCCAAGATCATCGGCAAGAGCAGCCAGATGCAGGAGATCACATCCAAGATCCAGAAAGTCGCACCAACCAACGCGACAGTTCTGATCCATGGCGAAAGCGGCACCGGTAAAGAGCTCTTCGCACGCGCCATCCATTACCTGAGCCTGCGCAATAATGCACCGTTTATAGCCATCAATTCCGCTGCAATCCCGCGAGAACTGCTCGAAAGCGAGTTGTTTGGTTACGAGCGGGGCGCATTCACGGGCGCGGAAGCCCGAAAACTGGGAAAGCTTGAACTCGCGGATAAGGGGACCGTATTCCTCGATGAGATCGGCGACATGGACCTGGCGCTTCAGGCAAAGCTGCTCCGCGTTCTGCAGGAACAGGTAATCGAGCGTGTAGGTGGCGGAAAGCCAATCAAAATCGACGTCCGTGTCGTTGCGGCAACGAATAAGGACTTAGGTAAGGCAGTAGCAGCGAAGGCGTTTCGCGATGACCTGTTTTATCGCCTCAATGTATTTCCTATCACAATTCCTCCGCTCCGGGAGCGGAGGGACGATATTCCTGCGCTCTCTCAGAACTTCTTGAACAAATATACAGCTGAAGTGAGAAAAGGCCCGCTCTTGATCTCAGATGACGCCATGGATATCCTGATGAAGTCTCCTTGGAAAGGCAATGTGAGGGAACTGGAAAATGTCATCGAGCGTGCCGTGATCTATGCGGATGGCGATATTATCCGATCTCAGGACCTCGGAATCAGCGAACCAAGCATTATCGATGCCCTTGCGGAGCATGTGCCCATGGATGGCCCGCTACATCAAGTAGCCGAGGCAGCAACGCGTATCGCCGAGTCGCGCAGGATCAGGCAGGTACTCAAGCAGACGGGTGGGAATAAGTCCCGGGCTGCGGAGGTCCTCCAGGTGAGCTATAAGACATTGCTTACAAAGATAAAGGATTATAAGCTGGAAGATAAGACCGAGAATGAGCAGTGAGGAAAGATGAGAAAATAGGCGTTGCACCCCATGCTTTAGCCTGGGAATGCTTCAGGGTAGTTTTCAAGAGGTCATGTTTGTTCTATACTTTCGTCAAGTGAAACGCTCATCATGCATAAGATCCCTATTGAAATAAAAAAAGAATTCGAAAAGTTAGTAAAGGACATCAACGAGCATAATTATCGGTATCACGTTCTTGACGCTCCAATCATCTCTGACGAAGAATACGATCGTCTCTTCAGAAAATTGAAGGAGCTTGAGGAAAAGTACCGCTACATCCTTCCCGATTCACCCACCAAACGCGTCGGTGCGCCACCCCTCGACAAATTCGAAAAAGTGAAACACACCGTGCCCATGCTTTCCCTCGATAATGCATTCACCCATGATGAGGTGCGTGAGTTTGACCAGCGCGTCAAGCGTTTCCTTAAATCTGATCAAAACGTCGAGTACACGATCGAACCGAAATACGATGGTCTCGCCATGGAACTCAGCTACAAGAAAGGCTTGCTGGAAAAAGCTTCGACTCGCGGTGACGGGTACGAAGGCGAAGATGTCACTACAAACATTAAAACTATCAAAGCAGTACCCCTCAGAATCGAGGGTGTTCACGTCCCGGAGGAAATCGACATTCGCGGTGAAGTCTATATGGATATCGATGAGTTCGAGAGCCTGAACAAGGAACGGGAAAAGGGAGGTGAGCCGCCTTTTGCGAACCCCCGGAATGCCGCGGCTGGTGCCGTGCGTCAGCTTGACTCAGCCGTTACCGAGAAGCGCAAACTTCATATGGCATGCTACGGTTTAGGTGCGGCAAAGGGAATAGAATTCACCAGCCAGTCTGATTTTGTTGGCTGGCTCAAAAAAGCTCATTTCCCCGTTCCGCAGGTTTTTGATACCGTTATCGGCGTCGATCACGCCATCGATTCCATCAGGACGATTGAACAACGAAGGTCCCAATTCCCATTTGAAACTGACGGTGCAGTCGTAAAAGTGAATGACGCTAATCTTCAAAATGTGCTTGGCTATAAAACACGCGAACCCCGCTGGGCAATCGCTTACAAATTCCCGGCACACCAGGGGACGACAGAAGTTCAAGACATCATAGCGAGCGTTGGCAGAACGGGAGCTATCACACCAGTAGCTATGCTGAAGCCTGTACAGATCGGGGGGGTCATGGTTTCGCGCTCAACCCTGCACAACTGGGATGAGATCGAGCGCAAGGATATTCGCGTCGGTGATACAGTGGTCGTCGAGCGTGCAGGAGATGTGATACCGCATGTGGTAATGGTCATCAAAGATAAGAGGACAGGTCATGAGCGGAAATTTCCACCTCCAGGAATATGCCCGGTTTGCGGCTCACGCGTTGTTCGGGAAGAGGGTGAGGTCGCTTACCGCTGCATTGGACTCAACTGCGAGGCTCAGGTGCTCGAAAAGATCATTCACTATGCATCGCGCGGTGCCATGGACATAGAACACCTGGGCGAAAAAAATGTGGAGCTTCTTTACGGTCAGGGTCTGATCAGACATTTTGTTGATCTCTATAAACTGAAAAAGGAACGGCTGCTAGAACTTCCCCGATTCGCTGAAAAGTCATCACAAAATCTGATTGATGCCATCGATAAGAGCAGAAAAGTCACGCTCTCCCGCTTCCTCTACGCTCTCGGGATTCCCCACGTAGGAGAATACGCGGCCAAGCAGCTTGCTAAGAATTTCAGCAAACTTGAGGACCTTTACCGGGTGACGCCTGAACGAATCCTGGAGATCAGGCAAATGGGCGATACACTCGCGGAGACAATCTCCGGTTTCTTCAATGAGAAAGAAAATCTTAAGACCCTCGATACACTCACGAAGCATCGGCTGCAAATCACCAATCCGGATTTCGAAGGCGGCAGAGAGATCAAATCAAAGAGAACATTGGAAGGATTTAGCATTGTTATAACTGGTACGTTATCCCGACCGCGGCACGAATTTGAAGAATTGATCGAACGTCTAGGAGGTCATGCTGTTGGTTCTGTGTCCAAAAAGACGAGCTATGTGCTGGCAGGGGAAGCTGCTGGCAGCAAGCTGGATAAGGCAAGAGAACTCGGCGTGAAAGTTGTTGACGAAAAGACTTTTCTGGAGATGATCGGTGAACGCACATGAGGATTGGTTTTCACGTTTCCATCTCGGGCGGATTTTTCCTTTCAGTTCAACGCGCTTTTGAGCTGGGCTGCACGTGTATGCAGATATTCAGCCGAAATCCCCGCGGCTGGCTTGTGAAACCGCTCGATACATTCGATGTACTGGAATTCAAGAAACTGCGTGAACAGTGGGACATTAAGCCCGTCTTTGTCCATACGAATTACCTCATCAATCTTGCTTCCTCGCGACCTGACCTCTACGAAAAATCTATAGAGCAGTTTGTGATCGATCTGGAGCGTACAGAAGCACTGGGAGCCGAATATCTCGTTACGCATCTGGGCTCAGCAAGCGGAAAGGACGAGGCATGGATGATCGACCGTGTATCAGGAGCGATCAATATGGCCATGAAGCTCCATCCACCCTCGGCGGAGATCCTTCTTGAAAATACCGCAGGCGAGAAGGGTGATATAGGCTATTCGCTAGAACAGGTCCAGGAGGTTATGTCCCGGCTTCACGATGCTTCACGCATCGGTATCTGCTACGATACCTGCCATGGATTTGCTGCAGGGTATGATATCCGTAAGAAGACTCACGTAGATGCTCTTGCAAAAAAGATCGATACAACCGTGGGACTTGCGCAGCTCAAAGGCATGCATCTGAATGATTGTCTTCGTGACTTTGGTTCCCATGTGGACAGGCACTGGCATATTGGCGAAGGAAAAATCGGGATTGATGGATTTAAAATATTGCTCAACCATCCTGCCTTCAAAAACGTTCCCAAGATAATGGAAACTCCAAAGGAGACGGAAGAGGACGATGTCAGGAACATGAAGACGGTGCGTTCGCTCGTAAGGAAGAGCGAAAAAATGCTGTAAATGCACTATGCTAAACTGAATGCATCTGCAATCGTGCGTGTCATTTCCCTATAAACGTGCGGCTGTGATTGGAATATCGTTTGAAGAACTGCATAATTTCAGGGTTCCTTGTCATCGTGCTTGCCGCACTACCTGCGGCATATGTGGTTAGTGCGGCAGGCGACCGCGATATTGTCGGCATTTGGAATGACGAGGAGAAAGACGCAAAAATCGAGATATTCCGATGCGCGGAAAAATACTGCGGCAAGATCGTCTGGCTCAAGGAACCGAACTATTCAGTTGATTCAAAGGACGGCGTTTCGGGAACTCCGAAACTTGATATATATAATCCTGATCTCGCGCTCAGGGCTAAACCGATTCTTGGACTGGAGATAGTAAAAGATTTTATTTATCAGGGCAATAATAAGTGGGCAGACGGCAGACTATACAATCCTGAGAACGGAAAGACTTACAGTGGCAAAATGACCCTGGTATTGCCGAATCAACTGGACCTGCGGGGCTTCATCGGCATCTCCTTGCTCGGTCGAACAACAACATGGACGAGATAGATGAGGTGAATACATCAAGGGCGGGGAATATACCGTTCATGGATGAAAGACAAAAGATACTTGTAAGTGACAAATTAAAGCAAGCCAGAGAATCTCTGGAGGATGCCAAGGCGCTCCTGGCCCTGGATGCTGAAGTCAATTTCGTGATGAACAGCCTGTACTACGCTTTTTTATATCCCGTACTCGGATTGCTTCAGGCACTAGGAATAGCAGCGCCTATACATGGCACGGCGATATCCCTCTTTGAGCGGGAATTCTCGGGTGAGGGGGGTATCGACGCAAGGTTCATGGAAGCACTCCGTAAGGCAATTGAACTTCGACCTGCATGCGCCTGTGAAGGACAGAAGAAGGCAACGCCCGAGGATGTAGAGCAGCTCTTGCCCTTGGCAGAGGACTTTTTAATGAGAGTCGAGCGGTTAATTTCCTCAAAAAAAGATTGAACACCGGCTTACTCACTCCCACGCTTGGCGTGACATCATGAGGGACAAGCGGACCAGGACTGTGTTCCGTGGTCTTTCTCTAACGTTTGACTGCTCAACGACGCATTGAACTATGCCATGCATTATCCCGCCCTCAGCCGACAGAGAAAGGTCAGTGCTACGGAAGACCTTTATGTTGATACTTCTTTGCGTTCTTAGTGAACTGTCCATACCAAGCGTCGTGGATTGGCTTTTTAAGGCTTTCTCCGGGAGGCCTTA
>Ga0187779_10001283_pt1 | contig 15725 bp, 18 predicted proteins | sample 1015_Q2_SP10_10__FD_132435 | JGI IMG/M metagenome (GOLD analysis project Ga0187779, IMG submission 132435) | Tropical peat soil microbial communities from peatlands in Department of Meta, Colombia - 1015_Q2_SP10_10_MG | ecosystem: Environmental > Terrestrial > Soil > Wetlands > Peat | place... | reverse complement strand
GATCACCGCCGCCGCGGTCCACGTGGGCGGCGCGCCCGCGACCGTGTACAGGAAGTTCTTCAGGACATCGGTCCCGTGCGGTGTGTGCACGACCTCGGGATGGAACTGGATGCCGTACAGCTTCCGCGCGGCATCCTCGAACGCGGCGATCGGCGTGGACTGCGAGCCCGCGACGACTCGCGCACCGGTCGGCGGGGCGGTCACCGAGTCGCGATGCGACATCCACACGACCTGGTCCTCCGGCGTGCCGGCCAGGAGCACCGACTCCTGCGCGTGCACCGACGCCTTCCCGAACTCCGAGACGCCCGTGCGCTCGACGCGACCGCCGAGCTCCTGCGCCATCAGTTGCATGCCGTAGCAGATCCCGAGTGTCGGCACTCCGAGCTCGAGGATGCGCGGGTCGATGCGGGGCGCACCGTCCGCGTAGACCGATGCGGGACCGCCGCTGAGGACCAGCGCGTGCGGATTCCGCGCGCGCACCTGCTCGACAGTGACGCCGTGGCCGACCAGCTCCGAGTACACACGACACTCGCGCACGCGGCGCGCGATCAGCTGCGCGTACTGACCACCGAGGTCGACCACGAGCACCGGCCGCTCCTCGGCCGGCCGCTCGGGCAGCGGCACGACCTCGGCGCCGGCGCTACCGCCGGTAATTCGGCGCCTCCTTCGTGATCGTCACGTCGTGTGGATGCGACTCGCGCAGCCCGGCGCCAGTGATCCGGACGAAGCCCGCGTGCTTCAGGTCGTCGATCGTCGCCGCCCCGCAGTAGCCCATCGCCTGGCGCAGGCCGCCGACGAGCTGGTGCACGATCGCCGCCACCGGCCCCTTGTACGGAACGCGCCCCTCGATGCCCTCGGGCACGAGCTTCTCCACGTCCTCGACGTCGCCCTGGAAGTACCGGTCCTGCGAGAACCCCCGTGCACGCATCGCGCCGAGCGAGCCCATGCCCCGGTACTCCTTGAACCGCTCCCCCTGGTGGAGGACGACCTCGCCCGGACTCTCGTCGGTGCCTGCGAGCAGGGAGCCCGCCATCACCGCGTCGGCTCCCGCGGCGATCGCCTTCGCGATGTCGCCGGAGGACGTCAGCCCGCCGTCGGCGATCAACGGCACGCCGTGACGGGCCGCGACCTGCGCGCAGTCGTAGATCGCCGTCACCTGCGGCACGCCGACGCCGGCGACGACACGCGTCGTGCAGATCGAGCCCGGCCCGACGCCGACCTTCACGGCGTCCGCGCCCGCGTCGACGAGCGCCTCGACCGCGGCAGCGGTCGCGATGTTGCCGGCGATCGTCTCTACCTCCCACTCGTCCTTGATGCGGCGCACCATCTCGACGACGGCGGCGCTGTGGCCGTGCGCCGTGTCGACGACGAGCGCGTCGATGCCCGCGTCGACGAGCGCGCCGGCGCGCTTCCACGAATCGGTGCCGATGCCGACGGCCGCGGCGACGCGAAGGCGACCGCGCTCGTCCTTCGTCGCGTCCGGGAACTCGATCCGCTTCTGGATGTCCTTGACGGTGATGAGACCCCTGAGCCTTCCGTCGGCGTCGACGACGGGAAGCTTCTCGATCTTGTTCCGATGGAGGATCTCCTCTGCCTCCTCGAGCGTCGTGCCCACCGGCGCGGTCACGAGGTTGCGCGCGGTCATCAGCGCGGAGACGGGCTGCGTCGTGTCGTCCTCGAAGCGCAGGTCGCGGTTCGTCAGGATCCCGACGAGGATCCCGTTCGGGTCGGTGATCGGCACACCGGAGATGTGGTAGCGCGCCATCAGCTCCACGGCGTGCGCCACCGGCGCGCTCGCCGGCAGCGTGACGGGCTCGACGATCATTCCCGACTCGGACCGCTTGACCTTGTCGACCTCCGCGACCTGGTCCTCGATCGAGAGGTTGCGGTGCAGGACGCCGATGCCGCCCGCGCGCGCGAGCGCGATCGCCAGGCGCGCCTCGGTGACCGTGTCCATCGCCGCCGACACGACCGGGATCGACAAGCGGATCCGGCGGGTCAACGACGTGACCGTCGAGACGTCGTTCGGGAGGACGTGCGACTCCGCGGGAACGAGCAGCACGTCGTCGAACGTCAGCCCTTCCTTCGCAAACTTCTGCTCGAGCCGAAGCAGGCGTTCCAGTTCGCGTTGCCCGACCTCGAGATCCATCGGCACACGCTACCAGCGCGGCTCGACGGACTCGGGCTACGAAGAGACCGGCGTGAGTTCCTCGACGCGGACGCTCTGCTGGAGGCTCGTCGCCTCGCGTGGGTCGAATCGTCCGGCCCCGACCTCGAGCGTCGAGGCCGCGCCAGCGGCCACCGCCGCTCGCATCGCCTCGTCCGGCGGCCCGTCCGACAATCGCGCCGCGAGGAACGCCGCGAGGAGCACGTCGCCGGCACCGATCGTCGACACCGGCTCGACCCGCGGGGCCTCCGCGCGGAAGATGACGCGGCGGCGATCCTCGCGAAATAGCCCGAAGCAGCCCGTCTCCGAGGTGATCAGCACGTTGCGGGCACCGAGATCGGCGATGCGGTCGAGCGCCATCATCGAGTCCTCCTCGTCGCGGAACTCCTGGCCGACGAGTGCCTCGGCCTCGCGCTCGTTCGGCGAGACGAGGAACGGCTCCGCCTCGACGCCGAGCCGCAGCGGCTCGCCCTCGGAGTCGAGGACCGCCCGCACGTTGTGGCGGTGCAGCTCGCGGATGGCGTCGCCGTAGAAGCCCTCGTCGACACCGCGGGGCAGGGAGCCTGCGAACACGACGAAGTCCGCCCCGCGAGACAAGTACGCGAGCTTCTCGAGCAGGATTGCGAGCTCCTCCTCCTCGACCCGCGGCCCCCACTCGTTGATTTCCGTGTACGTGGCCGCCGTGGGATCGACGACGGCGGTCGAGGTCCGCGACTCGTCGACGATCCGCACGAAGTCGTTGAGGATCGCCTCGGAGGTCAGCTCCTCGACGATGCGGGTGCCGGTGCGTCCGCCCGCCAGCCCCGAGGCGACGACCGGGACGTCGAGCGTCTTGAGCGCGCGCGCGACGTTGATCCCCTTCCCGCCCGGCAGCGCCAGCCCCTGGCTGGCGCGATGGCGCTGGCCGAGCTGGAAGTTCGGGACGGTGAGCGTGCGGTCGAGACCTGCGTTGAGCGTGACCGTGACGATCACGACAGCCAGCCCTTCACGTGCGAGAACGTGCGCCGGGCATAGAAACCCACTCGACCGAGGAGGGCCGGGCGCGACACGGCGTGCGCGGCGACGAGCGGCGCCGTGGCCACGAGCGCGCCACCGGAGTAGACACGGACCTTGCCGAGCCGCTGGCCCTGCCGCAGCGGGAGGTCGGCCGCGCCTGCCGTCGTCACGCGCTCGACGAGCGGACGGTCGACGCGAACGGGACGCAGCAGCGGCCGCGCGGCGACGAGGGGGACAGGCGAGCGCCCGTAGCCCACGGGGACGTGCCCGTACACACGCCCCGGGGCGATCACCCACGCCGGCCGCTCGACGGAGAGCGCCCACCGCAGCAGCGCGGCGAGGTCGTGGTCGCGCTGGCCGCGCGAGGGACTGCCGAGGATCGTCGTGTAGAGGTCGAGACCGTCTCGCTTCACGTTCGCGACCTCGCACCAGCCCGCGTTGTCGGTGTGACCGGTCTTCACGCCGTCGACCCCGCGGAAGATCCCGAGCAGGTCGTTCCACGTGTGCAGGGTGCGCCCGCCGGAGATCTGTGCCGTCCGCTCGCGCACGATCGAGCGGATCACGGGATAGCGCATCACGAGCTGTGCGAGCATCGTCACGTCCCGTGCGCTCGAGTAGTGACCGGTCACGTCGAGCCCGTCGGGACGCTCGTAGTGCGTGTGCGTCAACCCCAGCTTGCGCGCTTCGGCGTTCATCATCGCGACGAACCGCGACGCGCTCCCGTGACCGACGTAGTCCGCCAAGGCATCCGCCGCGTCGTTCGCGCTCTGGATCAGCGCACCTTCGAGCAGGTCGTGCACGGTCATGCGCTCGCCGGTGCGCAGGTCGATCGACGACTCGCCCACTGCAGCGGCGTCGGGCTGGACGGTGACCACGTCGTCGAGCTTCGCGTGCTGCATCGTCAACAGCACCGTCATCAGCTTCGTCAGGCTCGCCATTGGGACGCGCGCGTTCGCAGCCTTCTGCGCGAGCACGTCCCCGGTTGTCGCGTCGACCACGAGATACGCGCGTGCGTCGACGTCCGGAGCGCCGGCGTATGCCGGAGCCGCAAGCACGAGGGCCACTGCCGCCACGGCGATCAGCCGCACCTTCACGGCAGGAGCCTAGCCCACGCGGATGCGCTGGCCGACGCGCAGGCTGCGCGGGTCGATGCCCGGGTTGAGGCGCACGAGCTGCTCCACGGTCGTGTGCTCCAGGAAGGCGATGGAACCGAAGGTGTCGCCGCTTTGGACCGTGTAGTAGCGCGGGAGCGCCGTCGTCGTGGAGCTCGTCACCGGGCGGGTCCGAACCTGCGTCGTCACCTGTGTGACGCTCGGGAGGGTCGAGCTGTTGGAGTTCCCGGACAGGCCGGCCCGGATCAGCAGGACGGCGACCGTCGCGGCAGCGAGGAACGCGGCCGGCGCGCCGAACCGCACCAGGCCCCGCCGCTCGCGGCTGTCCATCTACCAGCCTGAGACGGCCCAGACGGAGCGGGCGTAGCTCGCGGCTTCCGCCGCAGCGGCGCTGCGCCAGTCCATCCCCGACACCCGAAACGCGTAGATGACGTCGCGCGAGACGTTGACCAGCGCGCTCGCCGGACCGCTCGTGAACGCACGTGCGACGTCGGCGGGGGTCGCGCCCTGGGCGCCGACGCCGGGCAGGAGCAGGATCGCGTGCGGGAGCAGTTTGCGGGCAATGCCGACAGCGCGTGGGTGGGTCGCTCCGATCACGGCTCCGACCGCCGAGAGGCCACCCTCGCCGAGCAGGTCCTCGCCGCATTCGGCAACGAGCTCGGCCACCTGCTCCCAGACGTGCCGTCCGTCCGAGAGGACGAGGTCCTGGATCTCCGCTCCGCCGGCGTTGGACGTCTTGACCACGCAGAAGATTCCTGCGCCGTCGCGGCGGCAGGCGGCGAGGAACGGCTCGAGCGCGTCGCGTCCGAGGTAGGGGTTGACGGTCAGCGCGTCGGCGAGCGGCTCCCTGCCCTCTTCCTTCTCGAGGAACGCAGCCGCGTAGGCGCGAGCGGTCGAGCCGATGTCTCCGCGCTTGCCGTCTGCGATCACCTGCAGTCCGGCGGCACGCGCATACGCACAGACGTCCTCGAGCGCGCGAATGCCGTCGGCGCCGAGCGCCTCGAAGAACGCGACCTGCGGCTTGACCGCGACCACGTACGGAGACACCGCGTCGACGAGGCCGCGCGAGAACCGCGCGCAGGCCTCGGCCGCGGCCTCGCGGCCCGTGTGCGCCTCGCCGCGGAGCTCGACCGGAAGCAGGTCGAGCCGCGGGTCGAGGCCGACCACGAGCTGTGAACGCTTCCGCTCGACCGTCTCCGCAAGACGGTCTGCGAAGTGCGTCGTCGCGACGGTCGCCACGAGTCCTAGCGTAGTCGCCGCGGCCGACGAGTCGGCCGTTGCGACGACGAGGGCCGCTGACGGTCAGCGGCCCTCGAGTTCCCGGAGGAGGGGTAAGCCCTAGCCGCCCTTGACCGCAGCCTTGAGCTGGCTCCCCGCGGAGAACTTCGGCACGGTTGCCGCCGGAATCGTCACCTTCTCGCCTGGGTTGCGCGGGTTCACGCCCTGCCGCGCGGCACGATGCTGCGTCGTGAACTTCCCGAAGCCGGTGAACGCAACCTCCTCGCGCTTCCGCAGCGTCTCCGTGATCGTCTCGAGAAATGCGTCCACTGCTTTCGCGGAGTCGCGAGCCGACAGGCCCGTTCTCTGCGAGACCGCATCCACAAACTCCTGTTTCGTCAAGTCCCTCTCCTCCCGTCGTCGCCGAATGACCCGGCGAAAGAGGCTAACAGGCGCGTCGGACCCGCTCAACCATGCGGTTTTCCGGCACTTTTCGGAGGAGTTATGCCACAGGCGGGCGCTAGGCGGCGCCTGCGATCTCGCGTGCGCGGAGGAGAGCGTGGAGCTCGACGGACTCGGCAGCGAGCGCCTCGACGCCGCCTTCTTCCCGATCGACGACGCAAATCGCGGTGACGACGACGAGTCCGGCATCGCGCAACGCGGCGACCGAGTCGAGCAGTGCACCGCCCGAGGTGACGACGTCCTCGATCACGCAGACGCGCTCACCCCGCTCGTACACGCCTTCGAGCCGGTTGGAAGTGCCGTACTCCTTCGCCGTCTTGCGCACGATCACGAACGGAAGGCCGGACGCGAGCGACCCTGCCGCGGCGAGCGCGACGGCGCCGAGCGCGGGGGCCGCGAGCCGGTCGGCCTGCGGCTCGAGCTCCCGCACCGCGCGGGCGATCCGCTCGCCGAGCGCTGCCAACAGGTCTGGACGAGTCTCGAACCGGTACTTGTCGAGGTAGTAGCGGGAGCGCCTCCCCGATCGGAGCACGAAGTCGCCCTCGAGGTACGCGTGCTCGCGCAGCGCCCGGCGCAGCTCGTCGTCCGTCACCGCCGGGCGGCGGTGCGGAGCAGCTCGCGCGCGAGCGGCAGGAGCCGCGCGGCGTCCGACGAGCCGTTCACGAGCGAGACCATCGAGCCGTCCTCGTAGTAGAGGTCGACCCGCTCTCGCTGGACCGTGCGCCGGCGGACGAAGGCCGCACCGCCGAGCAGCCCGACGGCGAGGCCGAGCAGCGCCGCGTCGCTACGACGCATCCGGCTTCTTCCTGGTCGTGCGCGACTTCGTCGCGGGAGGAGTCTTCTTTGCAGCCGGAGTCTTCTTCGCGGCCGGAGCCTTCTTCGCGGCCGCGGGTTTCGAGGCTGCTGGCCTGGCGGCGGAGGACTTCGCGGCCGACGTCTTCGTGCGTGTCGCCTTCGGCTTCGCGACGCCGATCTGGCGAAGCGCGCTCTTCAGATCGTAGAAGACGAGCCCGACCGTCGGCTGAGGTGCGGTCGTCGCCGCGATCCGCCGTGTCCCGTCGAGCACGACGAACACGCTTCCCTCGTCCGTCGCCACCTCGAGCTGGCTCAGCGGCGAGTCCCCTGCGCGGACCGTGCTTGCCGCGCGGAGGAGATCGAGCGTCGAGCGGACCAGCTCGTTCGCGTGCTCGCCGTCCGGGAGCGTCGACGCTGCCACGGTGCCGTCCTCGTCGAACACGACCGCAGCCTCGATCTGGGAGGAGATCTCCCTCAGGTCGTCGAGCGCCTGCTGCGCGTCCATAGGGCAAAGCATAGAAACTCCGCGCGTGCGTGTCCGCAGGCGAGACCTCTGGCGCAAGTTCTTCGCCGACCGCGGGACGCACCTGGCCGCGATGATCGCGTACTTCGCGCTGCTCTCCTTCGTCCCGCTGACCTTCCTCGCACTGTCGCTCCTCGGCCTCGGCGGCCGCGCGGACGAGTCGAACTTCCTCGTCAAGGAGATCAAGCGCGCGCTGCCGGGAGCGCCGATCGAGCGGATCGTCGACCTCGTGCACACGGTGCAGGACAACGCTGCCGCCATCGGGATCCTCGGCGGTGCGCTGCTGATCTGGAGCTCGCTGTCGCTTTTCAGTGTGCTCGAGTCCGCGTTCAACATCGTCTACGACCGGCCGAACCGGCCGTTTCTCCACGGGAAAGGGCTCGCGGTGCTGCTCATGGTCGCCTCGCTGATCACGCTCTTCGTGGCGCTGCTCGTCGGCTCGATCGGAGTCGCGGCACTGCGCGAGTACGCGCCGAGCTTCGCAGACACGAGCATCTTCGCCTACATCCTCTCGATCGGCGTCTCGATGGTCGGCGTCTTCGTCTTCCTCGTCTCCGCGTACTACGCGCTCACGAACGAGAACCTGACCGTGCGCGAGGTCCTGCCCGGAGCGGCGCTCGCGACGGTCGTGCTCGAGGCGACGTTCCAGGTGCTGCCCTTCTACCAGCGGTATGCGTCGCTGAACCCGACGCTCCGTGCGTTCGGCTCGCCGGCGATCCTGCTCGTCTGGCTCTACGTCATGGCCAACGTGATCGTGTTCGGCGCTGAGCTGAACTGGTGGGTGGCGCGCCGGGTCGAGGAGCGCCCGCCCGCCGGCTAGGCGCCGAGCGCCGCGACGAGTGCACGCGCGGCCCGCGCGCGGTGCGAAGACCGCGCCTTCCAAGCGTCGCCGAGCTGAGCGACGGTTCGCTCCTCTCCATCGGGGACGAACACCGGGTCGAACCCGAAGCCCTCGCTCCCGCTCGGACTCGCGGCGATGCGGCCGCGCAACTCGCCCGTGCCGCGCGACTCCTCTCCTTGCGGCGACAGACAGACGAGCTCGCAGACGTAGCGCGCGTCACGTCCACGGCCTTCGACTCCCGCCAGCTCACGCAAGAGCCAGCCGACCTCGTCGCCGGCGGCGCTGCGCGCAGAGCGGACTCCCGGGCCGCCTTCGAGCCCGACCACCTCGATCCCGGAGTCCTCGCCGAGCATCCACCTCGCGGGATCGCCTCGAGCGCGGCCGAACCGCGCCTTCGCCATCGCGTTCTCGTGGTACGTCGAGCCGTCCTCCGGCGGGAAGTGATCCACGTCGAGCAAGTCGAGCGTCCAGCCCGGCAGCAGGCGCTCGAGCTCGAGTCGCTTGTGCTCGTTGCCGGAGCAGAGTGTTGCGGCTACCGCCACGGCACGCTTGAACCGCCGTCAGCCGCCGTCGTCGACCGCCGCTCCCTGCGCGGCAGTGATCTTCTCGATCCCGAGCGCCGCCAGTTCGAGCAGCTCGTCGAGTCGCTCGCGGGTGAACGGCGTGTGCTCGGCCGTCGCCTGCACCTCGACGAGCGCGCCGTCGTCCGTCATCACGACGTTCATGTCCACGTCCGCGCGGGAGTCCTCGGAGTAGTCGAGATCGAGGAGGACGTTCCCCTCGACGATCCCGACCGACACCGCCGCGACGGAGCCGTTCAGCGCCTTCGACAGACCGAACCTCTCGAGCGCCCTCCGCGCGGCGACGTAGGCACCCGAGATCGCGGCACAGCGCGTGCCGCCGTCCGCCTGCAGCACGTCGCAGTCGAGCCAGAGAGTGCGTTCCCCGAGCGCCTCGAAGTCGGTCACCGCCCTCACGGACCTGCCGATCAACCGCTGGATCTCGACCGTCCGCCCACCCTGCCGGCCGCGCGAGGCCTCGCGCTCGGTCCGCTCGCCGGTCGAAGCGGGCAGCAGCGAGTACTCGGCGGTGAGCCAGCCGCGCCCTTTCCCGTAGAGCCACCGGGGAACACTTTCGTCGATCGACGCGGTGCAGAGCACCTTCGTCCTCCCCTGCGAGAACAGCACGGAGCCGTGCGGCTGCTCGAGGAAGCCGGGCTCGAGCGTGAGCCGACGGAGCTGGTCGGCGCGGCGCCCGTCGTCGCGCGTCATGCGGCGGCCGCGGCGAGCTCCGCGAGGTCGACGTGCCCGACCGCGGCGATCGGCAGCTGGAGGAAGCGCGCTCCGAGCCGACGGAACGTCTCGGGGTCACCTGTCGACAGGAACCGGTAAGAGCCCTCGCGTGACGAGTCGTTCTCGATCCCCTTCCGCGCCAGCGTCTCCGCGACCTCGCGCGCAGTCTCCTCGGCGGAGAAGACGAGCGTCACGTCGCGTCCGAACACGCGCTGGAAGATGGGCCGGATCAACGGATAGTGCGTGCAGCCGAGGATGACGGTGTCTACCCCGGCCTCCTTCAACGTCGCCGCGTAGAGGCGAACGGCCGCGGTGGTCTCCTCGGAGAACGGATCGTCGCTCTCGATCAGCGGAACGAGCGTCGGACACGCGACGGGGAAGAACTCGACACCCGCGTCGAGCGCGCGCACGAGCTGCGCATAGCGTCCGGCCGTGACCGTGGCCTGCGTCGCGAGCAGGCCGATCCGCCGGTTGCGCGTCGCCTGCACCGCGGCGTGTGCCTCGGGCGTGATCACACCGACGACGGGAACGGCGAGCTCCTCCTGGAGTTGCGGGAGCGCAGCCGACGTCGCTGCGTTGCAGGCGGCGACGACGAGCTTCACTCCTTGTCGCTCGAGGTACGTCGCGATCTCGCGCGCGTACTCGCGGATCTCCTCGAGCGGACGCGGCCCGTACGGAAGCCGCGCGTGGTCGCCGACGTAGACGAAGTCCTCGTGCGGCATCGTCACGAGGCACTCGTGCAGAACCGTGAGGCCGCCGACCCCCGAGTCGAAGATCCCGACGGGACGTGAGTCCATGCGCCGATCGTAACGCGAGGCTACGCTGTCGATCCCGTGCGTCTCCTCCTGCTCTCCTGGGCGGTTGCGCTCGCGCTCGTCCTCGTCGGGACGGGCCCGTCGGCCGCAGCGGCGTACACGAAGACCGACCTCTCGCTGACGATGAGCGACGGCGTCGAGCTCGCAGCGACGCTGTACGAGCCCACCGGCACCGCGCCGTCGGGCGGCTGGCCCGGGATCATCATGTTCCACGGACTCGGCGGGACGCGCACTCAGACGAACGCGTTGGCGGAGGCGTCGTTCGCGAACGAGGGCTACGTCGTGCTCACCTTCGATGCCCGCGGCCACGGCCAGTCCGGCGGTGTCACATCCATCGACGGGCCGCGCGAGATCCAGGACACGAGTGAGCTCTTCGACTGGCTGGCCGCGCGACCAGAGGTGGACTCGCACCACATCGGCGCGTTCGGCATATCCCTCGGCGGAGGCGCGGTGTGGCGCTCGCTCGTGGAGGGCGTGCCGTTCGCGGCGGTCGAGACGGCCGAGACGTGGACCGACCTCTACCAGGCGCTCGCGCCGCAGAATCTCGCGAAGTCGGGCGCCGTGCTCCAGTTCTTGAGCGACGTGCCGAGCTCGCGTTTCGACCCATCCGTCCTCGCGATCAAGCAGGACGCGCTCGCAAGCTCCGATCCCGGCGCGCTTCACGCGTTCACCGACGTGCGCTCGAGCAGGCCCGACCTGGGTCGCATCACGACCCCGGCTCTGATCTTCCAGGGCCGCCGCGACTTCGCCTTCGGCCTCGAGCAGGGCATCGAGCTGTACAGGGGGCTCGCAGGCCCGAAGCGCCTCTACATCGGCGACTTCGGGCACGCGCCGTCCACGTTCCCCGGCCCGGACATCGGCGTCGTCATCGCCGAGGCGTCGGACTGGTTCGACCGTTATCTCAAGGGGACGAAGAACGGGATCGACACGCGTGATCCCGTCGAGCTGGCGCCCGATCCGTTCCGCGAGGCGCAGAACGTCTCGTACAAGACGATCCCGCCCACGCGAAACGTCGTCCTCCGCGGGAAGGGGAGATCGTCGATCAACGGCTCCGGCAAGGCGGTGCGGCAACTGGGAAAGGCGACCGCGCGGCTCGAGACGTTCGGCAGCGCCGTCGTCCGCGTCCCCGTCACGGTCGGATCGGGGTGGACGCACCTCGACGCCGTGCTCACCGCCCGCACGCCGGGAGGTTCCACGGTGATCGTCGCCGACGGCGGCGTCCCGACGCAGCCGGGGAAACGGACGGTGTCGATCCGGCTGCTCTCCGACGCGACGCTGATCCCCCGCGGCTCGCGGCTCGCGCTGACGCTCGCCGGCTCGTCCGTCGCGCAGGATCCCGCGAACCTGCTCTATATCGCCGGCGTTCCCGCCGCCGCGCACATCGCAATCGGCGCCACGACGACGAGCCTGCCCGTCCTACGCCGGCCGATCTCCGGATGATTGCCCACCTGGCCGCGGTCGCATCCGCGCTTGCGCTCGGGAGCAGCACACCCGGCGTGACGCCGACGACGATCACGATCGGCGGCACCGTGCCGGTGACCGGGCCCGCCGCGTCGTTCGGCTCAGTGGGTCCGGGAGCCGAGGCGTACTTCAAGTACGTGAACGCGCACGGCGGCGTCCACCACCGCAAGATCGTCTACACCTACCTCGACGACGCGTACGACCCGGCGAAGACCGTGCTGTTGACGCAGCAGCTCGTCGAGCAGGACAAGGTCTTCGCGCTTTTCGACACCGTCGGCACCGACAATGCGCTCGCGATCCGCCAGTACGTGAACGCGAGCAAGGTCCCGGACCTCTTCGTGGGGAGCGGTGTCTCCGAGATCGCGGCGCAGCACGCGCAGTACCCGTGGATGATGGGCTACCTGCCGAGCTTCGTCGGCGAGGGCGCGATGGACGGACGCAGGATCGCGCGCACGACGCCGAAGGCGAAGATCGCCGTGCTCTACGAGAACTCCGACTTCGGCAAGGACCTGCTGGACGGGCTGAAACGCGGGCTCGGCGGCAAGGCGAAGATCGTCTCCGCGCAGTCGTACGAGATCGACGACACGAGTGTCGACTCGCAGATGGCCCGGCTGCGCGCGTCGCACGCGGACACGCTGATGCTGTTCGCCACGCCGCTCTTCGCGATCAAGGGATACGTGGGAGCAAACAGCCTCGGCTGGCATCCACGGGTCTACGTCTCCTCCGTCTCGATCTCGCCCGACGTGATGAAGGTCGCGCGGTACGCCGCGACTCCGCGCACGGTCGACAACTCGATCTCCATCGCCTTCGTCAAGGACCCGACCTCGCCGGTCTGGAGAAACGACAAGGCCGTCAAGCTCTACCGGTCGATCCTCGCCCAGTATCTGCCGGGAGCGAAGCCGCTCGACGTCTACCTCTACTACGGCATGGCGGTCGCGTACTCGATGGTCGACGCGCTCCGCCGCGCGGGCGCGAACCCGACACGGGCCAGCCTCCTCCGCGCCGCCACGCACCTGAACGAGGTCAACCCGTTCCTGCTCCCCGGCCTCAGGGTGACCACCTCGCCGAGCGACTACTACCCGCTCAAGAAGGCACGGTTCGTGCGGTACCGGCACGGCCTCTGGGTCCTGTTTGGAAAACTCGTCGATGCACGCCCATAGCCCCCGGCACCAACGAAACGTGCGCGCGTGCGTCGTACTCGAACAACCTCGTATGCACGTCCGAAAGGAGGCGGAATGAAGACCAGTTTCAGACTCGCGACGCTTGCGCTCGTCGCCTCCGCGGCGCTGGCGATAGCGGGGAACGCGTTCGCGACGCAGACGATGACGGTGGCGCAGACGTCGTCGGCGCTGACGATCAAGGTCGCGCAGCCGCAGACCGATCCGCAACCCGCGCAGATCACGATCTACCTCCCGTCGACGAACCAACTGTCTGCGACGCAGCCGCCGCCGGGCTCCACGATCGGAACGACGACCGGGCACGTGTTCGCACGCGACCTGGGGATCCCGCTGCCGCTGACCGGCCAGGTGATCACCCGGGATCCCACCCAGTACACCGACAATCCTTGTTCGCCCGGCCCGCAGCTCGCGGTCTGGGACCTCCAGCTCTCCGTCGCGGGGCAGACGATCAACATCCTCGTCTACGTCAGCCAGACGACAGGGGACGAGACCGCGCTCGGCGCGGCGAAGCTCGTCGTGTGCCTTGCTCCGGCCGACGTCCCAGCCGGGACGCCCGGCCGCTCGCCGATGGGGGCGCAGCTGCTCGACGCGACCTTCACGGTCAACAACGTGGTGAAGCCGACGACCACGAGCAGTACATGGTCGTCCAAGTGGATTCCGTACGGCGTCAGCTCGGCGCAGGTCAACCCAGCGGGGACCGTCCAGGTCATGTCAGTGGTCGCGCCCGGGGCCGCCACGATCAAGACGCAGGTCCTGAGCAAGAAGCTGAAGAAGGTGCGGATCACCGGCAGGGTCACACAGGGCGGGAAACCGGCCGCCGGCGCAACCGTCAACCTCCTCCTCAACTCGCGGTCGCGGTTCAAGACGAAGACGAACGCGGCCGGGGCCTACACGTTCGTGCTGAGGAACACGCGGACGACGGTGACGGTCACGTTCTTCCAGGCGTCGGCGGCCGCGGCCGCACGGTCCGTGACATCGGCCTACTGTCCGTCGGCCCCGATACCCAACGTGCCGTGCGCGAGCGCGACCGCGTCGCCGTTCACGGCCCTCAGCAAGAAGGTCAGGCTCAAGCTCTAGTGCGGTCGGAGACGGGGCCCGCTTCGGGCCCCGTCTCGTATCCTGGGCTCATGGCGGAGATTCGGGTCGGTACGTGCTCGTGGGCCGACGACGCGCTCTCGAAGCACTTCTATCCACCCGGGACTCCGGCCGGTGAGCGCCTCGCCTACTACGCGCAGGAGTTCGACACCGTGGAGGTCGACTCGACGTACTACCGGCTGCCGGGCGACCAGATGGTCGAGCGCTGGGCCGAGCGAACACCCGACGGGTTCGTGATGCACGTGAAGGCGTTCGGGCTGATGACGCGACACCCGGTCAAGCTCGAGCAGCTGCCACCGGACCTCCGTGACGACGCCCCCACGGACGAGCGCGGCCGCGTCGACCGTCCACCGCGCGAGTTCCGCGGTGAGGTGTTCCGGCGCTTCCTGGCCTCGCTCGAGCCGCTGCGGGCGCAGGGAAAGCTCGGCGGGATCCTGCTCCAGTTCCCGTCGTACGTCGTGCGCAAGCCGGCGTCGCTCGACTACCTACGCTGGGCGCGGGAGCAGCTGGTGCCGGACGAGATGCTCGTCGAGTTCCGCCACGCGAGCTGGTTCGACGAGGAAGGACGCGACGAGACGCTCGGCTTCCTCGAGGAGCTCGGCGCGTCCCACGTAATCGTCGACTCGCCGCACATCGAGGGCGCGAAGAACCTCGTACCGACGGTGCTCTCGCTGACGAGCCCGACGCTCTACGTCCGCTTCCACGGCCGCAACGCCTCGACCTGGAACGTCCGCGGCGGCAGTGCGTCCGACCGATTCGACTACCTCTACTCAGACGAGGAGCTCGCGGCGTGGGTGCCGCCGTTGCGCGAGCTCGCCGGCCAGGCGGAGCAGGCGTTCGCGTTCTTCAACAACAACGCGACGAGCCCGGACGGTCGCGGCGGACGCGTCGCGCAGGCGGCGGCGAATGCGCGCGCCCTGCGGAAGCTGCTCCAGGCCGAACACGTGCCGATCTCCTGATGGAAGTCCTCTCGATCGTCCACGGCCCGAACGTCGGCGCCGAGGTCTTCGCCGACGCCGTGCGAGAGCGCGGCCACCGGCTCGTCGACTGGGTTCCGTCGACCATGCCCGCGCCGCGACTCGACGGCATCGGAGCGGTGATGGTCTTCGGCGGCGCGATGCACGTCGACCAACACAGCACGCATCCCTGGCTCGCTGCCGAGGACGCGCTCCTTCGTGACGCCCTCGAGGCCGGCACACCGACCCTCGGCATCTGCCTCGGCGCGCAGCTCCTCGCGAAGGCGGCTGACGCATGGGTCGGCCCGACGGACGAGCCGGAGATCGGCTGGTTCCCCGTCGAGGTGAACGACGAGGGCGCGGCCGACCCGGTCTTTGGCCGCCTCCCACGACGCTTCGACGCGTTCCAGTGGCACTACTACGTCTTCGACGTTCCCGCCGCAGGTCGCGAGCTCGCATGCAACTCGACGTGTTCGCAGGCATTCAGGATCGGCGAGCGCGCCTGGGGCGTGCAGTTCCATCCCGAGGTGACGCTCGAGCAGGTCCGGTCGTGGATCGCCGACCAGGAGGACGTCCCCGTCGACTGGGCCGAGCTGGACCGGGAGACGCAGCGTCGGATGGGCGACTGGAACACGCTCGGCCGGACGCTGTGTTCGGCGTTCGTCGAGCTCGCCGAGCGCGCCGCCTAGGTCGCCACGGGCTCCACCTCAGCCGTCGCCGCGCTCGAAGGGCAGCTCGGAGTGGCGCGACCACTCGTGCCACGAGCCCGTGTAGTTGCGCGCGTCGTAGCCCGCGTGGCGGAACGCCAGCGTCG
>Ga0187779_10001282_pt1 | contig 15732 bp, 19 predicted proteins | sample 1015_Q2_SP10_10__FD_132435 | JGI IMG/M metagenome (GOLD analysis project Ga0187779, IMG submission 132435) | Tropical peat soil microbial communities from peatlands in Department of Meta, Colombia - 1015_Q2_SP10_10_MG | ecosystem: Environmental > Terrestrial > Soil > Wetlands > Peat | place... | reverse complement strand
CTGCAGACCGCTTGGTTGCTCCCTCCAACGAGGCTTCTGACGCTGGGCTTCGACCCGGCCCGTTTCCAGACCGGGCCGCCAGCCTGCTACCGGGCCTCCTGGCAGCTACCCGGATGGGACTCACATCCGCAGGCGACGACGAGCTTATGTTGGATCACGATCTACACATCGACCTCCAACCCTGGGCACACAGCCGAAATCGAGCAAGCAGCTGACCCACCTCTCGCGAGAAGGAGGGCTGGCGTTCGTGCCGGTCACTGCGCGGGGGCGTCGACGGCCCCAAGATGCGCACCTTTGGCGAGGAGCGGGTCTCAGCCCGTTTCCACCCTGAGCCCCGCGTTGAGCGCCAGGCAGGGCCGGTGCCCCTCTGCCCTGCATCGCGATTTTGCAGAGGAGCCGGGCGTGTCCTCTCCACTCGCCGGCCGAGATGCCCACTTCGAGCGCCAAGCGGACCTCGTGGTCACGGGTCCGGCGCTGTCTTCCGGGGGGAAAGCGGGTGTCGCCGGCTATCGCGCGCGCTCTAAGAAGGACTGCGCCACGTTGCGGCGGGCTAGCCTGGTCGGGGATCTAGCTCGCGGTAGGTAGCCGCGTTCGGTGTAGGGGAAGTCCGCGAGTTCGCTGTCGGCGGTACCGTCGACCGCGAAATAGGCACACACACCTCGGCGATCACCCCCTCGCGCATGACGTACCACTCGGTGCCCCGCGACATCACCCATGGAGTCGTGGCGGACGGCCGCCACCGGCAGCTCCACTCGCTCACGACAAGGTCGCCGGCGCCGATGATCTGGTCAATGCGCCAGGTGGGGTCCAGCGTTCGCTTGTACTTGCGCCAGAAGCGCGCAAGGTGCTCACGGCCGCGGATCGTCGGGAAGCTCTCTGGAAGGAAGTAATGGATGACGTCCTCGGCCAGCGTCGGGAGCAGGTCGTCGAGTTCGCCGGTGTTGCACCCATCGAAGTAGCGCAGCACGACATCGACGTTCTGCTGCTCTGCGGGTTGCATCGAGAACCTCCGTCACTCGGCCTTGGCGCGCCGATGGTACAGACGCGCCACGCGCCAGCCGCGTAAATCGTCGCCCGCAGGTCGTTCGGCCGCGAACGCATCAGCCCTGCATCCGTGAGACTGCGAGCCGCCCGTGCCCGCCCTGCATCGCCGGCCAAGCGCGGTGCGCGACGAGGCAAATCCGAGGTCAGTGCCGCCCTGCTGTCATCGGATAGGGCGGGCGTTCTGGCCCGCTGCGGGAGACGGCGTCGACGGACCTGCGTTCGGCGACTTGCGAGGGAGTCTCCACCGCCGGCAAGAAGGACCCAACGACGGTATGGCGGGGCCGAGACGAGAAACCCGCAGTCTCGCAATGCAGCGCAGCGTCTCCTGGGCGATTGAGCGACGGGCAGTGGCGATTGCCGGATGGTGGCAGCTCGCGGCACGGGTCCTGCTTTCGTCCCGCTTGCGTGCACGGTGCCCAACCTCGTCTTGCGACGCGGTGCGGGCACGCGCCCACGGTTAGCCGTGGGGGCCGTGAGGGGTGGTTGCTGCACGTTGGCGTTGTCGGCTGAGGAACTCTCGTTCGGCGGAAGTGGCTGTGAGTTCGATGGCTCGGTCGTAGGCCGCGATCGCCTCGTCCGTGTGCCCCGCCCGGATTAGCAGGTCTGCTCGGGCGGCGTGATATGGCTGGTAGTCCCCGAGGTCGACGGTGGCGAGCGCGTCTAGCCCAGCCGAGGGGCCATCGACCGCACCTACGGCGACCGCCCGGTTTAGCGCGACGACCGGGTTCGGCTGGATTGCGTAGAGCTGGTCGTACAGTGCGACGATCTGAGACCAGTCGGTGTCGGTGGCGGTGGGCGCGTCGCTGTGAACGGCGGCGATCGCGGCCTGGATCTGGAACGGTCCGGGTTGGTTGCGTCGCAAGCAGGCCCGGACGAGTCCATGCCCTTCCTCGATTAGATTCGGGTTCCAGCGCGCGCGGTCCTGGTCGGCTAGGCGAACCATCGATCCGTCGGCGTCGACCCGGGCGGACCGGCGGGTCTCGGTCAGCAGCATCAGTGCGAGTAGTCCGATGACCTCCGGCTCGTCGGGCATGAGCGTGGCTAGCACCCGACCGAGGCGGATCGCCTCGGTCGAGAGGTCGACACGAGTGAGGGCGACGCCGGCGGTGGCGGTGTGTCCTTCGGTGTAGATCAGGTAGATCGAGGCCAGTACGGCGTGGAGGCGATCGGGGAGTTCGGCGGCCCCCGGGATCCGGTACGGGGCGTGGTTGTGGCGTAGCTTGCGTTTCGCGCGCACGATGCGTTGGGCCGTGGTCGCCTCCGGGAGCAGGAAAGCGCTGGCGATCTCGCTGGTCTCCAGGCCGCCGAGCAGACGGAGTGTCAGCGCCACCTGGGCGTCGGCGGCGAGTGCGGGGTGACAGCAGAGAAACATGAGCCTGAGTTGGTCGTCGGGGACGACATCGACGAAACGGTCGAGGTCTTCGTCTTCGGGGGTGGGGTCAGGCTCGGTGTCGCAGGTGTGCATTCTGTGGGCGGCGATATAGCGCTCGACGCGGGTCGATTCGCGGCGTAGGCGGTCGATCGCCCGGTTGCGTGCCGTGGTGGTGATCCAGCCGCCGGGGTTCGGCGGGATCCCTCGCTTCGGCCACTGCTCGGCGGCGATCACGAAGGCTTCTGCCACTGCGTCCTCGGCGAGGTCGATGTCGCCGAGGACGCGGATCAGCGTGGCGGTGCAGCGGCCGGCCTCGCGACGGAATACAGCGTCGAGGGTGTCGGTCATCCTTCCATCGGCCGGACTTCGATCGGACTCTCGCTGGCGGCGGCGGCTCTTCCGGCGAGGTCGAGCGCGACGTCAAGGTCGGCGGCCTGAACGACCCAGAAGCCACCCATCTGTTCCTTCGTCTCGGCGTACGGGCCGTCGGTCATCGAGACCTCCCCTCCGGAGGAGCGGACGACCGTGGCAGACGACGCCGGGTGCAGGCCGGCGGCGAACACCCAGGCGCCCGATCGTTGCAGCTCGTCGTTGAAGGCTGCAACCTGAGCGACGCGGCGTTGTGCATCGGGGGTGGCGAAATCGAGGACATAATCGTCGTCGTGCCAAACGGACAGCAGGTATTGGGGCATGGTCGGAATCTCCTCTTCAGCGCGTCGTCTGACGGGCGAGGACAGGGGCGATGATCGTAGCTGCGAGCAGGTGGATGGCAGTGAGCCCGGTCTTGCTGGCTACATCGTCGCCGCCCACCGCCGGTGCCAGGCAGGACAGCGCGGCGAGCGCCACGACGATCTGGATGAAACGGCGCCGCGGGAGGCCGATTGAGAACGGCGACGAGCAGCCCCCCCAATAGCCCTCCGGCGAAGGTGAGCTGGGCGAACGCCCCCGGCGGGATTCTCCCGTGAGCGGCTAGGTGCACGCCGACGGCGCGCATCGCGACAGCCGCAACCGTAGTGGCGGCGGCACCGACGGCGGCGACGGCGATCGTCGTGCGCCTTAGCGACGAGGTCGGTGCGCTGACTGAAGAGACGGACATTGTGGTTCCTTTCGGGTGACGGCGGCGCCCGATGCGCCGCTTATCTCCTCTACGAACGGCGATCATGGAATCGACAGCGCCCTCGCAGACCGCCGTTCGATCGGGTGTCGTCAGCTGCCGACCCAGTCGCGCTCCGCGCGCCGCCGTCCGCGATCGGGAAGCTGCGCCGGGAGCGTTAGGTCGGAGCGGCCAGCTGCGCCAAGGTGTCGGCTTGCGTGCTCGCGGTCAAGCGGCACGCAAGCCGGTGGCTGATCGGGGGTCGAGCCCACTGGGGCCGGTCTCTAGCCGACGGCAGGGTATGCCAGCGCACGGCCGCCGACACGGCTCCGCCGAGATGGCCGTGAAACCGCGTGGAGGGCACGATCGCCCAGGCCTGACGGCTGCTCTCGGTGCTCGTGGTCTGGCCTGCAATCGTGTGCGGCGGAACGCATGCAGTTGACGGGTCGCGGACCTACAGCATTAACGGGAGAGCGCCGCCTTGCGCTTGCCTCGGGTACGGAACCCCTCAATGCGAGCACGGCCTCGCTCGCGCTGCGCCCCGACTCTGCGCCGCCCTCGCAATAGGGCGAGGGTCCTTGAGCTCTCGGCCGGCGATGCCCGCTCGGCCCGGGTCGGGCGCTCCACCGTGGTCGATCACGTGAAGCGCCCGCCAAGCGCTATGTGGCCGGTCGGTAGACCAGGTGCAGAGCGCCGTTATCGTAGGACTCGGACTCAACGAGGCTGAACCTGGCTTCGACACCATCCGAGAACAGGCGCGGCCCGGCGCCGAGAGACAGGGGAAAGACGAACAGGTGCAGTTCATCGACGAGGCCGTCGGCCAGCATCGCCCGCACCAGCGTTCCGCTGCCGCTGACGTAGATGTCACCGTCGATCCGCTGCTTCAGAGAGCGGATCGTCTGGGCGTCGTAGGCGCCCACGACCGTCGCGTTACGCCACCCGACGTTCTGCATCGTCGACGACACAACGTACTTCGGGGACTCGTTCATGAACGGTGCGCCGGGATCCTCAGCAGCGGTCCGGGTCGACCACGTCGGCGCAAACAACTCGTATGTGTTGCGCCCCATCAGCAGCGCCTTGCTCGATTCCATGATTCGCGCGATCGCACCGCCCATCTTGGGGTCAAACCCGTACTCCATCGCCCATGCTGGATTGTCGATCACGCCGTCAAGCGTCACGAACTCATGTACAACGATCCGTCCCATCATCATCTCCTTTCGGCGGCGCCCGATGCGCCATTCATCTCCTCTACGAACGGCAACCGTGAAATCGACGGCACGGACACACCTCCGCTCGACTGGGCACCACCAGCTGTCGGCGGCGCCGACAATGACTACCTGACGATCGGCTCCCGACTTGGCCCTCGAAGGATCATCCGGCCCGATGCAGAGCCGCGCTCAATACCGATCAGGATTGGGCCAGCGCCACCTGCGGTTAGCCCTGCTCGGCGCTCAACCGGTGCATCCTCGGGCGCAGCGCGTCGTGAGTGCCTGGACTCCCTCGCTTTCGCGCGAGCGGGCTATCCATTTAACTTAGGCGACGGATCGTCCGCCCCTCGGTCGTTGCCGAGGTTTCGGGTCGTGGGGACCCATTCCCCGAACGTGGACGCCGGCCTTGACGGCCCGTGCATCGGTCAGACCGGGCCGAGCGCGAGTCGCCGCGGCGGACAGTCGCACTCTTCCCGGCATCCTCGCCTGGAGAACCTGAGGCAAATGGATAGCCCACTCGCGCGAAAGCAGGGGCGTCGCGTCGACGCTTACCACGACGGCCGGGCCGAGACTCGCTGGTGGCGAGGAGCAGGTCCCTTGATGGCGACGGCGTGAGTCCTGCTCTGGACTCAGCTCGAACATCTTCACACGGGTACGTCGGGGAAGGGGCTGGTGACGATTTCGGCTCCGTGGGCGAGCATCCGTGGAGCTGCGTCCTCGATGTTGTCGACGTAGATGTAGGGCAGCCGCGGCTCTGCGGCGGCGATGTGGTCAGTGATGTTTCAGCGCAAGTCGGCGGCGGTGATCCCGTCGGCGTGCCCGGCTGGCCACTGAACCAGCTCAATCTGGTAACCATCGGGGTCGGTCAGCCAGGAGGTCCGCGGACCGTCCGGGCCAGCCGGACATTCCTCTCCTGCGGTCCGTGCGCTGGGGCCCGCGTGGGGGGTGAGTCGATCCGGTGTGCGGTCTGTGTGGAGACTCGTACAGGAGGTTGTCATGCGACTAAGAAAGGCAACGGTTGGAGTCGCGGGGCTTCTCACGTGCCTGGTCGTCGATGCGTCGGTCGCGCTGGCGGCAGGCTCGTCGGGAACACCGGCAGGCGGCCGGATCCAGCTATTCGTTCAGCCCGGGAAGACCCAGGGCAACGGGAAGGTTCTCTTCACCGGCGCGATCGGCGACTACGGGTCAAGCCACTCCGTCACCACCGGCGGCAAGAAGTTCGGAACGGCGACCCTAACGAAGGGCACGATCACGATCGACCTCACGGCCGTTGGCAAGAAGGCCAGTAACGCGAGCCCGACCGTCGACCTCGCGACCTGCTCGGGCTCGATCTCAGTGTCGGCTGCGGCTCCGATCGTCAGCGGAACGGGGCTCTACGCTGGCATCCGCGGGACCGTGAAGGTTACAGAATCGTTCGGCTTCATCGGCTCGATGCACAAGAGCGGCCCGAAGAGGGGGCAGTGCAACCTGAGCAACAGCGCCCCCACGGTGGCCCAGATGGCCGTCGTGTGCGGCAGCGGCACCGTCAGCTTCTAGATCGTGAACCGGCCTGGCGAGAGATCGCCAGGCCGGTTACCCGCCCCCAACACCCGTCATCACACGAGCCACGGGTTGTGATCACCGCGGTACTGTCTCCCAAACGGGAACCGTCGATCAAAACGGCCTCGACGGGACTCTTCTTGGCCAGGTAGAGACGCTCCAAGTCGCCGCCCGTCCGCTGGGCTTGCGCTGTCGCCTTGCGCGACGAGCACGCGTCCCGGCGCGAGGCTTCTGTTTCCCATGCAAGCGGCCACAGTGCCGGCGCGGCCGCCCCAGGCGTGAAGGAGCCACGCTCTGCGACGACTGGTGCAGACCTACCTTAGTTCCCAGACGGGTAGCCTGCCGCCGACGACACGACTCCCGCAGAGCGCGGAACACAGGGCAGCCGCGCTGACCGACGGGGCTTACTGAGCCTCCGCACCTTTGGCGCGGTGGATCGTGCTCACTGTGATCCGGTGATCGCTGGCCGCGTCGACCTCCTGCGCGTGCAGCCCGGCGGCGTGGTCGAGGAAGCCGGTGAGCGTGGCGTCCTCGTGCTGGTCCGCGTAGGACTGAGCTGCGCGGCACAACGAGCGCAGGTCCTCGAGCACCCGCTCGGCATCGGCGCGTCGGTCGTGATTCGGCGAGTGGTCGCGGACATGCTCGTAGTGGCGGACCAGGCCGCCCGGCAGAGTGACCTTCGCGATCACCACGTGCCCGAGCGATCGTCCCGCCTCGAGCTCGGAGCGCATGTGCGATAGCCCGACGCCGAACTCCACGAGCCGCTGCCGTGCCGCCTCACTCGGCACGCGTTCCAGCTCGCCGGCGTGCACCGCAGCGGCGATCAGATCACCGCCCTGACGATCGCGCGCCCAGGTGATCACGCGCGTGACCGTTACTGTGCCGATCCCTCGGCGGGGCGAGCCGATTGCCCGGCGCAGCGCCTGCGCGTCGTGCGGATTCTGCAGGAGCGTCAGGTATGCGAGTGCGTCGCGCACCTCGGTGCGCTCGTACAGCCCGAGGGAACCGAGCACCCGGTGCGGGATCCCGTGGTGTGCCAGCGCGTGCTGGAGCGGGTCGGTCGCGTACCCGGTCCGGGCCAGCGCCAGGATTTCGGCCGGTGGCGATCCCGCAGCGAGCGCGTCAGCGATCTGCCCCGCCACCCAGTGCGCCTCTTGGTACTCGTCGCCGAGACCGATGACGCGGACCTGGCCGCCGGTGCCGCGCATCGCGATCAGCGCCTTCGGCGCGCGGTCGTCGTTGTGGTGAACGCACCTGACCGCCGCCTCGAGGATCTCCGCCCGCGACCGGAAGTTGCGCCCGAGCACGATCTTCGCGCGTCTCGGGTGGCGCTCGGCGAAGCCGAGGATGTGTCGTGGGTCGGCGTGGCGCCAGCCGTGGATGAGTTGGTCGTCGTCTCCGACGACGCACAGATTCCCGTCGGGGCCGGCGAGCGGGTCCACCAGCGTCGCCTGGGCGTGGCTGGTGTCCTGGTACTCGTCGACCAGGATCCAGCACCAGCGCTGGCGAAGCCAGGTCAGACGATGCGGGTGCTCCGCCAATAGCCGTACCGCGAACGCGAGCAGGTCGTCGAAGTCCATGGCGTTCGAGCGCTGGAGCTCCGCCTCGCTCTCCCCCCACACGGCCGCAATCAGCGGCGCCGCCGGATGCGCCGCTGCCGAGCGCTCGTAGCTTTCCGGCGTGAGGAGCAGGTTCTTGGCGCGCGAGATCTCGGCCAGCACCTCCGCGCTCGCCGGCTGTCCGCGGTCCTGCAGCTCTCGCTGAATCTGCCCTCGGTCGGCGTCGGAAAGCAGCCAGTCGACCACGCGGCGCATATCGCCCTGGTCGTAAATGGTGTAGCGCTCGGTCCGCCCAAACACCGTGGCGTGCTCCGCAGCAGCCGAGCGCACACCGAGTGAAACGTCGCCGCGGTCACCGCCCGTGCAACCTCCTCGCCGAGCAGGTCGGCCAGCCGCAGGCGCAGCTCGCCGGCGGCGCGGACGCTGAACGTGACCGCGAGGATCTCTCCCGGCCGCGCCCTCCCGGTCGCGAACAGGTACGCGGCTCGGTGGGTCAGCGTTCTTGTCTTGCCGGCACCGGGCCCGGCGAGCAGTAGCAGCTGGCCGCTGCCGTGGGTTACAGCCTGCGCTTGCTCAGGGGTCAGTTCCGCGAGCAGACGCTCCGGCCCGGGTGCCGCGTCGCCGCGAGCGCCCGGTTCCGGGAAGGGCATCGCATCACCTCCTATGGTGAAAGCGTGTGCGTAATGATCAGCGCAGTCGCTACGGCCTAGCCTCGCAACGGCTGGCGTTGACTCGCTGTCGGAAAGTGGATGTCAATCGCTGCCCGCCACAGCATCGCGTGAGTCAACTGAGCCTCGCCAGCGTTTGGCTTTACGTGAGTCTTACTTGTACGCACCGCAAGCGACGGTGCAACGAGGAGCGACTGCCTTGACGAAAGCTGCGGCGTTGTATCGTGATTTCACTACTTGTAATTCAGCCAAGGAGGATTCATGCCTGAATTTGTCGACAGCACGGTGAAGGACATCGACGAACAGCTTCGTCAGCTGCGCGATGAGGTATCCCGTCTTGAGGCAGCGCGCTCTGCCCTGACAGGTGGACGGCGTGGCCCCGGTCGGCCTCGTGGCAGCGCCGGCCGCACCGCGCGTGCGGGTAGCACCGACACACGCGCCACCCGTGCCCGCACCGGGCGACGCGCGACCACGGCACCGCGCAGCCGCTCCACCCGCCGCGGCGGCGGACGCGCCGCTCAGGCGCTGGAGCTGGTTCGTCAACGGCCCGGCATCACCATTCCGGAAATCGCCAAGGCGATGAAGATCCAGCCCAATTACCTGTACCGCGTGCTCCCGCGACTCGCATCAGAAGGACAGATCAAGCGCGACCGGCAGGGCTGGCACCCGGCGAGCTAGACAAGCCCTCGCCCGCACCGAGTAGCGCGACCTCAAGCAGCTCGCGGGAGAGCCCGTGTCGCGGCGCTTCCCACCTGAGCTCGCACACGCTCGGTGTGCGCTTGGCGTTCGAGCGCGCGCCGCGGGTCGTGTGAGTGGCAGTACTCCGAGTCGGCGAGTGCGTGGCGTCGACACGGCCTGCCTTTCTCGGGTGGGTTCTGCTTGACGCCCTTGCAGGGCGGCCGCCCGGATCCTTGTACGGCCTGCCACCGTCGCTGCTCGGCCAGCCAGCGTCGGTACGCGTTCTGTTGCTCGCGGGTCTGCGTGCGTGGCTTTCGGTCGTGCTTGTAGTTGCGCGCGGCGGTCACGTCGCGCTGCGGTCGTAGCTTCCAGCCGCGCCGCTTGAAGTATCCGTACAGCGCCTCGGCGCACGAGGCGACCGTCTTGTAGCCGGGCCGCGGGTGAAGCTCGGCCGCCACGTGGCGCAGGCTGAGCCCGCCCGCGTACATCCGCCGCGCCTCGACCAGCAGGTCCTCGGTGATGTGCATCGGGCGCCCGCCTCCAGAACGGCCGCGGTTGTAGCCGCCGCGCTGCCCCTTTCGACAGGTGCTGCACATGTGGGCCTGTAGCCCTTTCGGTCCTCCGCATCGCGGGCATACCGGACCCCAGCCCGGCTGCCCCTTGCGCAGAGGCTTGTATCGGCGTGACGGTCGAGCGGGTGACACGGGCGCCTCGAGGTTTGCGCCGGTCTGCGTGCCGCAGGCGACGCACCGGCCGTCGAGGCGCGGGGTGACCTCGGTCCGACAGGTCGGGCAGTAGGCCCGGAGAAGCGCCGGGTCGACCTTGCGCACCCGCACCTCGGTCTGGTGGCTGGCGCGACGCGCTCTCTCCGCGACGCGCCTGACCGCCTCATCGAGCCCGCGATCAGCCGGTCGCGTCTCCTTGGCGGTTCGCTCACCCAGGACGAACGTGCCGTCCTGGCGGCGCGCTAACTCCCCGACGTCCCACAGTCGCCGGACCGCGTCGTGCACCTCCCGAGGGCTCCACGGCCCGGCGACCGCTTCGGTGACGGCGGCCATGGTCACTCCGACCGGTCCGGCCGCGAGCAACGCCGTCCGGATGTGCTCGCGGATCGTGACGGGGGTGGTCACTCACCGCCTCGTCTCCTCGGTCAACGTGACCAGCCGCCGCCCGCCTGCGATCGGCGCCGTCCATTGCTGAGGGCCATTTGCGTCCGGTGCGCGGCCGAGCAGCAGTCGTGCGAGCGCCATCGCCTGCTCGCGTGTCTGGGGCGGGCTCTTGTACCGACCGCCCTCGTGCTCGGTCAGCCGTGGCTCGACCGTGTCCTCGACCCGCACGATCACGAGCCGATCCAACTCGTCGGCGTCGCCGTTGTCGTCTGCCTGCTGGCTCATGCTGCTGGCCTTACGGCGTCGAGGTGTCGACCGCTCGTGGCGCGGCTCTTGCGCCAGATGCCGAGCACCTCGCGCGCCCTCACGCGGTGGTAGGTGACGCGCCGGTCGATCGGCTCGACCTCGAGCTCCCGCTCGCACCGCGCGATCACGATCGCGTAGAACCGCCGACCCTTGACATCGGCGAGCACGATGTCGTCCGGGCCGACGCCGGCGAGCTTCACGACCCGCCCTCCAGGCGCCTCGCCGCCGCGTTGAGCACGTTGGCCAGCACCTGCGCCTCATTGGTAGTCAGCCGCATCCCGGCGGAGCCGCCATCGTGTGCCGCGATCACCACCACCGAGCCATTTGCCGATGTGACCCGCAACCGCGCGTCCTCCGGCGAGACCGGGTGAATGACGAACGGCACCGCGTCGCGTGGTTCTTCCCGACTTGCGCCGGCCAGCCACCGTCCGTGCTCGTGGCCACGACACATCTCAGCGGTCACGTCATCGATCTCCATGCCGCACAACGCGAGCCCCTCGGCCGCCTTATACAGCGCATGTCCGAGCTTCTCGCTCGCGTACACGGGCTCGGGTCCGTTCAGCTGTGCGCGTCGAGCCATGTCGGCGATCGCATCCGTGGCGTCCATCAGCGCCTGCCCGACGTCGGGTTCGCCGCGCGCTCTCGCCGTCGCCTGTCCTCTCATCGTGCTTGCTCCTTCGTTGGTTGTCGTTGGTCATGGCACGCCGAACGCGTCTGAGAGTTCTGCCGCTCTTGCTGGCCGACGATTGGGACGGCCGCGGGTCGGCGACGATCGACCGGAACTGCCCGCGTCCCAAACGATCAGCGCTGGGCGGGATCGCGCTCATCCGCCTCGCCACGTTCCGACGCCGATGCGCCGCGCTGAGCCTCCGCGCTGCTGCCGTCGCCGGCCGCCCCAGGTTCGCTGCCGTTGGCGGGGAGCAGCGGCGCGAGCAGCTCCAGCAGCTCACCGACCGCGGCCACGGCGCGATCGATCTCCCCGGAGCTCGGCCTGCACCGCCTCGGGCTTGCGCAGCAGCTGCTCGCGCTTGCCCTCAAGCCGCGACCGCTCGGCCTCCGCCGCACGCGCGAACCGCGGGGCAACCGTCGGTGTCGCGGGATGCTCGGCCGTGGCGCCCCGCGCGCCGTCCGTCTCTCTCATCGCCTGCTCCTTTCACCGGGCCGGTCAGTCGCCGTCCGGACGTGGTCTCCGCTCAGCTCGCCGAACACGTCGGCGACGTAGGCGCGGGCGCGCTTGAACGCCTCTCCACGCAACCCCGGTCCCGAGGGGCGAAGAGCAACACCACCGTGAGGTCGTAGGCGGACACATCCGCACTCGACGTCTGCTCGCCCTGCGGGCCGGGTCGGCCGGGTGTGCTTGGTCGCAGTGCTTCGTTCCTCCTGCACTTCAGACGAGCTCATCTCGATGTCGCGGCAGCAGATCACTGCTCACCCTCACTGCGCCCCGCAGGACGAGGCGGTAGTTACCCTCGGCGCCGATTGCGGCACGCTTGTTGATGTCCGTCAGCTGCGCGTGCCAGCGTCGCGCCTCGCAGTCGGGAACCCGCCCAAGGGCGCGGATGACCACACCTCGGCGGGTTCCCGGTCGCGTGTCCGCCAGCACACCGAAGACCGTCACCGGCCGCCAGCGCCTGGCAACTCGCGCGCTCCGCACGCCGAGCCACCAACGGTCGATTTCGTCCTGTGCTTGGATCAGCGCCAACAGCACGGCCAGCAATACGGCGAGGCTCGCGATGTGGAATGCCGCCGTGCCCGCGTGCAAAACGGCGAGCGTGACGTTGCCCGCCAGGAACGCGCCGGCGATCGCGCGCGTCAGTCGCCACCGCTTGATCGGCATGGCCGCGGCCGCGGGCGGGAACGCCCCCGCCCAGGCGCTCCCTTGCAGCCGCCGTCGCCGGTGTTCCAGGCGGATCACAGGAAGCTCGACCACGTCGAGCGCCGGCTTGCTCCTGGGCGCGGCATTCGGCCTGGTGCTCATATCGGTTCGTTTCGCTGCCGTCTCTGTCTCCTTCGTCTGGTTGCTCATGTCAGCTCGCCGAACGTGTCGGCGACGTAGGCGCGCGCGCTTGAATGCCTCCCCCCGCAGCTCCTGACCCCACGGGCCGCCGAGCAGCACCGACGCCAGGTCGTAGATCGCCCCGCGTGCCCCGCAGTTGCCCGAGTGGCAGCACCACCCTCGGTCGGGGCTGGTGCCGACTGAGCACGACGGGTTGCGGTCGACGTGTCCGAAAGCCGGGCACGACACGAGCCCGTCGCGCGGGACGACGATGCCGGCGAGCTGCTCGAAGTACTCGGGCGGGCTGATCCGCTTGTACGGATCGCCGCTCTGACCTTGCCGGCCCGCCCGCCGCGGAGTGTTCGGCCTGGGATCGGCCAAGTCGCCGACCAGCTGCTCGACGCGGTAGCGCGGGAGCTGCAGGTCAGCCTCGATGATCCGCGCGTGCGCGCCGGTCTTTCCGTTGATCGTGCCGGCGAGACGCATCACCCGCGAGCGCTCCGCGCACGCCGGGTCTGCCACGTTCGGCTTGCCGGCCTCACCGACCCCGAGCCGACGAATGATGCGCAGGTTGGCGCGTTCGATCGGCTCGACCAGTTCGCCCGTCCTCGTCACCGTGCGCGTCGCCGGCGACGGCTGGGTCAGCTTCCAGTAGGCGTGCACGCCGCCCGAACCTCCGCTGTCCACCAGTAGGTGGCACGGGCGCTCGGCGAGGAAAGCCCACAGCGCGTGCAGCTGACCGGGCTCGTCGACGTCGACCCATAACCACCGGCTCGCGCAGACGGCGTGCTTGTCGCCTCGCCGCATGTACCGCGCCGCCGGGGCGAGGAAGACCTCCTCGTCCCGGTCGGCGTGGCGGGCCGCGAGCTCGAGCAGCGGCTCCCGCCAACCATCTCCGCGCGACCCGCCGCCGGGAATGAAGTGGTCGGCTCGCCGGCGCGTCGTGATCTGCAGCCGGCCGTCACGCCGCACCCCGGCGGCCAACTCGACCAAACCCTCCGTGTCCTGGTGAAGCAGCCCGATCTGCAGCGAGCGGTGACGCTCGGGCGGCAGCTCGCCGGTGAAGGTGCGCCCGTCAGCCAGTCGGATGCGGGACCGCAGCCCGGCGGGTGCGCTACGGGTGCGCTGCGGAGCGCGGGCGGCGGTCGCTGTGGGCATCTGCTCCTCCCTGCTCAGGTATGGCCTCGCCAGGCCCGCGCCCCGGTGCCGCGACGAAGCGGCCGGCGGTGAGGTAGTCGCGTGCGACCGCCTCCGCTTGCGGTTCAGCGTCCACGACCCCGTCGAGCGTCTCGATCACGCGGTCCTCGCGGGCGCAGGTGTCGAGCACCTCCCAGTCACCCACCACCGTCCGACGCACCAGGATCTCGTGCCTCACCCCGGTGGCGGCGTGGTGCGTCAGCGCAGTCACGGTCGCGCTTCTCCTTCGCGGTGATCACCGGAGCGGCTCACGTCGGCTGCCTCCTCAAACCGCGCGGCCACCGCCAGGAGCGCCCCCGCCTGCTCGGCGAACAGCCCGGGCAGCGGCCCCTCGATCGAGATGAACGCGGTCGCGGCATGGAGCGGCACACCGGCCGCGTCCTCGAGCGCCGCCGCGCTCTCGGCGAACAGCCGCCCGATGTTCACCTGCTGCGCGAGCACCGCCCGCGCCCGCCCGGCGCGCTGGCAGGCCAGCTGCTCGTAGAGCCCCTCTACGTTGCCCGGCCAGTCGTCAGTCATCACCGGGCACCGCGTCGCACAGCCGATAGCCAACGCCCCATACGTTGACCACGAGCCGCCGGTCGCTGCCCTCGCACAGCTTGCGACGGAGCCGGCACGCGTGGCTGTCAAGCGTCCTGCTGCGCGAGTCGGGCCAGTAGCCCCAGACGTCCCGAAGCAGCTCCTCGCGGGTGAACACGCGGTGCGGCTCCCTGGCCAGGGTGACCAGCAGTTGGTACTCGGTGCCGGACAGATCTACCGGCCGCTCCCCCACCCGCACCTCGCGCGAGTGCACGTCGATCAGGACCGGCCCGGCTTGCAGCATCCGCCGGCCGCGCCGGCTCGTCTGCGAGCGGCGCAGCACCGCGCCGATCCGGGCGCGCAGTTCCGGATAGGCGAATGGCTTCTTGATGACGTCGTCGCCACCACGCTCGAGCAGCCGGATCCGCTGCAGCCGGTCGGCGTCGCGGCTCAGCACGATCATCGGTCTCTCCGGCTCGACGTGCCCGGCGATCCCTTCCCCGGACCGGACCGCGTCGAGCAGCTCGAGCGTCTGCCCGTTGACGTCGACCACGATCAGATCCGGGTGCGCCGTCGACAGCAAGGCGAGCGCCTTCACGCGGTCGGGCGCGACCAGCACCCGATAGCCATCCGCCTTCAGGTTGTCCTGCAGAAACGCACGGGTCGCGTCGTGTTCCTCGGCCAGCAGGATCGTGGCCTCGGTCGGGTCGGACATGAGTCCTCCTCTGTCTGTGAAGTAGGCGTGGGCCGCCGAGCGCGCGCGAACGACGCCCGGCGGCGAAGGTGATTGGGTTGGTCGAGCTGTCACGGCGTCCTGCGTGGTGCGAGCTCGGCCGCGGTGAACGGAATGGGAGCGCTAGGCGAAGCGCTGCTCGCCGGTCTCCCATGGCGCGGAGATGGGGTCCTGCGCCGAGAACCACTCGGGGATCCGGTTCAGTTGCCGGCGCTCGCGCCGGCAACGGCGGGCCCGCTCGTAGGGGCCGTCGTCGCCGATCACCGGCGCGGCGTGCTCGACCAACGACAGCGTTTCGAGCAGGTCGGCCGCGACCGGCTGCGACGGGTCGTACTCCTCGCCGCGCTCACACGCGAGCGCAGACAGGGTCCTGGTTGACAGGGTGTGCATGGAGTAACCTCCTGTGTGTCCGGCCCTCGCGGCTTTGCGAAGAGATTTCGCGAGGGCATGGGTTTTCACGGCCGTCCCGCGTAAACGGGGCGGCCGTTCGTGTTTGTTGAAACTGCTGTTTGCGGCGTCGTCGGATGGACCGCTGTCGCCGGTAGGGCTACGCTGCTTGGCCGTGCGCTACCTCGAGCAGCAGCCGATGTTCATTCCGCCGATGCTGCTCACCTCGGGCGCGCTGCCGAGCGGCGACGCGTGGACGTTCGAGGTGAAGTGGGACGGCTGCCGCGCGCAGCTTCGCTACGACGGACGTTCCGTTTCGCTGCG
>Ga0187779_10001281_pt1 | contig 15733 bp, 14 predicted proteins | sample 1015_Q2_SP10_10__FD_132435 | JGI IMG/M metagenome (GOLD analysis project Ga0187779, IMG submission 132435) | Tropical peat soil microbial communities from peatlands in Department of Meta, Colombia - 1015_Q2_SP10_10_MG | ecosystem: Environmental > Terrestrial > Soil > Wetlands > Peat | place... | reverse complement strand
GACTAGCATCGAATTTAACGATGAGGATAAAACGGCTGTGACGATCGGACGATACCGTTGGAGCGGCATTAAGTAGTTCTGGCATGGTCGCCAATCTCCCTCACTAGTAAATGTCTTCCGACGTCATATTATCCCGACTGACGTACAAGCTCGTTTTTTTCTCAATAAAACTACTATAAAAATATGGAAAAGGCAAGGATATTCAAAGTATTCAAGAAAACTTTTCACCATTCTGAGCTTTTAGCCCGCACTCTGAATTCGCCACGATGCACTGGTTGCGCCAATCCATGTGTCATAATCGAATGACTTCTCATTTTAGTAACTTCAAATATATTGAATCAGATAGGGAGTCCCTACGCCCTCAGTTTAGAGATTTCCGTCACTGACAAATCATTTCGTGATCCAAACCTGTTTTTTTCAAGAACGAATTTTTCAATGGGCTTGGCATCATGAGCATGCCGTTAAACGATATCAATCACTATCAAGTTAAAAATATCAAAACCGCGATTTCAGTACTGAGTTTTTAGTTTGCCAACAGGAATAATTTTAAATTTGTCAAAAAAACAAGCAAAATCAAACAATTCCTGATGAACAGAAATGGGAAATGCCGAGGATATTCAGGCAGTTGAGCTGAATCGCCGCCTGCTCAAACTCCACTCAGCAATCTATAACAAATGGGTATAACCTTATTCTTACGGAAATGAATTTAGTAGAATTGTTATGGTGCAAGTCCAATGTCGGTATAAGGCATCGTCTTGGGTTAACCAGTTCTGTTCCGCTGGTTGTTCCATCTAGACGATAAAAAAATATCCACCCATAAAAAACAGCCTGACTATGAAAATTTGCCTTTTTTGTTAAGGTTGTCTGTGCTCAAAGGGTCAAGTTTTACAACGATAGGCCTTTAAGCCATCAAGTGATATTTCACCTAATAGTCAGGTTACGGAATCCCGTGATGAAATGTTCAAAAAAGTCTTGTTTCGAGGACTGGTTTAATAGTCGATGGCCATGGATGCTTGATTGTAGTTTGCATATAACTTCAATATCAGCAACCCTATTTGCAAATTGACTTGTGAGTCCTGTAAAATTTAAATCTGTAAAAGGAATTAAGAACAACCACGATAGGAATATATCCCACTGTTACCTTCAGTAACCTAGTAAAACGGGCAACAGACGAGATTTTTTGCAACAAACCTGGCTTCTTTCACCACTCTCAATGCAGAGTATTAACAAACCCTTGACAATGACACCTTAATATCAGATAATAACCACCATATTTTAGAACTTAATGCCTTTGCCGCGTCATTATGAGCGGCATATCTATTTTTACGTATCCATCACACGGGGAGCCCGTTTTGCCACAAGAATACCTGGAATTTGAAAAACCCATAGCCGAGTTGGAAAAAAAGATCGAAGAGCTGACGCTGTTTACTTCCAACGGCGGAATTGATCTTGAAGAAGAAATACTGAAACTCCAGAAGAAGTCAGACCAATTGCTTGCAGAGATATATTCTAAGCTCTCACCATGGCAAAAAGTCCAAATCTCCCGCCATGCCAACCGTCCTTATACGCTTGACTATATAGAAGCCATGCTGACAGATTTCGTCGAGATGCACGGTGATCGTGGTTTTGCCGACGACCCTGCCATTGTCAGCGGGATGGCAAGGCTGGACGGAATGCCCGTCGTAGTCATCGGCCACCAGAAAGGCAGGACCACGAAGGATCGCGTATTTCGCAATTTCGGCCAGCCGAACCCCGAAGGATACCGAAAAGCCTTGCGGCTGATGCAGTTCGCGGAAAAGTTCAACCGGCCCCTTATAACCTTTATAGATACCCAGGGCGCCTATCCCGGGATCGGCGCGGAGGAGCGGGGCCAGGGTGAATCAATTGCGCGGAACCTCTACATCATGTCCATGCTCAAGGTCCCTATCGTAACGGTGGTGATTGGAGAAGGTGGGAGTGGAGGTGCGCTGGCCCTCGGGGTAGCCGATCGCGTCATGATGCTCGAACATGCCACCTATTCCGTCATCTCTCCTGAAGGATGCGCCGCGATCCTCTGGAATAACGGCGCAAAAGCAAGCGAGGCCGCGGAACTGCTTAAACTTACAGCTCAGGACCTGTTTCAGATGAGGGTGATCGATGAGGTAGTGGAAGAGCCTATAGGGGGTGCACACCGTGATCCGAGAAGGGCCGCTGAACTCTTGAAAGAAGCGTTTATCAGGAACCTAGGCGAGGTGAAAAATATAGAACCACTTGACCTGGTAAAACTACGGTATGAGAAATTCAGAAAATTAGGGATGTTCGACCAGTTATAATAAATTACTCTATGTCCTTCCTCAAGCGTTCAACGGTTACCCTTAGACCCGCCAAAGCATCCTGAATGTTCGCGAAGTTTGATACAATAAGTAGTAAACAGTAATCTCTCGCTACAGGTACAATCAGCTCGATCCCCTCATCAAGCGAAAAGAGCACCGCATTAACTGCGCCCAAACCGAGGCGTTCGGCGATATCCCGTATATGGTCAAGATGTATCTCTTTCCATGCGCCAAGCAACTTCACGTCACCGCTATAGATTCCAGATAGAGAAATCGTTTCACCCTCATTATCCAGAAAAACGGCGGCCCTAGAGCCTGGTAACGATGCGATTAGATCATCCAAGATCTGTTGGATCAACTATGCCTCCCAAATTATGGATTCCGCTTGCCATAGTAAAAGCATGTATCCAGTGGTGTAAACAAGCGATCAGATATCTTAAACTCTATAGGGAAGAATGAATCGCTCCAAGGATGCAAGGATTGCACGCACCAAAATCCTGATTACGAAAGTTATGTCCTATAATTGTTCGACGCGGACCTTACGCCTAGTGTCCTAAAAGGTCCCCGATTTCCCCTATATGAACGGCCGCTCTCGGCGACCAGTGATGGACGCATAGGTTGCGAATTTACACATGGTTATTACCGTCTTGCTCCATTGCGATAGGTGCAGCTAGACGGTTTAACCTCGGTCCTCGTTTGATCAACCGAAGATTACGAAAAACAGGAATGTGATGCATATACCTAGCAGAGCCCCGGCTATAATCTCACGCGGCCGATGGACGCCAAACGACCACCGGCTCCAGCTAACCATGAGAGCAAGCAGGAACGTCAGAATATTGATAGCGAGTGAATCAGCTAGAAAATATACAGCTGACCATATCGAGAAAGATACTGCAGCGTGGCCGCTTGGCATACCTCCTCTGAGCGGTTCTCCCTTCCCGACAAATGCCTTGATAATAATTACGAGTATAATAACAACGGCAAGGGACACGAAGGAAACGACGTCGTGCGGTGCTTTCCGGATATGAGAGTGTCCAGACATAATTGTGCTTTTGAGCGCAGGGTAAAGAATCAAATATGCGAGTGTAAGAGCGCCGATGGACGCGATCAGAACGACACCTGCGGCGATATCCTTGGCAATTTTCGCAAGGGGATGATACTCCACAGATATCATATCCACCGTTGTCTCGATTGCGGTATTCAACATTTCCATTGTGAGAACAAGTATGATTGCCATGCAGAGAAGGATAAACTCTGTCCGGGAAATGTCCAGAACTAGGCTCAGGACAAGCGCAGCCAGCGCTGCGTAGAGATGATAGCGCATATGTCTCTGGGTCTTGACTGAATAGATGATCCCTTCGATCGCGAGATTAGCGCTCTGTATCCATGTTGTGGGTTTCATAAAGTCAGTCTCTTCAAGAGCATTCGTTCCTTACGACGCATCCTGCGCGCCTCGGTACGGCCTTGTTCATGATCATAACCGACTAAGTGGAGCAGTCCATGCACCAGCAGCGTCTCGATCTCACGTGCAAGCGAATGTCCTGCATCGCGCGCTTGCTTTTCTGCCACCGGAATAGAAATAACGATATCGCCAAGGAGTTCCGGCTGCAAATCTGGAAAAGGCCCTTCGAGCATGGGAAAGGAGAGCACATCTGTAGTACCCCTCTTGCCGCGATATTGTTCATTGAGGGTGCGCATGAGCCGGTCTCCCGTGAACAGAACGCTCAATTCAGCATCAGGATGCCCGAGTCTCGTCAACAGAATCGAGAGCTTCGTCTTTATTCCTGCCAGCGCCAGTTTTCTTTTCTTCTGAATGTTTTTTATCCTGATGATCACTACGTTTATCTTCTCCTGGGAACTCGATACCGGGATAGTCAATTCTATGATGGAAAATGCCGCTGAGAATGAGATTGAAGCTACGGGAAATGTCCTGTAAATCTTTCAGTGTAAGATCACACATACTCAGTTGGTCATCTAGAAAAATGCGGTTGATAACACTATTCGTGAGTGCCTGAATTCGCTGCAGAGGTGGATTATACAACGTTCTCGAGGCGGCCTCCACAGAATCGGCCAGCATCACGATTGCGGCGACCTTTGTCCTCGGCCGAGGTCCGGGATAACGATAATCTTCTTCAGCAATGGCAGTGAAGGGTTGCAATTCTTTTGCTTTCTGATAAAAAAAAGAGATCAACGACGTGCCGTGGTGCTGCTGGATGATGTCAATCACGGTAGAAGGTAATTTGTGTTCCCGGGCTAAATCAACGCCTTCCTTGACATGTGAGGCTATGATCAGGCTGCTCATCGAAGGCATGAGGCGGTCATGTTTGTTCTCAACGGCGCGCTGGTTCTCGATAAAATAACCAGGTTTATGGATTTTGCCTACATCGTGGTAATATGCACCGACGCGTGCCAGAATGGGATTTTCACCTATGGTTTCTGCGGCCGCTTCTGACAGATTGCCGATGAGTATGCTGTGATGATAAGTTCCAGGGCTTTTGTAAACAAGTTCTTTCAGGAGCGGCTGGTTTGGATCCAGCAGTTCCAACAGCTTGATATCTGTGGCGACATCAAAGACCGCTTCGAAGAACGGCAGCGTCACAGAAACGATCATCGTCACCCCTATGGCGCCAAGTAGACCAGCCACCATGTCATACAATCCACGGATCAGCAGTTCCCCCTGATAGAAATCGATGCAGCCGATAACCAGGAGATTGACCAGCATGGTAAGTGCTCCCGCCTTTAAGACAGCTGTCCTCTTCTTGCATTGTATCACACTGAGCGCTGCGACAATGCTGCCCATAAAATAGTAGACGGGGATAAATGGATATCCCTGAAAAGCAATGCCGAGAAGGACGCTGACCACAAACGAGAAGCCCAGAGCAAGATGAAAATCGAGGAGTAGGCATACAAGCATTGCTCCTGATGCGACAGGAAGCGCAAATCCGATAGTCATGATATCCAGCTGTAGTTTGTCCGCAATCAAGGAAAAAAACTGTTTCGCAACCTGGGATACGGCTATCGTAAGGAACAAGAGGAGGGCCAGCAGCAGGATTTTCCTCGTATCTGTAAGGAGAGCGGAGCGGTATCGTCGTATATCGCGGTAGAACAGATAAAAAATTATAAGAAGCAATGCCGTCAATCCAACATATGCCTGAACGCGGTTTCCAATACCGTCACGGCGGCCGATTTCCGATAAAATGCGCGCCGCACGCTCCGTTGTCTGCTGGCCCGATTCAACTATCTCCTCTCCTTTCTCGACTCTGTCGATAATGACCGTCTTATCCGGTCCGGGATATTCTATCGAAAGCGCATATGGGGCGGTTATGGTTCGCGTTGCGAACTCACCCTTGGCAAGGATCGGAATCCGGGGAAGCAGCACGAATGCCAGAAGGACCGAGGTAATGAGTGCAATGAAGGTATTAATAAGTGCGGGAACGGGAGAGATCACTGTGGGACGTTCTTCGCGGTCGGCATCCAGGGCTTGGTTCTTGGGGAGCAGCTTTTCGATCGTCTCGTCATTTTTTTTGTTCATTCGTCGCCTCGTGCTGCTCATAGGCTTTAATGATCTGTTGCACCAGCTTATGGCGGACGACATCGCGGTTAGTAAAATATACGAACCTGATCCCATCAATGCTGTCGAGAATTTTTTGAACTTCGACGAGACCAGAACCTTTGCCGCTTGGCAGATCTATCTGAGTTATATCGCCGGTAATGACTGTTTTTGAATTAAATCCGAGTCTCGTGAGGAACATCTTCATCTGCTCGGACGTAGTATTCTGCGCTTCATCGAGGATGATGAACGAATCGTTCAACGTTCTCCCGCGCATGAACGCCAGTGGTGCGATCTCAATATCGCCGCGCTCTACCAATTTGTTGGCTTTGTCCGTCTCAATCATGTCATAGAGGGCGTCATACAGCGGTCGCAGATATGGATTGACTTTTTCGAAGATGTCGCCGGGTAGAAACCCAAGTTTTTCCCCCGCCTCGACGGCCGGACGCACCAGGATAATTCTGCTGACCTCGCGATGCAAGAGCGCGGACACCGCCGTAGCCATGGCAAGATAGGTTTTGCCCGTACCCGCAGGACCGATACCGAAGACTACATCATACTGTTTGATCGCTTCAACGTACTTGCGTTGGGTTTCGTTCTTTGGGGATACCGCCCTCTTCCTGCTCGAAACGGCGATTGTTTTTTGAAAGATGTCCTTCAACGCTGATGAGGGGTCGGAAGAAAATGCATGAATAGCAGTGTTCACATCGTCTTTCTGAGTGATAATTCCCTGGCTGAGCATGTCGGAAAGTTGTCTAATAAGCCGCTCAACAATCACCACTGCGTTCTGATCGCCTTCGATCTGGATCCTGTTTCCACGTGCATTCAGAATCACACCGTAGGTGTTCTCGATCAGCCTGAGGTTGGTATCCCTGTCTCCGTAAAGGCTTGGCAGCGAATGTTCGTTCTCTATGATAAGGTTTACTGCGGTGGTCTTCATCCCTTGAATACGGCTATATAGCTGAGGCCGTATGTTCGATATTTTGTTATGCTAGCATGTCATCCCGCCAATGTCAATTTTCTTTTAATAGTCAATTCCCCTCTGCGCGGGGATACCGTCATCGTATGGATGTTTTATATTGTGCATTTCCGTTACGAGGTCGGCTGCTTCAATGACCTCTGGACAAGCACTCCGTCCGGTAAGAATTAAGTGAACTATCGATGGTTTTTTTGCTATCAGGTCGAGAACATCTTTTAGATCGATAAGACCGAGAGCTACTGCGGTATTGATCTCATCGAGCACGACGATGTCCCGTGAACCTGACACTACTCTCTGGCGCGCAAGAAGGAGGGCATCGGCCGCAGACCTCTTGTGTTCTGATAGGGGTGTAACATCCCCCAAACAGTTGACGAATCCGCTCCCCAGGGAAATGAATTCGAGTTCAGGAGCCAGACGTTCAGAAGCCTTGGCTTCTCCCGTCGGCTTAGTCCCCTTAATGAATTGGATCACGGAGACGGTCATTTTATGGCCATAAGCGCGCAAAGCGATTCCCAAGGCTGCACTCGTCTTTCCCTTCCCATCTCCGGTAAATACGATGATCAGACCTTTTTTCAGTCCACACGCCCTTTCCGCCCATACAACCGCAGTCGTCTTATCGCTAGGTCCAGTCAACCAGTATTGCGCTTATTGCAAGCAAGAATGATTCCGGAAAACATGCAACCACAAAATCATAACATGTTAACTGGGAAAACTCAAGGATATAACTTTGCACGTGCATTACTATTCCCCTCCGGTACTTTGCATTCGGATGTTGCAGGTGTATAATGCCTCTCATGCATCGAAGGAACACCCTGCTCCTCTACCTATTCCTGACCCTCGCGACCATTTTAACCGGTGGCGCAATGGGCTACATGATCTTCTCCGTTTGGGACCTACCGGACGTAAAGACGCTTGAAGAATACAGGCCGAATATTACATCCCGCCTATACTCCGACTCCAACCAGCTGCTTGCCGAATTTTTTCTGGAAAACCGCACTCCGGTGGCTCTTGATAATGTTCCCGACATGATGACCAAGGCGCTCATCGCCACAGAGGACACGCGATTTTACCAACATTTTGGAATTGATCTACGCGGTGTCCTACGGGCAATGTTTCGCAACATCCTGGCACGAAAGGTTCTGGAGGGTGGCAGTACGCTCACACAACAACTCGCCAAAGTTCTATTCCTGACGCCGGAACGAAGCTACATGCGGAAGCTCAAAGAAATGACCTTGGCTCTGCGCATCGAACAGCAGTACACGAAACGGGAGATACTATACCTCTATCTAAATCAAATCTATTTTGGCAGCGGCGCATATGGCATCGAGGCAGCCGCCCGCATATACTACGGAAAACATGCCAAAGACTTGAATCTTGCCGAATGCGCCCTGCTCGCAGGACTCCCTAGATCGCCGCAGCATTACTCGCCGTTTAAATTACCCTCCAACGCTCTCAGCAGGCGCGCGTACGTTTTAAAACGTATGGTCACGATGGGGGTCATCAGCACGTCGCAGGCCGAAGAAGCCAAGCAAGCACCGCTGCCGTTACAAGTAGCCTCTAAGACCGCAAGCCGTGCACCTTACTTCGTCGAATATGTTCGTCAGCAAGTCGAAGAACGCTTTGGATCGAGCATTCTCTATTCAGGCGGATTGAATATCTACACGAGCATCAACGATGAACTTCAGACCTACGCGGAACAAGCCGTGCAATCTGGTCTCTTGAAGATCGGAACTCGAAACAGGAAGTCGGATCCATCTCATCGGCTCCAGTCCGCCCTGCTTGCCCTAGATCCGACAACAGGAAGGATTCGTGCCATGGTAGGGGGCCGTGATTTCAGTCAAAGTCAGTTTAACCGCGCATTGCAAGCCCTCAGACAGCCCGGCTCGGCATTCAAACCGATCATCTACGCTGCAGCACTTGAACATGGATATGGTGCTTCGGATATGCTCGACGACTTGCCATTGGCAATTGTCGTAAACCGCAACAAAGACTGGACCCCTGAGAACTTCACGCATACCTACCAGGGACCAGTTACATTGAGGAGAGTGCTTGAGCAATCGCTAAACGTACCCACAGTCCGGCTTGTCAACAAGATCGGCACTGATGAAATTATTCGCTATGCAAGAAAGCTTGGTATTAGGAGTCCCCTTACCCATTATCTGCCGCTCGCCTTAGGCAGTTCCGCCGTTACGCTGGCCGAGCTTACGTCGGCTTTTGCCATCTTCGACAACCACGGCGTGAAATTAGGGCCGGTCTCAATCCTTTCCATTACCGACAGTGCAGGCCGGGTCCTCTATGAGAATACTTCCCTCCCGGAACAAGTAATAAAACCTGAGACCGCATACCTAATTACCTATCTTTTAGAAGGAGTAATTGATCACGGCACCGGATGGAGAGCACGCGAACTCGAAAGGCCTGCAGCGGGCAAGACTGGTACAACAAACGATTATCGCGATGCATGGTTTGTTGGCTATACGCCAAGCCTAGTAGCGGGAGTTTGGGTCGGATATGATGATCAGGCGAGCATCGGAAAAAAAGAAACCGGCGCGCGTGCTGCACTTCCCATCTGGCTTGAATTTATGAAAAAGGCACATTCTGATCGAAGGAATGAAGATTTCCCCGTTCAGGATGGGATTATTTTCAGGCAGGTCGATCCCAAGAACGGACTTCTGAGCACCGAACGCTGCCATAACTCAATTCGCGAAGCCTATCTGCCAGGCACGGAACCACGTCAATACTGTGATGAATCCGAAAATGCCTTCGACGATACCGCAATTCAAGATGAAGCGCCGTAAACCCATATATTTATTGACAATGCCATTATTATTTGTTAATCTTGGGCTGTGATTTCTCGTTTATGGAAAATGTCAGATCCTCTTTTTCCCAGGATCCTAGACAAACTGGTCCCCTCCACGCTCATTTCGCGATTGTCTATAGCAAAAAAAATGCTCCTAGGATACATGACGCTTGTTCTACTCACCGTCATTGTCGTTGCATATGCCCTTGTTAGCCTTCAGAGGATCAATACCCTCAATAAAAGCATTGTCAAAGTCGATATTATTGTGGAAGAGGCATCCGATAAGATGCTTGATGCCCTGCTTGCTCAGGATACATACGAAAAACGGTTTTTGATCCTGAAAAGCGCTGATATGAAAAGCCTTTTTTTGAAACGGGGGAAGGAATTTGAAGGCTGGCTCGACGTTCTCAGGAACCTGCCTGATCGTGAGAACCTCCCGATTAAAACTGTTGATACTCTGCACGCAAAATATACGGAACTCTTTATCAGAGAGACGCGACTGATTAGGAAAGGAGCTGTAACGCACGCTTATACCCTGTCAAATCGTGATCTCAAGACTGTTCTCGACAAACTTTTGGATACCTTGAGGACACTGTCGGCGAGTGCCAGGGTTGCACAGGACACAAAGATGAAAGGGATCAGCCTTGTAGGCGGTAAAGCTTTTATGACCACGGCTGTACTCTGTTTATTCAGCATCCTTATGGGAGCAGTGGCGGGGTTTGCCGTGACCCATCACATTTCTTCATCCATTCATAAATTAAAAGTGGCTACTGAGCACATTGCGGAGGGAGATTTCGATTATGATCCCCATATCAGGACTGAAGATGAGATTGGAATCCTTTCCCAAGCATTTCTTTCGATGGGAAAACGACTCCGCAAATTAGAAGAGATGTACCTTGATGCAAGTCCCCTCACACGGTTGCCGGGGGGCATTGCCATCGAAAACGTACTGAAAAAAAGGCTGGAGTCAAGTCTGCCGGTCGCTTTCTGCGTTCTCGACCTCGATAATTTTAAAGCATTCAATGACAGATATGGCTATGCAAACGGCAGCGAGGTCATCAAAGAAACTGCCAAGATCATCGAAAATGCTGCCAAGACAACAGGCACGCCTGATGATTTTGTCGGCCATGTAGGAGGCGACGACTTCGTCGTCATTACCACACCCGATCATATGCGAGAGATTTCCACTGAGATTATTAACCAGTTTGATCGGCGCATCCCAAAATATTACGCTGTCGAGGACCAACAAAGGGGGTATATTCTGGGTAAGACGAGGCAGGGCATTGAAATGGAGTTCCCAATAATGACCATATCCATCGCCATCGTGACGAATGAATATCGACAGCTTGTTAATCCCCTCGAAGCATCGGCAATTGCCGCGGAGCTGAAGGATTATGCCAAGACCATCCCGAAGAGCATTTTTGTCGTGGACAAGAGGAGGAGCGGGTGAAGATAGCATGGGCAGTGCTTGCTCTGATTTTGCTGGCAGATTGTTCTACGGTTAAACCGGAGACCAAAGCTCCTGACGATTTTCAGGTAGCCGCTGTTGCCATGAAAGATAAAAGGTACGAAGACGCGATAGCAGTATACGGGAAAATACTCAATGAATCACGTCGGTCAGCAAGCAGTGCCGACGCGTTGTTCCAAATAGCATATATACAGACGCTGTATGACAACCCTCAGAGAGACTATGCTAAAGCCATGCAGAGCTTTGACGACTTCATCAAGCGGTATCCGGATCACGCTCGGTGTCAAGAAGCTGAAAATTGGCGCTTTATCCTGAAGACGATTCTTGATCTGAGGAAGGAAGATGATCGGCTACGAAAAAATATCGAACAACTGAGAAAACTGGATATACAGCAGGAGAAAAATAGGGAAAGGAAATAAATTCGGGCAGCAAGCTATGTGTTGTCTTTCCGGACCTTGTCTTTATAGTCTCATCGATTACCTGCGTTTATCCCACTGTCGTTCGTCGTAATGGGCCTCAAGGGGACTAGTTTGCTCGTGGTCTTAACGGAACCATCCTTGTCCAGATAAAATTGCCCGCCATAAGGGTCCTTTGGTATTTCCGCGAGTATGCCCGATTTAACTAATGCATGGATATCCTTCGGCAATTTCTTCATCTTGAGTTTATAGCGGGAAACGGCTTTTTCAATGTCCAGGATACGTCTGAGAGCATCGAGCCGTATCTCATAGTTAACTTTAATCTTCGCATTATTCTCATTCCTGGAAAAAATTTCCAAAAAATCTATGGCATTTTCTGTCCTTCCGGCATTTGAATACAACCGTGCTGCCAGCATTGGCAATCCAACCCACGCTCCCGGCCTCTTTGCCGCAATCAAGAGATCATCTGCCCCGCCTTTGGTATCGTGTAAAAAATAGAACTTATTAAAACCGAGAAAAAAAGGAAGCTGCCAGTCCCACGTTCGAGCAATCATCCCTTTCTCCAGCAGTACGTCTGCATCGTTGATCGCTCCTGCCCCCCATGTGAAAATGGCGTTACCGAAATAGTATGGATCCTGAAAGTACGGATCTAACTCGGTCGTCACGAGGAGGTTATTGTAAAGCCAAACATAATCGCTTTTGGTCCATACTCCCGGTCTGAAGCTCTTTCCGCCGTAATATTGTGACGCACGTGCAAAAAGAAAATCGGCCGTGATGGTCTTGAATTCTAAAGCAAGTAGCTTTACTACGGGTGGAGGCAGAATCAATCCGCGTGCCTGTGCCTCTTTCACCGGATAGCGAGATTTCTCAAACGACGGGAAAACCAGTGCATATCCCGCCATCAGGATCATAAGGAACACAAGCGGTCGTCGGACTCTCACGGGAATTCTCTCCGCTCCATGACGAGAGCACCTGCTGAGACTATTATGGCTGTATAGATTAGCCAGTAGGCTAATGTCCAGGCAATATACCCCACTGAGACTGAAAGCCCGTTGGCTGCCTGAACTTTCAAATCGAAGGCTGAAAGATTTGGGAAAATGTAATAGACAAATTTTATAATAGCAGATGTCAGCGGTGAAATTGTAACACCTTCCATCTTCATATCAAGAAATCCCTTGACCACTTCATTGGTAGATCCAATGATATATACCGAGATGGTTAATATAAGAGAAATAAAGGAAGTTGAAGTAATGGACGACCAAAATATTATCACGCCTGCAATGAGCATCAGTTTGAGTGCTATGAAGACAAGGGCGGTAAAGTATATACCCCAGCTGAATATGGACTGAGGATTATGATAAGTTTGGCCAGCGATTAAAACGGGAATGGATGAGACAATACCAAGAAACATGATCGAGACAATTATGAGTAAACAAAGGCCGAGAAATTTTCCTACTATATATTCAGCCCGGGATATAGGCCTTGAGATAACCATATAGATGGTTCTCTTGTCGATATCCTTGGCAACAAGGTTTGTCCCGATGAAAATTACCATCAGAAGCCCGGAGAAGGCAATCGTCGTGAGGCTCAAGCTCGCGGCCACCCTCACGATATCACGCATGAAAAGACTCGTAAGGATAACTGTAAGTGCAAATGCAAGCAAGGCCATTATAAAAATACCGAACAGTGCCCGGTTTCGTATGCCTTCTTTATACGTTATGCTAGCGAGACTGATGATTCCGTTCATTCCCGTAGTCCTCCTGATCTGCTTACCTCCTCGAAAAAAACCTCTTCCAGCGTCTTGCCTGATGGCAGGTCTTTTTTCACATGAATCGAACGGACAAGACTGCCATTGATAAGAATAGCGGCACGGTCGCACAAACGTTCTATATCATGAAGAATATGTGAACTGAAAAAGACCGTCTTCCCCTCTTCTTTCAGTCGTAAAATCAAATCAAAAACTTTTTTCCGCCCCATAGGGTCGAGACCACTCATGGGTTCATCGAGAATCAATATTTTGGGATCGTGAATAAGTGCCAACGCCAGGCCTGCTCTCTGTACCATCCCTTTCGAATAAGATCTGAGCGGCCTGTTCTCTGCATCGGTGAGATCAAACATTTGTAATAACGTATCCGTACGCTGCAGGATACTATCATGATTGAGATCGCAGCTTTTACCCCCGAACCAAAGGAGTTCCTTCGCTGAAAGATGATCATAGAAGTAAGGGTTTTCGGGAAGATAGCCTATCATTCTGCGGACGTTCTTATCATTTGCAGCCTTACCATCAATGGAGAGGCGGCCAGAGGTAGGACGAATCAGATGCAGAAGAAGCTTTATTGTCGTGCTCTTCCCCGCCCCGTTTGGTCCCAAGAAGCCGAACACCTCACCTTCCAGCACCTCGAGGGTCAGAGAGTTCAAGGCACAGACTTTTTTTTTCGTAAAATCTTTCGTGAATACCTTGCTTAGGGAATCCATCTCGATCAGGGGCATTGTCTATCCTTCCAGCATTTCCAAAGCCTTTTCTAAGACCTCTTCTGCGGAAATTCGTTTCATGCATTCAGCATTGATTTTGCACCTGGGCGTATAGCCGAATTTGGTGCACGGACTGCAAGGCAAATGCTTGTTCATGACGACATGTGCAGGTCCACGTGGTGCCCACTTTTTTTCGATCCCCGGTCCAAAAAGCGACAAGGTCTTTATTCCCACTCCGAAACCTATGTGCATCATACCGGAATCCCCCGTTATAAGCAAAGAGGATTCTTTGAGCACCGCGGCTGTTTCTACGAGGGAGAGGCGACCACAAAAGTCTATGACGTTCTGCAGATCTGCAGCAATCTCAGATCCAGCTTCGCGGTCACTCGAATCTCCAATAATGATCACTGCATAACCTTGTTTTTCAAGATCCCTGGCTACCAAATGAAATCTGTTATTGCCCCATCGCCGTTCTCGGATGCTGCCTCCCGGAAATAGTGCAACAATCTTTTTTGCCGAAATCATTGTAAGTAGTTTTTGAACTTTTTTCGTTAAGTCGCCAGGAATGACGAGAAAGGGTTCGCGAATATCAATTGATAATTTACCGGTGAGAGGCTCCACGAGGTGGAGAAAGCTGTCGGCTTCATAGTCGTCCTGTAGGTATGGTATAGCATGCGTAAAGAGGTTACCGCGCTCGTTTGTTGCATACCCCACTGACAGCGGTGCCTGCGTCATTTTTGCCACAATGGCAGAGAGCCGGTGCCATTGTTCGGCATCAATAACTACATCGTAAACGTTCCGGATGACCATAAAAAGTTCTGTCGGATTGTCGTATCGCCATATCCTAGCGACATCGGGGCTCAGGGAAAAGACCGAACCGTTTCTTTTTTCAGCGAGAACGTCTACAACTGCACCGGGATATACTTTCTTTAGCTCGCTAATAGCCGGTAGTAAGAGGACAGCATCGCCGATTCCTCCCGGGCGGATGAAGAGAACCTGTTTAAGAGTCGAGGGAACTCTCTTGGAGTTCCTTGAGGGCAGGAATAGGCTGGCTGCGACTTTGCCAAGAATCCTGTCAAGAAGCTTTAAGAATGCAATCCTATCTGGTCTCACTATTTATAAACCGCCCGTCCAATCATAAAATTAATAAAATTTACACTTCCCGTAGTTACCAATGAAATAATCGAAATAGCCTAAGATGGCTCCTTTAATAGATTGTCTGTTGCCTTTGATACATTGTATGACAATCCATGCAGGGATGGCAAATGCGAATTGTAAGACAAAGAAAAGGATTCTTTTAATACCGGTTAGCTGCTCACTGAAAAAGAGCATTCTGTTCCGGTGGAAATAATACTGATTCCTGGACGAATACAAGCCTCCAATCGCTGCGCTGACCTTATGATATATCACAACATTGCAGTTGACGATAATTTTGTATCCCGCAGACTTGACTCTCTGTGAGAATTCGATATCTTCTACATTCAAAAAATATCTCTCATCGAAGTATCCTACTTTCTGAAAAACATGAACAGGAATGAGCATAAGGCAGCCTGTTATAAAATCTGATTCACGCTCATCAGTGCAAACATCTACATTGTGGTAAAAAGCGCCTCGTTGTGAATCAATATGTCCGCCACTAAACCAGACCTTGTCTTGATCGGGATAACATCTAATGAGACCGCCAATAATGCCTGCATCTGGTGCAGATATAGCGGTTTTCATCATGCTTTGAAGAAAAT
>Ga0187779_10001280_pt1 | contig 15736 bp, 14 predicted proteins | sample 1015_Q2_SP10_10__FD_132435 | JGI IMG/M metagenome (GOLD analysis project Ga0187779, IMG submission 132435) | Tropical peat soil microbial communities from peatlands in Department of Meta, Colombia - 1015_Q2_SP10_10_MG | ecosystem: Environmental > Terrestrial > Soil > Wetlands > Peat | place... | reverse complement strand
GACTACGGCATACGGCTAGCCAAAGAGAAGCTAGCGACAGCACAGTAAATGGAATCCAAGCCGTGGATACAAAAGCTCTCCTGAACATAACGGGCATAGCGCTAATGTTTTGTATTGGTGCACGCGTGTGCGTTCGTAAGGCTGACGCAAGGGAACCAGCCAAGGCGGGCCCGGCAGCGTACTCCGTGGCCCTGGATTCGCTCGACGGACTAGAAATCAAGGCCGTTTCCGAGACAGGTGCGGAACCGGTGAAGGTCAAGGCCGATATTGGCGTTTACCGCGGCAAGCGTGCGCTCCACATGCTGAATGATGATTCGACGCTGAGCTCCAGCGGACCTTCGGGCGGTGAATCGCTGGCCATCGTGAAAGGAAGTGACTTCAAGGATGGAACCATCGAAGTAGAGCTGGTGGGGATGCCGCGGCAAGGATCGAACAGCCAGAGCCGCGGGTTTGTGGGAATCGCCTTTCGCATTCAGGGCGATGTCGAGAAGTTCGAGAACTTCTATTTGCGATTCACCAACGGACGGGCCGAAGACCAACTTCGTCGCAACCACTCCACGCAGTACAGTTCTTTTCCAGATTTTCCGTGGTCCCGCCTGAGGCAAGAGAGTCCAGGAGTTTACGAATCGTATGCCGACATCGAAGAAGGGACCTGGACGACAATCAGAGTTGTGGCTGTGGGCACAAAAGCGAAAGTTTACGTGAACGGCATGGCTCAGCCGTGCCTCGTCGTGAATGATCTCAAACTGGGAGAGAGCCACGGCCGGGTTGCTCTGTGGACTGGATCTGACACTGAAGCTTATTTCTCCAAGCTGCAATTCAAGTGAGACGGAGAATGGGGCTCCGGCAGGTTCAATTTGGTCTTATCGCATCGTTGTCCCAATCCCTCAGCTTGTTAAGCAATCGCTCGTCGCTCGGGAGCCGGCTTCTTCGAGCCGATCGAAACCTATGAAACCCTCGGCTGGCATATGCGTTCACGAATTGTGACAGGTTGTCACAGGTTGCAAACATTTTGTTGACAATCAAATTACAGCTGGCACCGATCAAAACTCCTCGCGTGGAATCCAATCGGTTGAGTGATCACTCATAAAAAATAAAAAACTAGTAAGGGAGATTTCATGACGAAACACTATGCAAGTGTTCTGCTCGCACTCGCTTTGTTAACCGGGTTAGGCGTGAGCGCGGCAGCCGAGGAGCCAGAGGTCATTGTTACTGTGCCCTTTTCTTTTGTCGCTGCAGGTCGGACGCTTCCTGCGGGCAGATATACAGTGAGTCGACTGTCGGACGATGGGCTAGGACAGCTGAGTATCCGCAGCTATGAGCAAGGTGTTGGTGTGCTCATACTGGCGAACCGCTTCAATAGCCACTCGATTGGGGAGTCAAAACTCACCTTTGAACAGGTCGGAGACACGCACTATCTGCACACCATCGCGTCAAATAACGGCGTCTATATGATCGACTTGCCGCGAACCATCAATCTTGTGGCCGGTACCCAACAACAGGACAACGTGTCAGCTTCCGGAACGAACTGAGTCGAACATTATTCTTTCTGGACGGCTGGCACACCGCGAGCGCAAAGTCAGTTGAGGCTTTGCGCTCTTGTCCTTAATTGGTTGCGGGTCTCATGAGCTTTCGTGCCCAACTCGAACCAACTAGGTTCGCCCAGACTCATGACTACGGAGTGTAACCGGAACCCCGGAGCACTTTACCTGGTCTGGCTCCAGTCATGTTCGCTTTCTCAATGACTGCGACACCGTTGACGAAGACATACTCCATTCCTTGCGACAACTGATTCGGACTGTCAAACGTGGCCTGATCACGAATGGTTTCCGGATCGAAGATGACGACGTCGGCCCACATGCCAGCTTTCAGCACGCCGCGATCGGTGAAGCGCATGCGCTGTGCGGGAAGAGCAGAGAATTTTCGAATTGCATCTTCCAGGCTTAACTTCTTTTCTTCGCGAACATATTTCCGGAGAATACGAGGGAACGTTCCATAAGCCCGCGGATGTGGATGCTCCTGGCCGAGAACTCCCTCCGGGGATGTGCCGGACGAATCATTGTCGATTGAGACCCATGGCTGTTGGAGCGCCAGTACGACATCGGGTTCAGACATGCCGAAGACTGCAACATCAGTTTCGGCGTTGTCTTTGATCAAGAGATCGCATAATGCGTCGATTGGGTCTTCGTTCCACATCTTTGCCACATCAGCCAGCGTTTTACCCTGTAGGGGCAGCAGTTCGGGATTATGCACGACCCCAATCAGCACCGATTCCGGCCCAGGAATCTCCTCCCATTCGTTATCCCAGTCCTGTGAAGGGGTCGTCATGTCTTTGCGGATGCGGGCACGGGTTGCAGGCTCTTTGAGCCGCTGAATCAGCTTGGCGGTGCCGCCATCGTGCGCCCAAGGCGGAATAAATGCGGAAAATGAGTTAAACCAGGCTGTATAAGCGTAGGTATCTGCAGTGACGTCGATTCCTTGCGAGCGGGCGACGTTAATTTTGGCGACAATGTCGGGCATGTGGCCCCAGTTGGCTTTTCCGGCGACTTTGATGTGCCAAATCTCAACCGGAATGTGAGCCTCGTGGCCGATGCGCAGCGCCTCGTCAATCGCGGGCATTACGGCGCTACCCTCGTTTCTCATGTGGGTGGCGTAAATGCCGCCGAATTTCGAGGCCTCGCTGGCCAAGGCAATCAATTCGTCGGTTTTGGCATACGGGGCGGGAGCGTACTCGAGGGAGGTGGAGACTCCTACCGCACCGTCGCGCATTGCCTGCCGCACGAGTTCTTTCATTTCTTCGAGCTGTTCTGGAGTGGGTTGCTTGTCATCATCTCCCAGAACCATGCGCCGAACCTGGGTGGCGCCGACATAGCTGGCGAAATTAATTCCGACACCTTGTTTCTCAAGGCGAGCAAAATACTGATGAAATGTTCGCCAATCCGGGCTGATGTGGTAATGCGCGTACGAGCCATGGTCGGCTTGAATGATGGCATCATTGAGTGGCGCTGCGGAGTCGCCTTCGCCCGTGACTTCTGTTGTGATTCCTTGATAAATTTTTGACGGCAATCGCGGATCAACCAGAATCGTCAGCTCGGATTGGCCGAGCATATCGATGAATCCGGGCGCCACCACTTTGCCGTGCGCATCGATCGTTCGCGAGCGTGCTGCCGTGCTCAGATTGCCGATTGCCGCAATTTTGCCATTCTGAATTCCAACATCTCCGGAGTACCAAGGAGAGCCGGTACCGTCGATGATGTGTCCGTTAGTGATGACAATATCGAAGTGGATTGGTGCCGCGAGTGCGGCAGGGAGTAGGAGCAAGCAAAACAGATATTCGGTAGTGCGTTTGATCATAGGTTGTTCTTTAAGTTGCGATGTGGGCTAGGGAGCGTGCAGTCTTGGCGCGCCAGTGTAGTGCGATTCCCAACAAAATCCAGACTCCGAGTGCCAGCCATTCATAGCCTGAGAAATGCCCCGGAATCCCCGGAACGATTTTCATTAAGATCATGAACAGGCAAAGCACAATTCCGAGTGCGGCGACAGACCTTTGTTGTGCAGCAGGTCGCATCCAATAGTACGCCGCACACGCGGATAACCAACCCACGGCGGAGGCGACCGAGCCCACTTCTGTGACAGGCACCAAAATTGTATCTCCGAGCAGCAGGCAAATAGCCGTAGCAATCCCAATGCAGAGGACTGCCGTCGAAGGGGTTTGGTTGCGAGGGTGTATCTCAGAGACTTGCCGGTCGACCAATCCGCGCCGGCCCATCGCGAACAGCAAACGGCTGGAAGCAACGAAATTTCCGTTAAACACCTTAAAAAGAGAAAGCACTGCCGCTGCCAGAATGATGCTGACGATCCAACGTGCGCCAACGGCGCTTTGAAACGCGACCGCAGTCATGAATTTTTGATTGGTAAGCTGCCGCCATGGGGCGACGTAGCCGACGGCGGCAATCACAATTGTGTAAAACAAAATTCCCACCAAGATCGCCATCCAAATCGCAGTGAAGAACCCGTTGGCGCGAAACTCTGGACTGGCTTCTTCTGCTCCTTTTCCGACCGACTCATACCCAGTCATAAAATACGGTACGATCTGCATCACAAGCAGCACAGAAACAAAGCCGCCATGTGTGAACAGTGGCGGAAAATTTTGTGGTGAGCCTCTACCGATCCCGAAACTCACAAACACGATGAAGAGCGCCAGAGTGCCGAAAGCCGTCCAGTTTTGGAACGTGGCGCTGAGCCGGATACCACGATAGTTCAGAATCGTGATCAACGCGGTAACGCCGAGGCCGATCAGCAAACGCGGCAAATAGACGGGCTGACTGCCGATTCGATAGAGTTGCATGGAATCCAGGGCAGGGAAAATGTATGCGGCGATCTTGCCTACGGCAACGGCCTCCCAGGGACATACAATGAAATAAGCTAAGACCATCATCCAGCCGGTGGCAAAGCTCACGGACTGAGGGAAGACCTTCGACGTGTAAGCGGCTTCGCCGGCGGCATCTGGGATTTGCGCCACTAACTTGCCGTAAACATAACCGATAGGCAGCAGCAACGCGCCACCAATCGCGAATCCGAGCACGGCACCGAGCACACCGCCGCGCAGCAGCCAGTCGTCCATGACCACCAGCCAGCCGACACCGACCATCGTGCCCCAACCTAATGTGAAGTAGTCGACGACACGGAGTTTGCGGGCGAGTTGCACCATGGATCAGAAAAGGCAGAGAAGCTCGAAGAGCAGATTTGCCGCTAAAAGGGAAGTGATCTCGCCATTGTCGTAAGGAGGCGAAACCTCGACGAGATCGCACCCGACAATGTTCAGACCGTTCAAACTGCGGACTAGCTCGACTATTTGTGCGCTCGAGAGGCCACCAATCTGCGGCGTGCCAGTGCCCGGAGCGAAGGCGGGATCGACGACGTCGATGTCCAGCGTGACGTAGACAGGACGATTGCGGAGTTTCTTTAGATACCGTTTGACCAGATCCACGCCGTGCTGATGGAGCTGTTCGGAGGTAACGATTCGAAGTCTATGTTTTCGCGCGAAGTCGAAATCCCCATCAGAATAAACCTGTCCCCGCAATCCCACTTGCAGTCCGCATCCCTTCGCGATGAGACCTTCTTCCACGGCGTATTTCACGGGTGTGCCATGCGAATGTGGACTGCCGAAGTAGCCGCCCCAGGTGTCGCCGTGAGCATCCAGCTGAACGAAGGCTACTGGGCCGAACCGCTTATGGATCGCCCGCAAGATGGGCAGAAGAATTGAATGATCGCCGCCCACGCAGACGGTTCGAGCGTCGGCACGGAGGATGTCTCCGAGCTGCTTTGTGATGCGGTTGTATGTATCATCAATCGACAAAGGGTTAATCGATAGATCGCCAAGATCCCCGATACGCCACTTTGCAAATGGATTGACGTTGAGCACCGGATTCCAGGGGCGGATCATGGCCGATTGCACACGGATGTTGCGAGGGCCAAAACGGCTCCCCGGACGATAGGTCGTACCACCGTCGAAGGGAATGCCAATCAAAGCAAGATCGAGTTCCTTAGCGTCCGTGATGTGCGGCAAGCGCATGAATGTGGGCACTCCCGAAAATCGAGGAAAGACGAGGGCATCGACCGGCTGGGGATGAGGTTTCGCGATCTTCTTGGACTTCATTTGGTGCGGCGAATTATAAAGCATGAGCATCCAGACCTGTGCAGAATGGTGCCGGCGAGCCGCTCGTGATTTATAAAGAATCAAAGTGCATGCGTATTTTGGTTGTTGGCGGAACGGGGTTCATAGGACCTCACGTGATTAAGCAGCTTGCCGCCGCCGGACATGAAGTTACGGTTTTTCATCGCGGGCAACACGAACTGGAGCTGCCAAGCCGGGTCCGGCATGTTCACAGCCCTTCCGCGGCGTTTCCGATCATTGAATTTCCCCTTGAACTAATGGCTTGGCGTCCCGAGATCGTTCTGCACATGGTAGCTATGGGCGAGCGGGACGCCGAAGCAGCCGCACGGGCGTTTAGAGGAGTCGCTCGCAGGCTAGTTGTTTGCAGCAGCGGAGACGTATATGCAGCTTACGGCGTTCTGCTTGGGACTGAAAGCGAGAGGCAGCAGCTCGCGTTGTTGAGCGAAGACGCGCCTCTCCGAAAAAACCTTTATCCGTACCGCAAATTGACGAAGAACTCGGATGGTTGGATTTACCACTACGAAAAGCTTTTGGTCGAGCAGATCGTGATGCATGACCCCGAACTGCAGGGCACAGTTCTCCGACTACCTGCAGTTTATGGACCGGGCGACAAGCGTCACGGCTTTTTCCCCTATCTGAAACGTATGGAGGACGGTCGGCTAGCGATCTTGCTCGATCAGGATCACGCGCGTTGGCGGTGGACCCACGGTTATGTTGAGAATGTGGCATCGGCGATCGCGAGAGCGGTAGTTGACGATCGTGCTGCCGGTCGGGTTTATAACGTGGGCGAGCAAGTCACTCCTAGTACTGAGGAACGGTTGCAAACCCTGGCGACAATCGCAGGTTGGAGGGGACGAATTCTGAAGCTTCCTCGCCAGCGGATGCCCCAACACTTGCAAGACGGGTATACCTATTCCTGCGACTTGGCCTACGACACGAGCCTGATTCGCGGGGAACTCGGTTACCGGGAAGATATTTCAGTTGAAGAAGGAATGCGGCGAACGGTGGCGGATCTGCGAGCTCATCCCCCGGATTTTGACCGACGAGAATTCGACTACGCGACCGAGGACGCGGTCTTGGCTGCGCACTTGTCAGGAACCTGAGCTGCCAGTGCCACTAAGATTCGAATCCTTTTCGGCGCTGCTCACTATAGCGCTGCAGCGCCGATTTGATGATCGGATATGCCTCCGATGCTGCGCGAATTTCATCGACCTCGACAGCTTTTCCTTCGAGTTGTTTGTAATCCTGAAAAAACCGGCGCAGCATGAGCATGCGATGCGATGGCATTTCGCGAGCCTCGTGATAGCCGTTGAATTCTGGATCGTTGGTCGCCACGGCGATAATCTTATGATCTTTCTTGCCCTGATCAATCATGGTCATCAATCCAATCACGCGAGCATGGATAATCGTGAGCGGAACCACGGCTTCCTGGCAAAACACCAGCACATCGAGAGGATCATCGTCCTCGGCGAGGGTCTGCGGAATGAAACCATAGTTTGCGGGATAGTAGACGGCCGAATACAACACTCGATCCATTTTGATTAGGCCACTGGTTTTGTCGAGTTCGTACTTGATGCTAGATCCGGACGGAATCTCGATCACCGAGTTGAATTCCGCGGGAAGTCTGTCGCCGGGTGTGACGTCATGCCAGGGGTGGATCATGATCAGTTTTTATTACTCCAGACTTGCAACTGAGATGCAACCTCAGGGATACATGATACTTAGATGATGGCAGAATTCGAAGCTTGGGAGCTTGACCGGGCAGATCGGCTGGAATACTGTTTTGTGAGAAGGGTGGGGTGGACATGTCGAGTGAAACCAGCAAATACTTGAAGTTTGGTGGAGCAACCGCTGTCATGCTTTTGGTGCTGGGATATCTGGCATACACCGGCGTACAGGAAAGCAAGAGCTATTACGTCACCATCAAAGAACTCCACGGCATGGGTGACAGCGCCTATACCAAACGGCTCCGAGTCGCGGGCAATGTTCAGCCGGGCTCCATCAAGCGGGCAGGAACCAAGGTCGAATTCATCCTGGTGGAGAATGATCAGGTATTGCCGGTCGTTTATAGTGGCACGGAAGCGCCCCCGGATACGTTCAAAGACAACTCCCAAGCTTTGGCCGACGGCAGCTTCGGGCGCGACGGCATATTCCACGCCAAGCAACTTCAGGCGAAGTGCGCGTCAAAATACGCTCCTCAACCAAATGGATCGACACCCTCAGGGACGCCCGCTAAGAGCATGACGCAGATGCGGACTGGCAGCCCCGAAGCCATTTCCAACTAATATTTGCGCCCACCCGCAATTTTTGTGGTCACGTTGGGAGGAATTACTGCTGTTCTGCGTCACTGAAGCGCAGCGGACCAACTGCCGGTTCCTCCGTTCAGAAGGCAAGATCCAGACACAGCGGTGTAGTTTCCCAGCGCAGAGGTGAAGGCCTGGTTGGCGGTACCAGTCAAGTTGATTGTGCTCTCGATCTGAGTGAGCTGAAAACTGAGGGAATTCCCTCTTACTGTTCCAGACATTGAAGCTTCACTGCCGCAGGATACTGCGCCACCACTCAGGCTGACTTGCCCAGTTACATTGGTACCGACTTGGGTCAAATTGGCGGTTGCTTGAATGGCTGAGGTTGCTGAGCCGGTCGGGGTGAATACGAATAGCCAATTTCCTGTCAGGGCAGGATTAGAGGACGTACCGCACGCGCCCAGCAACGTCAAAAGGATCAGCAAGACTAGCCTATTCAGGATTTTCGCTTTCGTCGCGGTTATTGTAATCATGATCAGAAGTCCATCTTAGCTGGTACGGCTTGAGCCGACTGCAAGTGAGATGCTGCTGCCCCTCATCAGTTGATAGGACTTCGGCCTTTTTTCCTCTGCAATCCTCAGTTTTTTCCACAAACCAAGAATGCATAACACCGTCGTGAATGCTCAACTCCTTCAGCCGCAATCATTGAGCAGCGTTGATCGGTGGTCGTTCAGTTAAGCGTTGACAAAAATTTTAGAGAGATTAGAATACGCGACGTTTTCTAACTGTAAAATCGTTTCATGAGCCCCCAAGTCCTTGAACCCGTCTTGCTCCGTACCGATTTTTCCAACCTCAAACTTCATGCCAGCGGCAAGGTCCGCGACATTTACGAACTAGACCAGGATCACTTGCTGTTTGTGGCCACTGATCGAATCTCCGCATTCGATTACGTCTTGCCTACAGGTATTCCGCACAAAGGACGTGTGCTGACGCAGCTTTCTCTCTTTTGGTTTGATTTTTTGAGAGATGTTGTGCCGAACCACTGTGTCACGGCGGATGTAGATCGCTATCCATCCGCCGCTGTTCAGTATACTGACCGGCTGCGTGGACGATCGATGATGGTTTTGCGAGCGGAGATGATTCCGGTCGAGTGCGTCGTGCGAGGTTACATCTCGGGATCAGCCTGGAAGGAATACAAAGCCAGTGGCAGTGTTTGCGGAATCAAACTGCTCTCCGGGCTAAAAGAGTCCGACAGACTCGCTGAGCCCATTTTTACTCCTGCGATTAAAGCGACGTCGGGTCATGACGAAAACATTTCGTTCGACCAGATGGTTCGGATTGCCGGAGCCGACCGCAGCCATCAATTACGGGATCTCTCGTTGGAAATTTACAGCAAAGCAGCCGAGTACGCTCTTACGAAAGGCATTATCATTGCCGATACGAAGTTCGAGTTCGGCATTACGAAATCAGGAATTACCTTGGCCGATGAGGTCTTGACGCCGGACTCTTCACGTTTTTGGCCCGGCGACACCTACCAGCCCGGACGCGCACAAGATTCCTACGACAAGCAATATGTTCGGGATTACCTGGAGGAAATTCGCTGGAACAAGCAACCACCAGCTCCAGCGCTCCCGCCGGAAGTAGCCCGCAGGACCAGTGAAAAATATTTGGAGGCATATCACCGGCTCACGGGATACGAGCTGGATGTGTAACAAAAGCAAAAGGAAAGGCAGCTAGTGAGCGCCGCTGACTGGATCATCATGGCGGTGCTGTTCCTGTCCGTTATTCAAGCAGCAAGCGCGGGTTTTTTTCAGGAAGCATTCGGAATAGCTGGGCTGGTATTTGGCTATCTGCTGGCCGCGTGGAATTACCACCGGTTGGCGCTACATTTTGCGTCGTATGGCGCGCCGTGGTTGCTGGACATCGCCGGTTTCCTGGTTATTTTTATTTGCGTAATGCTTTTGGCGGGTCTGGCTGGGCGGGTTGCCCGCTGGGTGTTGCGGGAAGCAGGACTAAATTTTCTCGACCGCATTTTGGGTGCTGCGTTGGGATTGTTGCGGGGGTGTTTAGTCGTCGCAATCGTCTTGGTCAGCATGGCCGCGTTTACGCCCACGTCGTCCTGGTTGCGGAACTCGCAACTCGCGCCATATTTTTTGGTGGCCGGGCGGGCGGCCATATGGGTGGCGCCATCAGAATTGCGGGCCCGGTTTTACCAGGGATTGGATCTATTGCACCGGAAGGCAGAGTAGCAAACGAGTACGGCTAACAAGTCTTACTTAATTCATACGAGCGGAGAGCGCAGCTCTTCCCCAGAAAGAGAGATGCCGTGAGAGACCAGCTCGAAGCACTCGTGATGCAAATGTATAGGAGCAACATCCTGTATTCGGAGGCGGTACGCGAATTCAAGAAGCGTTTCATTGTAACCGTGTTACAGGAAAACAATGGCAACCAATGCCGTGCTGCACGTCAGCTGGGTATGCACCGCAACACATTGAGTCGGACTGTGGCGGAGCTAAAGATTGATGTCCGGCAATTGCGCGACGGAGCTAAACGTCCTCCACGAAGTGCCCGGCCTGCTGCCTTCGACCGAAAAGCCTTTCGCTAAGCGGCCCAGCCCCACCTCCAAAAAGAAAAAGGGCAGTGGGATACCTGCCCTCATGACCTCTGGCCATTGTGGCTATTGTTGCGATGTAGCGGGGCGATGTACGGGTCGCTTCGCTGGAGTCGGTTTCTTGGCCGTGAGCAGGGCTCCTTTATCCATATTCATGACGAACGGGCTGGGAGTGTAGGAGACTGGCGTGCCCTCGAACTGGAGATTGGATCCAGTTTTCGGCATCAGGCGCTCTGGGATGTTCCCGGACATCGCTACGATGATGTCAGCCCGCTTCTGATCGATATCATCCTGGCTTTCGGCGATTTGTATCTCCGTAGAAGTTGCAGAGATCACCAGCCCTTCCATTTGAAGAGGAATGCCCTTGATCACACTCCAGACCTTCTCCTGATCCTCGGGTTTGCCCGCCGACAGAACTAATTCCCAATCAGCAAAGCTCATCTGCTTTATGTCGTTGGGCGCCTTGTTCTTTACGAGGTCGGCAGCTTGCTGCTCCGGTGTCGGAGGAACATATTTCGTAACGTCAAAGCCGGCCGGAGGCATGGGGTTGGTTTTGGCAGTCGCCAAAAGATCAGTCCAGCCCTGATCTGAGCCGTGGTACTTCACGTATTGGCTCTTGCCGTAATTTTCGATTTGCGGCTGGCCGGGCGAACCGGCGGCGAGGTTCGCAGCTCGCGCGATGAAGAAGAGGCCCTCAACTTGGTTGGGTGGAGTTCCCGTGAGATCCGCCAAAGCTAGTGGATAAACGTTTCTAAGTTCGTTCGGATCGCCTTGCACCGCAGCGCGCAACTCCGTTTGTGCAGAAGCGTAATCTTTGCTCTGGAGCGCGGAAATGCCGGCCGCACCGTTGAAAATCACGCTCATCTGGGTCTTTAGCTTGTCGAAATCGGAATCGGACATGCCCTCAGGTTTCGGAGCAGTCTTCAATGCATCCAAGCCTTTGTTAGCGTACTGCGCGGCGTCGGCCAAGTTCTGCTGCGGATTCTGTCCGGCCTCGGCCTGCGCTCGCTTTAGATAGGACAGCAATGCAAGTGCACGCAGGTTGTTCGGATTCGCCTGAAGCAGTCGCTGGGCGGTTTCGATGGTTTTGGCCTGATTATTCGCCTGCTGATAAGCGCCCATCAGTATCTCCAGCGCATCTTCTTTCATGACGCTGTTGGGATACTGGGTGAGGAAGGCTTCCAGGCCGCTAATCTTGGAGGTAGGATCTTTTTGCTGCACCGCGCCGACGTAGGCGTTGTATTCAGCTGGATCCTTGATTTCTTTCTTTTGTTGCGCCGGGGCGGGAGCGCCCGCTTGGGTACCTTGTGCCGGTTGCGCCGCCTGTGCGGGCGCGGCGGGCTGGGTCTGAGGCTGTGTTGCGGTCTGCTCGGCCCAAGCGGCTGCGGCAAGCGCGAGCACAATCGCCACTAAACTGGTCTTCATTTCCAAAGGCTCCTTAGGTTTTCGGGAAATCGGCGATGACATCCTGCCCGGGAACTGCGACCCGGTGCTCAAACATGAGCTTCGCCAGCTCACGTGACAAGACCGGGAAACCTTACGCCCTTATGTAACATCCCCAAGATAAAGGTCCTAGGCCCGGTGTGCGGATTATAAGTATGTACCTCAACGAAGGCAAGTCAGGAAATCTAATACCACTTTCATTGCTGTAAGATGCGAAATGGCAGTTCGTTGGTGGTTTGGTAATTCTTTATCATGAACTCAGAAACTCGGCCATTACAGGGGCAAATCGCCGTCGTAACTGGCGCTGGACGCGGCATTGGAGCCGCTATCGCGCAGCAGTTGGGAAGTATGGGGGCAGAAGTCGTGCTTTGCGGCCGCAACACCCAGCCGCTCCAAGCTATAGCGGCAAAGATCTCCCGGGCAGATGGCAAGTCCCAGGTAGTTCGGTGTGATGTCACGGATTTCAGCTCCGTCGAGAATCTCGCTAAGCAGGTCGATTCGAGTTATGGACGCATGGATATTCTCGTGAATAATGCCGGAATCGGCGGGTTCGGCGGGCCGCTGCACGAGATGCCGCCGAACTTGTGGGAGCAGGTATTGAACACAAATCTGCGCGGTGTTTATTACTGCATTCGCGCCTTGGCTCCAGCGATGATCCGAGCACAAAGTGGCCACATCATCAACATCTCTTCTCTCGCAGGAAAAAATGCACTACCGAACGGTGCAGCGTACGCTGCTTCGAAATGGGCCTTGAATGGCTTGAGCTACTCGGTTGCAGAGGAATTGCGTGCTTACAATATTCGCGTTGCGGTGGTGTGTCCTGGATCGGTTGATACCGAACTGAGCCCCCATATCGGTAAGGACGCACGAAAAATGCTGAAGCCTGAAGACGTCGCCCACGTAGTGGCGATGCTGGTCACGCAAGCGCCCCAATCATTTGCTAGTGAAGTGCTGCTGCGCCCGACGCTCAAGCCATAGCCTTTCCGCTGCGTGCATTAGTCTATAATTGAGGTTCCCCGTTTTACTTCTGGAGTTACTCAAACATGATTCGTTTTCTGCAAACCCCTGGTCCAATTAAGAAGGTTGTCCTGGGCGGTCTCTTGACAATTATCTGCGTGTTCATGGTGATCACGCTCGTGCCAGGTTTTGGGAGCGGAAATCTGTTTGGAACCGGCACTCCGCAGCGAGGTGTGATTGCGAGTGTCGACGGAAATGACATCACCACCCTAGAGGTACAAAAACAGGCACGGCAGATGATCCGGCAGCAGTTTCCCAAGGGCGGAGCCCAGGCTTCCATGCTGTTGCCGTTTTTCACGTCGCAAGCTGCTCAGAGCTTGATCCAGCGGGACGCGGTTCTGAGTGAGGCGCGTCGCCTTGGATTGCGCGCAACTGATGCAGATGTGCGTGAAGAGCTCCAGCACGGGCGTTATGCAGAGGTGTTCTTCCCAAACGGCAATTTCATTGGCCAGGCTGCGTACGAAGAGCGACTGCAGCAAGCGGACCTGACAATTTCCATGTTCGAGCAGAGTGTCAAAGATGACGTTCTGATCGAAAAGCTACGGAACCTGATTGCTGACAGCGCCATCGTTACGGATGCCGAAGTGCGGAACAAATTTGAGAAAGATAATACGAAGATAAAATTCGATTACGCAGTTCTTCATAAGGATGACATCGTTAAGAGCATTCATCCGTCGGAGTCTGAACTGAAGGCGTATTACGACCAGCACAAGCCGTCGTACACCAATTCGATTCCTGAGAAGCGCAAGATCAGCTATGTGTTGATTGATACCAGCAAGCTGGAAAATGAAGTAAAGATCACGCCACAGGAACTGCAGTCCTATTACGACCAACATCGCGACGAATACAGAATCGCTGAGCAGGCAAACGTTCGGCATATCTACTTCAAGACTCCGTTGCCAGGTCCCGACGGGAAAGTTGACCAGAAAGGTGTCGACGCCGCTCGGAAAAAAGCGGAAGACGTGCTGAAACAGTTGCAGGCGGGAGGCAATTTTGCCGAGCTTGCCAAAAAATACTCAGAGGACACGAGCAGCGCGACCAACGGAGGCTCATTGGGATGGGTGCAACGTGGCCAATTTCCGTCCCGCGACATGGAGAAAGCCGCATTCTCGCTGCCCAAGGGCGGTACGAGCGGCGTCATCAGCGCGGAAGGCGGTTTTGACATCATCCACATTGATGACAAGCAAGATGCACATGTCAAGACGCTGGACGATGCGAAAGCGCAGATCGAGCCGCTGCTAAAACAACAGAAAGCCACCCAGTTCGCGGATGCGCAAGCCACGACAGTTTTGAATCAAGCTCGGACCCTGGGCTTAGAAAAAGCCGCCGCCAACAAGAGTCTGCAGGTCATCACAACCGATTTCGTGAGCCGAACAGATTCGTTGCCTGGGGTGGGCAACTCCCCGCAATTGATGGATGCCGTGTTCAATGAACCCGAGAAAGCTCCGCCCGATGAAGTGCAGCTGCAGCAGGGGTATGCGATTTTCAACTTACTGGCAGTAAAGCCGCCGGCGACACCGAACTTTGAGGAGATTCGCAGCCGAGTCGAAAATGAGTTCAAGCAAGAGCGAGCGACCCAGTTGTTGGCGCAGAGGACACAAGAGCTCTCGGATCGAGCCAAAGCGGGGCACGATTTGAAAAAAGCGGCGAAAGAGCTTGGCGCCACGATCAAGACCAGCGATTTGGTTGCGCCAGACGGTCAAGTACCTGATGTTGGCTCAATGTCTGGCCCCGCGAAAGTGGCCTTCACACTAAAACCAGGCGAAATCAGCGGGCCCATCGATACCAACACTGCTGGTGTGGTACTGACTATCCTTCAGGTACAACAGCCAAGCGAACAGGAATTGGCGGAAAAAAGAGACCAGATCCGCGAGACGCTCTTGCAGGAGAAGCAGTCTGAGCTGTTCGGAATGTTTGTTTCCAACCTGCAAAGCCAGATGGAGAAGGCCGGCAAAATCAAGATCAATGAGCAAGAAATGAAGAGTCTGACCAAGCAGCAAGGCGCGGAAGACGAGGGCGAGTAACGCCAGCGCAAATCACAATGGAAGTGTAAGTAGAAATGTCATTCCCGCGCTCCACTGGAATTCTGCTTCATCCGATCTCTTTGCCCTCGCGTGGCGGAATCGGCGATTTTGGTCCCGCTGCCTACGAGTTTCTCGATTTCCTGGCAGCAGGGCGTCAGGGATTGTGGCAGGTGTTGCCGCTTAACCCTCCTGCAAACGGGAATTCACCGTATTCATCTACTTCAGCCTTCGCCGGAAACCCCTTGCTGATTAGTCTGGAAAGACTGGCTGATCGCGGGTGGCTCGAGCATTCTGACCTCTCTGGACTTCCAGAAGACGTCAAGCGCATCGACTACGACGAGGTGCGTATCCACAAGTTACCGTTGCTGGAGAAGGCCGCGAAAAAGTTCTTGGTGTTCGCGTCGGATCAGCCGAAGTCACGGTTCGAGCGGTTCTGCAATGCAAATTCATGGTGGCTCGACGATTTCGTTCTTTATGACGGGCTACGAGAGCGCTACCAGCATCACAACTGGAAAGAGTGGCCGTCGGAACTGGCACGACGCGATTCAGAGCCGCTTGAAAGAGCTCGCAGGGACCTGTCCAATGAAATTGCGGTTCGGCGGGTCATTCAGTTTTTTTTCTGGGAGCAGTGGCGTTCTCTGCGCCGAGCCTGTGCCGAGAAATCGATCCGCGTCGTAGGCGATATTGCGATTTTTGTTGACTACGACAGCGCGGATGTTTG
>Ga0187779_10001279_pt1 | contig 15738 bp, 13 predicted proteins | sample 1015_Q2_SP10_10__FD_132435 | JGI IMG/M metagenome (GOLD analysis project Ga0187779, IMG submission 132435) | Tropical peat soil microbial communities from peatlands in Department of Meta, Colombia - 1015_Q2_SP10_10_MG | ecosystem: Environmental > Terrestrial > Soil > Wetlands > Peat | place... | reverse complement strand
GACAGCAGCCCGGACGGCACCGGCGACCTGGCCGATGCCCTGTCGGCGCGCAACCCCCGGGTCCACGTGCTCCACCGGGCCCGCAAGGAGGGGCTGGGACGGGCCTACCTGGCCGCCTTCGCCTGGGCGCTGGCCCGTCCCTACGCCTACGTGCTGGAGATGGACGCCGACTTCAGCCACCCTCCCCGCTTCCTGCCCGCCCTCCTCGACCGAGCAGAGGCGGGCGTCGACCTGGTCCTCGGATCCCGCTACGTGCCCGGGGGCGGGACGCTGAACTGGGGGTTCCTCCGCCGTCTCATCAGCCGCGGCGGCTCCCTCTACGCCCGCGTGCTCCTCGGCCTTCCGGTGCGGGACCTGACCGGAGGCTTCAAGTGCTTCCGGCGCCGGGTGCTCGAGTCGATCGACCTCGCCCAGGTGCGCAGCACGGGCTATGCGTTCCAGATCGAGCTCACCTACCGCGCCTCCCGGAAGGGCTTCCGGGTGGAGGAGATCCCCATCGTCTTCGAGGACCGGCGGGTGGGCCAGTCCAAGATGTCCAAGCGCATCGTCCTCGAGGCGTTGACCATGGTGTGGAAGCTGCGCTTCACGGTGTGAGCGGCCGCCCGAGCGAGCGATGAACGACCTCGTCACGTTCAGCCTGGTGGCCCTCTCGGCGGTGTTCTTCGTCGTCGATCCCCTGGGCGTGGTGCCCATCTTCCTGGCCGTCACCGCCGGCGACTCGCCGGAGAAGATGCGCAGCACCGCCCGGCGGGCGAGCCTGACCGCGTTCGGGCTGCTCACCTTCTTCGCGCTCTTCGGCACCCTGCTCTTCAAGGTGGCCGGGATCTCGCTCGGGGCGTTCCGCGTCGCCGGCGGCATCCTCCTGCTCATCACCGGTCTGGACATGCTCCGGGCGCGTCCCTCGGAGCTGAAGACCAGCCCCGAGGAGGAGGCCGAGGCCACCCGGAAGGAGGACGTGGCCATCGTCCCCCTGGCCGTCCCGCTCCTCGCCGGGCCGGGCGCCATCGCCACGGTGATGGTGCTCATGTCCCGGGGGAAGGGAATCCTGGTGGCCGTCCCGGTGCTCCTGGCGGTGTCGGTGACCTGCATCGCCAGCTACCTCATCCTGCGCGCCGCTTCGCTGGTCCTCCGGGTCCTCGGACAGTCCGGGGTGTCCATCCTCCAGCGGGTGATGGGTCTCATCCTGGCCGCCATCGCCGTGCAGTTCGTGGCCGAGGGAGTCCGCGAGCTGTTCAACCTCCCGGGGGCCTGAGCGCCGCTCCGGCGGACGGCTCCACGCCCACCACGCTGATGCCCGCCCGCTCCGCCAGGCCGAGGAGGCGGCCGGCGTCGAGGAGCAGCGTCTTGCCCGCCTCCACCGCCAGCGCGCGGGCGCCGACCTCGGCCAGCACCTCCACCGTCCCGGGACCCACCGCCGGCAGGTCGAAGCGCTCGTCCTGACCCGGCTTGAGCCGCTTCACCACCACCACCCCGCGGCCGCCGAGCGCGGCCCCGCGCCGGATGCAGGCGTCGGTCCCCTCCACCGCCTCGAGCGCCAGGACGTGCCCCGAGCGGACGACCACCGTCTGGCCGACGTCGGCCCGGCCGAGCGCCGCCGCCACCTCGGTGCCGAGGGCCACGTCGCGCCGGACGTCGTCGTCCAGGGCCGGCCCGGCCAAGAGACCCACCGGCGCGAGCAGCTCGTCGAGGTAGGGGATGGGAGAGACGATGTGGATGCCGCCCGCCTCGAACTCCGCCGCCACCGCCCGGAGCAGGGCGTCGTCGCGCACGCTCCGCAGCCGCGCCGCCACCCGGAGGAGCCCGCGGTCCGGCCGCAGCTCGGCCAGGGCGCGCACGCGGCGGAAGCCGCCGGCGAGCACCGCCTCGTGGACACCGGCCGCCCGGAGCACGCGCTGGATCCGCGCCACCTGCCCCACCCGCACCCAGGTCAGCGCATCGACCTCGGCGGCCAGCCCGGGGTCGGTTTCCCCGGTGTGCGCGGCGGCGACCACCGACAGCCCCCGGGCGCGGGCCGCGCGGGCGAAGAGCCGGGGGAGGCTCCCGTTTCCGGCGATCAACCCGATGACCGGCGCGGGGCTCACGGGGGCGGAGGCCCTTCAGCGCGTCAGGCCGCGCGTGCTGGTGGTGACGAAGTCGAGCAGGACCTCGACCTCCCGGTGCCCGCCGTAGTCCACCCGGAGGCGGGCGACGGCCTCCTCCAGCGGCAGCTTGGAGCGAAAGAGGACGCGGTAGGATTCCTTGAGGCGCGTCTGGGCCTCCTCGCTGAACCCGTGGCGCTGCAGCCCGATGGTGTTCAGCCCGGCCAGCTCGGCGCGGTCTCCCTGCACGATGCAGTAGGGCGGGACGTCCATCACCACCATCGAGCCTCCGGCGACGAAGGCGTGCGAGCCGACGCGGGTGAACTGGTGCACCGCGGAGAGGCCCCCGAGGATGGCGTGGTCGCCGATCTCCACGTGACCGGCCAGCGTCGCCCCGTTGGCGAAGACGCAGCCGTTGCCCACCCGGGCGTCGTGGGCGACGTGGCTGTAGGCCATGAACAGGTTCTGGTCGCCGATGCGGGTCACCCCGCCTCCCCCGGCAGTCCCGATGTGCAGGGTGGTGAACTCGCGGATCTGGTTGCCGTCGCCGATCTCCAGCGCCGTCGCCTCGCCCGCGTACTTGAGATCCTGGGGGATGGCGCCGACCGAGGCGAACTGGAAGACGCGGTTCCTGGCCCCGAGCGTGGTCCGGCCCTGGAGGACGGCGTGCGGCCCGACGGTGGAATGCGCCCCGATGCGAACCTCCGGGCCGATGACCGCGTAGGGGCCCACCTCCACCGTCGAATCGAGCTCGGCCCCGGGAGAGACGATGGCCGTGGGGTGGATGCGCGGCCCGCTCATCAACCGGCCGCGTCCTTGTCCACCACCGTGGCCATGAACTCGCCCTCGGCGGCCAGCTGGCCGTCGACGGTGGCCACGCCCCGGCTCTTCACCACCGAGGCCTTGAGGCGCAGGACGGTGACCTCGAGCATCAGCCGGTCCCCGGGGATGACCGGCCTCCGGAAGCGGGCCCCGTCGATGGCCATGAGGTAGGTCACCTTCTTGGCCGGGTCGAACCCGGTGCTCCGGTAGCAGAGGATGGCGCTGGCCTGGGCGAGCGCCTCGAGGACCAGGACCCCGGGCATGACCGGGTGCCCGGGGAAGTGGCCCTCGAAGAAGGGCTCCCCCACGGTGACGTTCTTGTAGGCCAAGAGGCGCTCCCCCGGCACCAGCTCCACCACCCGGTCGACGAGGAGGAACGGGTAGCGGTGCGGCAGGAGCTTTTGGATCTCGAGCACGTCCATCACCGGTTCTCCTCGCTCTCCTCGCTCCCCTCCAGCGCGGCGACCCGCGCCCGCAGCGCCCGCACCTCGCGCAGGAGCTCCCCCAGCCGCGGCAGGGCCGCGGAGAGCTTCAGCCAGGCCCGGTGGTCGATGGCCGGGGAGCCGGCCAGCGTCTCCCCGGCCGGGACGTCGTGGACCACCCCGGACTGGGCGACGACGCGCGCGCCGTCGCCGATGCGGATGTGCCCCACCACCCCCACCTGCCCGGCCAGGATCACCCCCGCCCCCAGCTCGGCCGATCCGGAGATGCCGGCCTGGGCGCAGAGCAGCGAGTGCGGCCCGACCCGGACGTTGTGGGCCACCTGGACCAGGTTGTCGATCTTCGTCCCCCGCCCGATGACCGTCTCGCCGGTGGTCGCCCGGTCGATGCAGGTGCAGGCGCCGATCTCCACGTCGTCCTCGACGCGCACGATGCCCGCCTGAGGCACCTTGACGTGCGCCCCGACGCCGGGGTCGAAGGCGAAGCCGAATCCGTCGGCTCCCACCACCGCCGAGGCGTGGATCACCACCCGGTCGCCCACCAGGCATCCCTCCCGCACGGTGACGTTGGGATGGAGCACCGAGTGCGCCCCGACGCGCGCGCCCCGGCCGACGAAGACCCCCGGGGAGAGCAGCGTGCCGGCACCGACCTCGGCGCCCGCCTCGACGGTGGCGAAGGCCATCACCGTGGCGTCGGGGTGCACCCGGGCCTGCGGATGCACCCGGGCCGAGGGGCTGACTCCCGGCGGCGCGGTCTCGGCCGGGTGGAAGAGCGCCGAGATGCGGGCGAAGGCCAGGTGAGGGTCCTCCACCTGCACCACCGCCAGGTCGGTGCGGAGCGGCGGCTCTCCGCTGGGGACGAGCACCGCCGCCGCCCGGGTGACCAGCAGCGCGTCGCGGTAGCGCGGGTTCCCGTAGAAGGAGAGCTCCCCCGGGCCGGCCTCGGCCAGGCCCCCCACCCCGCGGATGAGCAGCGAGCCGTCGCCGCGCAGCGTGCCACCCACGTGCGCAGCGAGCTCGGCCAGCGGTCGTCCGGCGGGGTGCGACCCCATGTGGAGGCCTCCGCCCGCGAGAGTCTACTTCTTCGGCGCGTCGGACTTCTTCGACGTGGTCGACGCCGGTGTGGCGCCGGGAACCTTGTACTTGTCGTTGTAGAGCCGGATCGCCTCGTTGGTCAGGTCCAGGCTGGCCGGGGAGTAGAGCAGGGCCGCCTTCTCCACGACCATGGTGATCCCGTCGCGCTGGGCAATGGCGGCGATGGTGGCCTGCATCCTTTCCAGGATCGGCTGGAACATCTCGCGCTCCTGCTGCGCCAGCTCGGCCCGGCCCTTGTCGAAGCGCTGCTGGAGGTCGACCAGCTTCTTCTGGAGCTCCTGGCCCCTCTGGTTGCGGGCCGTCTCGGTCATCGTCGCCGCCTGCTTCTGGAAGGTCTCCTGCTCCTTGCGCAGGGCTTCCTGGTCCTTGTCGATCTCCTTCTGCTTGGCGTCGCGCGCCGCCTCCAGCTTGGCCCGGGCGGCCTTGCCCTCGTCGATCTCGGCGATGGCTCGCTGCAGCTCGACGTAGGCGAACTTCTGCTCTGCGGCCCGGGCGGCCCGGGGGGCGATCAGGGAAGCGGCGGCCAGGAGGGCCACCAGGATTTGACGGGACGACATGGCGATGTGAGCTCCAGAGAGAGAGACCGGGCTACGGCACGACGCCCGGCGAGCCCCTTCGCGGAGGGCGCCGGCGGCGAGCGGAGGGGCCCCGGCGAGCACCTCCAGAAAAAAAGTGCGCGCACACTAGAGGCGCGGGCCTGTGTCGTCAAGGCAACTCCGGGCTCCCCCGCCGGGCCGGCTCAGAAGGAGTTACCGATGGTGAATTCGAAGAGGATGCCCTGGTCCTGGGGCCGCGGGGTGAGGGGGATGCCCCACTCGAACCGGAGCGGGCCCACCGGCGAGAACCAGCGAATCCCGAACCCCACCGCATAGAAGAGGCCGAGCGGCAGCCGGTACTGCGGGTCCTGGAAGAAGTTCTCGTTGACGGCGAAGACGTTCCCGGCATCGAAGAAGATCACCCCCCGGAGGCCGGCCTTGGGAACGATGGGGATCTCCAGCTCGAAGTTGGCCAGGAACTCCTTGTTCCCCCCGGTGGTGAAGAGCCCGGCGTAGAAGTCGCCGCGGGCCCCGGTCCCGATGAGCAGGGTGGGCGAGATGCTGTTCAGGGCGTACCCGCGCAGGGTGTTGATGCCCCCGAGGAGGTACTGCTCGGAGATGGGGAGCTGGTTGTTCGGGTTGAGCTCGACGATGTACCCGACGGTGAACTGCATCTTGTAGACCATCCCGTAGGGGAGCGCGAAGTAGAAGCGCGTGTAGGCCTGGAGCCGGGCGAAGTTGAAGCTCCCGCCCAGCCAGCTGGGCGCCACCTCCGCCGAGCCGGCGAGGAGCATCCCCCGCGTCGGATAGAGCCGGTTGTCGCGCTTGTCGTAGGTCAGGCTGAGCCGGACGGAGCTCGTGCTCCCGGACTTGAAGCGATTGGCCGGAGAGGGGATGGCCCCGGAGGTGGGGACCAGGCCGCCGTTGATGCCCGAGCCGCCGGGGATGGCGGAGACGTACTCCAGGGTGTAGGCGAACACCGCCGTCAGGTCGTCGAGGAGGTGGTAGCCCCAGCCCACCGAGCCGCCGGCCGACTGGCGCACGAAGTCGTAGGAGTCGACCTGGGTGCGAAACAGGTCAAGGGTGAAGATGAAGTCGGTGTCCAGGAAGTAGGGGTCGAAGAAGGAGAGCGTGAACAGCTGGCGGAGGGAGGAGAGCTGGGCGGAGATGGAGGTGGTCTGCCCCCAGCCGAGGAAGTTGGACTGGCTCACCTGGGCGGTGAAGATGAAGTTCTCCACCGACGAGAAGCCGGCGCCGACCTGGAACGTTCCGGTGGCCTTCTCCTTGACCTCCACCGTGACCACCACGTGCGTGTCGTCGCTGCCCGGCTTGAAGTTGATCTCCACCGTCTCGAAGAAGCCGAGGGCGGTGATCCGCTCCTTGCTCACCCGCATCCCCACGCCCTTGAACAGCTCGCCCTCGTAGAGGCGCATCTCGCGGCGGATGACCCGGTCCCGGGTCTTGGAGTTGCCGACGATGGCGATCGTCTCCACCGTCTGCGGCTTCCCCTTCTGGACGGTGAACGTCAGGGCCACGGTGTGGTTGGCCGGATCGACCTGGGTCTCGGGCGAGAAGTTGGCGTAGGCGAAGCCCAGGTCCTGGTACATCTCCGCCAGGGCGTTGTCGTCGTGGATGATCTTCGCCCGGCTGAAGTACTCGCCCACCTCGCTCAGGATGACGCTCTGGAGCTGCGGCTTGGGGAAGAGGAGATCCCCGGCGAAGTCGATCTTCGAGATGCGGTAGGGATCGCCCTCCTCGATGCGGATGTCGATGAAGATCAGCCGCTTGTCCGGGGAGAGGGAGACCGAGGGCTTCTCCACCTTCACGTTGAGGTAGCCCCGGTCGTAGTAGGCGGCCTCGATCACCGCCAGGTCCCTCTGGAAGAGCTCCTCCCGGTACACGCCCTCCTGGGTGAGGAAGGAGAGGTAGGTGCCCTCGCGGGTGGCCATCAGCGCCTTGAGGTCGTCGGGCGAGACCTGGATCGCGCCGATGAGGCTGACCTGCTTGACCATCACCTTGGCGTGCTCGTTGATGACGAAGATGACGTCCACCTGCTCGGCGGAGGAGGAGACCGGCCCGAGCGCGGCTCCCTTGGCGGGCGGCGGGGCCGGCTTGGCCGCGCCGCGGGGCACCACCGGGTCCACGCGGTAGGTCACCTCGGCGAGGAAGAAGCCCTTCTCCACGTACTTGTCCTGGATCTTCCGGACGTTGCGGCGGACGGCATCCATGTCCAGGATGGAGAAGGGCTTGAGGTCGATGACCTCCTTGAAGTCGTCCTTGCTCAGCTCCTCGTTGCCCTGCAGCTTCACGTCGCGGATGGAGGGGCGCTCGATGACCCGCACCACGTAGGCCAGGCCTCCCTGGGGGAGGACCTGGGTGAGCAGCTGGACGTCGGAGAAGTAGCCCAGCCCCCAGAGCGCCTCGAGGTCGGCGCCGGTGAGCGCGGGATCGAAGGGGCGCCCCACCTTGTTCTTCAGGGCGCGGATGACCGCCGCCGGCTCGACCCGCCGGTTTCCCTCGACGCGGACCTCCACCAGCGTGTCCGGTCCCGGTGCGGCGGGGGCCGCGCTCGCAGTCTGTCCGCGCGCGGGGGTGGAGAGGGCGAGCAGGGCGGCGGCGGCCAGGAACCAGGTGGCGGTCGTCGTCGTGCGGGCGGGAACGGTCAACCTCGGAGCCGGATCACCCCCGGCGGGCGGCGCACTGTAGGGGACGGGCGCCGCGCTCGACAACGGGAAAACCGGCCCGGCGCCGCTCACGCCGGATGAACCTCACCCCTGGCCAGACGGAGCCGGCGGGGCATGGAGCTGGCCAGCGTCTCGTTGTGGGTGACCACCACCATCGTCACGCCCAGGTCCCGGTTCACCTCGCGGAGCAGCTGGTGGATTCCCTCGCCGGTGGCCGGGTCGAGGTTGCCGGTCGGCTCGTCGGCGAGGAGCAGCGATGGCCGCAGGACGAGCGCCCGGGCGAGGGCCACCCGCTGCGCCTCCCCTCCGGAGAGCTCCCCCGGCCGGTGCTCGAGCCGCCCTCCGAGGCCGACGCGCTCGAGGAGCGCTGAAGCCTCGGCCAGCGCCGTCGCCCGGTCGACGCGCTGGACCAGCGCCGGCATGGCCACGTTCTCCAGCGCGGTGAACTCGGGCAGGAGGTAGTGGCTCTGGAAGACGAATCCGATGGTGCGGTTGCGAAAGCGCGCCACCGCCGCTTCGCTCAGGGCGAAGACCTCGACCCCGTCGAAGCGAAGCGTGCCCGCCACCGGCGCGTCCAGGGTGCCGAGGACGTGGAGGAAGGTGCTCTTCCCGGCGCCGGAGGCGCCCACCAGGCTGACCAGCTCGCCCCGCTCGATGTCCAGCGACACGCCGCTCAGGACGTCGATGCGCTTGCCGTGCAGCCAGTAGCTCTTGAAGACGTCCCGGATCTCGACCAGGGCCATGGAGGTCTCGCTACTCGGCCTTCAGCCCTTCCACCGGCTCCACCCGCGAGGCCCGCAGCGCCGGGTAGACCGAGGCCAGGTAGGAGACGAGCACGGCGATGACCACCGCCAGCGCCGTCTGGAGCGGCTCCACCCGGACCGGGAGCTGATGGATGTAATAGACCTGGGGGTCGAGGCGGAGCCCGACCTTCTCGATGAACAGGCACCAGGCGAGCCCGGAGAGCAACCCGAGCAGGCCGCCGGCGATGCCGATCTGCAGGCCCTCGGCGAGGAAGATCTTCACCACCCCGCTGTCCGGGACACCGAGCGCCTTGAGGACGGAGATCTCCTTGCGCTTCTCCAGGACGAGCATGGTGACCGTGGCCACGATCAGCCCGGCGGCGACGATGACGATGATGGTGAGGATGATGCCCATCACCAGCTTCTCCAGCCGCAGCGCGGAGAAGAGGTTGCGGTTCATCTCCCCCCAGTCCTTGGTGCGGTAGGGGTAGCCGTCCAGCGCCTGCAGCACCGCCCCGGAGACCCGCCGGGCATCGTCCACGTCGGCGACCTTCATCTCCACCCCGGTGGCGCCCTTGACGTCGAGGAAGCTCTGCGCCTCGGCCAGGGACACGTAGGCGAACTTGGAGTCGTACTCGTACATCCCGGTGTAGAAGATGCCGGCGACGCGGAAGGCCCGCGCCCGGGGCAAGGGTCCGGAGGGTCCCATCCCGCCGCCCAGGGGGGAGATGGCCGTCACCCGGTCGCCGACCAGCACCCGCAACGAGGCGGCCAGCTCCCGCCCGAGCAGGATGCCGGGCAGGAACGGCTCCCCTCCCCCGCCCTTGCGGCGGACCACCGGATCGTCGTCCCCGGCCGGCGCGGCGCCCGAGCGCGGCGGGGGGCGGACCGGGATGGCACCCGGCTCGCCCAGCCAGTCGATCGACCCGCCGGGGAGCACGTTGCGCGGCAGGTCGGTGACCCGTCCGGCCGTGCCCGGGTCGATGCCCTTGAGGATCGTCCCGTCCACGTTCCCCTCCGAGGCGATCATCACCTGGCCGAAGATGAACGGGGTGGCCCCCACCACGCCCCGGATCCCCTCCACCTTGCCCAGCACCTCGGCGTACTCGGGCATCGAGCCGTTGTCGCTGTACTTGAGCACCACCACGTGGGCGTTGGTGCCGAGGATCTTCGTCTGCAGATCCGCCTCGAAGCCGCTCATCACCGAGAGGACGATGATCAGCGCCATCACCCCCACCCCCACGCCCCCCACGCTGAGGGCGGTCATCATCGCCGTGGCGGACTGGGCCCGTTCCGCCCAGGCGCGCTGGGCGGCGGCGGCGAGCATGGGGTCCTTCATCCCCAGGGCCCGGATGCGGGTCCGCTCCACCGCCGCGTCGGCGGCGCGGAGCACGGCCAGGACCAGCAGCGGGGGGACGATGCCGAGCAGGAGCACGGCCAGGGCCCCGAGGAGGAGCCGGGGGCGGAAGACCCGAACGTGGCGATTGGCGACGAAGAGCTCGAAGCGGCTGCGCAGGTCGAGCGCACCGCTGCCTCCGGCGACGAACCCGGAGAGGATTCCCAGGGCGAGCGCCAGGACGAGCAGGGTGAAGGTCAGCCAGTACCCGAGCTCCGGGCGCCCGATGAGCTCGGCCAGGTAGACCACCTCCCGCATCCGGTAGCCCACCCACAGCGCGGCGCGGGGGAAGGCAGGCAGCACGGTGAGCAGGAGGGGCAGGGGCGTGGCCAGGTAGAGGACGGCGATGGTCGCTTCCGGTGCGGCCAGGCGGCGGCCGCGGGCCGCTCCCAGCGCCCCGCCCCCGAAGGCCACCAGCGAGGCGACCAGGAGCGAGACGACGAAGGCGGCCGGCGCCGCCAGGCCGAGGCCGCGCGCGCTGGCCAGCCAGGTCTGTAGGAGGACCAGGGCCACCTCCGCCCCGAGGATGGCGAAGGCGTAGGCGGCGAAGGTGGAGGGCGAGAAATCGCGCCAGGCGGCCAGCGGGGGGTAGAGGGGCGCCCGGGCGGCGGCGCTCGGTGCCGGCTCGGAGGCCTCGGAGCGAGGCGCGCCGAGCGCGAGGAGTGCGAACCCGGCCAGCCAGGCGAGCCCGCCCCCCACCAGCCACTCCCAGGGCAGCGCCAGCACCACCGCCTCGCGCGGCCGGCCGGCGGCGAGCACCGCCCGGACCACCTGGCCGAGCCCCCCCCAGCCCGGGGCGAGCAGGGACAGCCCGCCGAGGAGCGGGCCGGCTCCCCCCACCCGGCGGACGGCGACGAGGAGAAGGACGGCGCCGACCAGGACGAGCAGGCCGCCGGCCGCGCGCAGCGCCCAGCGGGGTCGCTCGGTCGCAGTGAGGGAGAGCGCCGCCACGGTCTCCATCAGTGTCCCTGCGGTCGGAGGAGCGGGAAGAGGATGACGTCCCGGATGGAGGGGGCGTCGGTGAGGAGCATCGCCAGCCGGTCGATGCCGATCCCCTCCCCGGCGGTGGGCGGCATGCCGTGCTCGAGAGCACGGACGTAGTCCTCGTCGTAGTCCATGGTCTCGGCCTGGCCCCGCTCCTTCGCCGCCACCTGCTCCAGGAACCTCCCCCGCTGGTCCGCGGGGTCGTTCAGCTCGGAGAAGCCGTTGGCGATCTCCCTTCCGGCCACGAACAGCTCGAAGCGGTCGGTCATTTCCGGGTCGGCGTCGCTGCGCCGGGAGAGCGGGCTGAGGACGGTGGGGAAGTGGGTGATGAAGGTGGGCTGGACCAGACGGGGCTCGACCAGCTGCCCGAAGAGCAGGCCCAGGAGCTCCCCCGCGCTGGCCTTCTCCGCCGCGGCGGACTCGGCCGGCGAGACGTGGCGCCGGAGCTCGGCGCGGAGGGCGGCCGCGTCGCGGACTCCGTCCGGGCCGAGGTCCGGGGCGGCCTCGCGCACCGCGTCGGCCATGGAGATCCGCTTCCAGCCCTTGGCGAACGAGAGCCGGGTCCCCTGGTAGGTGACCTCGGTGGAGCCGGTCACCCGGGCGGCCGCCTGGCCGATCATCTCCTCGGTGAGGTCCATGAGATCTTGGTAGGTGGCATAGGCCTGGTAGAACTCGAGCATCGTGAACTCGGGGTTGTGGCGAGTGGAGAGCCCCTCATTCCGGAAGTTCCGGTTGATCTCGTAGACCCGCTCCAGGCCCCCGACCACCAGCCGCTTGAGGAACAGCTCCGGCGCGATGCGCAGGAAGAGGTCCATGTCCAGCGCGTTGTGGTGGGTGACGAAGGGCCGGGCCGCGGCGCCGGTGACCAGCGCGTGGAGCATCGGTGTCTCCACTTCCACGAAGCCCCGTGCGTCGAGGAAGGCGCGCAGGAAGCGGGTGAGCTCGGTGCGGCGGAGGAAGGCCTCCTTCACCTCCGGGTTGGCGACCAGGTCCAAGTAGCGCTGGCGGTAGCGCGTTTCGTGGTCCTGGAGCCCGTGCCACTTCTCGGGCAGCGGGCGTACCGCCTTGGTCAGGGGGAGAAACTGGGTCGCAGCCAGGGTCAGCTCGCCGGTCTTGCTCCGGAAGAGCGTGCCGGTGACACCGACGAAGTCTCCCACGTCGACCAGCCGGAAGCGCTCGAACTGGTCACCGAGCGCATCCTTCTTGACGTGCACCTGGATCTCACCCGACCGGTCTCGCAGCTTGAGGAAGGCCGCCTTGCCGAAGGACCGGATGGCCATCACCCGTCCGGCGACGGTGTAGCGGTGCGCGGCCGCCTCCAGCGCCTCGGCGGTGGCCTCGGCGTGGGCCCGGACGATCTCCCCGGCCAGCTGCTGGGGGGCAAAGCCGTTCCCGTACGGGTCGAGCCCCAGCGCGCGCCAGGCCCGGGCCTTCTCCTCCCGCTGCCGGATGAGCTCCTGCTCCTTGTCCGAGGTCTCGTCGGTCATGGATCCCTTCCCCGGTTCCTGGGGGGGCTATTCCGGCAGCGACCGCGCCGGGTTCTTCACTCCCATGAGCTGCGCGGTGATGAAGGCGTCGAGCTCGCCGTCGAGCACGGCATCGACGTTGCCCGTCTCCACTCCGGTGCGCAGGTCCTTCACCAGCCGGTAGGGGGCGAGCACGTAGGAGCGGATCTGCGAGCCGAAGGCGATGTCCTTCTTCTGCGCCTCGACCTCCTCCCGGGCCCGGTCGCGCTTCTTCACCTCCAGGTCGTGGAGCCGGGCCCGCAGGATCTTCCAGGCCATGTCGCGGTTGGCATGCTGGCTCCGCTCGTTCTGCATGGCCACGGTGATCCCGGTGGGGAGGTGAGTGAGCCGCACTGCCGAGGAGGTCTTGTTCACCTTCTGTCCACCGGCGCCGCTGGCCCGGTAGACGTCGACCCGGACGTCCTTCTCCGGGATGTCGACGACGATGTCGTCGTCCACCTCCGGGTAGACCGACACCGAGGCGAAGGACGTCTGCCGGCGGGCATTGGCGTCGAAGGGGCTGATCCGCACCAGGCGGTGCACCCCGTTCTCCGCCTTGAGGAAGCCGTAGGCGTTCTCCCCGGTCACCTTGAGCGAGACGTTCTTCAGGCCCGCCTCCTCGCCGGGGACGAAGTCGTTGATCTCCACTTTCCAGCCCTTGGCCTCGGCGAAGCGGGTGTACATGCGCAGCAGCATCGCCGCCCAGTCCATGGACTCGGTTCCCCCCGCCCCGGCGTTGATGTCCATGTAGCAGTTGGCGTGGTCGTCCTCGCCGGAGAGCATGCGCCGGAGCTCGAGGTTCTCCACGTCCCGGGCCACCTGGGCGAGGTGCCCCTCGGCCTCGCTCCGGGCAGCGGCGTCATCGGCCTCCTCGGCAAGCTCGAGCAGGGCCCGGGCGTCCTCCAGCCCGGAGCGCACCCGGTCCAGCCCGGTCACCGCCGCCTCGAGCTGCGCCTTCTCCCGGAGGATGCCCTGCGCCCGGGCGTTGTCGTTCCAGAAGTCGGCCTGCAGCGCGTCCCGCTCGATCTGGGCGATCCGCGACCGCTTCCGCTCGACGTCAAAGACTCCCCCGGAGCGCTTCCAGCCGCGCTTCGAGATCCGCCACCTGTTCCATCGCCTCGGCCGCCATCTCAGGTCCTCGTCGGTGCAGGGCGGCGGCCCCGCCGGCGGGCCGAAACCAGCGCCGCCAGCGTCCCACCGCCCGCCAAAAGCGCTGCAAGGTAAGCGGGAACGTCGCCGATCACAACGTAGGGCGTGCGCGCGGTGAGCAGGGGGAGGTCCGCCATCCGCCATTCCGGGCCGGCCAGCTCGGCGGCGGAGATGTGGAGGTGGTCGCTCTCGGAGAGCCCGATGGCGGTGGCCTGGCTCACCCGGCCGAGCGGGTCGATGAAGGCGCTCACCCCGGTGTTCGCCGCCCGGGCGAAGGGGCGGCCGGTCTCCACCGCCCGCATGGCCACCTTGCGCAGAAACTGGAAGTTGGCCGAGGAGAACCCGTACCAGGCGTCATTGGTCATGTTGACCAGGATGTCCGCGCCGCGGAGGACGAACTCGCGGGAGATCTCCGGGAAGATGGCGTCGTAGCAGATCTCGATCCCCACCTTGACCGGGAGACGGCCCGGCCGGCGGAGGAGCGCCGGGCTCAGATCGTCCCCGGGGAGGAAGGTGCCCGGGACCAGGTTCTGGATGGGAAGCCACTCGTCCATGTGGAGCGGGATGTACTCGCCGTAGGGCACGAGGTGGTGCTTCACGTAGTGGTGCTCGATGGCCAGGTCCGGACCGACGAGAAAGGCGGCGTTCTCGTTGCCGCGCTTGAGATCCCTCGGGTCGTAGACGTCGACCCCGACCAGCACCCGCGAGCCGCCCACCACCCCGTCCAGGCCCCGGCCCCTGACCTCGGTCACCCCGGTGGGAAAGGCGAGCGGGTAGCTTCCCTCCGGCCAGACCACCAGCTCGGCCCCGGCGGCCACCGCCGCGGCGGTGGCGGGCAGATAGCGGCCGAGGACGAGGCCGGAGCGGCTCCCCTGCACCATCTTCAGCTTCTGGTCGATGTTCCCCTGGACCACCGCCACCCGGATGACCGGCGCCCGGGCGACGAGCCGGTCCCATCTCCAGACGTGCCAGGCGCCGTAGAGATGCCCCCCGAGCAGCACGCCGCCGGCGAGGAGGAGCGGGGCGCGGGGAAAGCTCCGCTCCCGCGCCAGCCGGAAGCGCAGGACCTCGTAGAGGGCGCCGTTGACCACCGCCAGGGCGAGCGCCACGCCATACACCCCGGCCAGCGAGGCGATCTGGCTGAACCAGAGGTTCCGGGCCTGCGAGTAGCCGAGGTTGGCCCACGGGTAGCCGGAGAAGGAGTAGTTGCGGAGGAGCTCGATGGACATCCACGTCGGCCCCACCGTCAGCCCCGGCGACCAGCCGAGGTGCACGTCCATCATCCGCATCGCCCAGGCGGCCAGCGCCCAGTGCAGGGCGCAGTAGAGGACGAGGAGCTGGAGCGCCGGGATGCTCAGCCAGTTGGGCATCCCGCCGAAGGAGGTCATGGCCACGTTCACCCACCAGAACGTGCCGTTGAAGAACACGATGCCGGCCAGGAGCCCGGCGGCGAAGGCCTTCCGCGTGCTCAGCCCGCGCAGCGCCCAGAGCAGGGGCAGAAGGGCGACGAAGGCCAGCGGCTCGAGCGCGCCGCCGGGGAACAGCTCCCGCCGCGGGCCGACCGGAAAGGCGAGCGGGAGGGCGGCCGCCCCGAGGAGGCCGGAGAGAACCAGGAGCCCGAGGCGCGCCGGGGTGAGGAGGCGTCCCCGGGCGGCGGGGGTGTCCGCCGGCGGCGTCCGGGACGGGGCGAGGTCGGGGAGGGCGATGGCCATTCGTGCTCGGGCTGGTTCCTGCCCCTCTAGCAGAAACCTTGCCGGCGGGAGGCGAGGGGGCGCCGCCCCGGCCGCGCCGGCGGGCGGCGCCCCAGGGCGGCCTGCACCATCCCCGGGGCACCGAGCAGGCGTTCCTCGAGCGCGCCCATCCGTCGCGCCTCGCCCGGGGAGCGGTGGTCGTGCCCGAGCAGGTGGAGCAGGCCATGCGCCAGGTAGCGGTCGAGCTCGCCGGCCAGGGTCCTCCCGGGCTCGGAGGCCTGGCGCCGCGCGGTGTCGAGCGAGATGACCAGGTCGCCGAGCAGGACCGGCCCCGGCCAGCCGGGGGGAGGCGGACCGCCTGGAAAGCTGAGGACGTCGGTGGGCCGGTTCTTCCGGCGCCATCTCCGGTTCAGGCTCCGGATGCGCCGGTCGGTGGTGAGGGTCACCGCCAGCACCACGCCCCGCAGGTCGAGCTGCTCGACCAGGCGTCGCGCCCGCGCCGAGAGGTGCCGGCCCCAGCGGGCCGGCCGAGGATGCTCGACCAGGATGGCCACCCGGTTGCGGAGACTGGCCACTAGACCTCGAAGTCGGCCCCGGCGGCGCTGAAGAGGATCT
>Ga0187779_10001278_pt1 | contig 15742 bp, 14 predicted proteins | sample 1015_Q2_SP10_10__FD_132435 | JGI IMG/M metagenome (GOLD analysis project Ga0187779, IMG submission 132435) | Tropical peat soil microbial communities from peatlands in Department of Meta, Colombia - 1015_Q2_SP10_10_MG | ecosystem: Environmental > Terrestrial > Soil > Wetlands > Peat | place... | reverse complement strand
GCGTCCGGATTTCCCGGCCAAGACCGCGAAGGAATTCATTGCTTACGTCAAAGCCAATCCAGGGAAGGTCAACTATGCCTCGCAAGGCATCGGCACCACGTCACATCTGACTGCTGCGCTCTTCGAGCGCGTAATCGGCACAAAACTTGTGCACGTTCCTTATAAGGGTACCGCACCGGCGCTTAACGATATTATCGCCAGCCATGTTGATTTCATCTTCATGGAGCTCGCTTCGGCGATAAAGCTGCACCAGGCCGGTAAGGCACATATTCTTGCGGTTGCCACCGAAAAGCGTCTTCCCAGCTTGCCGGGCATCCCGACACTCGATGAGGTGGGCGTGAAAGGCTTTGAGTCGGGCACCTGGAACGCAATGGCGGCGCCGCCAAAAACCCCCGCTGCAATAGTCGCCAAGCTCAATAAAGCCGTGAACGAGGTGCTCAAGAGCCCGGAAGCCCAGGACCACTTCACCAAAATCAATCTGCGGGCGGCGGGCGGCTCGCCGGCCGAAGCCGCGGCCTTTATCAAGAAGGAAACCGAGGTCTGGGGCGGCGTGATCAAGGATGCCCAGGTCGAGGCTCATTGACATAACGCAAGGGTCTCGTCGCAGCCGCCAATAAAATGTCCCGGCGTTGCCGACAGCGCCCGAAACAAGGCCTATAATGCGCGAAGCCTACCCGGGTATAAGCCGGGCGACGATACTGCGTAAGGAGACGGACCATGGACGAGAGAACGCGCGAACCCCTGCAGATCCGCGCTGAAGACATCAACCCGCGTTACAATTGGGCGCGCGCGCTGCCAGCGCTTGGCACCATGGGCGTCGACTTTGAGGAGCGCGTCGACTATCGCCGGCTGCACCGCTACCGGCTCGGCCGTACCAAGCAGGCGCTGGACGCAAGCGAGTGCGGCGCGCTGCTGGTCTTCGACGTCAACAATATCCGCTACATCACCTCGACCAAGATCGGCGAGTGGGAACGCGACAAAATCTGCCGCTGGGCCCTGCTGACGCGCAACGGCGACCCGATCCTCTGGGATTTTGGCTCGGCGGCGGTGCACCACAAACTCTACGCGCCCTGGCTCAAGCCCGAAAACTGCAAGGCAGGACTTCTCGGCCTGCGCGGGACGGTGCAGCCCTCGTTCGGGCTGATGGCCAAGCATGCAAAGGAAATCTTCGGCCTGCTCAAGGATGCCGGAGTTGAGAAGATGCCGGTCGGCGTCGACATCATCGAACCCGCGATGATGTTTGAGCTGCAAAAGGCCGGCATGAAGATTGTCGACGGCCAGCAGGTCATGCTGGAAGCACGCGAGATCAAATCGGCGGATGAAATCGCGCTGCTCAACCGCGCCGCGGCTATGGTCGACGGCGCCTATCACATGATCAACGAAGAACTGAAGCCGGGCGTGCGCGAGAACGATATCGTCGCGAAGGTGAATGAGTTTCTCTATCGCCATGGTTCCGACGACGTTGAAGCGGTGAATGCCATTTCTGGCGAGCGGTGCAACCCGCACCCGCACAATTTTACCGACCGTCTGATCCGCCCCGGCGATCAGGCATTCTTCGACATTCTCCAGTCCTTTATGGGCTATCGCACCTGCTATTACCGCACCTTCAATGTGGGCCGCGCTACACCTGCGCAACACGACGCCTACAAGAAAGCGCGTGAGTGGCTCGATCGTGCGATCGAACTGATCAAGCCCGGCGTCATGACCGACGAGGTCGCGCGCGCCTGGCCGAAAGCGCAGGAATTCGGCTTCCCCGATGAACTATCGGCCTTCGGGTTGCAATTCGGCCACGGGCTCGGACTAAACCTGCACGAGCGGCCGATCATCTCGCGCGTGGTCTCGCTCGAGCATCCGACCGAAATCAAGGAAGGCATGGTGTTCGCGCTCGAGACCTATTGCCCGGCAACCGACGGATATTCCGGCGCGCGCATCGAGGAAGAAATGGTGGTCACCGACAAAGGTTGCCGCGTGATTTCATTGTTTCCAGCCGAGGAACTTCCGATCAGCCATAGATACTGAAAGCGCTGCGTTGATCTAGGCCGGGGCTTTGTCGCGCAAGTGCGGAAAGCGCTCGCTCAATAGCGAACCACTGTAATAAGTCGGCTTGAACGCCGGGTGCGCGCGCATGTTGTCAAACCATGTCGCGACACGCGGCAGGTCCTGCCAATCCGGTATGCCGAGATCGTTGATGCGCACCAGCGAAGGCATCACGGCGACGTCCGCCAGCGTGATCTGTTTGCCAAGCAGCCAGGGGCCGCCGCTTCGCTCGATTTCAGCATCTATGCGCTCATAACTTCGGCGCAACCGGGCGAGTGCTCCATCCATTTCGGCCTTGGGAAATCCCGTCTGCCCCATGGTCAGCATGAATTCGCGGCGCACGGGCTTCGATTCGGCCATCGCCATGAAGGCGTCGCGACTCATTTTCTGGAAGCTTGGCAGAAACGCGAGATTGAACGTCGGCACGCGCACGGCGGCCGCGGGCATTTCGTCGATGAAATGCATCAGTGCGCGCATGTGCGCGCGCTTCAGCGGATCGTCTGGCGTAAAGCTGTCGTCCGGCGCGATTTCGTCGAGGTATTCAGCAATCACGAGGGAATCGATGATAATCGCGCCATCATGATCCAGGGTGGGCACAACCCCATTTGGATTGAGCTTAAGATAGTCGGGCTTGAGTTGATCGCCTTCAAGGAGGTTGAGTTTTACTTCCTCGAACGAGAGCTGCTTGGCGTTGAACACAAAGCGAACGCGTTGGCTGCACGTTGATTGTGGCGCGTTGTAGAGCTTGAAAGTCATGGCGTACTCCGTTGCCAGATTGTCGCAGCATACGACCATGTGAGAGCGGTATGTGTGTAACGCATATGCGTCATGAAATTTACGGGCAATTTACTTGAGAGAGCAGTGGCGGATCGATTGACTGAACACGTGCGCAGCCGCCGTTTTCCTCCCTTTAGGCTTAGACGGCGGCGTGAATCCTCCACCTTATGCACACAGGGCCCCGCAAGGGGCCCTCTTTTTATTTTCCGCATGGGGCACTTTTTTATTTGTGGAGTCAGCTCTCCAAACCCGTCGGCACATTCTTGTTTTCCGGGGTCAGCTTCATCCCCGCGCCGAGCGCCATCGTCTCCATCAATGCCGCAAAGTCCTTGTTCAGATAAGCCTGCGCATCCGGCTGCAACGTCGCGTGCCCGAAATGGCCTTGCAGCACCTCGCGCGTCGCTGCCGTTACGGGCATCGGCACGTCCATCTCGCGGCCAAGCTCCAGCCCAAGATCAAGATCCTTGCGCAGCAATTCCGGCGTGAAGGTCGTGGTCCAGTCGAGATTGACCAGCGCCGGCGACTTGTAGCGGGTGAACATCGAACCCATGACGCCGTTGTTGAGGAACGCCAGGAACGCGTGCCGCGGCACGCCCATCTTATTCACCAGCAGCGTAATCTCGATGAGGTTCTCAATCACCACACCGAGCATGACGTTGTGCGCGATCTTGCAGATGCGCGCGAGATCGCCCTCACCGACGTAAGACACGCCCTGCGGCGCAATGACCTCCATGAGCGGGATCATCGCTTTGCAAGCAGTCTCCTCACCGGAGACCACCGACGACAGACGGCCCGCCTTGATGACCTTCGCATTTCCGGACACTGGTGCGCAGACATAATCGGCGCCGCGTTCTTTCAGCCGCTTGCGAGTCGCGGCGGATTCTTCGACCGAGATGGTTGAGCAATCGACGCACACTTTCGGCGCCTTGCCATCGGAGAGAACGCCATCTTTGCCAAAGTAAACCTGCTCAAGATCCTTGCCTTCGGAAACGATCGAGAAAACGACATCACAGGATGCGAGGTCGGAGAGCTTGTCGACGATCTTGCCTCCCTTGGCGGCGAGGGGCTCGGCCTTGGCGCGCGTGCGATTCCAGATCGACACGTCATGGCCAGCCTTGAGCAGCCGCTCCGCCATAGGCGAGCCCATGCGGCCGGTTCCGATCCAGCCGATCTTTTGCGCATTCTTCGACATCACGAAATTCTCCCGTTCAAATCCTGGCGCTGGCAAGCGCGCGTGCCGGGGCTTTAGCCGTTCTGCCGCAATTGCGCCAGTGCGCCGCGGCGGGGGCATGCTTGTCGCGGGCGTTCAAAGCGCACTATCCTCGTGGACAAAGCCCTCAAGTGGCTGACAGACGGCGCTGGAACGCAATAACAGTCGGGATTCACGGGAGGAATGCAGGCAGCGATGCAGGATGCCGTCACCACCATTGCCGCGACCAGCGGCTCCGTTGCGCAAGGCGGCGAGCGTCTGAGGCTGATCTGGCGCAACATTTTTCCCTTTATCGTTGTTGGCGCGATCTGGGAGATCGTCGCCTGGACTGGCATTTTCCCACGCCGGCTGTTTCCAACGCTCGAGGAAGTCGCGGCATCGTTCGTGCACCTCACCGTTACCGGCATCCTGCCGCACCACGCGTTTGATACCCTCGTCCGCCTGCTGACGGGATTTGCGCTGGCAGCGCTCATCGGCGTGTCACTCGGCGTGCTGATGGGCCGCTCGCGCCGCGCCGAAGATATTCTCCTGCCGCTGGTGAGCATTTGCGCGCCGATCCCCGGTCTCGCCTATGCGCCGCTCTTTTTGCTCTGGTTCGGCCTCGGCAATATTTCCGCCGTACTGCTGGTCGGTTTTGTTTCTGCGTTCCCGATCATCTTCAACAGCTGGACCGGCGTGAAGGCTGTGAAGGAAATCTGGGTGCGCTCGGCGCAGGCGATGGGCGCCGACGATCGCCGGTTGTTCCGGCATGTCATTTTCCCTGGCGCACTGCCTTACATCCTGACGGGGCTGCGCCTCGGCCTGGCGCAAGCTTGGCGCATTCTGGTCGCGGTGGAGATGCTGGCCGCGGTGCCCTGGGGTTTAGGCTGGCTGATCTTCGGTGCGCGCAAGTTTCTCAATACGGACATTATGCTCGCCGGCATCGTGGTGATCGCAGTCATCGGGCTGGCACTGGAAAAGCTCGTATTTCAGAAAATCGAAAACTACACCGTCGTTCGCTGGGGCATGGTCTCGTCATGACGGAAACAGCGGAGCGCCGGCGTTCATTCGTGCGCGGCGCGCTGGCGCTGCTAGCGGCGGCGGCCGTCTACGAGGCTTTGGCCCGCAGCGGCTACTTCGCGCCAGCTCTGCTGCCGACGATCCCTTCGATCGCCAAAACGCTGATCGGCAGCATCGCCGACGGCACCATGATCGAGCATGCCGCCTTCACGCTCTACCGGGTGCTGTTCGGCTTTGGCCTTGCGATCGTGGTCGGCGTGCCACTCGGTATCCTGATGGCGCGATTTACGCCGGTTGAAAACTTCTTTCTGCCGCTGATCAGCGCGCTTATGCCGATTCCGTCATTCGCGCTGGTGCCGCTGTTCATGCTGTGGTTCGGCATCGGCAACCTCACGACGATCCTCATCGTATTCTATGCGGCGACCTTCCCCATTGTGTTCAACACCTGGTCGGGCGTGCGCACGGTCAATCCGATCTGGCTACGCGCGGCCGGCGCGATGGGGGCCGACGAAAACAAGCTGTTCTGGAAGGTGATCATCCCTGGCGCCTCGCCCTTCATCATCACTGGCATGCGCCAGTCGTTCCTGCGCGCGTGGATCGCGGTGGTGGGCGCTGAAATGATCGCGGCTTCCGATTGGGGCCTCGGCTGGGTGATTTTCGACGCGAAGGAATTCCTCAACGCCGATGTCATGCTCGCCTCCCTGGTCGTGATCGGGCTCATCGGCTTTGCGTTCGAACGCTTCGTTTTCGGCTCGCTCGAACGCATGACGGTGCTGCGGTGGGGAATGATGCGCGCGGCGAAAAGCTAGCGCGGCAGAAAAGTCATGGTCCCCATCGAAATTCGCGACGTTTCGCTGATCTACGACACGCCCGGCGGCAAGGTACCGGGCGTCAAGGACGTCACTCTGAATATCGGCGCCTCGGAATTCGTTTGCATCGTCGGACCGTCCGGCTGCGGCAAATCCACTCTGCTCAATATCGTTGCCGGTTTCCTGGCGCCCGCTGCCGGTGAAATCCGTATCGGAGGCAAGCCGGTGACCGGTAGCGGCATGGACCGCGGCGTTGTGTTTCAAGATTTCGCACAACTGTTTCCCTGGCGTACCGCGCTCGGCAACGTGGCGTTCGGTCTCGAAATGAAAGGGGTCCCGAAGGACGAGCGGGAGCGGATTGCACGCGAACAATTGCGGCTGGTGAAACTTGAGAAATTCATAGGCTCTTATCCGCACCACCTATCGGGCGGCATGCAGCAGCGGGTCGCCATCGCGCGGGCGCTGGCGTACAATCCTTCGGTTCTGCTGATGGATGAACCATTTGCAGCGCTCGATGCCTTGACGCGCGATGACATGCAGCGCCTGCTCGCCGATGTCTGGCGGGAAACGCGCAAGACGGTGATCTACGTGACCCACAACGTTTCCGAAGCAGTCTACCTCGCCGACCGGGTCGTGGTTATGAGTCCGCATCCCGGGACGGTGAAAACGGAAATCCGGATTCCATTGCCGCGGCCGCGCGATCCGCTCAGCGTGGAATTCCTGGACTGCCAAAAACTGTTGCTGCGCCACCTCGGGCACGAGAGTGACGCAAGCGAAGCGGCGAAGGCCAACGGCAAGACAACTGCATAAAGACAACGGCATATACGAACGCATAAGGGAGGATATCATGACGAAAAATGGCGGATTAACACGCCGTGACTACCTTGCGGCGAGCGGCGCGGTGGCGCTGACCGCGGGCTTGGGCGTGCGCCCCGCTGCGGCGCTCGAAACCGTACGCCAGGGTTACCAAACGAATATGTGGGGCATGCCCACTTATTATCTGCTGCGCTCGGGCCTGCTCGAAAAGCACGGCATCAAATTCGAGGAATTCGCCGTGCCGTCGGGCAACCTCACCATGCAGCAGATGGTGGCGCGTCAGGTCGACCTCGGGACTTACGCAGGACCATCGCTGGCGATTGGTCACGACAAGGGCGGTCTGGTCGCTATCGTCATGGTCGAATACGTCGGCAAGACCGCGCGCGTGATGGCGCGCAAGGACCTCGGCATCACGAAGGTCGAGCAATTGAAGGGCCTAAAGGTCGCCAATCAGACGGGCTCATCGACCGGCAACATCTTCGTCGACCAGATCGCGACCAAGGCAGGCCTGAAGAAGGGCGACTACCAGGAAGTGCGCATGAACGTCGACGACATGGTGGCGGCGATGGCGGCCAAGACCGTCGATGCTATGTGCAATGTCGAGCCCTACAACGCGATCGCCGAAGCCGACGGGCTTGCAGTTACGATTTCGGAATTCGACCAGTTCGACAAGCTTCCCGTGTTCATGGCGGCGACGCCGGATTTCGTCGAGAAGAGCCCGGATACCGTCGTTGCCTACCTCAAGGCATGGATCGAGGTCGCCAAGGATTTCAAGAGCAATCCGGCCAAGGTCACGGACACGATCTATTCGTTCTACACCTCCAAGGGCTATACGATGTCCAAGGACACGTTCTCGAATGCGCTTGCCCGCGTCGAGGTGCAGCCCGGCTGGCCGTCGGACATCGTGCCATACATGCAGCAACAGTCTGAAGTTCTGCTCAAGGAAAACAAGATCAAGGCGATGCCCGACTGGAACAAGGCATTGCGTACCGACTTCCTGAAAAAAGCGATGGCCTGACGATTCTGAGTATTAAGACCTGAGGCCGGCACGCCCGTGCCGGCCTTTCTGCAAGAGCTGATTAACCCCGGAGCCGTAAATGTCCGCTGCCAATAATCCGCTCAACAAGAGCGCCGAGCCCGTCACATGGAATTTCAAGCTGCTCGCGCAGAACGACCTCGGCGGCTTCGGCGGCATGGGCGAAGGCATGTCGGTGCAGATCACCAAGGATGGTCGGCGCATTATCTGGCTTGCGCACGAAAGCGCGCCGAAAAATTTCACGGCGGTCGACGTCTCCGACCCGCGCAAACCAAAAGTGGTCGTGCAGACCGACCTGCCCAAGCCTTACATGCGTTCGAATTCGCTGGAGACCGCCGGCGACATCATGGCGGTTGCCTATCAGACACAGAAGGTGGGGCAGCAGCCGGCCGGGCTGGAACTATTCGATATTTCGGTGCCGGAAAAGCCACGTTCGATTTCGTTCTTCGACTGCTCAGGTGCGACATCGCGCGGCGTGCACCAGTTGTGGTTCTGCGACGGCGAATATGTGCACATGGCTTCGGGCGCTCCGGACTTCAAGCCAAGTCATCCAAACGATGACCAATTCTACCGTTGCATCGATGTGCGAGACCCCTCGAAGCCAAAGGAGGTCGGCCGTTGGTGGATGCCAGGAACGAGCGCGACTGACAACGTCGTGCCGCCGCCGCGCCATCCGCTCGACAAGGGATACCGGGCGCACAACACCAACGTTTACCCGCAGCGCGGCGACCGGCTTTACCTCTGCTACATCGACGGCGGCATGTTCGTGATGGACATCAAGGACAAGGCCAATCCGAAAGTGATTTCACACTGGACCAATTCGCCACCTTACACGGGCTTTATGCACACCGCTGTGCCATTGTTCGATCGCAACCTGTTGCTGGTGACCGATGAGTCGACGGAAAACGCCGGCAAGGACTGGCCGAAATTGATCTGGATTCTCGACATGCGCGACGAAGCGCATCCGGTCTCCATTGCCACCTGTCCGCTGCCGCCAGTCGACGCTTACAAGGACCGTGGCGGGCGCTTTGGCGCGCACAATATCCATGAAAATGTGACGGTCCCGACAGCCTGGCAGTCCGACCAGATCGTGATCGGCACGTTCTTCAATGGCGGATTGCGCGCCTACGACATTTCCAATCCGTATCAGCCGAAGGAAGTTGGCACTTTCGTGCCGCCACCGCCGAAGGGCACACCCGCAGGCGCCGTACAGCTCAATGACGTATTCGTCGACGAACGGCAGATTGTATACACCGTCGACCGCCACACAGGCGGGCTATACATACTGGAGATGGATTTCTGAACGAGCTTTTCCCTTCTCCCGCAGCGGGGCGCTTCGGGCGCAGGCTCAAGCGTGAGCGCGGATCACGTATTCCGGTGACTGTGATCACCGGTTTCCTCGGTGCCGGCAAGACAACGCTGCTCAAACGTTTTCTCAAAACGCCGCAAGGCCAGGGCACCGCAGTGGTGGTCAATGAGTTCGGCGCGACCGGCATCGACGACGCATTGGTGCGCGCCAGCGCCGATGAGACTGTTCTGCTGGGCAATGGCTGCCTGTGTTGCATCACGCGCACCGATCTGCAGCAGGCGTTGCGCCGCATGGTCGTCGAGCGGGAGCGCGGCGAACTGCCCGACTTCCGCCGCATCGTGATCGAGACCAGCGGCCTCGCCGACCCCAGCCCGATCCTCCAGACGTTCGCGACCGATCGCGCGCTCGGCGGCGTGTTCCACGTCGACGCAGTTGTGACGGTGGTCGATGCAGAAACCGGCGGCGAGACGCTCGGCTGGTCGGCGGAGGCACGCAAGCAGGCCATCCTGGCAGACCGGCTGATCATCACCAAGACCGACATTGCTGGTGAAGGCGCGAGCGCCAGCCTGACCAAAAAGCTACGAACGCTCAATCCGGGCGCGGAGGTTCTCGAGGCGGTCAGCGGAGAGATCGATCCCAGCCGCCTGACCGAACCGGCCTCCGATCAGCGCAGTGCCTTTGTGGCGGAAACAGCGCACAGTGACGGCATCGGCAGCTTCGTGCTGACCGACGACAGGCCAATGCCGTGGCCGGTGTTCGGCAAAACCATGGACGTGCTGATGCAGCTGCGCGGGCCAGATTTGCTGCGGGTCAAAGGTTTTCTCGACGTCGAGGGCTGCACAGGGCCGGTCATGGTGCAGCTGGTGCAGCACCTCGCCCACCCGCCGGTCGAATTGGAAAGCTGGCCGGATGGCAAGCGGCAGAGCCGCGTGGTCTTCATCACGCGGAATATTTCGGAACGCCAGGTGCGCGAGTTGTTGATAGCGATAAAAGCAATTACCTGACTATTCGCGATCGCGACCCGCGATTTCCGCCTGCCACGGCGCCACCGTGCGTTCGACAAAGCCGATCAGCCAGTTCAGTCCGATGGCCATCACCATCAGAATGATGATCGGCACGAACATGGTCGCGGTGTCGAAATTATTGGCGGAATTGATGATCACCGCGCCAAGGCCGGAAATGGTGGTGAAGAATTCGGCGATCACCATCGCCACAACCGCACGCCCAACGGCAAGCCGAATACCCGCCATGATGTAGGGCAGCGTCGCCGGCAGCACGATGCGGCGCAGGATGACAATATCAGGCGCGACGAAAGATTTGCCGACCTCGATCAGGGTCTTTGGCACGGCAACAACGCCGAGCCACGTGTTGATCGTGATGGGGAATAACGCCATCAGGAACACGACGGCGACTTTGACAGCAAAACCAAGGCCCAACCACAGGATCAACAGCGGCACCAGCGCAACCAGTGGCATGGCATAACCGGCAGTAATGTAGATGCCGAGCGCAGCCTCGGCGACGCGGAACCCGCCGATCAGCAGCCCGAGCGGAACGCCGATCAAAATCGCAAGCGCATAACCGAGCAGGAACGGCCGCAAAGATTCGTAGAGTGCCGTCCAGAGCTGCCCGGTGACCGCCAGTTCCCAGAAAGCAACCGCTATCGCCGACGGATAGGAGCCGAAAACCGGATTAACCTGGCGTCCGAAAATCTCCCACAGGATCAGCACCACCGCGATCGACGCGAGCGTGATCACCCAGCGCGGCAGCGGCCGCCGTTCAGCAGGTTCGACTGCCGGCGCAACCGTTGCCTTGTTGCTGTCGGCGACGTCAACCATCAATGCACCGTCGTGCCATCATGTATTGCGCGCCAAACCTTGTAGCGTGTTTCGGCAAATTCCGGCATGCCGCGTACGATCCCGAGATCGGGCCGCGGGCGCTTCAGCGGAACATCCATGATCTCCTGTACGCGGCCGGCCTTCATGACGACAATGCGATCGGCGATCAATACGGCTTCGTCCAGATCGTGCGTGACGAACAATATCGTCTTGCGCGTACGCGCATGCAGATCGAGCAATTCGGCCTGTAGCGACTCGCGTGTCTGGGCGTCGAGTGCGCCGAAAGGTTCGTCCATCAGCAGAACTTTCGGATCAATGGCGAGCGCGCGGGCGATGCCGACGCGCTGTTTCATGCCGCCGGAAAGTTGGTGCGGACGCCTGTTCTGCGAATCCTTCAGACCCACCAGATCAAGATATTTCTCGGCCGTTTCGCGCAATGTCGTCCCACGCACGCCTTTCATTTCGAGTCCAAACATGACGTTCTGCAGCGCTGAAAGCCAGGGCAACAGCTCGGCGTGCTGGAACACCATGCCGCGGTCGTGGCCGCAGCCGCTGATCTCGTGCCCATCCACGGTGACGCGCCCGCCGCTCGAGGGATCGAGCCCCATGGCGACGCGCAGTGCAGTGGTCTTGCCGCAGCCAGACGGGCCGATCAGCGCAACGATTTCACCGTCCTTAATGGTGAAACTGACGCGGTCGAGCGCCTGTACATGATGCACCTCGCCGTCCACGCGCAATGTAAAGCGCTTGGAAACGTCGAGGAAACTCACCTCACCCATTCATTTTCTCCAAAGATCCGCCGCGCTTAGTGCCCGCTGACTTTAAGCGCCTTCTCACGAAATTCAGGCGCGCTGACCGTATTCAGGTCGAGCGGGGCTTTCAGTCTTCCCGCCTTTACCATTTGCTCCTGGATCCATTGGATTTTATCAGCCGGCAACGGCAACGTAGGATCCACCGCATGATGCTTGACTGCATCATCATAAACGAAGGCAGGACGTGGGTCGTCGGGCTTGCTGCGCGCAATCTCTCGCGTCAGTGCGATGGTCTCATCCCTGTGCGACAGCGCAAAACGCAATGCATTCATCTCGGCGGCGATAAATTTCACCGCATCATCGCCGCGTTCGGCCAACTTCTTCGCGCTGGACACGATGCATACGCGCAGGAAATTAGGAACGGCATCGCGGCCCGCGACCAGCAGGTGAATATTCTTCGGCGCGACCGGCTCATATTCATTTGAAACCACCGCAGCGTCGACAACGCCGCCAATCAACGCTTGATAACGTTCGTTATCGCCGCCCACCGCCGCAAGTTTCACCTCAGTATCTGAAACGCCGAATTTCGCCAGCGCCGATCGCGCCAGCATGTCAGGCATGGAATTGGGTGCCGAGACTGCGATCTGCTTGCCCTTAAGGTCCTCGACCTTTGCGATCTTTTCATTCGCGTAAATCGCGTGCGGTACAACGATCCAATGGCAACCCAGCAGCTTGATGTCGCCGCCTTTCGCATCCGCGGCAAACACGCCCTGTGGCCCGCCCTCGAAACTGTCGAGCTCGCCGGCAATGAGCGCCTTCAACGCAAGTTGATCGTCCTTGAATTGTGAGATTTCGACCTTGAGGCCCTGTTTCTTGGCAAAATCTCGGGTCGACACCATCAGGAAGATGCCGGCATCCGCCTTGGCGTTGATCAGGCCATGCTTCCAGACCTTTTCCTGTGCGCCCGCGGGAACCGCCAGCACCAGGCTCATTGCAACTATGCCGTAAGCGACACGCTTAGCGGTGCGCATGTGAAGTTCCTCCCGTCGATCCCGGCTTCGTTGATAACCGCTGGCCGGGCTTTTATTCCGGTGATCTTATCATCAATTTTATCGCGTGAGGCGTTCCCAAGGCCGATGGGCAGGACTAGCCTATATGCCACAAGCGTCGGGAAAAGACGCATCCACAGGGGCCGGCCGGCCGTAATCCGCTGGCCTCAAATTGGTTCAGGGAGCTGAACGCATGGCACAACGTTTTAATCTCACCGTCGACGGCAAGTCCCACACGATCAACGCCGATCCGGACATGCCCTTGCTTTATGCGCTGCGAGACGATCTCGGTCTCAACAATCCCCATTTCGGCTGCGGCCTCGCGCAATGCGGAGCCTGCACCATCCATATCGATGGGCAACCCGCCCGATCGTGTGTCACCGCAATTTCTACGGTTGGCAATGCCAAGATCACCACCCTCGCCGGACTTGGCACACCTGAAAAACCGCATCCCTTGCAGACCGCGTATATCCAGGAGCAGGTGCCGCAATGCGGCTACTGCGTCAACGGCTGGCTGATGACGGCAGCCGCCTTCCTGCGCGACAAGAAAAAACCGACAGAAGCGGAAATCAAAGATGCGCTGTCCGGCCTCAAGTGCCGCTGCGGCACACACATCAGCATCCTGAAGGCGGTCAAGCGTGCCGCCGAGATGATTGGTTGAGGGAGGTTGCCATGACAAAATTTGAAAACACCTCCGCATTCACCCGCCGCTCCGTTCTTCTCGGTGGTGGCGCACTCGTCGTCTCAGTTGGCGCGGGCGTATCGCTCGACACTGTATTGTCGATTCAGCAAGCCTTTGCGCAAGGCGCAAAGCCGCCGCTGACACCCGATCAGCTGTCGTCATACATTGCAGTCAATGCCGACGGCAGCGTTGCCGCCTATTTCGGCAAAATGGACATGGGGCACGGTCTGCATGTCGCCATCGCACAGATGGTCGCAGAAGAACTCGATGTTCCGTTCAAACGCGTGACTGTGTTTATGGGAGACACCGCCAATTCCGTGAACCAGGGCGGCGCCTCTGGTTCTACAGGTATTCAGTTTGGCGGCAAACAAATGCGCATGGCGGCGGCGGAAGCCCGACGCGTGCTGGTCGAAATGGCTGCCGGGCTTCTATCGGCGCCAGCCGAAAAGCTCATCGTCGAAGACGGCATGGTCAGCGTCAGCGACGACAAGTCAAAGCGTATTTCCTACGCGCAACTGATCGGCGGCAAATATTTCAACGTTCAGCTCGACTGGAACAAACAGTACGGTAATCCACTTTATGCTCCCGGCAAGGCGCAGCCGAAAGATCCCAAGACTCATAAGATCGTCGGCCAGCCGATCAAGCGTGAGGACGTCGCTCCCAAAGTCTTCGCGCAGGAGAACTTCGTCACCGACATCAGGCTGCCGGGAATGGTGCATGGACGGATGATCCGTCCGGCCGTCGCCGGCAGCGTGCCTGCCAAGGTCGATGAAAGTTCGATCAAGGACATTCCGGGCGCGAAAGTAGTCTGGGACAAGGGCTTCCTCGGCGTGGTGGCCGACAAGGAATGGGATGCCATTCAGGCCGCGCAGAAGCTCAAGGTGGAATGGTCGCAGGTAACCGACCCATTCCCCGAACAGGCCTCACTCTATGACCACATCCGCAAGGCTGATGTGCGCAAGCGCGAAGTCGGCAAGGAAAACGGCAATGTCGACGACGCGTTCAAGAACGCTGCCAAGGTAATCGAGGCCGAGTACGAATGGCCATTCCAGTCCCATGCCAGCATGGGACCGGCCTGCGCGCTGGTCGAAATCAAGAACGGCGAGCTGACCTGCTGGAGCGGGACGCAGAAATCCCATTTCGTGCAGGAGGGTCTCGCACTCACGCTCGACATGCCGCTCGACAAAGTGCGGGTGATCTACACCACGGGCCCTGGGTCTTACGGCCGCAACGATGCCGACGACTGTGCCATGGATGCGGCAGTCCTGGCCAAGGCGGTCGGCAAGCCGGTACGCCTGCAATATATGCGCGAACAAGGCACCGGCTGGGATCCCAAGGGTCCTGCTTCGATCCACAAAGCACGGGCGGCAATCGACGCTTCGGGCAAGGCCGTCGCTTACGAGTTCACCAGCAAAGGCTTCTCGCGCATTGACGTGAACACCAATGGCGGCAAGCCGCATGACACTCTGTGCGGACAAACCCGCGGCGTCGTGCTGAAATCCGGCGACGGTTTCGGCGTACCTGCCGAATCCTATGCCTTCGACAACAAGCGGCTGGCATGGGAGACGATCCCGCCCCTGCTCGATCGTTCATCGCCATTGCGCAGCGCGCATTTGCGTGATCCGGTCGGCCCGCAGATCCACTTCGCCAGTGAATCTTTCATCGACGAAGTGGCGGCTGCGGTAAACGCCGATCCGATCGAATTCCGGCTGCGTCATATCAAGGAGCCGCGCGACGTCGCGGTGATCAAAGCAGCCGCCGAAAAGGCGGACTGGCAGACGCGGCCATCGCCGCGCCGTGATCAGAGCGGCAACAAGGTCTCCGGCCGCGGCATCGCCTACGCACAACGCAACGGCATGCGCGTCGCCATTGTTGCCGAGGTCGATATAGACCGTTCGACCGGCAAGATCTGGGCACGCAAGTTCACCGTTGCGCACGATTGCGGGCAGATCATCAATCCGGACGGACTGGTGAAATGCATCGAAGGCAACATAGTCCAGGGCGTGAGCCGCACGCTGTGGGAAGAAGTGACCTTCGACCGCAAGGCGGTGACCAGCGTGGATTGGGTTAGCTACCCGATCCTCGACATCACGGAGACGCCGGCCGAGGTCAATGTCGTGCTCATCAGTCATCCGGAGATTGCACCGACCGGCGCCGGCGAGCCGTCGATCCGGCCGGTGGCGGCCGCTATCGCCAATGCAATCTTCGATGCGACCGGCGTGCGCATCCGCCGCGTGCCGTTCTCGCCGGATCGTGTAAAGTCGGCACTGAGCTGAACCTTGTGTCCCGGGCACAGGCACGCCAGCGTCTGAGCCCGGGATTCACTGGGGTCAAAACGAATGAATGACGGAACGGTCCCTTCTGATGGGCGTTTGCCCGACGACAAGCCTGCGGGCAATGTTCACACTTTGAAAACTCGTATTGGAACAAT
>Ga0187779_10001277_pt1 | contig 15748 bp, 15 predicted proteins | sample 1015_Q2_SP10_10__FD_132435 | JGI IMG/M metagenome (GOLD analysis project Ga0187779, IMG submission 132435) | Tropical peat soil microbial communities from peatlands in Department of Meta, Colombia - 1015_Q2_SP10_10_MG | ecosystem: Environmental > Terrestrial > Soil > Wetlands > Peat | place... | reverse complement strand
GGTGCGAAATACGGGATAAGTGTTGTCAGCCCACAAGGCAAGGTCACCGTGGTAAAGGAAAACCACCACTGCGTTGTTCAAAGTTACCTCGCCCAGTGTCAGGCAGATGGAACATTTAAGATTCTAGCAAGCTGGCCTGATCAGGATCCAATTATCCCAGAAAAGTACGGTGGATGTGTGGCGTCGAAGCAATATGGCTGCAGGCCACTGAAAGAAAAATGTCCGCCGTTTCCTAGCAAATAGACAACTGCATGCGACGCTATATGACGTGGCTGGTTTTTGCAGGCTCAAAGTAAAGTCGTGGCAAGGTGGCCGAAGGCCACCTTGCTCGCTCGAATTCTCGGTCGAAGCATTGACCCCGTCCTCAACAAAAAGGTTGAGGCGTCCCTTTGGAAACCCGGCCATTGGATCTCCGTGACAAGCAACGCGGAATATAACGGCTTCTTTAAATTTAATTTCAATAAATTTTCCAATTTTTTGGTTCACGGGGGTGTAAGGCCGCTATTCGAACCCCGCACAAGTGAGCTTGTACGCGGGCTTGTCCGTTCAAGTATGGGCAGGAGCCCGGCGGGCGCGTCGTGAACCAGAAAGAAGACGAGGTAGGTGGATGACCTTAAATAGATATAAGGAATTTATTCTTTTGATTAAATAGTCAAACCTAATAAGGGGCTTTGCTTCTGATTTCTATGGGGGCGGATGCTACGGCGGTGATGGCTTCGCGGGGTTGCAATTTAGTGAATGGAGGAAAAAATGGAACTGGTTCTAATCCAGTTTCTTAATAGTCTGAGCTTTATTTCTGTTTTGAGCCTTATTGGAATAGGACTTGCTGTTCAGTTGGTTATGATGGGAGTGATTAATTTGGCCCATGGCGAATTCTTGATGTTAGGGGCTTATGTGGTGTGGTTGCTTTATCCCATTTTGCATAACTTCTGGATAGCGCTCTTTTTTGCCTCGATCGGAGTGGGACTGTTTAGCTTAATCGTTCAGCGCACGATCATTGTGCCACTATACAGACGTCCTTTGGATACGATTCTAGCGACTTGGGGCGTGGGCATCGTCATCAGGGAAATGGTAAGACTTGTCTTTGGCAAAGGCTATAAATCTCTGGCAGTTCCGATCCCTGGATTTGTCTCCTTTTGGGACATACAATATTCCACTTATCGCCTATTCATCATCGCTATGGGCATTTTGGTCTTGTTTGGTGTAGCAGTTTTCTTTTTTAAGACAGAGTATGGCCTGTGGGCTCGGGCTATCATGACCAACAAGGAAATGACCTCGGCTGTGGGCGTGAACACCGATCGAGTCAATCAGCTCGTATTTGCAATGGGTGCGAGCTTAGCCGCGTTGGCCGGGGGTCTCATCGCTCCCATTTATACTGCTGGACCGTATATGGGGCTGGACTGGTTGGTGGGAGCCTTTTTCGTGGTCGTCATCGGCGGTGTGAATACTATCTGGGCCCCTATCGGCGGAGCGATAGTGATGGGGGGGTCCCGGGGGGTAGTGGAGTATTTCCTTGAGCCAGTGTTGGCGCAGATTATTGTCTTAATCATTGCGATAATTGTCGTGAGATTAAGGCCACAGGGGCTGTTCGTCCAAAGTTGAAATTTTTCGCCGCCCTTAGGTTTGACTACTTATCAAGGCTGGGAAAAGGGGAAAGGTAATTGTGGTTAATTCATTAAATTGGAAAAGGAAGAAGAGCCAAGGAATTGTTTACTTGTCTATTCTTTCAGCAATGCTGGTTTTTCCTTTGGTGGGTGGAGATTATCACACTGTCTTGGTTTCACGAATCTATTGCCTAGCCATTCTTGCCCTAAGTTTGAATCTGATGTGGGGATATACGGGCCTGTTAAGTTTTGGCCATGGTGCTTTTTTCGGGTTCGGTGCTTATTCCTTGGGTCTTACGCTTAAATACGTGGATTTCCCCGGCGTAACTTATGTAGGGGTATTCATCGGCACCTTCGGGTCCGTGATTGTCGCTATCATACTTGGATATTTCCTCTTCTACGGTCGGATCAGCGGAATTTACTTCGGGATTATTACATTAGCCTTCACTACCATTTGTATGTCCGCTGCCATAAGACTCATCAATATCACAGGTGGACTAAACGGACTTTTCGGGACTTTTTTGCGCCCAAAATTCGGCATTCCCGGTGTGTGGGAATATCAACGAACCCTGATCAGCAACATGGCCAACTATTACACTTGTCTAGTTGCATTTCTAATGGGTTTTGCATTCTGCCGGTTCCTGGTAAATAGCCCATTTGGTAAAATTCTGCGAGCCATACAAAATGATGAAGAACGGCTAGAGTACTTGGGATACAACGTGCCCAATTTCAAGATAGCCATCTTCGCTATCGCATCTGGATTAGCAGGCTTCGCCGGTACAATGTCTGTGCCTATTCAATTTATCGCCCCCACGGTCTTCGGACTTCTATTCTCCGCTTCAATTATCATCTGGGTAGCCGTGGGGGGGCGGGGCACTCTGTTAGGTCCGATTATCGGAGTCTTTATGGTCGCCTACCTGGAGAACTGGTTTAGTATGAAGTTCGAATACTTGTGGGTCCTGCTTATGGGCGCATTCTTTATCTTTGTCGTTGTTTTTCAACCAGGTGGGGTACTCGGAATTTATAGGTACTTTTACAACAGGACCTAGCACCCCTTCTGAAAATAATTGGGTATCATACCCAGCATTTTGTGTATTCGATTATGATCCTGGAATTAAAGAATCTCAGCAAGAGTTTTGGGGGTCTTCGTGCCGTTGATCACGTGACTCTTGCCTTTGAACCCCAAGAACTGCGGTGCGTCATTGGACCTAATGGTGCCGGTAAGACCACCCTGTTCAACTTAATTACAGGGCGAATCAAAGCGGATGAAGGTGAAGTAATATTTGAGGGAAAAAATATCACCCACCTGAAGCCTTATCAAATAAGCCAGAAGGGAATTGCTCGTAAATTCCAAATGACTAAGGTCTTCGAAGACCTTACGGTCTGGGAAAATCTACTCGTCGCCGCCATGGGACACCAAAGGATTGGCTGGCGGGCTTTTTCTCGTAAGGTGGAAAAGTCAGTGCTTGATTCACTCCAGGAGGTTATGGAACTGGTTCATCTTGGACACCGAGGCAATGAACTCGCTTACATCCTTTCCCACGGTGAGAAACAATGGTTGGAAATCGGTATGGTTTTGGCCTATAGCCCGCAAATCATGCTCCTAGACGAACCAACTGCTGGCATGTCCCCTAACGAAACTATGGAGACTTCGCAGATTATAAAGAGGATATCCCAGAACATAACCACGGTGGTCATTGAACACGACATAAAATTTTTGAAGGAGATCGGCCAAAATGTAACGGTGCTCCACCGAGGGGCTGTGTTAGCCGAGGGAACCTTTGACGAGATTGCTGAGAATTCGTTGGTACGAGATGTTTACCTTGGCAGGCGAGGGTGAAATTGCTTTTTCAACTGAAAGAACTTTGTGTTTATTATAAGAAAAGTTGCATTTGTCAAAGTGTCAGCCTAGAGGTGGACCATGGCGAAGAGATCTGCCTCTTGGGCCGCAATGGAGTTGGCAAAACGACTTTGCTCAAAAGTATCATGCGCCTTTTACCGAGCAGGAGTGGAAGCATAATCTTCGACGGCTTAGATATCGTTCATTTGAAGCCAAACCAGGTGGCGAAGTTGGGGATAGGATACGTACCACAGGGTAGAATGATCTTCCCAAATCTCACTGTGTTGGAGAATTTAAGGCTCGGTACCGCCGCCCAGAAAGATAAGATCAAAGCGATACCGGAGCTTGTGTTTGATTATTTTCCCTTGCTTAAGGAAAGGCTCCAACAGCGAGGTGGATCCCTCAGCGGTGGTGAACAGCAGATGCTGGCTATTGGAAGAGCATTGTCCAGTCTTCCCAAGCTGATCCTCATGGATGAGCCATCGGAGGGGCTATCAGCAGGGGTAACCCAGGGGCTTATCAAAATTCTGAAAAAACTTAGTCAAGAAGCAAACTTAACAATCTTTCTAGTAGAGCAAAACTTGGATATGGCTTTGGAGATTGCGACCAGAGGTTATATTATGGAGAAGGGGCATATCGTTGCTCAAGGGAAAGCGGCAGAGCTTCAGCACGACGATATCGTTAAGTCCTATTTAGCCGTTTAAATCATTCCAAGCTGCTGGTGAGAAATGAAAAGAACGAATAGGTAGAGGGAAGGGAAAGGATAAGCATTAAGATGGGAGAGATATGGTCAGTTGAAGAGAAGGGCTAATTTGCTTGAAGAAATCCTTAGGGATCTTAGAGGAAAAAATGTTAAGGAGGAATTATTAATGGTAAAGCAAAATCAATCAAAAACAAGTGACAAAAAGATAGTAAGAACCCTGTGTGCAGGCTGCCATTGCGCTTGTGGCGTTTTAGCCCATGTGGAAAACGGCAAGGTTGTTAAGCTTGAAGGAGACCCGAAACATCCTATGAATGAGGGTTCGCTATGCTCTAAGGGCCTCAGTGCCGCACAAGCCCTGTATCACCCGGACCGAATTCTGTATCCCCTTAAACGCACCGGAAAGCGCGGCGAAGGCAAATGGCAGCACATCTCCATGGATGAGGCACTGAATATCACCGCCGCCAAGTTTAAGGAGATCCGTGAAAAATATGGAGCGGGAGCAATTAGTTGGTCATGGGGAGACGCTGCTGGCACTCATTCTTGCTGGTGGTCAAAACAGGCCTGGCTTAAAGCTATGGGAAGTCCCACACACTGGCATACCGATGCCCATTACTGTTATCACCCACTCCTGATTGCGAATCGAACTACATTTGGCAATTATAGCACTGGAGAAGCGGGTCTCGATTACCGTAACAGTAAATGCATCTTTGTTTGGGGTGGAAACCCAATTATGTCCCACCCGACCAGGGCTCGAGATATTATGATTGGTTTAAAGAACGGCGCGAAGCTTGTCGTTATCGACCCCAGATTTACTCAAATAGCCTCAAAAGCGGACCTCTTTCTACAACTGAGGCCAGGCACTGATGATGCTTTGGCCCTAGGAATGCTCAACATCATCATCAATGAAAATCTTTATGATAAGGAATTTGTAGGGAAGTGGTGTATTGGCTTCGATGAGCTCAAAGAGAGAATCCAGGATTACCCGGTTGGCAGGGTTGCTGGAATAACCGGTCTGAATCCTGACGACATTGTCAAAGCAGCCAGACAGTATGCCACTATCAAGCCTGCTATACATCACTGCCGAATGGGTGTTCAGCAGAATATCAATGTCGTGCAGACCTGCCGTGCCATATCTATCCTGGTGGCCATATGTGGAAACCTCGATATCAAGGGTGGCCATATTGGCGACAATAAACCCGCGGGCTTTAAGAGTCTTGGTAGCATACTTGAATCTCGAAGCGAGCTTCGCTTGCCAAAAGAAATTGAAGATACTCGTATCGGCGCTAAGGAGTATCCTCTTTTTTCTGGCTCAGATTCGCTTTGCTTCAGCACTGCCCATCCGCCGTCAGTGGTCCATGCGATCCTGACAGGCAAACCCTACCCCGTCAAGGCCAATTGGTTCCTCAATGATGTTGCTCTTTGCCTGGAAGGTCAGAGGGAAACTTATGAAGCCATTATGAAATTGGAGTTCACCGTAGGAGCAGATTTTTTTATGACACCCACCTTGGAACTCTGCGACATCATCCTGCCACCCACGATGTGGCTTGAAAAAGATGGGTTGGAAGAAATCTTTTATAGCACGGGTCACAAGGATTTCATTGCTGCTCGACAAAAAGTAGTCGAACCCCCAGGTGAAACCATGGATGATGCGATGATGGATCTGGAGATAATCAAACGAATGGGCTTGGAAATGCCCAGACCATGGCAGTCTCCCCGGGATTTTTTCGACTACCAATTGGCTGGCGTGGGTATTACACTTGAGGAGCTCAAGAAGATGGGCTATGTTGAAGGAACAATAGAGTATAAGAAGTATGAAAAAATAGGCTTCGATACCCCTTCACGGAAGGTGGAATTACGTTCTTCTTTGCTCGAGAAACATGGCTATGATCCCCTGCCCCACTATGTTGAAAATGAGATAACACCGGTTTCTACCCCAGAACTGACTAAGGATTATCCCTTGAACCTTATCACCGGGGGAAGACACATCGCTTACTTTCACTCCAATAATCGCCAAGTTCCCTGGTGTCGAGAACTGGAAAGTATGCCTCGACTGGAAATACATCCAGAAACTGCGGGGAAGCTTGGTATCAAAAAGGATGATGAGTGGGTATGGATAGAAACGCCTAAATTACAAGAGCGGGTCAAAATGCCCGTTAAATTGACTAAAGCAGTACGCCCCGATGTGGTCCATGCCCCTTCCCACTGGTGGTTCCCTGAGTTAAAGACTCCCGACCATGGTTGTTTCCAATCAAGCATAAACCTCGTGTTGTCAAACGACGGGCCATATGACCCAATATCTGGAGCTTCAACACTGAGGGGAGTTCTTTGTCGCGTGTATAAAGAGAAGGAGGATGAGTAAAAGATGAAAATGAAACTCTTGGCGGTTAAAGACCTTTGCATTGGCTGTTTCGCCTGTGAGACAGCCTGTAAGCAGGAGCACAACTTGCCCGTGGGACCGCGGTGGATGAAAGTAATTCAGGTAGGGCCGAAAGAGATTGGCGCCAGGCTATTCATGGATTTTATTCCCACGCACTGCAGGCATTGTGAAAATCCGCCTTGCATGGGAGCCTGCCCCGTTGATGCTATTTCCAAACGAAGTGACGGGATTGTAATCTTCGATGAAAAACTCTGTATTAGTTGTAACCAGTGTATTGAAGCTTGCCCTTTCGGAGCACCACAATATGATCCAGAAAAAAAGGTCGTCCAGGCCTGCAACCTCTGCTATGAGCGCGTCGATCAAGGGCTGTTGCCTAGTTGTGTCCAGAATTGTCCTACCCACGCACTGATTTTCGGCGATCCAAATGCGTTCTCAGAACTTTTACGGGAAAAACAAGCCGACACCATTTCGGAAAGAAGACCGACACAAAAACATACCAGATAGCTTTTTCTGAGTCGCCTACTGTTCCTCGTTCGTCCCAGAATAGATATACCTGGAGCCGAACCATCTGCTGTAGACATTGAGCCCTGCCTATTATTCGACAATTGCGACAGCCCTTACGGGAGCCGCTGTGGCGTTCTTCCACTTGACTGGAAACAATGCCACCTTGAAACCATGCGGTTTGGGTATTTGATCCAAGTTTGCCAAATTCTCGACATGATAGTATTCCTTCTCAATCATCACACGGTGTGCTTCCCAAAACTTCTCTCGCTCAAACATGGCATGAATAGGAGGATCGAATGTGATTGCATCGATCCCCATGACTTTGATCCCTTTATCTATCAGCCAAAGTGTCGCCTCACGGCTCATCCCAGAATGATTCTTGAAGTATTCAGAACTCGTATTAAACCTATCCGCCCCGGTCCGTATCAAGATTATGTCGAGCGGCTTGATGGAATAATTGATCGCATGAAGAGCGTCCTTGAGATCTTCTATTGATATGAAAGTCCCGTATTCTTTGTGAGTGAAATCGAGCACCACCCCATCCCCATAACAATAATGAATTGGAATACTTTCAGCGGATGGCCCGTTTGGATCAAGATGCCGCAATGAATCAATATGGGTTCCGCAGTGATCACTAATGATCACTAAACAATGAGCTGTCAGCGAATCCACACCATATGGGGTAGTCCCCAGGCCTTCAGCAGATTCCCGATGGTTTTCCATGTATTTGATGATAGTGGGGGCCACACGCGGAAAAGTGATCATCCCCTCATGGACTTCCATACTTAAGTCTATTATTAGTTTACTCAAATGACCGCCTCCTCCACGAACAAGACGTCTTGTTTCTGCACCTACATCACCTCGGACCGCGACATGAGGAACTTATAGAACCCCTTAAGGCTTGAACTCCCATTTTGATACTTCGGCTAGTTTCTCTAAGATATCTTTAACTCCCACTCCCCGCACTGCCTGCCCCGTTGGAATACGATCGCCATCAACGAGACAGTTCTTGAGTCGGAAAAGCAGAGGATCCATTCCGATTTTTTCTGCTACGATATCCATCAGTACCTCTACAGCAAAAGTCGGTTGGGACATACCGAAACCGCGAAAAGATCCACCCGGTTGCTTGTTGGTATAGACCACATAAGCATCAGCCGAATGATTGGGAATGCGATACGGTCCTGAACCAATGTAAGTCGTTTTCTTTGTGATGTTCAGCCCATACGCTCGATAAGCCCCTGCGTCCGTAATCGTTTTCCTTTCCATGGCAACGAGTGTCCCATCCTTTTTTACCCCCACCTTATAGGTTAGATACATCGCATGTTTGGTTGTAGCATAAAGAAAGTCTTCATCTGCAGTCAGGGCCCATCGCACCGGCCTCATCGTTCTTAGAGCCAATAGGGCTACCATGGGCTCGACAGTGAGGTCGTTCTTACCACCAAACCCTCCGCCAACTGCTGGCGATATCAAGCGCACCTTAGACAGGGGCATCTGAAGTGCCTTGGCACACTGTGGCGCATTTGTAAAAACCTGCTGATTCGAACACCATATTGTAACTTTGTCAGATCCGTCCGGCCTTGCAAAGGCAACATGATTCTCTATCGACGCCGGCTTCTGCGGTGAAGTAGCAAATGAGTCTTCGATGACTAGGTCTGACTCCGCAAACCCCTTCTCCACATCGCCTCTACGCAGCATAAGGTGATCTCTTCCTTGATATAAGAAAACGTTCCCCCTGCAATAAACACCTTGGCCTTCCTCGTGGAGAATGGGGGCATTGGATGACATTGCTTCTCTGGCATCAAACACAGCGGGTAGGCGCTCATACCTGACTTTGATAAGACTTACAGCTTCCCGAGCAATTTCTTCTGTCTCAGCAGCTACGACAGCAATAGGTTCCCCTTTATATCTTATCTTTCCTTCAGCCAGTACCGGCTGGTCTTCTACTTCGATCCCGAACCTATTATACGGAAAGTCGCTTCCTGTGATGATTGCGCGGACTCCTGGGAGTCTTGAAGCCCGAGTCGTGTCTAACTCGAGTATTCTTGCATGATACTCGGTGCTCCACAACCCCTTTGCGTAAAGCATTCCTCTGAGGTACAAATCCTCTACATATTTCTTTTGCCCCGTGACCTGTTCCATAGCGTCAACTCTCTGGCGACGTTTTCCGACTTCCCTCAGTTCCATCTCATTCGCCTCCTTCCTGCTGAGAGCCAGTCGCCGTTCCAGTACGGACAACTGAGACCTTCTCTCTCCTGGTCACATTCGTTCCAGACAAAATGCTCGCGGACTCCCGCATGGTTCTTGCTGCCGAGAGAACCGCCTGAACTGGTTTGGCGTACCCCGTACACCGGCACAAGTTGCCAGAAAGCGCTCGCTTAACATCCTCCACGGATACCTCTAAGTTCTCGTCCAAGAGAGCCTTTGCCGACAGAATCATTCCGGGTGTGCAAAACCCGCATTGGGTAGCTCCAAGAGAGGCAAAGGCCTCTTGTAGAGGATGTAAATTAGGAGGCAAACCCAGTCCTTCAATTGTCGTCACCGTTTTTCCCTCTATGCTTGCCGCAAGTACCAAGCAAGAATTTACCGCTTTCCCATCTAGGATCACAGTGCAGGCTCCGCAATCTCCGCGTTCACAACTCCTCTTAACACTCGTAACTCCAATCCCTTCCCGCAGCGCGGTAAGAAGATTCATCTTAGGTGTTATATAGACCTCTACTTGTTCACCATTAAGCACAAATTTGATGGCTCTCTTATCCATTCGCCCCTCCAATAGGCTCCTTTTTTCCCACCCTGCCTCCCGCTACCCTTTTTATCGCCCAGGCGCTTTCTAGCCAGCCTTAAGGCCTCTTAAAATCTTCTCAGGCGTCGCTGGAAGATCTCGTATCCGAACTCCAACAGCGTTGTAAATCGCGTTAATGATCGCTGGAGCCCCTGTATTTGCAACAATTTCGCCCGCTGCCTTTGCCCCAAAGGGGCCTTCGGGCTCTATGATCTCAACATTTGAGGCAAACATCTCAGGCATATCCATCGCAGTAGCTATCCCATAGTCTGAGAAACTGATCGGCCTAAAGTCAGGATTGAATTGATCCGATGCCCCAGTCACCCCGGTGCAATAGGGATAAGTATCCTCCCTCAAAGCCCATCCGAGCGCCTGAATGGCTCCGCCTTCAACTTGTCCCTCAACCATCATTGGGTTTATGGCACGACCACAATCTACGAGGGCAAATAGTTTTAGTACATCGACCTCTCCAGTTTCTGTGTCCACTTCAACTTCGGCAACCGTTCCATGATAATAGTAGGTATCGCTCGGTTCACCTTGCCCATACTCATCAACAGGGATGTTCTGTGGATAATACTCTCCTTTTCCGTGAGGCAGTCTTCTATCCACGAAGTGTGCTTCAAATGCTGCCTGTGAGAAACTCATGTACTTTTGCGGGTCGTACATATAGCTTATCTTCCCATCTTTGCAAATTAACCGGTCCGGTTTTACTCCTAGCTTTCTTGCCACAGTTGTAAAAAGAACATTCTTGACTTCCTCAATCGCAGCAAGCACCGCTTTCCCTGCCACATAAGTTAGGCGAGAACTAACACTTCCGGTATCAAACGGTGTCGTTTCGGTGTCCGCTGTGTGCACGGTGATTTTGCCAAAATCAATGCCCAGAGCCTCTGATGCCATTTGGGTAATCACCGTTGTTGAACCTTGCCCGAGATCGCATGCTCCTGTCTGAATGACTGCACTCCCGTCCTCCTTGACCTGAACATAGGCTGAACATGGATTTGGCGCATTCGTAATTGTCTGCGAATAGATGCATACAGCGACTCCTTTTCCTCTTTTCTTCATCGCCATCCTCCTTTTGCCATGTCTACTGATTCATTGGCGCCCCGCTTCCAGTTCAGAGAGCGCATCCCACAATGCCTTCCTGACCAATGAACAGGATACCTCGCTCCGATACCACGCCGTTGCTCGGCCATCAGTCATGGGCCTTATTTCTTCTCTTACCGTCTCTGCTGCTTCACGAATCTCTTTTGGGTCAATCGGCCTCCCACGAAGGCGCTCTTCTACCTTCTCGGCTCTGACGACTGTAGGCGCCAGCGAGCCCAGTGCGATTTTGACATTGGCGAATTTCATTTTGTCCGTGCTTGCGGTTACAACAGCGGCAACACTCGCGACACTAATGCTCATGGCCTTTCTTTTTCCAATCTTCTCGAAACTTGAAGCGCCAATTTTTGGCAAAAACGGGATACGAATCTCACGGATTAATGAGTCAGCTCGTAATATGGTGGTTTTTGGACCGGAGAAGAAGTCCGCGATCTTGATAACGCTTTCTTCGCTTTTGGAAACAGTAATCAAACTCGCATCTAGCACCATCAATGGGGGGATGAAATCTCCAGCCGGGGATGCCGTTCCAAGATTCCCTCCAATGGTTCCTAAATTGCGTACCTGAGGCCCTGCGGTCATCGTAGCGGCTTTCCAGAGACATTTGAATTTCTCTTTTATTAGTTTATTATTTATTATTTCAGCCGTTGTGACTAAAGGGCCAATTCTCAGCACGCCATTCTCTTCTTTTATGAATTTCAGTTCCTTAATTTCAGAAATCCCAATAATACAATTTGCGCTTAGTTCCGCAGCGTTTAGCGTCACCATGACATCGGTACCGCCGGCCATCACAACGGCATTTTTCCCATAGGTAGCCAGCAAGTCCATTGCCTCGCTGAGATTTGCGGGTCGAAAATATTCAAAAGAGCCCACGATACTTCCCTCCCTTCCTGATTGCGCTTGCAACCCGATTTCTCCATAACAGTTTGCTGCATCGGGCCCAACGCTACCTATTGATTCCTCTTCTGCAGGTTTTAGGCTAATAAGTATTTTTCGCAGGTGCTGTCATGACTCCCCTCAATAGGCCCCCGATAAACGATTTCCCCCTTTTCCATAATACAGCACCTGTTTGTAACGCCGCATGCGAACTCAATGTTTTGCTCTACGAGCAAAATGGAAATACTCAGTTCCTTCGCAATACTGCATATTATCTCACGGATGTTACGGACAATGCTTGGCTGAATACCTTCTGTCGGCTCGTCTAGGAGAAGCAGCTTTGGGCCGCCAGCGAGAGCCCTTGCAATTGCCAACATCTGCTGTTCGCCACCGCTGAGCGTGCCTCCTTTCTGTTTCAGGCGCTCTTTAAGAACCGGGAAATAATCAAAAATCACTCCAGAAACCGCCTTTCCTCTGCAGACGGCTGCGGCTTTAAGGTTTTCTTCCACTGTTAGCTTTGGAAAAATCTCTCGCCCTTGGGGCACATACATGATCCCCTTTCTTGCGACTTCATACGGCTGTCTGCAATCGATTCTCTCTCCCAAAAAGCTTATCTCCCCCGATCTTGGCCAAAGTTGACCGATGATGCTCTTGAGAAGTGTTGTTTTCCCCACTCCATTCCTACCCAGGAGGTTCAATATCTCGCCTTTGCCCACACTGAGGCTGGCTCCCCGGATAATATGGCTTTCGCCATAGAAAACGTTGAGGTTCTCAACTTCCAACATACTCAAGGTGTCCTTATTAGCTTTTCATACCCTGGGTGAAGCACCCTATCATCTTTACGACCAGAGCTAGTCAGCGGGATCCGTATCGCCCCCAAGGTAAACCTTCTTCACATCGTCATTCTTAATGATTTCATCCATGCTCCCTTCGGCGAGCTTTTTACCTCGGTGGAGGACAGTCACATGCTGGCCTATTTCCCTGATGAACTTAAGGTCATGTTCGATCACAACGATGCTGACATTTTCTGAGATTTTTCGGATCAACCTGGCCGTCCCTAAGGTCTCCTCCGGACTCATACCGCCGGTAGGCTCGTCAAGTAGCATTAAGATCGGCTTATTTATGAGAACCATCCCAATTTCCAGCCACTGCCGTTCTCCATGCGAGAGACTATCTGCTGTTAGGTTCCGCTTCGTCATTAGCCCTATATCTAGCAGCATACTCTCAATTTCGAGAACATCGGCGGGATCAGAATGATAAAAAAGGCCTAAAACATTTCTTTTCCCGTGCAAAGCCAACATGAGGTTTTCCGTCACCGTTAATGTTGGGAATGCAGTCGGTACCTGAAATTTCCTACCTATACCTAAACGGCATATCTTGTCCGGGTCTTTGTTTGTGATATTAATACCATTGAAAATCACTTGCCCTGAGGAGGGTCGTATATGCCCCGTGATCAGATTGAATAGAGTGCTTTTGCCTGCCCCATTGGGCCCGATAATACAACGGAGTTCGCCCCCACGAAAATTCAAACTGAGGTCATCGATAGCGTTTATGCCTCCAAACTTCTTGCTCAGATTCTTGGTCTTCAGAATAAATCTGTCTGGACTCTCAATCATTCATGCATCCCAAGATCTTTTTCCGACATCGGGGTTCCAGATATCTTGTTGGGCACCCCAAATGGGTCCTTAGACGACTCAGATTGGCGCCTCTCGTTACAGCTCTTTCTGAGGATGAATCATAGAGTTGACCAACCGCTCTGTCAAAAGCATCTCCTGAGCCGCCCACAACAAGTTTGGATCCGCCAATAGCATACACATCACCCCAGAAAGGCCGTACCGTATTTCTCCTTCAAAAATCCCATTATCCCTTGAGGCCAAAATAGCACGGATGAAATCAGGATGACACTTATGAGGAGCAGCCAAACGTTAACGAAAGAACTGCTTAGGAAAGCCTCCAGGTAGTTTAACAAAAATGCTCCCACCACCCCACCGATGAGGGTTCCCCTGCCCCCCACTGCAACCCAGACGAGAATCTGTGTGGAAAGCAAAAGGCTGAAAATAGAAGGAGAAACAAAGCCAGCCGGCACGAAAAGCGCACCGGCATACCCTGCCATCCCTGCTGAGATTGCGAAGACAACAAGCTTGCAGAAAGGTACACTGTACCCGAAGAACTCCATTCGCCCTTCGTTATCCTTGATGCCTCTCATAACGCGTCCGAATGAGGAATTGACGATCGCTCTGGATATCAAATAGAAGACAATTAATGAGACAAGGACAAAGTAGTACAGGATATACACATTCTCTAGCGGTAGCGCCAACCCACCTGGGAATCGAAGTTCTGGGTAGGGGAACCCGTAGAGTCCATTATCCCCACCCGTATACTTAAGAAGGGTGATGAAAAGTTGCTGCAGTATGGAGGTGAAAGCCAGGGTAATCAGTCCGAAATATACGCCGCTCACCTTTCCATAAAAGACGAAATAACCCAATGCAAGTGCAATGACCATAGGAGCAAGAACAGAGAGAGCGAGCCCGAGGTAGGTTAACCCCGCGGAGTCGGTGTATTTCAATAATAAACCTAATGAATACGCACCTAAACCAAAAAACGCAGAGTGGCCAAAGCTAAAAATTCCAGTATATCCCCACATTAAGTCAAGGCTCACAGCAAGCATTGCAAAAGTCATAATCTTAGAAATCAGAATAACGTGGTATGAACTTCCAGTCAGGGGAATAAGCAGAAAAAGCAGTACAGCAATGACGTTAATGATCAGATTTATCCGGTATTTCTCGTGTTCATTTCTCCGCATTATAGACCTCCGAACAACCCGTTGGGCTTTAAGCGGATAACCACAATGGCCAGCAGAAGTACAATGACCTGGGCTATAACGGGAGAAATGAAATAAGAAAAAAACGCTTCAGTTCCGCCAATGATTCCAGCACCCCCCAGGACACCAAACAGGCTCCCGAGTCCTCCTAGAATCACCACGAAAAACGAGCGAGCTAGGAATGAAAGACCCATCTCAGGATTAACCGTTATGAGCGGGCTCATGATAGCCCCGGCAATACCGGCAACAGCCGCGCCCAGCGCAAACACAAATGAATCACAGAAAGCCGTATTGATTCCCAACGCCGATGCCATCGATCGATTCGAAATAACTGTACGGCACTGCAGCCCAATGTTCGTCTTAAAAAGGAAAAGGAAAATACTCGCAAGAATGATTATCGTTATACCCATGATCATTAGCCTGTAAGCGGGATACTCGACTCCGGCAAAAAGGTGAATTGCCCCTCTTGTGGGCGAGAGAACCATTTTGTGCCCGGAACCCATGATGAGTTTCACTATCTGCCGAAGAGCTATGCTTGCGCCCCATGTGGCCAAAAGTGTTTCAAGTGGTCTCTTGTAGAGGCGTTTGATGAGAGATCTTTCCATGACGAGCCCTAAAGCCCCTACAACAATCGGAGCTGCTAATACACCGATCCAGAAACTGTGCACGACAAACTGGTTGACGGCCACGACCGTATACGCTCCTACCATAAACATCTCACCATGAGCGAGATTAATGATTCCCATTAAGCCAAAGATTATCATTAGGCTGAGCGAAATCAAGACAAGAATCATGCTCAAGCTGATGCCATTTAATACCTGCACAATGACCTGACTTTGCTCGATCATTTGACCTCTTTTGAGCGATCTGTAAAAAACATTCAGCGGTACATCCCAGCAGGACTATGCCCTAGAAACCTTCTCCAGTTACGGAGAACGCTCATTCGGAAAAGGCTTCTAGGGCTCGTTCACGTTGCATCCTTTTCTATTGTTGTTTCCATTTCTCTATTTCGGGAACAACTTGTTCAAAAGCCTTTATCAGCTTAAACGACTTATCGCGCTGAATCTCTGCCAGATAAACATTTTGAATGGTATGCTGGGTATCTTTGGTTAAGGTAACTTTTCCGGTGAGTCCATCAATGCTCGT
>Ga0187779_10001276_pt1 | contig 15760 bp, 12 predicted proteins | sample 1015_Q2_SP10_10__FD_132435 | JGI IMG/M metagenome (GOLD analysis project Ga0187779, IMG submission 132435) | Tropical peat soil microbial communities from peatlands in Department of Meta, Colombia - 1015_Q2_SP10_10_MG | ecosystem: Environmental > Terrestrial > Soil > Wetlands > Peat | place... | reverse complement strand
CGGGGCGTGGTCGGTCATCGACGGGGCGCAGGCCGTTGGCGCCATCCCCGCCGACGTGCCAGGGCTGGGGGCGGACGTCTACGCCTTCTCGGGCTACAAGTGGCTGCTGGGGCCGCAGGGCGTCGGCGGCCTGTGGCGGTCGCCGGGTGCCCAGGCAGCCGTTGACCCACCAGCGGCGACACTGCACCGGCCCTCCGTGGCCGCCGTGGCCCGCACCGTGGGGTGGCTGGAGATGCACGTCGGCCTGCCGTGGGCGCTCGAGCGTGCCGCCCGGCTCGCCGCGGTGACCGCAGCCTCACTGGCCGCGATCGTCGGCGTGGAGGTGCTGACGCCCGTCCCGCCGCCGGCGACGATCGTCACCTTCCGCATCGCCGGCTGGCCGGCAGCCATCGCGCGGGCGGCCCTTGCCCGGCGCGTGTTCGCCATCTGCGAGGCGATCGAGCCACTCGACGCCATCCGCGCCAGCGTCGGGTGGTTCAACACGTCGACGGAGCTCGAGCGGTTCGTGGCAGCCGTGGCCGAGCTGGCCGCCGCGACACCCAGCACGCTCCCGGAACGCCCGCGGCTGCTGGTCCTGCCCGCGGATGGCGGACGCTGAGGTGGACGGATCCGGTCGCGCGCCGAGGCGATCCTGGGCGGAGGTCCGGTGGCGCCAGCTGCGGAACGCGCCGCGCCCGGTCGTGCGCGCGGTGACCGCCGACCTCGCCGTCGCCGCCGTGGGAGGCGTCCTCCTGCTGCTGGATCGCCAGTCGCTGACGCACGGGGCCACCCAGGCCGGGGCAGGGGATCTGGCACCCGCGGTCGCCCTGTACGTGGTCGCGGTCGTGGTGGCGGGGTCGGCGCTGACGTGGTTGTGGGTCCCCCAACCTGGCCCCGGCGGTGGCATGCGCCGATCCGCCTGGAGTGCCATGCTGGGGCTCTTCGCGGCCCTCCCCATCGCCTACCTCGTCCTCGTGCTGATCTTCCAGGTCATCGGGCCGCTCCTGGGATGAGACTCGCCGGCGAACCGCGACGGTGCCATCTGGCACCGTTTCGTACAGCGCACGAGGGTACGTTCGGGGTATACCCGGAGCCAGGCCCGGCCGTATCCTGCGATGGTCGGACATTCGGACAAGGGAGTCGACGAGCTTGAGTCCACGCGCCACGCGGCCGCCCAAGGAGGGCCCTGCCCAGCCGTCGACCCGTCGGCGAACCATCCTGCCCGCACGAGGTCGCAAGGCTCCCACGGAGAACGGCGCGTCGCCGGCTGCCGCCGGCACCGTCGACAAGGGCGGCGGCGACCTCCCGGATGACGCCCTCGGCGACGGGTCGCGCGGGCCCATGTCGTGGCTCGAGATGGCGCAGCCGGCTGCTGCCGTGCCGCACATGGCGATGCCGCGGCTCATGGGCCAGCCGGCGTATGCGCGACCGCCCCGGCCCCTGGCGGTCGAGACACCCCGGCCCATGGATCCGGACGACCTGCCCATCGAGGCGTTCCGGAGCGAGGAGGACCAGGAGTTGGCGGCCCGCATCGCGCGCGGCGGGGCCGTCCACGAACACGGCCAGGCCGTCGCGCTCCGGCCCTCCAGCGTCGGCGGGTTGCGGGGCATCGCCGGGCGGCTTCTGGGGCGCGGCTGACCCTACAATGACCGCCGGCCTCGTCGGCGGGGGAGTAGCTCAGCGGTGAGAGCAGGAGGCTTATACCCTCCATGTCGGTGGTTCGAATCCATCCTCCCCTACCAACCGCCAGCGGGCCCTCAGAACCTTTTCAGGAGCGGTGACGAAACTGGGATCACGAGCCCAGGAAAGGAACCGCCACCTCGTGGACCTCTATCCCACGCCCCACGACCCGACACCGCAGGATCCCCGCCCGGAGCCCGGCCAGCCGGCTGAGACACCGACCGGCTTCGTCCCGGGGGCCAACGCGCCGCATCCGCCGTCCACGCCCCTGTGGTGGTCGGCACCGGCCCCGCCGCCGACCCAGCCCACGGTCGCCGCCCCTCCGCCCCGCCGGCCGCGACGCGGAGCCGGGTTCGCCTCCCTGTTCACGGCCGCACTGCTCGGTGCCGTGCTGGCCTCGGGGGGCACGTTCGTGACCCTCGAGGCGGTCGGCGTGGGGACCGCCCCCACGGCTGCCCCCGCGGCCACCACGAGTGCCGATTCGGCGGATCAGGCCTCGGCCAAGACCGCCTCCGGCGATCCCGACGCGGATATCGTGGCGGCGGCCGCCAAGGTGAGCCCGGCCGTCGTGACGATCACGTCGACGGGCACCACCAGCAACGGCTTCGGGCGCGGCTTCCAGACGACCGGCGTCGGCTCCGGCACGATCTTCGACAGCGCCGGCTGGATCCTGACCAACCGCCACGTCGTCGACGGCGCCACGAACCTGTCCGTCCAGCTTGCGGACGGCCGCACCTTCACGGGCACCATCTACGGCGAGTCGTCCACGTCCGACCTGGCCATCGTCAAGATCGACGCCACGGGCCTGCCCACGGCCGCCGTGGGTGACTCCAGTCAGCTGGTCGTGGGCCAGCGGGTCATCGCCATCGGCGATCCGCTGGGCGACTTCCAGAGCACCGTGACGAGCGGCATCGTCTCCGGCCTGGGCCGCTCCATCGACGTCGAGAACGAGCACCTCAGCGGCCTGATCCAGACGGACGCCGCGATCAACCCCGGCAACAGCGGCGGTCCGCTGCTCGACACGGCCGGCAACATCGTGGGCATCAATACGGCCACGGCGTCGACCGCGCAGGGCATCTCCTTCGCCATCCCGGTCGCGGTCGCGAAGCCCCTGATGGCCGCGGCGCTGGCAGGGCAGCCCATCCCCTAGTCGCTTCGGCCGCCAGCCCATGACCTCCGGGGCGGGCAGGTCCACCCCACGTACCATTGTCGGCCCGCCCGGGCGGGGCGCATCCTCCGAGCGCTCCGGGCCATTCGGCCCAGCCCCGGAGGATGCCCGTGTTGGTCGGCCAAGACCGTCTCCCCGGCCGGCATCGGCGAGCGCCCCTTGTGGCGCTCACCGCCGCCGCGCTGCTCGCCGTCGTGCTGGCCGTGCCCGCCCTCGCGGCCGACGGCGACCCCACGCTGTCCCAGGGCTCGATCTCGCCGACCGGGGGCGTGGCGGGCACGAGCTTCACGGTCCGCGTCACCTACACGAGCACGGGTCACGGGGGCCATGGCTGGCGGCCGTCCTACGTCACGCTGTGGCTCGGCGCCGCCGCCACGCCGATGACGGCGGTCGACCCGAGCGACACCGACTACCAGGATGGCGCGGTGTTCGGCGCGACGGTCAGACCGGGCGCCGGGACGTACGCCGTGGTCATCCGGGCCGCGGACAGCCGGGCCCTCCCGCGGACAACGGTCCTTGACCTGCCGGCGCTTGCCGTCGCCCCCGCGCCGACCCCGACCCCCCGGCCGACGCCCCGGCCCACGCCACGGCCGACTCCCGCCCCCACCCCACGGACGACCCCGCGCACGACTCAGGCGCCCACGCCCACCGTGCTCCCGAGCGCCAGTCCCTCGCCGATGATGAGCGGATCGTCGGCGCTGCCCATCCCGGTCCCGCTCCCCTCGCCATCCGCCGAGCCGTCGCCCAGCCCCGCCCCGTCTCCGAGTGCCCCGCCGGTCGTCGCGGCCGCCGCGTCCACCGGCGACGCGGGCAGCGCTCGCGTCTCGCTGGCGGCCCTCACCGCCGGCCTGCCGCCGGTGGGCTCGCCCGCCTGGATCACCCTGCTGACGCGCCAGATGGCGATCGCCGCCGGGACCACGACGATGATGGCGATGGCACTCTTCACCTTCCGCCGTCGCCAGCAGGACGAGGATGTGGCCGGTGCCGCGCCCGCGCCGGACGCCTATGCCGCTCCGCCGCCCCTGTCGGAGCAGCTCACGGCGGAGTACGCCGCGCTGCCCGAGCTGGGCCAGCTTGGTGAGGCCGGCATGCCGCGCTGGCGGCGACCATCCCTGCGGGCGGCCCGCGAAGCGAAGGGCATCGATGCCCGAGCGGTGGAGGCGGAGCGCCTGACGTTCAGCCACACCGAGTTCGCCGTGTCCCGCGGACTCGAGCGACGCCGTCTGCGCTACCGCATGGTCCGCCTGAGTGATGCGCCGGATGAGATCCGCAGCGCCGAGCTGGCCATCCTGGACCAGGGTGACGAGGTGGAGCTCCTCCAGCAGGCGGGCCAGTACTGGCAGGTGAGCACGCCCACGGGTCAGGTCGGCTGGGTGCACCGGATGACCCTCGGCGAGGTCGTGGCCGCCTCCGCGACGCCCGCGTCGCCGCCGTGGCAGCAGACTGCCGCCGGGGGTGGTGACGACGGCACGGGTGCCGCCGAACCTCCGACCGTGCCGGCCGAGCCCGACCCCTACAGCGAAGGCCTGGCCCAGCGCCTCGTCCGCGAGCGCTTCACCCTCTGACGGATCAGGCGCGCAGCACCAGCACGTGCTGGTGGACGATGTTGGGCACGAAGCTCCGTGGGTAGCCGTACGGCCGCAGACGGGTCCCCACCTGGTACCAGATGAGGTCGCCCTTCGGCACCAGGCCGGCCGCTTCGGCCCGCGCCGCGAGGTCCGCGGCGGTGAACCGGTAGCGGCCCTCCTGGTAGGCGTCCCGCACGATGACCACGGCGTACCGCCCCGGACGGAGGACCCGCCGGACCTGCACGAAGATGCCGCCCATGCGCTCGAGGTAGGCCGGGTAGCCGGGGCTGTTGGCCAGGTCGGCAGGGTCGTCACCGATCATCTGGTAGTCGGTGCGACGGTTCGCATGGACCAGCGCGAGCGGGCCACCGGCCATCGTCATCGGCAACTGCGGGTTGTATGGCGGATCGGTGGCCACGAAGTCGATCGACCCGTCCGCGATGTCGGCGAAGAGGGCCACCGCGTCGCCCACCACCAGCCGGCAGCCGGACGGGTCGAAGGTGCGCGGGCCGCCTGGATCGGCGGTGCCCAGGTCCGCCAGCAGGGGCCCCAGGCCGTCCCGCTCGGCCCGGGCGGTACGCACCACCTCGTCGTAGATCGAGGCCCAGCGCGGGTCCAGCTCGAAGCCGATCGCCCGTCGCGGCCGACGGCAGATGGCGGCCCCCAGGAGCGTGCCGCCGACGCCCGCGAAAGGGTCCAGGACGAGCTCGTTGCCACGGGTGAAGAACTCGATGAGGCGGGCCATGAGGCGCGGCGGCTTGTTGGCGCCGTGCGCCCGCCGCGCGGCATGGCCCAGCTCGGACGGGTAGGCCGTGGTCCACAGCGAGCGGGTGAAGTACAGCCAGGCGTCCCCACCCATCTCGTTCAGGGCGTTGGACCGGTGCACCAGCGCACCGGCGGGCCTGTCAGCACGACCTCGCACCGGGGAAGTATCCCGCACCGCGGTCGCTATCCTGTGACCATGGCGTTCGTCGGGCGGGAGCGTGAGTTGGCGCGCCTGGCAGCGAGCCTGGAGCGCGCGGCCCGGGGAGAGCGGGTGAGCGTGTGCCTCACCGGTTCCTCGGGGGTCGGCAGCACCCGCCTGCTGGCCGAGCTGTCCGAGCGGCTGCGTGGCCTGCCGCAGGTCACGGTCGTGCGCGGCAGCGCGTATGCCCCGCTCCAGGGCACCCCCTACGCCGCCGTCCGCGAAGCCCTGACGGGCGCCCTGTGGACCCTGGCCCCGGATCGCCTTGAGGCGGTGGCCGGTCCCCACCGGCACGAGCTGCGCCAGCTGCTGCCGCTGCTCGCTGACCGCCTTGTCGGCTCCACCGACACGGACGATGAGCCGTTCCAGGTCTCCCCGGACCAGCGCGCCGGGCGCACGGCAGAGGCGGTGCTGGGGCTGCTGGAGCGCCTGGCCGGCGATGGCGTCGTCCTGCTCATGCTGGAGGACCTCCACTGGGCCGACCCCGGGACCAGGCGGCTGGTGGAGACGATGCTGCGGGTGGGGCGGCCCCTGCCCCTCTGCCTCGTCCTCTCGTACCGGCCCGACGAGCTGCACGTGCGGCACCCCATGCGAGCCCTGGCCACCACGCTGGAGACGGAGCCCGGGATCGAACGCGTCGCCCTGCCGCCACTCGAGCGCCACCAGCTCATGGCCCTGTTGGAGCATCTCCTTGGCGAGCGACCGAGCGGTGGCTTCGTGGCCGCGGTGGCCAGTGCCTCCGGCGGCAACCCCCTCGTGGCCGAGCACCTCGTCGCCGCCCGCCAGGCCCGCATCAGGCTGTCGGACCCCTTCGACCAGATCGTCGGTGCGCGTGTCGCGGCTCTGCCGGCCGGCGCCGTGCGCTGCCTGCGCCTGCTCGCAGCGGCCCGGCGTCCGCTGCCCGTCACCCTCATCCGCCAGGCCGACCTGCCCGGCGGCCGGCTTCCCGCGAGCGCCGTCGCGGAGGCGGTCGCTAGCGGCATGGCCCATGAGCTCGTCGACCGTGAGGGCGCCACGCTGGTGGGCATCCATCACGAACGGTACGCCGAGGCGATGGAGGCGCTGGCCCTGCCGGGCGAGCGCCAGCCGGCCCACGATGCCCTGGCCCGGGCCCTGGCCGGCGAACCGCCCGAGCAGGCGTGGCACTGGGAGGCGGCCATGCGCTTCGGGCTGGCCCGCGATGCCCACGTGCTGGCCGGCGAGGCCGCGGTCGACGTCGAGCCCGCCGGCACGGCCTTCTTCCACGACCAGCGGGCGCTTGAGCTGCTCGACGTCCATGACGCGCACCCGGGTGCCCTCGCGCTCGCCGGGCCGGCGGAGGACGAGCTCGTGTTGCGGACCGCCGACGCAGCGTTCGCCGACGACAACCCGCGGCGTGCGGCCGATCTCGTCCAGCAGCTCATCGACCAGCGCTCCAGCGTGATCCAGCTCAGCGAGGCAGCGCGGCGGGGAGATGCCGCGCGGCGCGACCTCCAGCGCCAGCTCGGCGTGCTCCACCTGCGGATGAGCCAGTACCAGGCGGCGAGTGGTGACCTGGGCAGCGCGATCACCGCGTGCGAGGCCGCCGTCCAGCTGGTGCCCCGCGAGCCGCCGAGCCCCGAGCGCGCCCGCGTCCTGGGGGCGCTCGCCCAGCAGCAGATGCTGGACGGCCGCTTCGAGCGCAGCGCCGCCGTCGCGGAGGAGGCCTGTGCGACCGCCCGGGCGGTGCAAGGTGACGGCGCGGCCGCGGAGCTCGGCCACGCCACGTGCACCCTCGCGGTCGATCGTGCCTATGCGGGCCACATCGACGAGGCGCTGCGGCTTCTCGATGAGGCGACCGGCATCGCCCTCTATGCCCGGCGCCTGGACGACCTCATGCGCGCGTGGGCCAACCGCACCCACATCCTGGAGCTGGACGCGCGGCTCGAGCCGGCCCTGGCGGCCGTGCGTGACGGCATCGCCGCAGCCAGCCGGTTCGGCGCGGAGCTCGCCTATGGGTCGTTCCTGCGCGGCAACGCCGCCGACATCCTGCTCAAGCTCGGCCGCTGGTCCGATGCCGAGGCCGAGGCCCGGGCGGCCCTGGAGCTGTCGCCCAGCCGCCTGACCTGGAGCCCGCTGCTGGCGCTCGGCTCGGTGCTCGTGGAATCGCGGGCCGACGAGGAGGCCAGTCGGGCGGTCGGCCAGATCCTCCTTCAGCTGGAGTCGGCGCCCGAGGGCCAGTGGACGGCCATGGTGGAGCGCATCGCGGTGAGCTTCGCGCTCTGGCGCGACGACCTGGCGGATGCCGAGCGCGTCGCCCGCAGCGGCTGGCGCCGGGTGGCCGACTCGACCGACTGGCGGCAGGTAGCCCTCGCCGCGTCGACGACGCTGGAGGCCTGTGCTGCGGTCGCCGACGCGGGCCGCGCCCGGCGCGACATCTCCCTCGTGGCCACGGCCGGGGAGTTCGGCACGTCCGTCCTGGCCCAGACGGAAACCCGCGTCGGGTCTATCTCGATGCCCCCGACCGTCGGCGCCCGTCGTGAGGCGGACCTCCACGTGGCCACGGCGCGGGCTCACCTGGCCCGGCTTCGCGGCCGGCCCGACGAGGCGGCCTGGGACCGCATCGCGACCGGGTGGTCGGAGCTCCATGTGCCCTACCTGACGGCCAAGGCCCGCTGGTGGCAGGCCGCCGCGCTGCTCCACGGCGGCGGGCAGCGCGTCGCCGCACGTCAGGCTCTGACCGATGCCTGGCAGATCGCTGCCGCCCTGCCCGCACGGCCGCTGCTGCGGGAACTCGCGCGGCTCGCCCAGCGCGGCCGCCTGGCCCTGCCCGAGCTGCCCGACGGCCTGGTGCCGGTCCCCGTCGGCGCGGCGCAGCGGTCGCCGGTGGCCGTCGGACCCGGCCATACCGTCGGTACGCCGGTCATGGCGGCGAGCAGCTCCGCGCCGGCCGTCGCCGACCTGGGCGATCTGGCGGCCCGTGTCGTGCCGCCGTCACCGGCCGCGGCGGACCCCTTCAACCTGAGCCCACGCGAGTACGAGGTGCTGGCCATCGTGGCCGAGGGCCGCACCAACCGCGAGATCGCCGAGCGCCTCTTCATCAGCGAGCGCACCGTCGGCGTCCATGTACGGAACATCCTCGGCAAGCTCGGCGTGGCGGGGCGTGTGGAGGCGGCCAGCGTGGCCATCCGCCTGGGCCTGGTGCCGGGCGTGGCGCGCGGGGTGCACGGCGGCTGAGCCTGCGGGTCCGCTTCATCGGCGACAATGGGGGCATGCACAGCACTTCCGCGCGCCTGGCGCGTTTCCTGACCGTGTCCGCTCTCGTGGTGCTCGTCGTTGCGGCGTGCACGTCCGCATCCGGCGCGGCCGGCTGGACCTACGCCCCGCCGATCTCCACGGCGGCGCCGGGCGCCACTGGATCAGCCGCTTCCAGCGGGTCGCCGGCCGCCACGGCCTCGGGGGGCGCGACGATGAACCCCAGCATGTCCATGGGCCCGGCACCCTCCGCCGCTGGCAACGTCATCCAGCTGACCCTGACGGCCGACCTGCGCATCACCGACCCGAGCGGCAACACGGTGTCGTCGATCACCGTCCAGAAGGGCCAGACCTACACGTTCCAGATCACCAACACGGCCGGCTTCGCCCACGACTTCTACATCGGCTCACCGGACGACCTCAAGGCAGGCAACACGGGGAATCTCAAGGGCCTGGACCAGTTCGTGTCGGGCACCCAGTCGTTCACCTACACGTTCGACGCGTCGGGTTCGCTGGGCTTCGGCTGCACGCTGCCCGGCCACTACCAGACGATGAACGGCCTGTTCGTCATCCAGTAGGGCCATGAAGGTCGACCTCGCCCCCGGCGCCATCGCGCCCGGGGCGGTCGCCGGCCTGGCGGCCGCCGCGGAAGCCGTCGGCTTCGACGGCCTGTGGCTGCCCGAGACGCAGCACGACCCCTTCGTCGGCGCCGCCCTGGCGGCGGCCGCCACGAGCCGCCTGCACCTGGGCACGTCCGTGGCCATCGCCTTCGCCCGCAGCCCGACCGTGCTGGCCCAGACGGCGTGGGACCTCGCCGCGCTGTCCGGCGGTCGGTTCGAGCTGGGCCTGGGGACGCAGGTGCGGGCCCACGTCCAGCGGCGCTTCGGCATGGCCTGGAGCGAGCCGGCGCCGCGGTTGGCCGAGTGGCTGGGGGCGATCCGGGCGGCGTGGGCGACCTGGCAGGACGGGGCGCCGTTCCAGTGGACCTCGGAGCACCTGGACCTCTCGCTGATGACGCCGTTCTTCAGCCCGCCGCCGCTGGCCTACACGACGCCTGGCGACGAGCCGCGCATCCCCATCTCCGTCGCTGGGGTCAATGTCGGCTTGGCGCGGCTGGCGGGCCGCCTCGCCGACGGCTTCCATGTCCATCCCTTCCACACGGCGCGCTACCTGGCGAAGGTGCTGGAGCCCGCCCTCTCGGCGGGGGCCGAGCGCCGCCCGGCGGAACTGCCACGCCGTCGGGCCGAGCGCATCGTGCCGGTCTTCCTGGCGCCCACGGATCGGCCGGCCATCCAGGAGGCGGTGCGCCGCCAGGTGGCGTTCTACGCCTCCACGCCCAGCTACCGCGCCGTCCTGGCGACTCACGATCGCGATCGCGTCGGCGAGCAGCTGAGCCGTTTGGCTGCGACCGGCAGGTGGGCGGAGATGGCAGACCTGGTCGACGACGAGCTGCTGGCCCAGGTGGCCGTCATGGGCCCCGCCGATAGCCTGGCCGACACGCTCGCGGGGCGCCTGGCGGGCCATGCCGAGCGGGTTGCGCCGCTGTGGCCGGTGCGCGTGGAGCCCGATGGCAGCCTGGCGGATGCCCGGGTGTGGGAACGGCTGATCGGCACGCTGCGCGACGCCTGAACGGTGCCCTGAGGCTCCAAAGGTCCTATCGACACCCCCGGAGGTCACCGGTAGGGTGCGGATTCCGCCGCCCCGAACGCCGCTGCGGCCACGTCTCGACCTGATAGGAGCCATGGGAGCCGACCGCGTCAGCACCCGTCACGCCCGCCGGCCGCCGCGTCTGCTGCTGGTCGTCTTCGCCGCCAGCCTGGCCCTGATCGTCGCCACGGCGGTCGCGGTGACGGCCGTGGTGAACGATCAGATCGCCACGGGGACCGTGAACCAGGTGGGCGATGCGGACCAGACGCTGGCTGACTACTTCGTGCAGCAGGACCGGCTCGTGGGTCCCGACGCCGCCATCGCCGGGGCGCCCACGATGGCGAACACCGTCTCGCTGGTCGCCGAGGTGGACGGACAGCTGGCGGGCATGGTCGGCGCCCCGCCACCGGGCCCGCCTGGCCCCCCTGGGCAGCCCGCCGTGCCCGGCGTGGCCGCCCCGCCGGGGGCCGGCCCCATGCCGCAGACTCCCGGGGCCGGCCTGCTGCGCCTCAAGATCCACGCGGCGGACGGCACCGTGCTCTTCAGTGACGACGCATCGCTGCGGGGCACCAACGTGCCCGATGACGACCTGACAGAGGCGCTCCAGACGGGCCAGGCGAGCTCCAGTCTGACGACCGACCTGGGGGCCGAGGAGCACGACCTGGCCGAGGCGGGCCACACCTCGGCCCTGGAGGAGTACCTGCCGATCACGGACGCCGGAGGCCACGTGCTCGTCGTCTTCGAGGTCTATCGCTCGTCCGACGCGCTCCTCGCCGGCATCGCCCACGCCCAGGCCCTGGTCCTGCTCGTCCTGCTGGGGGCCTCGCTCCTGCTCGCCGTCTTGCTGTACCTGATCTTCCGCGCGGCCGCCCGACGCCTGGACCGCCAGACCGACCTGCTGATGCAGGCGTCCCAGCAGGACGCCCTGACCGGCCTGCTCAACCACGGCGCCGTCGTCGAGGTGCTGGGCGCGCAGATCGACCGGGCCAGGCATGCGGGTACCGGCCGGGTCGGCCTGGCCCTGGTGGACGTCGACAACTTCCGGCTGCTCAACGACACGCACGGCCATGCGGCCGGTGACACCGTGCTGCTCGAGGTGGGACGCCTCCTGCGGGGGCAGCTCTCCCAGGCGTCGGTCATCGGCCGCTTCGGGCCCGACGAGTTCCTTGTCGTGGCCCCGCCGGACTGCGCCCACGACCTGGAGCCTGCCCTGGCCCGCATGCGCGACGAGTTCGAGGAGGTGGCTGTGCAGTTCGGCGGGACCGAACGGCTGCCCATCTCGGTCAGCGCCGGCGTCGCCTACTACCCCGAGCACGGCGACGCCATCACCGAGCTGCTGGCGGAGGCCACCGTCGCCCTCGTGGCAGCCAAGGCGTCAGGTGGCAATGCCGTCCGCCTGGCGGAACATACCGCCGACGACCGCCTGCTCGGCGAACGGTCCGGCTTCGACATCCTGCAGGGCCTCGTCATCGCCGTCGACACCAAGGATCGCTACACCAAGCGGCACTCGGAGGACGTGGCCCGCTACGCCCTGTTCCTGGCCGACCGCCTGGGCCTGGATCCCGACCTGCGGCGCACCCTGGAGGTGGCCGGCCTGCTGCACGACATCGGCAAGATCGGCATCCCCGACACGATCCTGCGCAAGCCCGGGCCGCTCACGCCCGAGGAGTACGACATCGTCAAGCAGCATGTCGCCCTCGGCGACATGATCGTGCGTGACCTGCCCAACCTGGACCTCGTGCGGGGCGGCGTGCGCCACCACCACGAACGCTGGGACGGCCACGGCTACCTGGACCGCCTGATCGGGGAGGAGATCCCCCTCATCGCCCGCATCCTCGCGGTGGGTGACGCCTTCAGCGCCATGACCACGACCCGCCCGTACCGCAAGGCGCTGTCGGTGGAGGAGGCCCTGCGCCGTCTGGGTGATGCCGCCGGCAGCCAGCTGGATCCGCGCCTCGTGACGGCCTTCGTGCAGGGCATGGAGCATGCGGCCGACCCGCCGCTGCCCGGGCAGGTCACGACCGCGACGGCCGGCCTGGTGCTGCCGCCTCTCCTGCGTCCCTCGCGCCGCGTCGCCTGAGCCGCCGGCCCGGGCCGGTCGTCAGGCGACGGCGCCGCGCCGGCGAAGGTCGGCCGTGATGGGGGTCAGGTCCGGCACGACCGCCACCGCGCCGCCGGCGCGCAGGGTCCGGGCATCGGCGACACCGCTCGTCACGCCGACCGGCTGCATCCCGGCGGCGGCGGCGGCCAGCATGTCCCACCGCGCGTCGCCCACGTACCAGCAGGCAGCTGGCGCTACCCGGAGGCGCCGCGAGGCCAACAGCAGCAGGTCGGGCGCCGGCTTGGCATGGGCGACGTGGGTGCCGTCCACGATCACGGGGCGGCGTGGCAGGTGCAGGGCCTCCACCGAGGTGCGGACCTGGGCCCGCCGGCTGGACGTCGCGATGGCCCAGCGGATCGGGCTGCCGGTGAGGCCCAGCAGCAGTTCGCGCGCGCCGGGCAGGGGCCGCGGGTCCACGTTGGCGGCCTCGTGGAACTCGCCCGCCCGGTGGTCCAGCTGCTCGAGCTCGTCGTCCGAGAGGTGGCGACCCGCCTGCGATCCGATCTCGCGGGCCAGGGCCCGCCCATCCGAGCCGATGAGGGCCGCCACCGACGAACGAGCCGCGGGGATGCCCGCCTCCCGGAAGGCGGCCAGCCACGCCTCGATACGGATCAGGACAGTGTCCACCAGCGTGCCGTCCAGGTCGAAGAGCAGCGCCCGCGGGTCGGGCAGGTCGGCCAGTGCCATGCGGGCAGCCTAGCGGAGGCTTTACCCATGCGTCGCGACTCGCTAGGCTTGCCGGCCATGGATCGCGCCCGCGCCTACGAGGCGCTCGGTTACGTGGTCGGGACGCTCCTCGCGTTCGCGGTGGGCCTGCTGGGGCCGGCCGTGGCGGTCAACCTGTCGTCGAGCATGCCACCCGACATCGTGACCAAGGGCATCTACGGCCTGGCGGCCATGTTCATCGTGGGCACCCTGGCCGGCATCTTCGGGCGGGGCCTGCCGGGCCTGGCGGGGCTGTTCGTGGGCATCTACGCGGCCGACCAGCTCGGCGAGGCCGTCACGATCCCGCACCCTGACTGGCTGCCGGCCGTGGCCATGGCCCTGCTGGCCGCGACCATCGGCTACGCCATCGCGCGGGCCATCGATCCGCTCTGGGGCAGCGGCGACAGCCTGCGGCGGAGCGGCCGGCCGACGGCCTGATCGACGGCGGGTGCGGCCGGCGATCTCACCCGGCGGCGGCGGTCTGCAGCTGTGTGCGCAGCTCGTGCGGGTCGGTCACCGGCCGAAGGCAGGCGAACCCGCGACAGACGTACGCTGTCGGCTCGTCGCCGATCGTGGGCCGGTCGTGCAGGAGCGCCACGGGGGAGGCATCGGCCGCTTCCGGAGCGGCCACGGCGATGACGGCCCAGGGGCGGATGTGCTCGCGGGCCGCAGTGATGAGCGCGGTACGGGCGGGCGTGTCGGCCCGCCCCACGATGGCCACCTCATCGAACGGGTGGCCAGCCAGCTGGAAGGCGACCAGCCACTGGGGGAAGGCCTGCGGGTGGCGAACCGGCAGGTCGCCGACCGTGCGCAACGCCCGCTCCGCTGCGGCGCGGTAGCGCGGCTCACCGGTCAGCGCCGCCAGGCGCAGCAGGGCCGTCGCCGCCATGGCGTTGCCTGAGGGCACGGCGTTGTCCTGCAGACCGCGTGGACGCGCGATGAGGGTCTCGTGCTCGATCGAGGTGTCGTAGAAGCCCCCGTCGGGCGCAACGAACCGCTCGAGGACGGCGTCCAGCAGGCCCCGCGCGGCGACGAACCAGCGCTCGTCGAACGTGGCGGCGTAGAGCGCCAGCAGCCCCTCCGCCAGGTCGGCGTGATCGTCCAGCACGGCGGCCGGGCCCGGTCGGCCGTCCTTCCAGGTGCGACGCAGGTGGCCGTCGGCATCCATGAGGCGTCCCAGCAGGCCGGCGGCCGCGCGCTCGGCAGCAGCCCGGTAGTCGTCCCGCCCCAGGGCGACCGACGCCTCCGCGAAGGCGGCCAGCGCGAGGCCGTTCCAGGCCGCGATCGCCTTGTCGTCCCGGGCCGGCTGGGGGCGAACCTGGCGCACCCGCATGAGGCGGCTTCGCGCTTCCGCGAGGGAGCGGCTGACCGCCGCCTCGGCGAGGCCGAAGCGCTCGGCCAGGGCCGAGTCGGATGCCACCCGATGGAGGATCGCGCGGCCCTCCCAGTCGCCCTCGGGCCGGACGCCATAGGCGGCGCAGAAGAGCGACGACGCCGTTCCCAGATGGCGCGTGACCTCCTCGAACGTCCAGGTGTAGGTGGCCCCTTCCACGCCACCCGTGTCGGCGTCCTGGCTGGCGGCGAACAGACCGTCGGGCAGGGTCAGCTCCCGCACCACGTAGTCCAGCGTGTCCTCCACGACCGAGCGGTAGCGCCCGTCCCCGGTGGACTGCCAGGCGTGGAGGTAGGCGCGGGCAAGCTGGGCGTTGTCGTACAGCATCTTCTCGAAGTGCGGCACCAGCCACTGCCCATCGGTCGAATAGCGTGCGAAGCCGCCGCCCAGCTGGTCGTGGAGGCCGCCGTCGGCCATGGCGTCCAGGGTGCGGCGCACCATCGCCAGCGCAGTCCTGTCCGACGGCTCGGCCACCGTGCGGATGAGGAGTGCCTCGATGAGCATGGGGGCCGGGAACCTCGGAGCGCCGCCCCAGCCGCCTTGGGCCTCGTCGAAGGCGGTCTCCAGGGCGGCCACCGCGGCGGGCAGCCAGCGCGGATCGAGGCGCCACCCGTCTGCTGCGGCGATCCCGCCGCCGCCCGGGCCCGGCATGCCCGCCGGGAGCTGCTGGTGGGCGGCCACGGCCGCCGCGACGCGGGCGGCCGCCCGTCGGACGCCCTCCGGGTCGTCGCGCCACGCGCCGACGATGGCGGCGAGCACGTCGCGGAACGCCGGCAGGCCATGGCGCCGCTCGCGAGGGAAGTAGGTCCCGCCGTAGAACGGCTGGCCGGCCGGGGTCAGGAACAGGCTCATCGGCCAACCCCCCTGGCCGGTCAGGGCCTGCACGGCGTCCATGTACACCGCGTCGAGATCGGGCCGCTCCTCGCGGTCCACCTTGATGGCGATGAAGCCGGCGTTGAGCTCCGCGGCCGTCACCGGGTCGCGGAACGACTCGTGGGCCATGACGTGGCACCAGTGGCAGGCGGCGTAGCCGATCGACAGGAAGATCGGTCGATCCAGACTCCCCGCCCGCTCCAGGGCCGCCGGGCCCCAGGGATACCAGTCGACCGGGTCGTGGGCGTGCTGCAGGAGGTAGGGACTCGTCTCCGCGGCCAGGCGGTTGGTCGGGCCGCCGGCCGGCGCGTGGTCGGGCATCCGCCCGATGGTACGGCGGCGGAGCGACGTGGCACGATGGCCCGATGGAGCGTACCTACGACAAGCCACGCCTGGAGAAGCTCGGGATGCGGCCCGGCGCCCGCGTGGCGATCATCGGGGTGGACGACCCGGATCTGGCCTCGGAGGT
>Ga0187779_10001275_pt1 | contig 15766 bp, 12 predicted proteins | sample 1015_Q2_SP10_10__FD_132435 | JGI IMG/M metagenome (GOLD analysis project Ga0187779, IMG submission 132435) | Tropical peat soil microbial communities from peatlands in Department of Meta, Colombia - 1015_Q2_SP10_10_MG | ecosystem: Environmental > Terrestrial > Soil > Wetlands > Peat | place... | reverse complement strand
CTGGGATCGGAAATATGCAGCGTGCCGCTGCGGCCGCCGTTGAAGCCGGTGGCGCGGCCGAGAATCTCCGCCATGGCGCGATTGGGATCGCAGCCGCGTCCGATGACGTGGCCGTGGTTACGGTGGGTGGTGCAGATCAAATCCTTTTCACCGAGCGCTTCCAACACGGCGCTGCCCGTCGCTTCTTGGCCGATATAAATATGGTAATGGCTGACGAACCGACCCTGCTTGTAGAGCTGAATCACGGCCTCTTCGAAATGGCGTATCATCAGCATGCGTTCGAAGATCGACAGGCTGGTGCGACGATCAAGAGGCGTTGTTGTCATTGATCATATCCTTTCGTGATGGTCATCGCTGGCCGCGCACCAGCGCTGCGGCCTCATGCGCGAGCCGCTCGGCATTGGGAAGCGTCAGCAGTTCCAGCGTCTTGCTGAATGGGATCGGAACATCGGCACCACCGATGCGGATCACTGGTGCATCGAGCCAATCAAAGGCGTGCTCGGTAACGCTCGTGGCGATCTCGCCGGTGATGCCATATTGACGATAGCCACCGTCTACCACGACTGCGCGCGAGGTCTTCTTTACTGACTCGACGAGGCTCTTGACGTCCAGTGGCACCAAGCTACGCGGATCAACAACCTCGGCCGAAATTTCCTGCTGCGCCAAAAGCTCGGCGGCGGCGAGGGCGGTGTGCACCATGCGGCCGGTCGCGATTATGGTCACGTCCCCGCCGACGCGCTTGACCTCGGCGCTGCCGATAGGGACGACGTAGTCCCCGTCGGGCACCGGATCGCGACGATTGTAGAGCATGCGATCTTCGAAAAAGACCACGGGATTGTTGTCGCGAATGGCGGCAGCCATCAGCCCCTTGGCATCAGTCGGGGTCGAGGGCATCACCACCTTCAAGCCGGGAACATGTGTTATCCAAGCGTGCAGGCTCTGCGAGTGCTGCGGTCCGAGGTTGCTACCAACCCCGACGGCGGTGCGCACGACCAGCGGGACGTTGAATTGGCCCGCGGACATATAGTTGATCTTGGCGGCTTGATTGACCAGCTGGTCCATGATCAGCGTAATGAAATCACCGAACATCACCTCGAACACCGGCCGCTGCCCGGTCATAGCAGCGCCGACGGCGATGCCGAAGGCCCCGGCTTCCGAGATCGGCGTATCAATGACGCGCTCGGCGCCGAACGCGTCGAACAGTCCTTCCGTCTGCTTGAACACGCCGCCGGCGGCGCCAATGTCTTCGCCCATCAGGATGACGGAATTGTCGCGGCGCATTTCGCCGAACAGCGCTTCCAGCACCGCGGCACGATAGGTTACGTTGCGCGGGCTAGTCATACAGGTGGGCTCCAAGGTCACTCGCGTTAGGGAAGGGGGCCGTCTTGGCAAGCCCGATTGCGGCGCGCACCTCATCTTCGACGCCGTTTTTGAGCGCATCGATTGCTTCCGCCGTTGCCAAGTCTGTCTCTTTCAGCCAACGGTCCAACCGTTCGATCGGATCTTTAAGTCGCCAGGCTTTGGCCTCGGCGCTGTCCTTGTAGTCCTGCTTGTCTCCCACGTGGTGGCCGCCGTAGCGGTAGGTCATGCACACAAGGAAGCTCGGTCCACGTCCGCTGCGGGCACGATCAATGGCGCGTTGCGCTGCCGTGCGGACCGCAAGGACATCCATGCCGTCGACGGTTTCCGATGGAATGCCGAAGGCGAGGCCGCGTGCGATCGGGTCGGGTCCCGCAGTGACGTCCCCGATCGCAGTAAACTCGCCAAAACCATTGTTTTCGCACACAAACAGCGCGGGCAACCGCCAAATCGCAGCCATGTTCATGACCTCGGACAGCAAGCCTTGATTGAGCGCGCCGTCACCGAAGAAGCAGGCGGCCACTTCGCCGCGGCCGCGCCGCTTGGCGCTCAGCGCCGCGCCCGCGGCCAGCGGAATGCCTCCGCCGACAATTCCGTTGGTGCCGAGATTACCGTTGGCCGCATCGAAGATATGCAGCGTACCGCCGCGCCCCATGCCATAGCCGGTGCGGCGCCCCATCACTTCGGCCATCATCCGGTTTACATCTGCGCCCTTGGCAAGGCAGTGGCCGTGTCCGCGATGATTGCTGGCAATCATGTCCCTGCTATTGAGCAGCGAGCACACGCCGACCGCGACCGCCTCTTGCCCGGTGCACAGGTGCACCAGTCCCGGGATGATGCCACCCGAATAGAGAGTGCGCACCTCGTCTTCAAAGGTCCGGATCAGTTGCATGCTGCGCAGCAGCCGCAAGCCTTCCGTGGCCGTCAGATTCAGCTGGACGGACGATGTTGACGCCTTTTGCGAGGGTGCCGTCACGATTGGCTGTCCTTAACTGACGCAACGCTGGATCGTTGTCTGATCGCTTCTCAACGGTTATCGGATCATACGAATTGATCGCGTTCGAGATTCAAACGGATTTGCGCGAGCATCTTGTTGAGTGATTGAACCTCATTCGGACTCAATCCGGCCAGGCCCATTGCAAGAACCTCGGCTGCCATCGGCCAAAGCTTGCCTTTGAGTTTTCGGCCACGGTCCGTCAAAAAGACATTGACCTTGCGGCGGTCGGTTCGATTGTGGACTCGCTTGACGAGACCGGCGCGCTCCATCGAGTTGAGCGCTGCGACCATGGTCGGACCATTGATTCCCACGCGCTCGCCAAGCTCGCGTTGTGTTATGCCATCCTCATCCCACAGCATGCGCAGCACGAACCACATACCGATGCTGACGCCCTCTCGTGCGATCCGCGGCTGCAGGCGGCGGGCAAACAGGCGCCACACTTCGCGCACGACAAAACCGACACTTTCGTGCGTTGAAACGTAGCGATCGAGACGCGCACGATTCGACCGATTGGCAGTGGATGTCTTGTTCACGCTGAAGGTCGCTTCCTGAGTTTCTTGGTCGTTACCTCATCGATCTTGTAGGTAGTCGGATCGATGGCAACCTTGTAGACGTTGCGCGCGGCTTCGAACGAGACCAGCCCGTTGTGCACGTCCTTGCGCACCATTTCCGGGTCGCGTTCAGCGGGATCACCGACGCCGCCGCCGCCGCTCGAATGCTTGATCAGGATGTCGCCTTCTTTCACATCGACCAACCGATGCGGCTTGACGCGGATGTCCTCGCCGTTGCGGCGCAGCCAGGTGCGGCAATTTGGCGAGGGCCGGCCTCCGACCGCCCCGAAACCTTCCACCACGTCGCCATCCGATGAGCCGGTCGCCATCTGGCCGGCCGAGCCTTCGTTGATCGCCTCCCAGCGAAGGCCAGGACCGCCGCGCCAGCGGCCTTCGCCGGTGAGATCGGGCACGAACTCATATTTCAGCATACGCCAAGGAATGCGCACTTCCGTCTCTTCGACATTGCCCCGGTTGGCAGCGCCCAGCGCCGTCATCGAACTCAGACCTTGGTAGCCATCGAATCCCCAGACCGCTCCACCGCTGCCGTCATAGTCGAAGCTGGTGCGCACATAACGTTCGCCGGTTCGTGGATCGACCGCGAAGACATAATCGCCGCGGTGCTTTGCCCAGGCGGCGACCGAACGGTGTGGCACCGCCTTCGACAGCGCTTCCAGCACCGCTTCCATCACTTGCGTGCCGATATTGACCGGCGAAGCGCCAACGGTTGCCGGATATTCGCAATTCACCACCAGACCGGGTGGTGCGATCACCTTGATCGGCTTCATAGTGCCCTGATTGTGGTAGTCGGCCAGCGCTGGATCGAAATACAGGATGGCCGCAGCGATCGCGTTGCCGTAAGTGGCCGCATAGACGCTGTTGACGAAGCCGCGGCGCTGCTTGTCGCTCTCCGATAAGTCGATGGTCATTTCATCACCTTGCACGATGACGCGGGCGCGTGCCCAGACCGGCTCGTCAAGGACAGTGCCATCGTCGTCGGTCGCGGACGCGCCGGTATAGATGCCGTCCGGAACCTTCTCGATTTCAGCGCGCACGGCCTTTTCGGTGCGTTCTAGCATCTCCTTGACGCAGGCCATCACCACGTCGCGACCGTAGGTGTTCAGCAGCGCGTTGATGCGCTTCTCGCACATGGTGGTGGAGCCGATCATGGCATGTAGGTCGATGCGCACGCCGTCCGGGAAACGCACATTGTTGAGGATCAGGTTGACGACGTCGGTGCGCTCGCGCCCGCGGTCTACGACCTTGATGGGCGGAATAATCAATCCTTCGGCGTGAATGTCGTAACCATTGGGGAAATAGCCGCCCGGGAAGGAGCCACCGGTATCCATCTGATGCCCGCGACAGAGGGTAAAGAATAGCAACTCGCCCTTATAGAAGATCGGGCGGATATAGCCCCAATCGGGCAGGTGGCAATTGTGCCCGCCGTGGTAGGGATCGTTGGTCAGAAACACGTCGCCCGGATTGATGTTTCCGGCAAAATCTCGCACTAAGTCCTGCACCGCGAAGGTGGTGCCGAGAAATTGCACTGGCAGGCCCGCGGGGACGGCAATGGTCGCGCCGTCGGCGCCCCAGATGCCGACCGACAAATCCTGCAACTGGCCGATCAGGTAGTTCTGCGCGGTGCGTTTGACGATGTGACGCATCTCTTTGCAGATAGTCTGCATCGAGTGCCAGACGGTAGCGACGGTCGTGGCGTCAATGTTGGGCGTATTCTTCATCGGTTGCTCCTAACCCTGGCGCCGCGTCAGCACGTAGTTCTTGTATTTGTCCACCGAGCAGACGTAGGCCTTGGGGATGACGACGGTGGTGGTGGTTTCCTCGATGATCGCCGGGCCGGGGATTACATTGCTGGCGAGGATCTTCTCGCCGTCATAGACCGGAGTATCGACATCCTTGCCGTTGAAACGGCAGGCGCGCCGCCGCTTGAGTGCGGCCTTCGGGTCCTTACCGCCGTTGCCGACCTCGGGGAGGGCGAACGGCGCCTTGGGCGTGGTCGCCTTAAGCCGCAGTGTGAGGATCTCCACCGCCTTCCACGGCATTAAAAAGGTGTACATTTCCTCGTGCCGGCGGCCGAAATCGGCGACCGCTGCATCAATATGAGCCTGCGTCAGTTTGCCGTTGGCTAGGTTGGCCTCCACTTCGTGGAACTGGCCAGCATAGCGCAGGTCGGCGGTGCGTTTGAGCACAACATCCTTCGCGGCGATGCCGTGCGCTTTGAACGAGGCCACTGCCTCCGCTTCCATTTCCTCATAGACGCGGTTGACGGCGGCCAGATCAATATTGCTGGCGCGGCTGACGAAGGAACGGGCGTAATCTTGGCCGATGTCCATGGCGAACATGCCGAAGGCGCTATAGAGCGCGGCGACCGGCGGCACCACCACCTTACGGATGCCAAGTGAATCGGCAATGAAGCCCGCGTGGATTGGGCCGCCGCCGCCGCCCGCGATCATCACGCACTCGCGCACGTCGTAGCCGCGTTTGGTGGAGACCTCCGTGATTTTGCCAGCCATGTTGGCATTGACGGTACGGAAGATGGATTCGGCGACTTCCGTCTCGCTCAAATGTAGCTTTTCAGCGAAGGGTTTCATCGCACGGCGTGATGCCTTTGCGTCGAGCATCATCTCGCCGCCGAGGAAATAGTCAGCCGGGACGTACCCAAGCACTAGGTTTGCGTCGGTAACCGTGGCGTCTTCGCCGCGACCGTAGCAGGCAGGTCCCGGATCGGCGCCTGCACTTTCCGGACCGACACGCAACAGGCCGAGCGAATCGATCTTGGCGATCGAACCGCCGCCAGCGCCGATGCTTGAGATATCGACCATCTTGATAGCGATGCGCTGGTCGCTCTCCCAGTGCTCGGTGGTGGTGAGGATCTCGCCCTTATTGATCATGCACACGTCGAAGCTGGTGCCGCCCATGTCGACAGACAGCAGATTGTCGTCGCCGAGATGCTTGCCGAGATAAACCGCACCCGAAGGCGCGGCGGCCGGACCGGAATGCAGTAGGAACACCGGCCGTCGCACGCATTCGGAAATGTTCTGCACTAGGCCATTGGCCAACATCATCAGGAATGTGCCGTTGAATCCAGATTCCTTGAGGACACGCTCGAGTGCCGTCAGATAGCGGCCTACTGCCGGGCCGACATAAGCACCGACCGCCGTGGTATTGAAGCGCTCGAATTCGCGCCAGACCGGCAGCGTCTCATGCGACGTGGTGACGAAAATGTCAGGCGCTATCTCGTTGACGATCTCGGCGGCGCGCTTCTCATTGGCCGGGTTGGCGTAGGAGTGGAGGAAGCAGACTGCGATCGATTCGACCCCTTCCGCCTTGAGCTGGCGCACAGCGTCCACGGTCTCTTTCTCGTTGAGCGCGGTCACTATCTGGCCGTTGTAGAGCGCGCGCTCGTCAATGCCGAGACGACGGTAGCGCGGGATCAGCGGCTCTGCCGGCGGAATGAAAAGGTTGTAGAGCGACACGTCCTGCGGCTTCATCGCGCGCCGCAGTTCAATAATGTCGCGAAAACTCTTCGTGGTCAGCATTCCAGCATTGGCACCTCGCCCGGTCAGCAGGATGTTGGTGGCAAGTGTGGTGCCGTGCACCAGAACCTCGATCTGGCCCAGGAACTCGTTGACGCTGACGCCATAATAGCGTGCTGCCTTTTTCATTGCGTCCATGAAGCCCTTGGACGGATCGCTCGGCGTGGTTGAGGACTTGAATTTCTGCAGCAGGCCGGTCTCGTCCATGACGAGGCAGTCAGTAAAGGTGCCGCCCACATCGACGCAGACGCGTTTGGTCTTTCCGGTCATAGCGAATATTTCCTCCAGTTCCGCCGCTTGTACGGTCGGAAAACAGCACAAAGCGACGCCACCCCGATCACGATGATATTTAATTCGATAGCGAACGAATTGTAAAGCAGCCGCGTCCGATGTAGCGTTGCCTAACGTGTTCTGAGGGAGGCGCGGTCCAAGATGGCACGCACAACAACGTAGGTTAGTCTCGTGCCTCAGGGGCGTAATCGCCTGGTCCCGTGCCGCTCGTGCGCCGCTTCTGCGGGATCGCCATTGGGGAGGCTGCAATGAAGAAATGGCAATATTCATTGGCGGCAGCGCTTTGGCTGTGCATGGCGTCCACGGTCGCCCAAGGCGAGGGTTATCCCAGCAAGCCGGTTACGCTGGTGGTGACGGCCGCGCCAGGGGGCGTGACCGATATTCTCGCAAGAGCGCTCGGCCAGCGATTGGGCAAGACATGGGGCCAGCAGGTCGTCGTTGAAAACAAGTCCGGCGCGTCAAATCAGATCGGCGCCACGTTTGTCGCAAATTCGCCGCCGGACGGGTATACGATGCTTGTCAGCCCTGAGGCCACGTTTGTCATCAACCCGTGGCTCTACAAGAATCTTCCATACGATCCGGTGAAGGATTTCGTGCCGGTTACCGGTCTTATCAGCATCAGCCAGGCGCTGATAACGAATCCATCTGTGCCGGCGAAAGACCTGAAGGAGCTGATCGCGTTCGCGAAGAAACGGCCGGGCGAACTCAACTACGGCACCTTCGGCGTGGGCTCGACCGGGCACTTGAACATGGAAATGTTGCAGATTGCGACCGGAATGAAGCTCGTCGCTGTGCACTATAAAGGTGCTACACCCGCACTCACCGATGTGATTGCCGGGCATATTCAAATGATGTTCATCAGCACAAGTTCTGCAATTCAGCCTTCGGAAACGGGAAAGGTGAAGTTGCTCGCCGTCGGAAGCACCAAGCGGCTTGCGCAATATCCCGATATTCCGACTGCGGCCGAAGCTGGACTCCCGGGCTTCGAGGCTGTGTCCTGGTTTGGGCTGTTTGCGCCGCACAATACGCCGCAAGACATCGTCGACCGGGTTAATGCCGATGTGCGGCGAGTGTTCGATGATGTTGAATTTCGAGAAAAATTCCTAGCAACGAACATGTTCGAGTCAATCACCGGCTCGCCCGAACAATTTTCAACTTTCATCAAGTCGGACGCGCAGAAATGGCGCAATGTTATAAACACCGCCAAAGTGAATCCGGATTGAATGATTGCGTCCATCAGCAGCAGATCACAACAGGCCGGATCGTTGCGCATGGTCCTGTTTCGTTCTGACTAAGGGAGACAACCTATGACGGCATCAAAAAAAGACATCCCTGAAGATCTTGCGCGTTTCCGCGACACTTACGTCGAGCTATTCGGAATGCTGCCGCCGCTTCCCACCGCGCGGTTTGAGTTTTCGAGCGAGGTCAATCCGGAATTTCTCAGACTGTCCGAGCGGTTGCGCGCACACGCTTTTTATTCCGACATATTCGACATCAAAACGACGCATCTGATTTTATTTGGCATGCTTCTTGTCGAGCATAATCCGGCGGCGCAGATGCACGCGCTGGCAGCCCGTCGCGCCGGGGCTACCTGGCAGGAGCTGCACAAGGTCGTAGAGCTCGCGGCCGCGACTAAGTCGCTCGGGCCGGCCAACCAAGGTAGTTCAATGCTTAAGTCGCTGCGCGATAAGGAACAATAAAGTTAGAGCAATTTTTTTATAAGTTGACTGTGCAGCAGCAACGGAAATTCGTACGTCATGACGGTGGCCGATCCTGCCTGGCATTCTCGAAAATACGTCCAGGAGCGATCAGAACCTTTCCGATCGGCCGCTCATGTTCAACATAGTCCTGGGCTTCGGCCGCATGCTCTAGCGGATAAATGCGGTCGATGGTGGCGCTGATGTCGCCTCGTGCGCCCGCGGCGAGGGCGCGATCGAGATCGCTTGCGCTTACTCCCGCTGCACCGATGATTTGAAGGCGTCCGATATAGAGCATTTTGAGATCGAGCTGGACATTGCCGCCGCCGTGGACGCCGCAACTCACCAGGCGGCCGGTCTGCGCGACACATCGTAGTGCGAGGGGCCAGAGAACCGGGTCGCCGCTGCTCTCGAAAACCAGATCAGCACCACGTCCGTTTGTCAGCGTCAGAACCTGTTCTACGAGATCGCCGGTACGGTGGTTAATCGCAGCGTCGGCACCTAGTTGACGCGCAAACGCCGCGCGATTGTCGGCACCGGCAACCGCCACGACTGTCGCTCCCGCTAATTTTGCAACCTGTACGGCGAAGGCGCCGAGCGCACCGGAAGCACCGAAAACAAGAGCGGTTTCTCCGGCGCGCAGTCTTCCGCGATCGATCAAAAAATTGTAAGCGGCTGCGCCATGACGGGCGATTACAGTGGCGTGGTCGAAGCTGAGAATGTCCGGGATTAGCGCGGCATTGCTGGCCGGCACAGCAACATATTCCGCATAACCACCCCAGCGATGCACACCGATAGTGCAGCTGAATCCACAGCTCGCCGCTGCGCCGCGTCGACATTCCTGACATAGGCCACAAGCAATCGTCGACATAACCGTGACGCGATCGCCGGGCTTGAATCTCGTCACGCCCTTGCCAACGGCAGAAACCGTTCCGGACGGATCGGCACCAAGGACTAGCGGTAACACGGCGCCGCGCGAATATGAGCCTTTTCTCACCGACAAATCAAAGCTGCGATTGATCGATACGGATGCGACCTTGATAACGATTTCGTCGACTGCAGGCGTCGGATCGGGGACGTTCTCGAGCAGAAGTTGCTCCGAACCTCCAAAGGATCGCAGCACTATAGCCTTCATTCGCGAACCCCATTCGGTCCCGCATAAATCTCGAGTTACGAATGCGACAAATTATTTGCATTGACAACGGTACGCATGAATGAATTTTGCTAACAAACAAAAGCCGAGTTTTCCCACGCTGTGTAACAGGTAGAGCGACCTTTTAAGTGCCTGCACACAATAGTCAATTTTTCATTGTTCCGGCTTGCGCTTTAGGCCAAATGGTCTGCGCCGTCGTCCAAGAAATCACAACCGCCATGACGTAAATGACTACGTGTGCGCTTCGGTATGTTTGCCAGCCAATCATCGTATGACCGCAAGCTCGCGATGTCGCGCACGCAGTTTCTGGCCGCACGCTGACCGGAAGCTCATTGATCCCGACGCGTACGCTGTGAAGCGGTACACGCATGTTGGTGTCAGTAAGAACGAAACAAAAAGGGCAACGGCGGCTAGCCGATTTTTATTGGCATGCCGGGCGAGAGATGGAAGACGAAGGCCTTACACAACTCATCGGCGAAATTTACGACGCTGCGCTCGACTCGCGGCGTTGGCCGACCGCGCTCGCGAAAATCGCAAAATTTGTTGGCGGTCAGGCCGCGGGATTTCTTTCCAAGGATGCGGTGAGCAATTTGCGCAATGTGTATTACCAAGCCGGCATAGATCCTTGTTACGTGCAGCTTTATTCGCAGACCTACTGGAAATTCGATCCGATCGCACGGTTGTCCGATTGCGAAGTCGAGCAGATCGTAAATATCGCCGATCTCTTACCTTATGATGAGTTTCGCGCCGGCCGTTTTTATCGCGAATGGGCGGAGCCGCAGGGCTGGGTCGATGCGGCGTGTGCCATGCTTGAAAAAACCAGGACAAGTTGTGCGTACCTGACGGTGGTGCGAAACGCGGCGAGCGGCATGGTCGACGATGAAATGCGGCGGCGTATGAAACTCATCGTGCCGCATGTGCGTCGCGCGGTACGCACGGGCAAGATGATCGATCTCCGGCAGGCCGAGGCCGCAACGTTTGCCGATATTCTCGATGGCTTAAGTCCGGCGGTCATTCTTGTCGACGCCCATGGGTATATCGTGCACGGTAACGCGGCAAGCCAATCCGTATTGGAAAAAGGCGATTTCCTGCAAAGCATGCAGGGACGACTCACCGCAACCGATTCCGAAGTCGATGAAGCCTTGCACGGTGCCATCGTTGCCGCGCGCGCCGAAGCGGAAAACGGCAACAAAGGGAGCGCGGTGAGGTTGGCCGGCAGCAGCGGTAACGATCGCTATGTCGCGCATGTATTGCCGTTGACCGTGGGCGAGCGGCGCAAGGCTGGTCCTACTTCCACGGCTGTTGCGGCATTGTTTGTGCGCAAGGCGGAGCTGGAGACGACGCCACCGTCCGAAGTGATTGGAAAGACTTATAAGCTGACGCCAACCGAGCTGCGGGTGCTTCGCGCCATTGTCAACGTCGGCGGTGTGCGTCAGGTGGCAGGAGATCTTGGCGTCGCCGATACCACCGTCAAAACTCATCTCGGCCGTCTTTTTGAAAAGACCGGCGTCAGCCGGCAGGCCGATCTGGTCAAGCTGGTGGCCGGTTATTCCAGCATGCTGATCGACTGACGCTGAGGCAACGTCCGCTACTTCGTTGGCCGTTGCTGTATTGGAGCCTATTCGTGGTTTACGAAATCATGACGCCATTGGCCCGGCGGCATGTTGAACAAGGCACGAAATGTCTTGTTGAAGTGCGAAATGTCGTTGAAACCGAAGCTGTAGGCAATCTCGGAAATGCTCCGGTTCCGCTGGCGCGGATCTCTGAGCGCGCGAGCGCAGGCGTTCAGCCGAGTTTCCAACAGCCAGTTGCCAAAACTTTGTCCGAGCTTCGCGAAGCGTAGATGCAGCGTACGTACTGAAATACCGAAATGATCGGCCACGAAGCTTGGCGACAATCTGGGATAGTGCAGGTTCTGCTGGCAAAACGCGATGAGCGCTTCGAGCTGAAGCTCTTCATGCAGGCGGTTTGACGCGACATCCGTGCTGGCGAGTGCAAGCAGGTTGCAGAGGTTCTCGGTCAACAGGGCTGTCTGGTTTTCATCGAGGCCGTCGCCGGAGACTAGGCGCACCAGATGGCGCCGCGCCAGATCGAGAAATTGCGAATCAGCAAATTTGTAGACCGAGCGCTGGCGCAGCCAGGGCGCGCGCGCGTTCAGGATCGTGCGCGGCAGCACGGCGATTGCGCGATAGCCATCGTTGGAGAGCTTCGCGCGGAACGGCTTGCGGCAATCGGAAAGCACAACATCGTTGCGGCCGAAAGCGACGGTTTCGTCGGCCTGATTGATGACAGTCTGACCGCGCATTTGCAGATAAATCGTATAGTGATCGGAAGGCGCCTGCGCGATATCGCGCGCGGTGCGGACGATTTCGTAGCTGGTACTCTCGCACGTCGCGTAGCGCAGCGCGCCTGAGCCACGTACCTTGATTCGCGCGGAAAAACGTTGGGACGGCGTTTCGGGAGAAATGCTGAACAGCGTGCTGCAAATCATGTCGCGCCAGTACGCGAAGCGCTCACGTTCTCTGATTGCATCCGTGGACCAGGAAACCATGTCATCCCTCCGCGCGCGTGCGGAAATTCCCCGAGAATTCACATTTTATGCGGTGCTTTGCGCTCTCAGCCAATTCATTTGCAGCGTCGGCCAAGATTCGTTTTGGCCAGCTGCGTATACAACCGCGCCATAAACAACAAGTGTGAGCTCAATCACAACGGCGCGATTAATAAGGGTGTCTACTAAGGGGTGCCGCTGGCCATGCAGTGTTCACGTAAATCAGACAACCGTGGGTTTTGGGCCCTATTTAATTTTTTGAATATGCGAAAATGTCCGGAATTAAATTTCGCGTACCTCCCCCGATCGGATGACGCGCATCCGTTTGTTTGCTGGCATATTGCTACCAATGGGAGCACGGCGCGCAGGCCTTTCCCCCGCGACCCGGACCGCCCAGGGACCGCCCAAAACACTCAATTTGGAGCCTTTTCCCTGGGTAGCGCCCTTCGAAGGCCGATTTTCGCGACGGATTTGGGTTGAATTGACCTCGGCTGAACTTTCATTTTCCGCATTTTTCCTAAAGCGCCCCTTGTTGGGGGATGTGACGCGTAGCTGACCCGCCTATATGGGCGCGGCTTTAAATGAGGCGAAAACGGGATGGACGCAACTGACTTTTCTACTGTCCGCTTTGCAACCACCGACCTGCCGGAAAAAGACCGGATCGCGTTGTGGCGCGAACAATATGGCCGCCTGTCGATGAAGCTCGATATGGAGCCGCTCGATGAGGCGCAGTTTGAGTGTTCTGTCGTGGCGCGCACATTGCCTGGCGTGCAAATGATGCTGACCGCCATGTCGCCTGTCCGAATCACGCGCACGCGGGAATTCCTCGCCGAGAACAACGGCGATCTCATCTTCATCATCAATCAGACCGGCTCGGTGACGGCGCATGCGCGCGGCCGCGACTTGGTACTGCGCGCCGGGGATGCGCTGCTGATGAACACGAGCGAGGTCAAGATCTTTGACCGGCACTCGCACGGCGGCTCACTGTCATTCCGTATTCCGCGTTCGGTTCTCTCGGAGATCGTTGCCGACGTCGACGACGTCGTTATGCAGCTGATCCCGCAAGAGACCGAGGTGCTCAAGATGCTCGCCGGCTACGCGGCGCCGCTGTTCAATGACATCGCGTTGGGAACACCGGAATTCCGCCGTGCCGCAGTCAACCATCTGCACGATCTTGTCGCGCTCGCCCTCGGCGCAACCCATGATGCCGTCGGACTTGCGAATGGCCGTGGGGTGTCGGCGGCGCGACTGCGCACGGCAAAGGCCTACATCATCGAAAACAGTAACCGGTGCGATCTCTCGATCGGCAGCGTTGCCGCGCATCTCGGGTTGACTCCGCGTAATCTGCAGCGACTATTTGAAGGCGAGGGCACAACGTTCTCCGAATTCCTGTTGACGCAACGGCTCAGCCGCGCGCATCGTATGCTTACCGAGCCGCGCCTGGCGCAAAGCGCAGTGGGTGCGATTGCCTATGATGCGGGCTTCGGCGATCTGTCTTATTTCAATCGCTCGTTCAAACGGCGCTATGGCGCCACGCCGCGCGCGATTCGGAACGAAATGACGAAAGCTGAGCACCTTCAGAATTAGCGATGCTTCTCCCATGCGCGGGTTTGATCCGGAGGGTTTAGAAGTTCCGCAAATGGGAACGAGTTCCGCGTCATTCCTCCCGAAGGCTGTAAAAAATATTTGATTGCGTCGTTCAAGCGCGGTTCATCGACCACCGGTTAAGACAATCGGAAATATGTCGCAGGAACCGGGCGCAAAGCGCCCCGGTTAATTTGCAGTGCGTAAAGGTCTCATCATCGGTCTCGCCATCGCGGGTCTCGCTGTTGTTCTCCGCATGGAGCCGGCGTTTGCCAATTTGCCGAAGCGAGCACGCCGCCTGCGTGAAAGGCGCCAGCGGACCGCTCGATGCCGTGGCCTGCGGCTCACTTTATCGGTCATGCGCGGCGCACCATGCGCGTGCAGCTCAGCAGGACAGCCAAAAACGCACTAACGAGCCCAAGACGCAGAACATGCCGCGATCTTCTGGTGGTTCGCACTCGGGACGACGGTAGTCGAACCTACTCCTCATGATGAGGAGTATTGCAGAGCGGCGCCCTCCAATGTCCCGCATATTTCTGTGCTCTTTGCCTGCACTCGCGCAAAATCCCATATACACTCTATGGTCGTATAACCGCGAGCATTACCACTATCGCGTTACCACTTTGGCGTGTGGAACCGGAGATTTTCGTTTTTGTCCAAGCTGTCGTCGCGCCCGCCCAAGTTTTCCTTGGCGGCGATGTTTATAAGCCTCGTCGCTCCACAGTCTGACGAGCTTCACCGGCGGCTTTTTGTCGAAGGTGTAAGGGCCGCTTCGGCGGTACGGCGGCGGATGTTTCGGGCAATGCGGGTCGTGAGCTTCGCCCCCACTAGCGCGAGCGGCCTCACCAACGAAGCGTTCGCCGCCATTCTCGCTAAGGCGTGTGGGCAATTTGGAGTCACGCGATGACCAAACCGACAATGCGCGTAGTAACGCCGCCAGCAGCGGCGCGGTCCAATCCACTTCACGCCATCTCTTCCCTGATGAGCGGTTGGATCTCGACAGTCGCTGCCAGCACCAATGCCTGGACCGGCAAGTTTATGGCGAGTTTGCACGAAAGTCGGCAACAACAGGCGCGCTACACGATCGACCGCTACCGGCACCTGGTCAACAGCAAGGCCGACCAGAAGTCCGACGCAAAGCGGCACTAACTATTCACGCCCCAGAACCTGGTGCCGCCGCACGCATTCTTCGTCGACATCGACGCCCAGGCCGGGGCGATCGAGGCCATCCACGTGGCCTTTGGCGGTCGGAAGAGGGGAGATTGCAACATCTTCCGCGAGCCCGGTGTGGGTTAAGGTGAGCCCCCACGCGATCTCAGGGATAACCGAAGCAACATGCAGTGCCGCCGCGCAGGCGACGCTCGACTCTCCGGTCTTGCATGAAATATTCACGCTCATGCTGAGGCTGTCGCACAGTCTGCCGGCCTCGGTTACAGCGCGGATGCCGCCAAGTTTGATCGCCTTGAGACTCACGCCGCGCGCCGCCTTGCGATCGTGGTGCCGTTTGATGTCCTCGAGCGAATGAATGCCTTCATCGGCGCCGATCGCAATATCCGTCGCTGCCGCCACCGCCGCCATGCCGGCAAGATCATCGGCCATCACCGGCTGCTCAAAAAAATCGAGACCGGCGCCGTTCACCGCCCGCACATATGTCAAGGCTTGTTCCGTGGTGTAGCCCTGGTTGGCATCGGCGGAAATCAGCATGCCGCCGCCCAGCATCCTGCAGATATCGCGCGTGCGCGCCGCATCTTTCTCCGGTGAATCGATACCGACCTTGATCTTGTAGGCGGTGACACCGACGGCTTTTTTCTTTTCCGCATCGCGCAGATCGCCGTCATGGTCGCCGCCGCCGATCACGCCGAGCAGCGGCATGCGATTGCGTTTCTTTTCGCCGAGCAGCGCGTGCACGGGTTTTTGCGTGGCGCGGCCGGTGAGATCGTGCAGCGCGATCTCGATCGCCGCCTTGGCGCCGCGATTGCCGTACATGCGGCCATCCATGGCCGCCAGCGCGCCATCGATATCGGCAGGATCG